>Ga0182011_10001666_pt1 | contig 19364 bp, 17 predicted proteins | sample 711E1DmetaG_FD_120481 | JGI IMG/M metagenome (GOLD analysis project Ga0182011, IMG submission 120481) | Permafrost microbial communities from Stordalen Mire, Sweden - 711E1D metaG | ecosystem: Environmental > Terrestrial > Soil > Wetlands > Permafrost | place: Sweden: Stordalen | collected... | reverse complement strand
GATAAGTGTATCAAGCATTCCCATAGCCTTTATACCTATAACCGGTTTTTCGCATGCTCCCGCTTCCACTTGCGGCATTCCAAAGCCTTCAAGCCGGGAAGGGGCTGCATATATATCGCATGCTCCAAACAGGTAAGGCATGAAATTTCGTGAAATGGTGTTGGTTTCATAAGTGACATTTTTTTCAATGCCCAGGTTTGTCGCCATTTCCAGATCAGCCAGGTTTTGAATTTTAGTTCGAGGTTGAGGCCATACTTTGCAAACATATTTCCATTCAGGTGCTTTCGTATCAATGATTGCAAGCGCCTGCATTACTTCTTGTGCACCTTTTGAAGCGGCATCGCCGCCAACGGTGAGAATCATAATCTGATCAGGTGAAATTCCCAGCGCTTTGCGCACCGCCAAAATTTTCGGATCATCCTTACTGTAAGGGATAAAAGCATCCGTATCGCAGCCTACAGGTAACACTTCGATTTTATCGCCATTGATCCCATCGCGAACATACATTTCCTTAACCCAATTCGATGTCACCAGTATAAGTGGAAGTGCATTCAAAACCTCCTGGTAATTTGCAATATAGCCGTCTGCTACCAGCCAAGGTACAGGATGCACGCCATACCGTTGCGGGTGAAGCACTAATTGCGGCGTGTGTCCCCAATAACCTATGCCGACAACAACATCCGGCTTAAACCAACGATAGTACCATTCCTTCTCCTGTGCTGATTCGAAATGAACCGCATGGGCATCAACGCCCATTGTAAGAAGACCCCTATAGAGAAGATCTCCCTGAGTTGCAAGCCCTCCAGGTGAAGGAGGGTAATAATATAACAGCAATACTTTCATGTTAAAACTCCTCCATTCTTAAGCCACTTTATCGCCTCGTTCGGATTGAAAAATTGCCAGAATGATTCTTCCCTCGGCGTTGATTCTGCTTCCCAGCTATTTTTTTCAAATCCGTAGGTGGATGTAATGATGTTGTATTTTCTCAGCCATATTCTTTTCGTAAGATTTCGGTTCATAGCGGCTTTTTCAATTGATCTGGGATAGTATTTCTTATTTCCGTCCTCGTAAGCAAACGTCCAAAGTTCATTGGTAGAAATTTTACCGGAATGCCAGAGTGTAATAACTGCTTTACTTACTTCCTCATGCCGGATATGTCTGGTATATTCTCCTGAAGGATTATGGGAAATAATCAGGTCGAAATGAGTCGGGGGAAGTATCTGCATGATGGCACGTTCTACCTCTTTTTCATCCAACGGTTTTTGTTCGGGGCCATCATCAAGATCACCCATGATCCCTTCCGATTTCAGATCCTGTAAAGCTTTGTAAAACTTAGCGGCACGTTCCGTATCGCTTTTTCGGCAGAGACAAACAATAAAACACTTCCATGACGGATGACACAGTATTGTTCCGCCCGCCCATAATGTTTCATCATCCGGGTGAGCCACAATGACAGCTACAGACTTCGAAATTTTATTATTTATTTTTATACTTTTCATTGGGTGAAGTATAAAGTAACAATTCCTTGACTAATGCTGACAAACTCAGGGAAGCACATGCTATTTGTTCATCGGCTGCACCGTAATAGACATACAGGGTATCTCCAAACAGGGATGTTCCTGTTGGGAATACAACATTGTTGACTTCTCCTTTTTGTTCCCAATCATATTCGGGTGAAAATAATGCAAATGGCAGACGGGCAATTTCTCTTGAAGGATCATCAAGTTTCAGTAACGCTGCGCAGGCAGAATACACATTTCCCTTGGAAGTTTTTTGAACGCCATGGTATATCAACAACCATCCGTGTTCTGTTTCAATCGGCGGGCATCCTCCGCCAATGTAGTTTGATTCATGCTTATAGAGAGGATCCATCACAATATGTTTCTGCAGTCCCCTGCAATATCTTCTCCAGAATTCTTTCGTGAGTTCCTTCAAGTTATTTATTGTTGCAATCTGAATGCCCGGTCTGATACGATGCAGGAAACACAACTTGCCTTTTATCCTCCTGGGAAAAAATATCACATTCTTGTCCCAGAGCAATATCTTTTTTTCAATATCTGTTTCATGGTAATAAAATTTGTGATTACGATAATACTTTTTATTTACTCTTGGAGCCGATTCCAAAAGATAGACGAATTCAACGTATGTCACGGGAGGCACAATTATTCCGCGCTTTTCAAAATTCTTCAAGTCAGTAGAAACAGCTAATGCTCCCTGTGCATTAGTTCCATCATAAGCCGTATAGGTCAGATAGTACAAGCCGTCAATTTTTACAATGCGGGCATCTTCAACACCGTGCGATTCGTATTCGTATTGAGAAGTAAGGATAGGTTTATCGCTTCGTTCTGTGATCGTAAGCGGGCCGTCGAGTTTGCAATAACCGATAGTGGAATAATTCCCTTTTCGCACAGCCCGGTAAAAAAGGTGAACCGTATTACCCTCTTGCATGACCGCAGGGTTCAATACGCCTTCGTTTTCGAATTCAAGTTCTGTTTTGTTAAGTAAGATGCCTTCTTTTTTTACTTCTATCATTTTTTTAACCTTTTATATCAATTACATTTATATTTTGAGTTTATGAGGATATTGCAAATATATTTACCCTTAATTTGCACTTCTTCAATTTGCAGCAAATTGTAAAGAGGTGCATAACGCTTAATGTTTGCCGATATCTGATTTTTACGCCGAATAGACGACCATAGTGAGCGGATGCAGAAGAAATGTGCCGAATGGCTAGTACCTCAGTTATCGTAGAGTCTGCGAAGAACAGAACTGATATCGGCTGATTCGGACTTTATATTTCATAAAATCTAATATCCAATAACTCATTATTTCTATACTTTCGCTATCAGTCGGTTTTTATTAGTCTTTCTTACGAAAGAATTATTTTAATATCATCGATCCATTTTCAGTATATACATTAACTTTATCGTCAATACAATATTTTGAGTGTGACTTGGTTGGAACAGTTCCCTTCTTTAAAGACTTAGCCTGGGATAATTATAATACACATGTATTCAAAGGTCACATCTATTCCCTTTGTCCGCCTGTCCTTTTTATTATGACAACAGTTCTCTATACTTTCACAAACTCATGCTCACCGTATCTCACCACGAGCACCGGACAAGGAGCTTTACGCACAACCTTCTCTGCCGTGCTGCCGAAGAGAATATGCTCCATGCCTGTGTGTCCATGCGTAGCAATAATAATGAGACTGCTATTTTCTTCCAAAGCGTACTGGTTAATCTCGTAGAATGGTTTTCCCGTCCGCACAATTTTTCGCGCATCCACTTTACCGGCAATTTCTTTTGCAATAAGATTTTCTAATTCATGACTGCCGCGTGTGCGCAGTTCTTCTTCAACATTGGGAAATCCGATTTGCCCGAAACTAAAATCAGCAGGATAGATTGTGGGTTCAACGACGTAGATAAGGTCGATAGACGCTTTAAATTTTTCTGCGAATGGTACAGCATATTTCAATGCATTCTTCGAATGCTCGGAGAAATCAATAGGCACAAGAATGCGTTGAATCTTAATGAGTGGTTGGTGAGCCGGTTTAACTTTACGCGCCCGGGCTTTCCTCTTTGGGAGGGCTTTTTTTGATGGCATGGGAACCCCTTTCGTCTCGTGTTTGAAGTCTCTCTAATTGACTCTTCACTTTTGAAAGTTCTTTGTCGGTTTTACGCAGCCTTTCTGCAACAATTTCCGCCAGCTTCAGTACAATTTTAATTCCGAATGTATTTTCCTTTTCAATCAATTCAAATAGATCCGGACGAAAAAAACCAATGAGGGTGCAATCTGTTTTACAAATGGCGTTGGCAGAACGCGGCGATTCATCTAACAATGCAAGCTCGCCGAAAAAATCTCCATCTCCGAGTACGGCAAGTTCCTGTTCATTTCCATCTTTCCCCATAATCGCAATAGATACCTCACCCTCCTGAACAATATACATCCCAAGCCCAGGATCGCCTTGATAGAATACCGGCTCTCCTGCACGGTATTCACGCTTGTGAACAATTGCCGCTACTTCTTTTAAATCGCGTGGTGCAAGGTTGGCAAACGCAGGAACTTTACTTAAGACTTCTTCCGTTGTACCTTCTCGAATAACACGCTGCGAAAATAAATTTTTCCAAAGTGCACTCGTAGAGCCAGATTTTGATGGTGCCATCGCCGTTACTCCAGTGTGGTTTAACGAACGCTCGTCAACCAGTTATGCTTGTCTTTTCCGCTTTGGATTATTTTAAAAAATGCATTTTGAAGTTTTTTTGTTATGGGTCCGGCATGCCCTGCGCCGACGACAATTTTATCAATGGAACGGATTGGTGTTATTTCGGCTGCCGTTCCGCTAAAAAACACTTCATCGGCAATATACAGCATCTCTCTTGGAATTGCCAACTCCTGTACCGTATAACCGAGTTCTTTTGCCAATGTAATGACTGAATCGCGCGTGATCCCTGGTAAAATTGCCGAACCAAGTGGGGATGTATAAATTGTATCATCTCGAACCAAAAAAATATTCTCGCCGCTTCCTTCACTGACAGTTCCATGGACATCAAGAGCAATACCTTCTGTATAACCGTTCGAAAGAGCTTCTAACTTTATCAATTGTGAATTCAAATAATTACCGCTTGATTTCGCCATTGCAGGAAATGTGTCGGGTGCCGCGCGCCTCCAAGAGGACACACACACATCGATTCCCTTTTCTAGCGCTTCGGATCCCAGATATGCGCCCCATTCCCATACAGCAATTGATAAATCCACAGGACAACCGAGTGGATTCACTCCCACATCTCCATATCCACGATAGACAATAGGGCGAATGTAACAGGCTTTCAGTTTATTCGCTAAAATGGTCTGTTTGATCGCTTCCGCTACCTGCATTTGGGTGTATGATGGTTCTGTTCTGTATATTTTTGCTGAATCGAACAAACGGCGAATGTGTGCATCAAGCCGAAATATTTTTGATCCGTTTTTCGTATCATAACATCGTATCCCTTCAAACCAACACGATCCGTAATGTATTCCATGTGAGAGAACATGAATCTTCGCATCGTCCCAATTGACGAGCTTTCCATTCATCCATATTTTGTCAACTTTTTTCACTGCCATATGATACTTTCCTGTTTAATATGATTGCACAAACTGTTCTTCACCATGGTTAAAATTTATATACTCATCTCATAAATACGATATCGTTTACTTATAGTACCGACCATCGCTTCGGCCGATTTATTCATGCGTTCGTTATCTTCAAGAATCCAGCTCGCTTCGCCATAGCCATATCCAAGCTTCTTTGCATTCACAGCAGTCTCATAAAACAAGGCACCACCGGCTCCGGTATAAAGATATTCAGGTAAAACTCCCAAGACAATAATTCGTACCAGATCAATTTCTTTTTTCTTTGTGAGAAGATGATATAAACCGGGCAGTGTGTAACCATTCTTATTATACTTTAAAGGAACATTAATGTCCGGCAGCGAGAGCGCAAACCCAATAGTCTTACCGTCCTTCTCGGCAAAAATGATAAGTTCCGGAACGAGAATCATTTTAAGATCTGCTGCAAGGGCATCGAATTCTTCATCGGTCATCGGAACTGCACCCCAATTCTTTGCCCACGCTTTGTTGTAGACGTCTTTTACTTTCTCGACTTCTTCTGCAAATCGTTTTGTGTTAAATGTTCTAAACGTGAGACTGTGCCGTTTCTTCACAAGCTCGTGAGCTCGATTAAATCGGTCCGTATACACTTTTTTCTGATCAAGTAAATACGCATAAAGATCTTTTGCTTTTCGGAAACCGTATTTCTCAATCAATTCAACATAATACGGCGGGTTGTACGTCATCATAACCGTTGGACTAACATCGAAACCCTCAATGAGCAGTCCATATTCATCATTCACGGATGGATTCGCCGGCCCGCGCATCGCTGTAACATCATGAGCGAGCAAATATTCCTTGGCTTTATCAAAAAGCGCATTGGCTATTGTTTGATCGTTGATACACTCAAAGAAACCAAAGAAACCGATATTCTCGCCGTGTTCTTTGTTGTGATTATGATTGACAATTGCAGCAATTCGGCCCACTACTTCACCTTCATGTTCAGCGAGATAAAATTCAGCATCTGTGTGCTTATAAAATGGATTTTTTTTCCGATCCATTAACTTTTTTCGATCCATCATCAACGGAGGAACCCATGCCGGATAATTTTTATAAACCTTCCAGAGGAATCGTATAAAAGAATTCACATCTTGTTTCGATGCAATGGGCCTGATAATTAATCCATTCATTTAAACTCCATAAAATAATAGGACAAAATAAAACCGCAGCTTGGTTGCAACCGCGGCCTGCAATTCACTATCGATGAACAATGTACCGTAATTTAATTGATGACACCAAACTTTTTGCCAACAGCTGCGAATACTTCGAGGATCTTATCGAGATGTTTTTTCTCGTGCGTTGCCATATAACTCGTACGAAGCATTTCCATTCCCGGAGGCACACCGGGGCGAACAAATGCATTCACAAACACTCCGTCTTCAAAAAGTGTCCTCCACATCATTAAGACTTTTTCCATATCACCGATAATAACGGATACAACCGCTGAATCATGTTCGCTGACATGGTATCCCATTGCCTTTAAGCCGGCGCGCATCGTGCGGGCATTGCAAATTAATTTATTGACACGTTCAGGTTCAGCTTCGAGAATTTCAAGCGCTGCCATCGCCGACGCTACTGATGCAGGTGTCGGGCTTGCGCTGAATATAAGAGCAGGTGCATTATGTTTGAGGTAGTCTATGACTTTGCGTTCGCCGACAACAAATCCTCCCAACGATGCAAATGTTTTGCTGAAAGTGCCCATCGTGAGATCGGTTTCTTTTTCAAGTCCGTAATGGCTTGCCGTTCCTCGTCCACCTTTGCCAATGACACCGACTGCATGGGCATCATCAATCATTATGCGCGCATTATGTTTGCGGGCAACTTTCACCATATCCGGCAGATTGACAATTTCGCCCGATGTGCTAAAAACACCATCGCTTACAATCAATTTGGCGGATTCTGCCGGCAGTTGTGAGAGCACGTGATCCAAATGGTTCATATCATTGTGCTTGTATCGAACCACAGAGTTGCCTTCCGTCGAATCATACGATGCCATACCTGCTGCAATAAGAGTTCCTGCAACGATACTGGCGTGGTTGTCTTTATCTGAGACGACATAATCACCGCGTCCCACGAGTGTCGGAATGACTCCTTGTCCTGTTTGATATCCTGTGCTAAAAAGCAAGCATCCTTCTTTGCCCATAAACTTTGCAAGCCTGTTCTCCAACTCAACATGCAGGTCGAGAGTACCGGTTAAATATCTTGAACCGGAACAGCCGGTGCCGTATTTTTTCACAGCTGCGATTGCTGCTTCTTTTACTTTGGGGTGCGCGGTCAATCCGAGGTAGTTATTGGATCCGGCCATGATCACTTTGCGCCCTTCGATTTTAACGACCGGACCTTCACTTTCTTCTATAGCATGAAAATATGGATAAATTCCTCTCGCTTTTATTTCATCTGCACGCGTAAAATTCCAACACTTTTCAAAAAGATCCAATGAATTCTCCTCGGAAAATAGTAAAATGACTGCAAAAAGAAGTATTTTTGCTTCTTTGCACTTTTTTGAATATAGTTTAATAAGCAAAGAAAGTCAATGAACACTAAAACTCGAGGAGAAACGCGATTCGCACTATCATTGTGACCGGGGGAACCGGTTTTATTGGAAGCCATACAGTTGAACGACTGCTTGTTGAAGGTTATCACGTCCGCTGTCTCATCCGTCCAAATCAGGTTAATTTAAGATGGCTTCAAGGCCTGCCTGTTGATTTAGTACAAGGTGATTTAATGAATCCCGCATCGATTTCAAAATGTATTGAAGATGCTGAATATATAATTCACATTGCAGGGATTACTAAAGCTAAACACAAAAGCGAATTCTTTACTGGGAATGTTACAACGACTAATAATCTTCTTTCGGCTGCAAGTCAAATGAAGCATCTGAAGAAGTTCTGTTATATCAGCAGTTTAACTGCTGCAGGACCAAGTCCGACAGGCATCCCGTTAAACGAAACAGTGCACTGCCATCCCATCACTTCGTATGCTAAATCGAAGTTAAAAGCTGAACGTGTCTGTAAGCAATATTCAGGAAAATTCCCGATTGTCATTATCCGTCCTCCCGCAGTTTTCGGGCCGCGCGATACGGACACTTTGGAAATATTCAAATGGGTCAACCTCGGATTGAAGCCTGTTCTCGGTTCATCTGCAAAAACACTCAGTCTTGTCTATGCGCCCGACCTGGCAAAAGGAATCATCCGTGCTACGTTCGATGAGAGAACAGCAGGTGAGACATATAATATCGCCGATCCGGCAATTTTTGCTTTTGCTTCTATCATCGATTATCTCGCAACTATTGTTCACAAACGAACAATTCAGGTACATCTTCCAAAAGGATTAGTATATTCAATGGCAGGTATCACTCAGTTTTTATCTTTTTTTGGCAAGAGACCTGCCGTACTCAATATTGAAAAAGCGCGCGACCTTCTGCAAAAACATTGGGTTTGTGATCCGCGAAAAATTCAGGAACACATAGGATTCCAAACATCTACATCCATGGTTGATGGAATAAATAAAACTTATCACTGGTATAAAGACAACGGCTGGCTGTAAATTAGTAATTGTATTATGAGTGATTTCGGATTTGAGATTGCCGGATGGGAAAACAATTTCCATCGTCAAATGACGAATAACCGATGACGGACGAACAATGATTAAAAACTACTTACTGGTATTTACCGGCGGCGGTATCGGAGCATCTGCGCGTTACTATCTTTCAGGTGTAGTCTATCGTTTCCTTCCATCTGATTTTCCATATGGGAATCTTCTTGTCAACATTACCGGGTGCTTCACGATTGGCTTGCTTATGACACTGATGGAAGAACGTTTTCTTTCCGAGCCTTCACTTCGAATCTTCCTGACAATCGGGATCCTCGGTGGATTCACTACATTTTCATCCTTCAGTTATGAAACAGTAGCCTTACTTCGAGACGCCGAGGTTCTTCGCGCTTCTTTAAATATTTTTGCATCGGTTTTCGGTTGTTTAGCAGCAACTATTTTTGGCATGCTCATCGGTCGATTATTTTAGGAGAAAAATACATGACCCTCTCAGGCGAAGGAACGCTGCTGCGAATTTTCATCGGTGAATCGGATAAGATACATCATAAATCACTGTTCGAAGCGATAGTTCTTGCCGCACGTGAGCACGGCATCGCCGGAGCGACAGTCTTGCGCGGTGTTGAAGGATTCGGAGCCAATAGCCGCTCAATTCATTCGGCTAAATTATTGCGCCTTTCCGAAGATTTGCCGATCATCATAGAAATTGTTGATACAGAAGAGAAGATTACAACATTTCTGCCTTTCGTAAACGAGATCCTTGAATCTTGCGGAGGCGGTGCTATGGTTACTCTTGAAAAAGTGAATGTGATTCGTTACTCTCATGGAAAACTCGAATAATTTACCGGGTTGACGTTTTATCATCTTAATTTTTAACACCATGAATCCCGCCTTACAATTCCAAGATCCACCAGAGTCATCATTTAAAACAGTCGATATATGAAATGGACTATTCATTGAACAAGTATCGCTATAGAAAATTGAATTTCGAAGTATTTCTCATTTTACTATGCACTGTTTATGGTGGAGGGTATGCGCAAATACCTCTTGATAGTTTTACGCATGATCAAAAAATAAATAATTTGTCGCTGGAAAAGATACCCGAGTTTGAGAAACGTTCCATCATAGAAGCAGAAACATCCGCAAGCACCTGGTTCGATGTAACATATTACCGCCTTGCATTGGAAATTTTTATCCAGTCGAACTCTCTTCAAGGAAAAGTTACTGTTGTTGGAATATGCAGAGACAGTGCACGGAGCCTTGCACTTGACCTTGTGAACCGAATGCACGTGGATTCTGTCCTTGTGGGCGGTCAGACAAGGTCATTTACTCAATACAGTGAATGGTTCGATATTTCACTCCCTCGTTTATATTCGATCGGAGAAATTCTTTCGGTTGATATTTATTATGAAGGTAATTCTTTTGCAACAGGATTCGGAAGTTTCGTGTTTGATTCCCACGCAGGTGCGCCATGGGTTCACTCTCTCAGTGAACCATATGGAGCGAAAGACTGGTGGCCCTGTAAAAATGACCCAGGAGATAAAGCCGATTCCGCGGATATCATCATTACATGCGATTCAACGATGAAGGTCGGTTCAGAAGGGACACTTGTCTCTGTAGTCAATAATGGAAATGGAACAAGTACGCACCATTGGAAAGAACGGTACCCTATCGCTTCGTATCTCATTTCAGTTGCAGTGACGAACTATGATCAGTTTTCTAACTGGTTTCGGTATTCCGCAACAGATTCCATGGAAGTTCTGAACTACATTCTGCCTGAACATGATTCGACTGCACTTCAAAGTCTTCCGCATGTGGTCGACATGCTCGCAATTTATTCAAATCTCTTTGGACTATATCCATTTATTAAAGAAAAATATGGCCATGCGGAGATTAGCGGGAACAGCTCGATGGAACACCAAACTATGACATCCCTCACAACATTTAACGAGGATGTGCTCTCTCATGAGCTTGCTCATCAATGGTTTGGAGATATGATTACATGCCGAACGTGGTCGGATCTCTGGCTCAACGAAGGTTTTGCACAGTACTGTTCGGCACTTTACCGGGAACGGCAGTATGGAGTTGATTCGTATTGGATCTATATGAACGCGCAGCTCGATCAGGCAAAGCTCTCGCACGGTGCGATTGGAATTGCCGACACGTCGAGTGTCGCTAATCTATTCAATTCACCGAGAATATATTCCAAAGGAGCTGCAGTCTTACATATGCTTCGCCATGTATTGGGGGATAGTATTTTTTTTCTGTCTCTCCGCACATATGCCAACGATCCGGCGCTTAAGTATGCCACAGCGACGATACGTGATTTTCAATCTATGTGCGAAACAGTCTCGGGAAAAAACCTCGCCTTTTTCTTTCAGGAATGGCTTTATGGAGACAGATTCCCTGATTATAGTTATTCATGGAAATGGATTTCATCGGGCGATTCATCCGTCTTGTCACTTACAATAATGCAAACAAATATTGGAACATCTCCTTCATTTTATACTATGCCGATAGATATTCGTGTTCTAGCGGCGGGAACGAATAAAACGTTCACAGTGTTGAACAATTCAGAACAACAGGTTTTCATAATTCACTGCCCTGCGCAACCTTCTTCTGTCATTCTCGATCCGGAGGAATGGATATTGAAATACTCGTTTAATGAAAATAGTCTACCTCCATCAACGTACCTGCTGGAGCAGAACTATCCCAATCCGTTCAACTCAACAACAACTATTGCATATCAGATTCCTCATCGTGAACACGTTGCCTTGAAGATCTATGATATTCTCGGACGTGAGGCTGCAACTTTAGTGGATGAAATACAATATTCAGGAACCTATGAGTACCTTTGGAATCCACAGAACAGAGCAAGCGGAATATATTTTTACCGTTTAAATTCAGGGAGCGTACAGATGCAAAGAAAAATGGTATTTCTTAAATAGTATTTAAGATACCAGTTCGAGAACGGGTATCCATGGTCGGACGGAATAAAACCACAAAGCTGCTTGACTACTCTTGATGGATGGATACTGATTTTGATTTAAGAGATATTTTTATCCCGAATGTATAAGAGTATTAATATCCAATTCTACAGGAAGAGCTATTTTTATTTCTCGATTTTGCAATGAACGATGGAGATACCATATGAATCTATTTCTTAAAATTATGAGCGTATTGACAATAATGATTATGGGAATTTCTTGCTCATTTGTGATTACACGTCCAGAAAGAATAAATTTTACTATTGAGTATTCATCGGGCGGCGGTTTCACAGGGATAGAATCAGGAATGACCATTCGAAGTGACGGCTCGGTAAAGTTTTGGGAGAAACGATTAAACTCCTCTCCAACCATCACTGATAGCACGGTATTAAAATCGACGCAACTCACAACATTGAATAAGCTTATGAAGAGTAAAGAAATATTCGAATATAAAAATGATTACAAGGGCAATTATTCTGCTCGGGTGACTTTTTCAAACGATACTCTCATGAATAATTTCTCTTTCAATCCTTCAAATATTCCGAAAGAAATGCCGGAAGTAATTAAAAATGTCATTGCGGAAATAAAAAACATCAGCAACCATCAATAGAGGCTCCTATGAACAAGTTCTTCTACCGTAGTATCGCTTTCGTATTTATTGTCACTGTTTCTTTTGCTTCTCAACCTTCCGGAGGCAAAAACAAGACTGCATCGGTACCCCAGGGACCACCTACTACCGCAGCTGCAGGTCACATTCAAAATCAATCATTGCTCAACATTAAAAACAATCTTTTTCATTTCGTTGCGAAGATGGGCATACAGAACAACAAAAACGTCGCGCCCGCGATTGCAACCCGTTCGACCGGCGTTTTCCAGAATACATTCATTGCGTACCTTCAGCTTCCGTCGATGAATAATTCGGATACAAGCACTATCAAGAATATACTGTGGAACAGAGAAGCCGGAACGCCGCGATTTATTGAAATACAAGCGCCAAAACTTCAAAAGAATTCGACGGTTACGGCTGCAGGAAAGGAACTTGCTGCGAAAAGATTTCTCATCAATAATAAATCGTTACTACGAATCACCAATCCTCAAAATGAATTCTCCCTGCACAGTTCTTTGCAGGATAATCTCGGCATGACTCATCTAAAGTATATGCAGACATACTATGGAATTGAAGTCTGGGGGAAAGAAGTGATTGTTCATCTCGATGGTCAAGGCAATGTTGTTTCTTTGAATGGATCGTATGAACCAACACCGTCAACGATAATCGACGTGAACGGAAACCTCGATCAATCAATGGCAATAGAAAATGCAACCAGTGATCTTCAAGCGAAAAATGGAATTGAGACCTTACCTTCCAAATTCCAAAATATATTCGGATACAAGGGACCCATTGCAAAGAAAATCATCTGGTATGATGAGAATAATCTCGGTCACCTTGTATGGAATGTTGAAATTCGATCGGGACTTGCACACGATTGGATCTATTTTATCGATGCAGGCAGCGGTGCTGTTCTTAACCGTTACAATGCTGTTTGCTCTGATGGGACAAAGACTGCATCTGCCCCGGATTTAAATGGCGTTCATAGAACATTCGGAACATATCAGGTCGGCTCTTCCTATTATATGATGGATGCATCGCAGCCAATGTTTGATGCTGCGGGCTCTACAATTCCTGATAACCCGCATGGCGCTATTGCAGCATTGGATCTTCGGAATTCGGACATTACAGCGAGTGCGCAGATATATTATGTAACATCAAGTAATAATCAGTGGAGCGACGCTTCTTCGGTCTCTGCCCATTACAACGCAATGATTACGTATCAATATTATTTAAATACATATAACAGAAAATCCATTGATGATAAAAACATGACGATCAATTCAATCATTCATGTTACTGAAAACGGTAAGCCAATGGACAATGCATTTTGGAATGGAAATGTTATGTGTTACGGCGACGGTAATGTATCGTTTAAACCGCTTGCAGGCGGTCTTGATGTAGCAGCTCATGAAATGACTCATGGTGTTACTCAATACAGCGCCAACCTGGAGTACCAAAATCAATCCGGTGCATTGAATGAATCATGGTCGGATGTTTTTGGCGCTCTTGTCGATACACTTAATTGGACGATGGGAGAATTAATTATAAAAGATCATAATTCATTCCCAACAGGTGCACTTCGTGATTTAAAGGATCCGCATAACGGCGGAACGCCGGGAAGCGCTTCATGGCAACCGGCAACGATGAGTGAGTTTCAACAGCTGTCGAACGATCAAAACGGGGACAATGGCGGTGTTCATGTCAACAGCGGTATTCCGAACCATGCTTTTTATTTCGCTGCAACAAGCATAGGCCGACCCAAGGCCGGTCAAATATGGTATCGTGCACTCACAGTGTACCTTACCCGTACTTCACAGTTCATTGACGCAAGAATTGCAACGGAAAAGGCTGCGACAGATCTATACGGCGCTTCAAGCAATGAATTGCAGGCAGTGAAAAGTGCGTGGGATAACGTTGAGGTCTTTGAAGGTGGCGGCACAACGACACCTCCGCCGACCCAGGTTATCGGCGATTCGTGGGTGTTAATGACAAGTGCTGATCGAAGCACAATGTATATGGCAAAGACAACTGTCACATCCAATGCGGATATCTATACTATTTCCACCACACCGGTGTTAAACCGACCGGCGGTTACCGATGCATCAGGAATAATTCTCTTTGTCGACAGTAATCATCGGTTGAAAGTTCTTTATGCCAATCCATCCAACCCTCAAGAGCAATATCTTGATACAACATCCATTTGGAGAGGTGTTGCAGTAGGACCCGGATTGAACAGTATCGCTCTTATTTCGAAGTACCAGGATACATCTATTTACTATTTTGATTTCACAAACAATATCACAAAAAGCTTTAAAATCGTTTCCCAATCTTTTGACGGACAGAATACCAAGACAGCATTGTATGCCGATGAAATGTCATTCGATCCGACAGGGGGTTATTTATTATTCGATTGTTATAACGAAGTAAACAAAGCCGATGGAAGCAAGCTAAGCTATTGGAATATCAATTTGCTGGATATTCAGCAGGGTAATATACAAAGTGTATTTCCTCCTCCATCGGAAGGTATTGATGTAGGGAATCCCAGTTTTTCAAAAACTTCTCCATTCCGATTTACCTTCGACTATATCAATACTCAAACGGATCTGGATTATGTCATGGCGGCAGATTTTAATACTGGTACTGTCGGAACGGTTGCGGGTCCTTTTTCTTCAAATTCTTTATCGATTGTAGGATACCCGACATATTCGGGGGATGATAAAACAATTGCATACCATACCACTCAGATTTCAAACGGCAATACCGTCGAAGCGATTCAACAGGTTCCATTGAAGGATGATATGTTGGAATCAAATGGCGCAAGTCAGCCGTACATTCTCAATGCAACGTTCCCAAGCTGGTTTGTTGTAGGGACAAGAACAACAGATGTTCAGACAAAACCAGACGAGATTCCCGCAGCATTTGAACTGGCGCAGAACTATCCTAACCCGTTTAATCCCGCAACGAAGATCGATTTTTCACTTCCGCAAAGAACACAGATAAATATGAAAGTCTTTGATGTACTTGGAAGAGAAGTATGGATTCTCGCGAATGGAATATTCGAAGCGGGCAAGCATGAAATTGAATTTAATGGAACAAATCTTCCAAGCGGAGTTTATTTCTATAATCTAACGAGCGGCTCAAATTCAATCACGAAAAAATTGCTTTTACTCAAATGATATTTTCTCCAGAACCAGGCGGATTTCATTCCACCATACTTTTTTAAGAATTGGTCATGAAAGCGTCAGGAGAAGCACATTTTGTACTTCGAGAAACGGTTAAGAACTGTACCAGGAAATGAAACCAGGATGTCCGGAATCACTTCATGCAACGAACACCTGACCGCACCTGTTAAAGAAATTGTTCAATCATATAATAACAACCTGCAGAGACACATGCAGACACAGGAATTGTTATTACCCATGCAATAACAATTTTTCCGGCAAGCCCCCATTTCACTGCGGACATTCGTTTGGTTGCACCTACTCCCATAATTGCACCGGTAATAGTATGGGTCGTGCTGACTGCAATACCACTGAAAGCAGTAATAAGCAATGTAAATGCTCCAGCCGTTTCAGCACAGAATCCGCCTACGGGTTTCAACTTCGTCACTTTTTGACCCATAGTTTTCACAATGCGCCATCCTCCGAACATTGTGCCAATTGAAATAGCAGTGTAACATGGAATAATAATCCACCATTTAATTGGAAAATCATCCGGACCGCTGGTTTGAATAAGCTGTGCATTAATGAGTAAGATGGTGATAATCCCCATTGTTTTCTGCGCGTCGTTTGCGCCATGCCCAAGACTATAGAAAGCAGCAGAGACAAGCTGCAGCTTTCTAAAAACACCATTGATCTTTGATGATGGATGCTTGTGGAACATCCACATAAGAAGCATCATCATGCCAAAACCTAATACCATTCCAAGCATTGGAGCGACAACAATAAAGATGAGTGTTTTTATCCAGCCACTCCAGAGGATTGATCCAAAACCAGCGCGCATAATTGCTGCGCCGCCCAAACCACCCATTAAGGCATGTGATGAACTTGAAGGAATACCGAAATACCATGTGATAATATTCCAGGCTATTGCTCCAAGCAGCGCTGCGAGAATAACGTATTCATTCACGAGAGTTGGCGTAACAAGCCCTTTGCCGATAGTCTTCGCAACATTGTGACCGGTAAAAAGAAATGCCGCCAGAAAGTTAAAAAATGCTGCCCAGAGAACCGCTTTTCGCGGTGTGAGCACGCGTGTAGAGACTATGGTTGCGATGGAATTTGCAGCATCGTGAAAGCCATTAAGGAAATCAAAAACCAATGCAATGACTACAATGACGATTATAGTGAATATCATAGAAGAAAGTTCCGGTTAATTTCTATTCCTAAAATAATTGTTCACACTTCACAGAAGTATGTATATGTGAAACGCACTGTCCAGTTTTCATGAAAGCCATGCCTGCTAATTGTGTTTTATCAGAATGCCTTCAAGTACATTCGCTGCATCTTCACATTTATCTGTCGCAGTTTCCAATCCAACAAACACTTCTTTTAATTTGATTATTTGTACCGGATCCTTTTCTTTATCAAATAAATCTGCAACTGCTTTATCGAATATATCATCCGCCTGATTTTCGTACTCGTTCACTTTTGTGAACGATGCCTTGAACTCTTCGACATCATTGAGATTCCTCAGGAGATGCACGCCATGTTTCAATTCATCCATCGAAAGTACCAGCACATCGATGAGCTGCGTGACTGTTTTCGGAACGCGTGTTATCTTATAGAGTGCAAATCTATTTGCACATCCGTCTATATGATCCAGAATATCGTCTAATGCTGAGGCAAGTTCATGAATATCTTCTCTATCTATGGGAGTGACAAAGGTAGAGTTAAGCTCTGAAAATATTCTGTGCGTTATCGAATCACCGTCATGTTCAATATCTTTGATTTGTTTCGCTGCATCCTCACGCTGCGCCTGTGTTTTACATAATGGAAGCGTCCTCAATACCACGCCTGCTTTTATCATATTTTGTGCGGATTCTTCCAATAAATTATAGAAATTTTCATCATGCGGAAGCAGTTTCCTTAATATGTTATCAATTTTCATAGTTATACTTTTTCAAATTAGTAATGAATGTGGTTTTGTTTGTTGATAAATATCTTCATGTTTCAATGCACTACAAGGCGTTATGTATTCGTGAATATTTATTCCGTTTTTATGGGCAACGTAAAAAGATTCCGGGAAAACTCTTGATACGGTCTTTGATCAGACGGAAGACTTCAAAACCTTCTCCTGTAATTTTGTGCGATAGGTTTCAAGTTTTACGGCAAGTTCTGGAGATGCAAGTGCAAGCATCTCGATAGCAAGCAATGCGGCATTTGCCGCTCCATCAATAGCGACTGTGGCTACCGGAATACCGGCAGGCATCTGAACGATGGACAGCAATGAATCTAATCCGTTAAGAGATTTTGACTTGATGGGGATACCGATGACCGGTAATGTCGTAACGGCGGCGACAATTCCAGGCAAATGAGCGGCGCCGCCCGCACCAGCGATAATAATTTTTGTTCCGCGGCCTTTTGCTTCTTTTGAGTACCTGATCGTCTGCTCCGGTGTGCGGTGTGCTGAAAGCACTTTCACTTCGCACGGAACATCAAACTCTTTTAGGATCTGCCGTGCAGGCTCCATCGTATCCGCATCCGATGTGCTTCCCATAAGGATGGCAACAATCGGTATTGTAGCCGTCTTTTCAGTATTTAAAAGGATCATTTATGGTACCTCCTTGGGAATGATATAATTTATTTTCAATTTTCTTTATCCTTCTATGTGAAGAACACCAATTTCAAATCTTCTGCGCAGCCTTACCCAGACGGTCCATAACCGCTGCACCGATTCCATGTTCTTCAACACTTTCTACAAGCATACAGTCAACACCGAAGCTGTCCAATTCGCGAAGCACCCGGAATATATTCTGCGCATAACGTTCAACGGAAGAAGAAAGTATAAAATGGAATTTCGTTGCATCGATGTCATTTAAATCTTTTGAATATGTGATGGAACCGACTTTATTTCCTTCACCTTTTAAGGTGTTGAGTTGTTGTATGAAAGTTTCACGATCATTTTTTTGAATAAGGACCACACGAGCCATTGGCGCATAGTGACGATGCCGGGTTCCCGGAGAACGTCGAAGTAATTCTTGCGCGTTTGTCCGGCGAGTCTCTCCTATTTCTTTTTCAATATCTTCACGACTCAAACCGCCTCTGCGTAATATGACAGGCGGATTCACTGTGACGTCAAGAACCGTTGATTCTAAACCAATGGTTGTCGGTCCTGCATCAAGAATAATATCAATCTTTTCGTTCAAATCATGAAAGACATGCTCCGCTGAAGTCGGGCTTGGGTGACCTGAAATATTTGCACTCGGTCCGACAATGCCTCCATCAAAACTTTTCAGCATTTCCAAGGTCACCGGATGATTTGGAATTCTGATTGCCACTGTATCTAAACGAGCGGTCACAATATCCGGAACGATTGCTTTTCGTTTCACCACAAGCGTAAGCGGACCGGGCCAGAAACGTTTTGCCAGTTGTAACCCTTTATCTGAAATCTCTGTCGTAAAATGCCATGCGATTTCCAGAGATGCAACATGGACAATAAGCGGATTATCAGACGGTCTTCCCTTCGCTTGAAATACTTTTTGTACAGCTTCTACATTCAAAGCATCTGCACCCAAACCATATACTGTTTCTGTTGGAAACGCAACGAGCCCGCCTGAACGAAGCATGGAAACTGCATCGTTCATGCCATCCGGATTCTTATGGTCTGAAGTGAATTGTATAATTCTTGTTGCCGGCATATTTCATTATTTCTCGTCGACGGCCTCTATCAATATCTCCGCAAGATCTTTTACCTTCACTGACCCGGTCGCTTCTTTATCTTTCACGCCGTCTTCCAACATCGTCATACAGAATGGACATGCTGTGCCTATGACATCCGGTTTCAAACCGAGCGCTTCTTCTGTTCGTTCAACATTGACACGCTTACCCTTGGTTTCCTCCATCCACATT
>Ga0182011_10001664_pt1 | contig 19391 bp, 11 predicted proteins | sample 711E1DmetaG_FD_120481 | JGI IMG/M metagenome (GOLD analysis project Ga0182011, IMG submission 120481) | Permafrost microbial communities from Stordalen Mire, Sweden - 711E1D metaG | ecosystem: Environmental > Terrestrial > Soil > Wetlands > Permafrost | place: Sweden: Stordalen | collected... | reverse complement strand
GGTGACCAGCAACCTGCCGTTTGCAGAATGGACCGAGGTGCTGGGCTCGGAGCGGCTGACCGGCGCGCTGCTGGACCGGCTCACCCACCACGTGCACATCCTGGAGATGAACGGCGAGAGCTATCGACTCAAGCAGAGCAAACACAAACGCAACCCTCAGCCCGGCCGCTAAATCACCACTACATCGCTATCTCTCGCGGAGGGTGGCGTCTTCCGCTCCGGCCTAACCGCGGTCCGCAAACCGGACCGCAGGCCTCCGCTCCAGCCGCCACCCTCCCTGTTAATCCCCATCTCCTACACACTCATCTGGTCTAGTTTTCCACCGCCCCAGCGGTCTAGTTTCACTCCGCCCTTGACACTCCTTCGAAGAGTATGCCAGATGTAGCTATCTTATGTCCTGTTAATTATGCGCGTCTGTATAGCTGCTATGGTTGCGTTTCGAGGGATACTTACGCTTCTCTGCTTTTCATTTCTTTTGCTTTCGTTTGTGTGTACACTTGCTTTGAACAAAGCGATCTGTAACGCGAGTCGCAGAAATGCCTCCACGAGGGAGGCCCCTCAAGGGAGGTAGTCTCCTCCATGTTTCGCAATGAAAATAAGCGCGTTGTGGATCGCAGGTCGATTCTTATCGCGGCATTCCTGCTGATTCTGGTCAGCGTTGCCGGCCTCAGTCTTGCCCTGAGCCAGGAGATCAAATACAGCCAAGACCCCGCCGCTGCCAAACGAATGACTTTGTTGCTCAAGGATTATGATCCAAAATCCATGCTCCACGGGCCGAGCCATGAAGTGCCCCGCGCCAAGTTTCCCGTCATTGATGTTCACAGCCACGTCAACGACCCCGGCGGAGTGCACGAAGCGGAGATTCCCCCGGCCGAGGTGATCAGCCGCATGGACGCCGCTAATGTGAAGAAGGTCGTGATCCTTACCGGCATGTGGGGCGACAAGCTGCAGGGCTTCATCGACAAAATGGTGAAGCCTTATCCGGATCGCTTCATGGTTTTTGCTCAGATGGATTGGAGCAAGATCAACGATGCAAACTTCAGCCGGGAAATGGTCCAGCAGCTCGATGACGCCGTGCACCGCGGCGCCCGCGGCCTGAAGATCCTCAAGGACCTCGGGCTCGGCGTGCGCGACAATTCCGGCAAGCTCATCCCCGTGGACGATCCCCGCCTGGATCCCGTTTGGGAGGAGTGCGGCCGCCTGGGTATTCCCGTGGCCATTCACACCTCCGACCCGGAAGCCTTCTTCACCCCCACGGACAAGAACAACGAGCGCTACGAAGAGTTGATGTCCAATCCGAGCTGGAGTTTCCACGGCGCGAAATTCCCCAGCAAGCAGACCCTGCTCGACCAGGAACATCACGTCTTCGCGAAGCATCCGCACACCACATTCATCGCGCTGCACGTCGCCAACTGGCCAGAAAATCTCGACGCCGTTTCCTCCTGGCTCGACAAATACCCCAATATGTACGTGGAATTCGGTGCTCGCGAGGCCGAACTTGGCCGCCAGCCGCGCCGCGCACGCAAATTCTTCCTCGATTATCAGGACCGCATCATGTTCGGCACCGACAGCGACCCCGAGGAAGCGATGTATGCCAATTATTTCCGCTGGCTGGAAACCCCGGATGAATACTTCGCCTACGCGGGCTATCCGGGACAAGGGCGTTGGGAAATCTACGGAATGGAACTCCCGGATAACGTCCTCGAGAAGGTTTACAACAAAAACGCAGAAAAAATCTTTGCCCAATTCAAGGGCATAAACCAATTGGGAGCCGCAAAGCCATGAAATTTCTTCACCAGGTCAGAATCAAGTCGCAACGTTTCGCCAAACCCGCCGGATTCAGCGCCCTCCTTCTGCTGTTGGGAATTGGCCTGGCACAACTTGCCGGCTGCGAGAAAAAGCCCGCTCCTTCGGCAAAATCGGAGACTCCCGCATCCGCGGTCCAAGCCTCAAGTATCCACGCGACCGCCACGCCCGATGCCATTGACGTCCGCACGCCCCTCGCGGAGTTTGTGCTTTCTCCTAATGGCTATCTCAAAGGGGCTCTCACGACCGGCGGAACATCACTGACCCTGGATGAACCCGGTTCGCAGCCTGGACAACTGGTCAGCGTCGCACACAAGCAACTCCCGGATCTCACTCTCGATCTGGCCAAAGCGAAAATCAGCGAGGCTCAGGGGAAGCTCGGCCCACGGGGAAAACGAATCGAGGTGCCCGGCAGTAGCGCCAGCACGGGCTTGCAGGAAACGCTGGTCCTGGAAGTTTATGATGATTTCCCCGAACTCGCGCTCGTCTCTGCCAACTTCACAAATGGCGGAAAGAAGGATCTGGCTCTCGACAGCGTTTCGCTCCAGCAGCACCGCTTCAGTGCCACGCTCGCAGATCCCGCCGCGGCCCCGCACGAGATGTGGTCGTTCCATGGATCGAGCCTGAAGTGGGGCAAGGACGAAATGTTCCCGGTGCCCGCCAAGTTCAATCAGGAAAATCCGTTTGGGGCGCCTGTTCAGGTTGGTGGCGACCTCGGCAGCGCCGGGGGCGGCGTTCCCGTGGTGGCCTTCTGGACAAAAAGCGTTGGCGAGGCCATCGGGCACCTCGAAACGCTCCCTCTCGTCCTCTCCATCCCGGTGCAAACCGCGCCAGATGGCCGCGTCGATGCCGCTGTGCGTTTACCAGCGAACATTGTCCTCAAGCCTGGCGAAACGTTCGCCACGCCGCGCACTTTCCTGGCCGTCTACGCGGGCGACTTTTACGACCCGCTTAGCATGTGGTCCAACGCCGTTGAGCGCGAAGGCCTGGCCAAGCCCGCGAATAATCCAGAAAACTATGCAGTGAGCTGGTGCGGCTGGGGCTACGAGTTCGGCGTTACCCCCAAGCAAATGCTGGACACCATCCCCAAGCTGAAGGAACTCGGCATCCACTGGGCCACGCTGGACGATGGCTGGTTCAATAACTACGGCGACTGGCAGCCAGCAGAAAAGGCCTTTCCGGGCGACTCCGTCCAGAAAATGGTGAACGACTTCCACGCGCAGGGCATCAAGGTTCAGCTATGGTGGTTGCCGCTCGCGGTCGAAGACGGCCGGTTTGGTTACGGCGGCCGCAAGTATGTCGTCTCCAACGTTCTGAAAGAACACCCGGACTGGCTGGTACTGGACAAAACCGGAAAACCCGCGCGCATGGCCAGAAACCTGGCGACGCTCTGCCCCGCCCTGCCCGAAGTGCAGGCCTACTACAAGCAGCTCACCGAACGTTTCATCCGCGATTGGGGTTTCGACGGACACAAGCTCGACAATATCTACAGCGTGCCACCCTGCTACAACCCCAAGCACCACCACAAATCTCCAAACGATTCCATTTATGCCATGGGCGACGTTTACAAGGTCATTTTCGAGACCACTCGCGCCCTGAAGCCGGACAGCGTCACGCAGAGCTGCCCCTGCGGTACTCCGCCAAGCATCGCCTGGCTGCGCTACATGGACCAGGCGGTCACCGCCGATCCCGTCGGCTCCGTTCAGGTGCGCCGCCGCATCAAGATGTATAAGGCGCTCCTCGGGCCGCGCGCCGCCGTGTATGGCGACCACGTGGAGCTGACGCGTCTTACCAACGTCTTCACGGACAACGAGCAGGACGTCGGCACCGACTTTGCCGCCACACTCGGCACCGGCGGCGTGCTCGGCACCAAGTTCACCTGGCCCGATTACGGAGCGAAGTTCAAAAACGTCAACCTCGATGCCCAGAAAGAAGCTCATTGGAAGAAATGGATCGCTCTCTACAACGAAAAAATGCTTTCCAAGGGCAACTTCCGAAATCTCTACGTTTACGGCTATGATTTGCCGGAAGCTTATGCCATCGAAAAAGACGGCAGCATGTATTACGCCTTCTATGCCCCAGAGAAGCCCGCAAAAGCGGCGAAGCAGACCCCCGATGCGGGGACCTGGTCGGGCGAAATCGAACTGCGGGGATTAGGCCCCAAAACTTACAAGGTCGTCGACTATGTCAACAACAAGGACTACAGCACCGTCACCGGGCCTTCCGCCAAAATGAAGGTGGATATACAGAACAGCCTGTTGTTGGAAGTGACGCCCGTGCCGGCCACACCAGCAAAATAGCCGGCAAGCTCTATAACAGATTTACATTTGATCGAGATGCCGCTCTTGTGGCATCTCTCAGCGAGGCCGTTTCCCGGCAGCCCGGACGAATCTCAGCCGTTCCGTCGCTCAAAGTTTGACTCAGATTCGCGCGCTGCGAGGCGCCGCCCGCGATGCCGTGTGCCAATGTTTGTTCAAGAAACTCTCTCGGTGTTTCGCGTCACGAAACGCTTCCGTCCCTCCCGCCCGCGTCACGGAAAGTGCCCCGATGATATTCGCGAATTTCAGGCAATCCTCAAGTTTGGCACCGCGAATAAACTGGTGAATAAACCCGGCATCGAAACTGTCGCCCGCTCCCACAGCGTCCACCATGTCCGTAATCGGCGGATATCCCGAGAGTTTATTCTTACCTTCGCGCAAAACGGCCCCCTGCGAACCCCGCTTGATTACCACCAGAGGCACCTTTTGTGACAATGTCTCCGCCGCCTGGTCGACGTCGGTCGTGTGCGCGATTTTGCAGGCCTCATTCTCGTTCGGCAGGAGAATGTCCACATACTTCAAAAGCAACAGAATGTCCGTGGACCAGCGGCCGTCCGGATCGTCGTTGGTATCCAGTGAAGTCGTCAGGCCCGCCGCTTTCGCCCGGCGGAAGAGTTCGATCATGTCCGGCCGCAGGGCCTTGTGCAGGAAGTAGGACGAGAGGTGCAGATGCTTGGCGCTGAAAACATAGCTCAAGTCAAGATCCTTCAGGCTCATCTCATGCATTGTTCCCGGATACGTTAGGATGTACCGCTGCTTCCGCTGCGGCAGGATCACCGTCAGCCCGGTGGTCTTTCCTTTTAACTTTCGCACGTGCGTGAGGTCCACGCCGCATTCCCCCAGCCTCTGCAGGCAAATTTCACCGAGCGGATCACTTCCAATGGAGGAGCTGAATCCGACTTTGTTTCCCAGTAGCGTGAAATTGTGGGTAAAGATCGCCGAGGAACTCCCCAGGGTGATGCTGAGGTCATTTGCAAGATGTTCCCGCTCGAGTTCGAGTTTTTCCGGCAATCCGTAAAAGATAAGATCGAGATTCAACTCGCCAACAACGCTGACGTCAAAAGTGGCCACAGTTCTCTCTCCTTAGGGTCGGCTCAGTCCAATTTCACGACGCGCGTAAGATTCTTGGGATTGTCGTAGCATCATTAGTTCTTTACTTCAGGCGATGTGTCCTGCTGTCCTGCGTACCGGGAAACCCTTGGGGTCTTGCGCCGCACTGCCCGTTCCGAATTGTCAGCGCGGGCCGCGCGTTGTGGCCCGCGCTCCTACACCAGCGTGACTTCCACGTCCGCTTCCCGCAGGGCCTTCAAATCGCCACGCGAAATGTTCTTGTCGGTGATGGTTTCATGCACCGCTTCCGTCGAAATGATGAGCGACAGGCTCCTCTTTCCGAATTTGCTCGAATCGCATACCACCACGGTTCGCCGGGCCGATTCCGTCATCACGCGGTTCACCCGCGCTTCCAGCAAATTCGGCGTCGTGACTCCGTAGTGCAGGTCAAATCCGTCCACGCCCAGGAAAAAGAGGTCCGCGCTCAGCATTCGCAGCGATTCCTCCGCCAGCGGCCCCACTAGCGAATACGAATTGTTTCTCAGCACTCCGCCCGTCAGGATCACTTCCACCGGGGTGTCCGCCAGTTCCGCCGCGATGTTCGTCGCATTCGTGATGACGGTCAGGTTCTTGATATTGCGGCAGGCCCTCGCAATGGCCGTCGTCGTCGTTCCGGAATCCAGAATGATCGCTTGCCCCGGCCGGATCATGTGCGCCGCCGCCGCTCCAATCCGGATCTTCTCCTGCCGGTGCGAACGCTCCTTTTCCTGCAGCGAGCGGTCTTTCAGCGAGCCCGTGCGTACTGGCAGCGCGCCCCCGTGGGTTCTCTCCAGACTGCCTTCGTGATGCAGGAACTCCAAATCCTTCCGGATGGTGATTTGCGATGTCCGCAAGCGTTTCGCTAGGTCTCGCACGAGCACGCGCCCATCCGCCTGCAGCATCTCCAGAATCGCCCTGCTCCGCTCTTCCCTCAGCATGTCGTTTTCCTCCCGCCCGCGCGCCCCCGGGGCTTCTCCGTCAAGGACTGACCACATGCAAAAGAATAAACGCTTGTGACCTCGCAAATCTTGCTCCGTATCAGGTCGCGCGGCCGATTTGCCAACTCTCCCGCTCTTATCTTCGCTGCCTGGTTCGGCAAGAACTGACTCAGCAGCGACACAGGCGCGGTGTGTTCCTCGAGGTTCTGTGTCAACTTTTCCACCGCCGCGCGCACCTTTTCAACGCCCCAGTAATATCTCGACCGGTCGCTGTAGCTGTACTTCCGCGCGATGCGCAACGCGGCTTCGTTGCCGTGATGGTAGTTTTTCCAATGGCTTGGGTTTTCCTGCATCGCCGCTTCCAGCGTGTCAGTCACGCTGGAAAGGGAGGTGCCGCGTGCCGCACCCAGCCATTCCTTCTCCACCGCCTCCAGCGCGAACACGGCTTCCCGGTACGCAAACGTCATCCACGGTCCCACCTTCAATATGGCAAAGTGGTCCCGCACCATCTCCTTCAGTGCGCCAGGTGTCTGGTAATCCGTCGAGTGCGCCTCGTACACGCGGCCCCCTTGGGCGGCTGCGAACGCCGCTAATTTCTTTGTTCGCGACGCATCATAGGGAATCACCGTCGCGTTCCCAAACTCCACTCCCGGCTGCACCACAACGGCAATCACGCGCTCCCATGCCTGATGTAATCCGCGCGCGGCAAACGCCTCCTTGGTGATCGCGATGGTCCGGGCCAGGTTGGTTGTGCTGGTTGTCTCCGGAGCCAGTGCTTCGAGTTGCTCGCCACCGGGCAAGGGCACGTCCGTTCCGATCACGTAGAGTGGCGCCGTCGAGCCCTGCGGCATTTCCTTGTGTGCTTCTTCCGCCGCCGCGCATAATTCTGCGGCTCGCGCGCTGGCGATCCGGTCTTCCAGCGGCTGCTGCCTGTCCCCGCCGTCGTCCGCGCACCTCATGCTGGCATCCAGGTGGATCTTCGTGTATCCGGCCCGCACGCAGCTTTTCACCAGTTCCCGCGCCTTCGCCACCGCCTCAATGGCTTTCTCCAAGCGCCACGCATGCGGCCCCAGGTGATCACCGCCCAGCACAATTCGCCCGGCAGGGAACTGCATCCCCTGTGCAACATCACTTACGAATGCCGCAAAATCCCTGGGAGTCTGCCCCGTGTACCCCCCGTACTGATTCACTTGATTGGAGGTGGACTCGATGCACAGTAGGCTATCATCCCGCAGCGCCTGAGCCATCGTCGCTTCCAGCACGGCCTGGTTCGCCGAACACACCGAGTAAATCCCCGTGTGCTCGCCACGCTGGTTTGAATCAAGGATGCGTTGCAGCCCCCTCGTGGCGCCTCTGCTCGAGCCCCATATTTTTTCTTTTGTTCTCATCTGGCTGTTTGCGCCCGCGCTGTCTGATAGCTCTTCTGCCAGGCCGTGGCTGCCGCCAGCTTCTTGTTCACGGCTTCATCCACCCACTCCCGAGATGCCCTAGCCCAATTTTCGAAGAGGCTTGCGCGGGTTACGATTGGTTTCGTTTCAGTTCTTATATGCTCTTTTTCTTTTTCCGTCAATATCCTTTTTCCTGCCCCCGCTTTCACCGCCGCCGGTTCGCCCCTTGACTCAAGGCGATGCGCTTCGTTTCAATGGCGCCTCCGAGCCCTCATGAAACGGGACATTCTCACTTTGCAGCGAGACGGCCATTTTTTCGCTTGACAAACCAACCACCCTGGAATAGGGTTCGGCCTAATAAAAAGGAAACGAAGGAATTCAATACCAAACGAAAGAGCCAAGAAAGGCGATGGTATCGACACGAAAGATCAACTTTTCTCGATTCGGCACGCGAAGGAAGGGGGGAATGCCGTGATAGGTTTTCCTCACTTCAACAGGATTTTTGGTCTTAGTGAGCCGATCCCGTGCCGGGGTTCTCTAGCAGTGTGCTGAAAAAGCGATTGGAGAAGTGATTTGTCAGAACATGTAGTCATTCAATTCCTGGACCGGGTACTAGCCTAGCGAAAGGATGGAACATAGTCACCATGTTTAACGCTATTTCGTGCCGCAAATTCCCCTGCATTTTCGCGCTTCTCTTGCTGGGGCTGGTTTCGCCCTCGAGAGTGCTTAGTCAGGTGGATACGGGTACTATTTCCGGTACAGTCAAAGATGCCAGCGGGGGTGTCATCCCCGGCGTCACCGTGACGCTTACAAATGACGGTACTGGAATATCCATTTCGACGGCCAGCGGATCTGTCGGCGAATATACCTTCTCGCCGGTAAAGATCGGTCATTACTTCGTGTCGGCGGAAATCAAGGGATTTCAAAAGGTACGGCAAAATAACGTCACGGTAGATGTGCAACAGAAAGTGGTTGTCGACTTTGCCTTGCCGGTTGGCCAATCCATCGAGACGGTAACTGTCGATGCAGCACCGCCAGCGCTGCAAACACAAGAGGCTTCCGTGGGACAGGTGGTCGAGGCGGAAGCGATCAACGCACTGCCTCTGAATGGGCGTAACTTCACGTTTCTCGCGCAACTATCGGCGGGGGTTACTCAGGGCCAACAGGACACGCGCGGCTTGGGCGCGAGCGGGAGTTTTTCCGCGAATGGTATGCGCCCCTCGCAGAATAACTATTTGCTCGACGGCATGGACAACAACACCAATCTCGTCGACTTCTTGAATGGGACAGCTTATGTCGTGCGTCCACCGGTGGATGCTATTCAGGAATTCAAGGTCGAAACCAACGACTATAGCGCTGAGACGGGACGTGCGGCCGGCGCTGTCCTTAATGCCACCATCAAGTCTGGAACCAACCAGTTCCACGGATCCGCGTGGGAGTTCGTCCGCAATGACATGTTTGATGCAGCGAACTTCTTTGAAAATGCGGGAGGCATTCCCAAAGGCGAATACCGCCAGAACCAATTCGGTTTCACCATCGGCGGTCCGATTCGGCGCGGCAAAACTTTCTTCTTCGCGGATTACGAAGGCACGCGCATCCGGCAGGCGCTCACCTCCACGAACACGGTTCCCACGGCTCTCGAGCGGAGCACTGGTTATACCAATCTCTCGGAACTGCTCTCCCAAGGAGGCACCTACGCCCCCGACGCGCTGGGGCGAACCTATGCACTGGGGCAAGTGTTCGATCCTTCTACCACGCGTGCAATTACCTGCGGGGTCGCAGATCCTGTGACAGGTATTACCGCACCGTGCACGGGTGTGCCGGCCGGTACGCAACTGGGATTTGTGCGTGAGCCTTTCGCGGGCAACATGATTCCGGCAAATCGCCTTGATAGCAATGCGATTAAGCTCCTCAACCTGTATCCTGCCCCGACGAACTCCGGACTTTTCAATAATTATGCGGCAGACCCAATTTCGAGCAATAACTCCGACCAATTTGACGTGCGCGTGGACCACACCTTCAGCGAAAAAGACAACATTTTCGGCAGATTCAGTTATGTAGATAACCCTTCCCTTATTCCCGGGCCCTTTGGAGGCATTGCGGATGGAGGGTCGTTTTCTGACGGTACCCAGACCTCGAAAAGCCTGAACGCCGTGGCAAGTGAGACGCATGTGTTTTCACCATCTCTGGTGAATGAAGTGCGCGCAGGCTTCAGCCGGCTGTCGGCCACTCGTCTGCAACCCAATGGCAACACGATGGGTATTCCCGATCAGTATGGGATTCCCGGAGTTCCTCAGATCCCTACGAACGGCGGTTTGGGATCCCTCTTCATTACCGGTCTGACGACGCTCGGTAGTAATGGGTTTCTCCCCTCCGTTGAGCTCAGCACGAACACTCAAATTATCGACAATCTGACTAAAACTGCGGGACGCGAATCCTTCAAGATGGGATTCACCTACCAGCGCCTGGGATTCTCCATCCTGCAACCTTATGCCGGTCGAGGAGAGTGGACCTTCAACGGCGATTACACCGAAGTGCCATCCCAATCGGGAGGCAACACCGGCTTGGCGCAGATGTTACTGACGCCGATTCCCGGAACGGTAACAGGTGCGTCTGACTACGTCGGCGGCGCTGATGACGTCTATGTCTCCAACTTCGCGAATACCTCCATGAAACATAATTACTACGGAGCATATTTTCAGGATGATATTAAGGTCACGCCAAAGCTGACTGTCAACCTAGGGCTGCGCTGGGAATATTTCGGGGAACTCATTGAGAATTACGGGGCACAATCCAACTTTCTGCCGTTCGGACCAAATGGGAGTTCCACGTTTATGTTGACACAGAAGCGCTGCAATACCCCGCTGTCACCGGACTTTTACGCGGCGGCCCAGGCTGACAATATCAACGTCGTGTGTTCCAGTCAGCCAGGCCTCGGGGTACCACAAAAATTCAATTTCTCACCTCGCGTAGGGTTTGCGTATCAACTGACGCGGAAGTTCGTTGTTCGCGGCGGGTACGGTATTTTCTATGGCGGCTTTGAGAACTCCGTCGTCGAGACATACAATGATTTTCCGTTCCAATTCTACCTGGAATTTCCCAATTTGACGCCCAATGCGCCCATCACATTCAGCAACGGCGCAATCGGTACCCTTTCGACGGGACTGACAGCCATCCCGCTCACGACTTCGGCAGTCGAGCCAGGCGGGGTAGTGTTTCTCGGTGAGGACTACAAAAACAAGACGCCCTACACCCAGGGCTACAACCTGACTGCCCAATATCAACTCACACCGAGCGATACCATCCAGGTGGGTTACGTAGGGAATACGGTTCGTCACCTCGGGGTCTACCTAAATCTGAATACACCGACAGAGATGCTACCTCCAGGATTGAACTCGTACTTGTACTCTCGTTATCCCGATTTTCCTAGCTACCAACAAGACACAAGTTTTGCGGGGGACAGCAACTACAACAGTCTGCAGGCGAATTATGAGCGTAGACTGGGCGGCGGCCTGAGCGTCCTGGGGAACTTCACCTGGTCGAAGTGTCTTACGAATGCAGTTGACGTTTTGAATGGCACTTCTTTGACAGGGTTCCGCGCGCCGTTCTTGCCGGGATTTGGCATCCATAAAGACTTCGGAGAATGTGATTTTGACGTTCAAAAAGTATTTCACCTGAGCGGCACCTATGACCTGCCGGTTGGCCGGGGAAGACACTTCCTGAAAGATAGCAGCGGCGTTGTGGATGCCCTGATTGGAGGCTGGGGTACGAACTGGATTCTGACGATGCAGGACGGGCAGCCTGGAACAATTCCTTGCATTATTTCCACGACCTCGGGGTTCGGTTGCAACGCTCTTCTAGTTGCCGGTCAGGACCCGTACGCCGGCCCTCATAATGTCAATCAGTGGCTCAATGGGGCGGCATTTACGAGTCCTCCCGTGGCGACGACGATCGGCCAAACCGACTACAGCCCGTTGGGCGGAGGGCCTAGTCAGTTCCGGGGGCCAGGCTTCCATCGCCTCGATTTCTCCCTCTTCAAGGAGTTTCGCACGACGGAGCGTACGCACCTTGAATTCCGCGCCGAATTCTTCAACCTAACAAACCATCCCAACTTCTCCATTCCCGGCTTCTCGGGTAATGGCGTGGTGGCTGCTCCCGGCGCGCTGGACTACGCCAACCCAAGTACCTTCGGAATGATTTCTTCGACGCGAGACGGTTCAAATGATCAGCGCGAGATTCAATTTGCACTCAAATTCTACTTTTGAGAATAGCAGGCGAGATTGAACGCGAAGCGGAGGAGGCCGTTCCGCTTCGGCTAGCCCATTTGTAGAAAAAATAGCCCAGGAGAAAGGAATCGCATGGCGACCCTGGTTGACGCCTGCAGAGAAACCGCGCCCGCGGAGGGAAAGGCAAGCGAAATTGGGCAGCCCACGAAAATCAGTGTCATTGTAATGGAGGCCATTTGAAGAAAGGCATGATCTATGATGAGCAGGGGCCTTGGCCCGAGTTCCGAAACCCGTAATCTGCGAGGAGTACTGACTCTTACAGAGATTCGCCAGCAACCGGAACTTTGGCCAGCAACGCTCGAATGCGTTGCCGCTTGTAGCCTCAAGTCAGTGGTGCGAGAACGAGCGGCGATTATCTGCGGAGCCGGCACCTCTGCCTATGCGGCGTCAGCGGTGGCAGCAGGCTGGACAAATGCCTTGGCGATCCCAACCACCGATCTCCTTCTTTATTCAAAGCAGGAACTAGCGCGCCTGGCACCCGATTTTGCTGCCAATGGCATACTTGTTTCCTTGGCACGTTCCGGTGACAGCCCTGAAAGCACTGGTGTAATCGCGCGTATACAAAAGATGTTTCCCGACGCGAGGCATCTTGCCATTACAAGCAATCAGAATGGCCAACTTGCCCGGTTGCCGCGCGTCAAATCCATTGTCCTCGACCCCCGCACCAATGACCGGAGTCTCGCGATGACGAGTTCCTTTTCAAACCTTGTTTTGGCGGGACTGGGAATTGTCGAGGGCGAGGTTTTGGCGGAACAGTTGCCGCACATCGTAGACAGAGTCAAAAACGCACTTACCAGCCTTGAAATGGCGGCACAACACTTGGCGTCGCGAATGCCCACTCGGGTGATGGTCCTCACCTCTGCAGGTTTGACGCCTCTCGGGAGGGAGGCTTGCCTCAAAGTTATTGAGATGACGGCTGGACGCGTTACAGCTTTGCCCGAAACTTTCTTAGGTCTTCGTCACGGCCCGATGAGCTTTCTGCGACCCGATTCACTGGTGCTGTGCGTGCTGTCATCCAATGTCGACCGGCGTCGTTACGAAGAGGATTTGCTGCGGGAACTGAGGCAGAAGAATCTTGGCCACTTGATCATCGTCGGACCACCCACTACCGCAAGCGATCTGGCCCACGACTTCATTCCTGCCGTGGCGCCGGACATCCCGGACCATTTGCGTACACCGTTCGAAATTGTCTTCCCTCAACTGCTGGCCTATTACCTAAGCCTCGCCTCGGATCTAGATCCGGATAACCCAAGTCCGGACGGTGTGATTACCAGAGTAGTGCAACGATTTCAGTTGCACGAAGGAAGCGATATTAGCTGATTTTCAGGGCGGTTCCCGAAGTCACCGGAACCTTGCTGGAAAACGATATGCCGTCGCAATCCCCCATGCCACCGGCACCCATCGAAGTTCGTGTGATGGAGTTTTACTCAGGGGCAGATCGCAGTGACCTGGCGGGTGGCGAAAAGGATCCAAGCCAGACTAGTGCGTACCAGTTGCAATGGAGACCCACGGAAAAGCATGTTTTGATCGTCGAAGGCGGAAGGCAGGTTTGTCATGTGGGACTGGTGAAGCATACCGTCGCGATTGAGGGACATGCTGTTCCAATCGCCGGAATTGGAGGAGTGCTGACACGGCCTGAGTACAGGGCGCGTGGATATGGCCGAATTGCGATGAAGGCAGCGGAAGCTTTTGCGTTGAGCCAGATGGGTGTGGACTTCATGCTGCTTTTTTGCAGGCCTGCACTGCAAAGTTGGTACGAAGGCCTGGGTTGGGTGAAGGTTTCAAGTTCCGTGTGGGTTGAGCAGCAGCAAGGAACGATCGTTCAACCGCTTGTTTCGATGGTGAGATGTCTTGGTCCGATGCAATGGCCGCAGGGGGAGGTTCGGTTAGGGTGTCTTCCCTGGTGAGTCAAGGTTTTGCGTGTCTCGCGTCCGAGGTCAATATGGAGTCTAGCGAAATCAATAGCCATGCCACGAAAGACAAAGTTAGATCGATTGAGAGGAGTCGAACGAGCATGTTCAAGCTTATCGTTTCGCTGTTGTTGTCGCTGTGTGCGGGCGTCCTCCCGTCTTCCGCTGCCCCGGACTCCCCAAGAAGCATCGAGTTGGCCGAGAATTGGAAGCTCACTTCCGCAAAGGATTTGCAGAGTGGCGGAGCGGCCATCTCCCTCCCCGACTATAAGGACACGGGCTGGTATGCGATCCATCGAATGCCCGCCACCGTTCTGGAGACGCTGGAAGAGGACGGCGTGTATCCAAATCTCTACTTTGGCAAGAACTTGCTTGAGAGCGTTCCGCAAGACCTGTACAAGCAGGATTGGTGGTATCGCACCACCTTCAAAGCGCCGGACGGGCATGCGGTTTATTTGTTGGATTTTCCGGGAATCAACTATCGTGCAGAGATATGGCTGAACGGCCAGATGGTAGCCGACAATAAGCATGTAGTGGGCATGTATAGCGCCCACGAGTTGAATGTAACGCAATGGATCAAGCGCGGAGAATTGAACACGCTTGCGGTCAAAGTGACGCCGGAACAGGCGCTTCAAGATGTTAATGGCGTGGAGTTAGCCGATAGCTGGTTCGACTGGATCAACTGGAAGTATCTGGGCTATCAAGGCCCCCGGAAGAACTCGGAGAACGGAATTTCTTTTGTTCCTGATCGTAATGCGGGCATCTGGAAGCCGGTCTACTTGAAGGTCTCGGGTGAGGTCACACTCGATCACGCGTTGGTCAACTCTGAGCTTCCGCTGCCAAAAACCACCACGGCCCGGCTGACAGTTTTCTCTGACCTGCATAATTTTTCGAACCGGCAAGTAAGCGGGATTCTCCGGGGAACTATTTCGCGTCCAGGCAAATCCCCCATACGATTCGAACAATCGGTCAGTCTTTCGCCCGACGAAGAGCGGCACGTAAGCTTCATACCCGACAAATATCCCGAGTTAGTCGTACAGAATCCCGACCTTTGGTGGCCCTATACGATGGGAACGCCAAACCTCTACGATCTTCGCCTCGAGTTCCTGGAGAACCATGAACTTACCGACGTTACGCAAATCCGGTTCGGGATCCGCACCATCACCCAACATCGCGATCAGGATGAGCAGTTTCCCGACCTCGGCAAGGGAGGCAACTTCTATTTAAAGGTCAATGGCAGAGACTTCCTGGTGCGCGGGGCGGTCTATACGCCAGACCTGTTATACCGGTACGACCCGGACCGGGAGGCCGCGGTGCTCCGATACGTAAAGGATCTTGGACTCAACATGCTCCGGTGGGAATCGAAAATTTCGAGTGAGCACATTGTGGAGTTAGCGGACGAGCAGGGCATCCCACTCATGTTCGGTTGGATGTGCTGCAACCAGTGGGAGAAGTGGGGCCAATGGGATGAAGAGGATCATCGCGTTGCGGCCGAGAGTCTTCAGTCGCAAATCTTGATGCTCCGTCCCCACGCTTCGGTCTGGATATGGGCCAACGGAAGCGACGGTCTGCCGCCGAAATCCGTGCTCGGCGTTTACCACGGGATCCTGACGGACTTGCACTGGCAGAACGCCACGGTTGACACCGTCTCATCGTTCGCCAAGGACGATCGAGGCGAGCGCCTATGGGACGGCATCCATATGGCCGGACCGTACAGTTGGCGGCCACCCACTTATTGGTTCAGCGGACGGTATGAAGCCTCGCGTGGCTCCTGCGCGGAGCAGGGCGACAATGAACATATCCCGCCCTACGAGAGCCTGAAGAAGTTCATTCCCAGCGACAAACTCTGGCCCATCAATGAAACGTGGTTCTTCCATTCCGGCTCAAACCCGGGAAACAGTACGCTGAGCAACATTCAGCGCGCCGTTGATCGCCGCTACGGGTCTTCAAACAGCGCGGAGGAGTTTGCGCGGAAGGCCCAGCTTGCCCATTACGAAAGCACCCGTGCGCAATTCGAGGCGTTCGCCGCCAACGGATGGGCGAATCACAAGATGACGATTTATTGGATGCTGAACAGCCACTGGCCTTCTTTCTTTGGAAATATTTTCGACTATTACTTGCGCCCCGGCGGAGCCTACTACGGAGCCAAGAAGGGCTTGCGGCCCCTCTCTGTGGTCTTTGATTCCTACGCGACCGGTGATCACAGTCAGGCAAAAGTCACAGTCGTCAACCAGATGCCGGCCGGGCAGCAAGGCTTGCGTGTGCGCGTGCGCGTCTATGACCTACAAGGCAAAGTACTGGACGACCGCGACGCGGCGAACATCCGGGTCGCTTCCGGCGGGGCGTTCCAGGCCATGACGTTGCCCAGGTTTCCGGATAGCTCCCCCGTCTACTTTGTGCGCTGTCAGTTGTTTGACAATTCTGGCGAGGTCCTTGCGGAAAACATCTACTGGCAGTCGCAGAAGGACGACGATTTAGGCGATCGCAAGAACGACGCTGCATTTGCATTGCAACAGGCGAGTTGGGCCGACATGACGGCCCTCAACTCCATGCCGCAAGTCCCGTTAGAACTAAGTGCCAAACAAACTTCAGTCGCCGGTGCGAATCGCGTCGCGATTCGACTGCACAACGCGACCGAACATGTCGCTTTCTTTGAGCGTGCGGAGATCACGCCAGACCGAGATGGCGACGAGATTCTTCCGATCGAGTATGACGACAATTACGTCACAGTTTTTCCGGGCGAAACAGTCGTGATTCACGGTGTCATCCCGCAATCGGGCAAAACACCCGCGTGGGTCAGCCTCGAGGGTTACAACACTCCACGGATCACGGTGGCCATAAAGTGAACCTGAAATGTTAAGGTTTGCTCGATCTGTAAGTCGCGTAGCCGGCCAACTGGTTTCAGTTTCCGGTGAGCCCGTTGAATGTCCAGATGACTCTATCGCGGCTGTAATACGCGTCACCGCAAAAGTATGGGCCTCTGCTATGGGCAAGCTTTTTGGAAGGGAGACTTACACCGTGTCGAAAATGAGTTGCGGATTGCTCTGCAGTGTGGGAATCGCGATTGTCACTGTGGCGCTGATTATCAACACGCCCTGTGCGGCTCAGCAATTGACGAACGACAAGCTGTCCCTGAGCGTCGACGCCAAGGATGGAACGTATCAGCTGGCGGTGCGGGGCGGCCAGCTCGTCTTCACGAGCGGCGTGGCAGCTCAGGTCAACCATCAGTGGCTGCGCTCAACCGAGTATCCGCGTCACCAAGTGTCCGAATCCACGTTCAGCGATGAACTCGGCTCTGGCCGGGCAATAACCGTCACGAACTCGGGACTCCCGGGGAAAGCTGACCTCATGTATGTTGTCCAACTCTACGACCAAAATCCTTACGGCACTCTCCAGGTTACAGTACGGAACACTACTGGAAATGAAGTGACGGTGCAGGCCATTCGAGGCGTGGAGGCACTTGGGGAGCCATTGCTTAATCTGGGTGGTCATGCATTCGCCGATCGTATCCTTTCCGACAGCTTCAGCGAAGATTGGCCGCAGTTGCGGCTCTATGACCTGGGGAAAGCCCCCGGCGGGATGCATCGGGGTGCCGGGAGTCAACTCGTCTACAACCGCGAGAGCAAGCAGAGTCTCTTCATCGGCGCACTGACCGCGGATCGGTTTCTGACTCTTCTGCATCTGCAGACTGCGGGCGACGGGAACGCAACGAAGGTTGCGTCATATAGCTGTGACTTCACAGGAACCACGGAAATACAGAAGGATTTTGATCTGAAAGATGCTTCAGCGGAAAATCTGGTCGAACTGAGTCTTCCCATCGCGTCCGGCTCAGAAATGGTCTCGGAGCGTGTGATGCTGCAGGCCGGGCGGGACTACCACAATCAGTTGTTGGCTTACGGTGATGCGATTCGAAGGCTGCACCACGCTCGCGTCTCCCTTGAGAATCCTGTCGGTTGGTGGAGTTGGACGGCTTATTATGGCGGCATCAACGAGGGCGAGACCCTGGCCAACGCGGACTGGCAAGCCGAACATTTGAAGGCACTCGGCTATAAGTACTTTCAAATTGATGAAGGCTACCAGTACGCCCGCGGAGAATACGTAACAGCCAATGCCACTCAGTTTCCCGATGGCATGCGCGTTGTGGGACACCACATAACCCGAGATGGCTTGACGTTTGGCGTTTGGACGGCTCCTTTTGAGGTGACCTCCCGGGCTGGGGTTTACGAGCATCACAAGGAATGGCTGGTCCACAACGCCAAGGGCGAACCTATCTCGGGTCGCGAGGTCTGGAATCAAAAAACGGATCTGCTCTTCATGCTGGACACAACGCATCCTGGAGCGCAGGACTATCTGCGCCAGACCTACAACACTCTGGTGCGTGAATGGGGAGTCCGGTTCATCAAGCTCGACTTTATGGACACCACCGCCATCGAAGGCTACCGCTACCGGCCCAACACGACCGCTCTGGAAGCGCAGCGCATCGGCTTACAAATCATTCGCGATACTGTGGGTGAGGAGGTGGTCCTGGACAAGGACGGAAGTCCCATGCTCACGCCGGTAGGGCTGGTCGACACTGGCCGAGTCTCCGCGGACACGGCACATTCTTTTCGAGCAACCAAGAATGCTGCGCCGGGGATTGCCGCCCGCTTTTACATGCACCGCAATTTCTTCCTGAACGATCCGGATGCCTTCAACACCACGGATCAGCACTTAAGCGAATTTGCAGACAGGCCTTCTGCTCTCCCTCTATCCGCAGCACAGGCTTCGATTGCTCTCTCGGCAGTGTCCGGAGGCATGTATGAGATTGGCGACGACATGCTCGTGTTGGGTTCTCAGAAGGATCGCCTGGCGCTCGTCGAGAACAAGGACCTGCTGAATATGGCGAAGGTTGGACGCGCTTCCACGCCCCTTGATCTGATGACCTATGAGCCTGACGATGAACAACCCAGCATCTTCTTTTTGCAGGAAAGTCCGCACCAAGCCATCTTGACCGTCTTTAATTGGACAAAAACCTCGCGGTCGCACACGCTGAAACTCGCGGATCTCGGGTTGCCCGCGGAGCATACCTTTACGGCTTTGGACGTACTCAACCAGAACGCACCGGTCGGAGTGAAGGGTGGCACCGTGCAGATCGAGAATCAACCTCCCGAGTCGGTGCAAGTGATCAAGCTTATCGACAACAACGTCGCGCCAAGCGCACCGGGCGTCGCCGCGAAAGTGCCTGCGGTCGCCAATACCGGTGAGACCGTCTCTTTCTCAGCCCAAACAGAAGCCACCGGTGTGCCCGCGGTCGAATATCGCTGGGAGTTTGGCGATGGCACCAGCGCAAGCGGTTCGAGGGTCTCTCACGCCTACACCAGGGCTGGGGATTTCACCATGCGTCTCACGGTGGAAGGGGTGGACGGCGTACCAACCGTTCGGAGTTTTCCGATGAAGGTGACTGGCAATTTGCGGGCCCTTCCGAGCCTTCTCGACAATCGGCGCTTCCGGGAACCCACCGACCGCTGAAGGGTTTTAGAGGCAGTGCGACTATCTTCTAGCCTGGAAAATTCATGATTTTAGAGGCACGAAAGGCCTCGCCATGGTACAAAACCGTTGTCTGTGCGGGTTTGAGACCAAAAGTGAGGCCTTCGCTTGACCGAACATACCACAACAG
>Ga0182011_10001662_pt1 | contig 19393 bp, 22 predicted proteins | sample 711E1DmetaG_FD_120481 | JGI IMG/M metagenome (GOLD analysis project Ga0182011, IMG submission 120481) | Permafrost microbial communities from Stordalen Mire, Sweden - 711E1D metaG | ecosystem: Environmental > Terrestrial > Soil > Wetlands > Permafrost | place: Sweden: Stordalen | collected... | reverse complement strand
TGTATTCTACAACGTTTGTTAACGAAAATTCCAAATACCAACAAGCGAATCCAATCATTTGTAATTTGGAATTTACCGGCTGTTTGAATTTTGGAATTTAGAGTCTAGTACTTACGATTTCCCGGTTTGCATCATCGGCAACGTGAAATAAAAGGTGGAGCCTTTGCCCGGAGCGGACTCAACCCAGATGCGCCCGCCGTGCGCTTCCACCAGCCTCTCCGCTACCATAAGACCCAAACCCACCCCCTTAACCCGGGGTGACTTATCAAGACGTTCGAACGGCTTGAACAGCTTCGCCTGATCTATAGGCGACATCCCTATGCCCTGGTCCCTTATACCGACGACAACCTCATCATGGTCTGCACGGGCAAAAACAGTGACATCGCACCCATCCGGGGAGTACTTGATTGCATTTTCCGCCAGGTTATACAGGATACGCTCTATCCTTAACGGGTCGGCGGTCAATTTCGGCAGCCCGGCCATCTCCACCGTCAGCCGGTGCTTGTGCTTTCTCTTGCTCAGTTTCCTGACCACCTCATCCGCTGCTTGCTGCATGTCTATGAGTTTTCTATTAATGTCCAGGCGATTGGACTGGGCACGCGAAAGTTCCAGCAGGTTCTCAACGATATTAGTCAACTCTTCCACTGATGCAAGGGCATCGTCAAGCAACTGCTTTTTTTCCGCCTTGGGCACCCCCGGCATCATAACCGTATAGACGGCGCCCATGATCACGGTGAGAGGGGTCTTGAGCTCATGCGATACCATTCCTATGAACTCGTCCTTGAGCTTGATTATCTGGTCTTTCATCTTCTGCGCAGTAAGGTCCGTGACCACGGCGCTGATGATAGTCGTCTCGTTTATCGCCAGACGCCTCATTGCCATGTAGATCGGCACGGGGCTGGAGTCAGCAGCCACCAGATCCATCTCTGAACGTCCATCCTGCTTCATCATCTGGCAGAGTGTATCCTGCGCTTGCGGTTCAATATAATTCAATATGCTTGACGAGATCACTTTCTCAAGGCGGGTTTTGGTCAGGTCAGCAAACCGCTGATTGCAGTAAAGGATAAGGCCGTCGGGGGAAAGCGTTATCACGCCTTCGCTCATCTGCTCCATCACCAACCGGTATGTCAGGTCGGCCCCCTTCAGGGTAAACACCTGCTCCTCTTTCCCGGTATTCACCACCAGGGCATCCACCTCTCCCTGCTGAATTGCGCGCAGTGTCTCCTCAGCCTCGGCCAGCCGGCGCTTCAGGTCCTCGATCTCTCCGCTCTTACCCGGTTTCTTCCCGGTCCTCATCTATCATCCATCTCATTTCTTCGGTTGCAGATCAAGCCCCAGCAGAACCCTGTCCGTCTTTGACATATCTCCAATTAACCTTCGTACAGGTTCAGGCAATTTCTTTATCAGCGTGGGAGTGGCAATGATCTGCTGGCCTCTGGCCAGTGTCGGCTGCTGATAAATATCGATGACTTCCAGCTCATAGCGGCCCTTCAAATATTCATCGCAGATCTTTTGCAGGTTCCGGATGGCGATTCTCGACCTGGGAGTCATGCCGGTAATGTACAATTTCAGCACGTATTGCTCCTGGTCCGTGCGTTTCAAGGCCTTATTTAATTTCCTGGTATTATCGTTCTTATCATTAGGTTTAACCATTCTCATTCCTTAAACAGCAACATTACGTATTAGAGCGCCGTTATTTGTTTGCCGGGTATAGGTTCAGTCCAACCAAGACCCTCTCCTGGTCCGAGAGGTCGCCGATTATCTTACGTATGGGCTGGGGCAGTTTTCTCACCAGTGTAGGTATGGCAAAAATCTGGTCGCCCTTGGCCAGCTTGGGATTTTTCAGCAGATCGATCACTTCTATCTCGTATTTTCCTTTCAAATGTTTCTCACAGATATCTTTCAAATTGGCGAAGGCCACCATTGATTTGGGTGTCTGGCCCGCCACATAGAGCCGCAGTTGCCATATTTCTTTCTGCCCGTCTCCCTGTCTGCGCGTTCTCTCCTTCTTCATCGTAACCATTATCGTCCTCCGTTGGTCATTTGGCTGCTCCTGGCCCTCCCGCCTGGCGCTTGACAGCCATTTCTTTCACGTCCCTGCCAATTTCCATTTCTCTCTCTTTTTCATGTTCAAAGATCCTTTTGGCCTCCTCTTCCTGCGCTTCGAGTTCTGCGCGCAGACCCGCTATCTGCGCCTCCAGCCCAGCGCGCTTCCTGAAGAGCTCTTTCTGCTTGACCTCCATTTCCTGCTTCCTGTCCAATGCAGACCTTTTCCCATCCGCCTCCTGGGTCAACCTGGCCGATCCGAGCAATGCTCCGGACGGGCCGGTGTACACTTCCACCAACTTTACCCCTGTATTTGTGATAAGGAACTCACGTACCTGGTTGGAGTGCGCCATGCCGCGTGCCTTTATTATATACATGATACGGTTGCGTTCGAGGTCGCTGGGCACATTGACAAGATGCATCCACACATCCATGGTCGACGAGACCCCGACACCAGTATCCTCAATATCGGTCCCGGTTACCAGGCTGGTAAAGAGAGCGGTTATCCCGCGCGATTTAAAAAAGTCCACCATGCGGGTGGTCATCCATTTCACTGCCAGCCCGGAACCCATAGTACTGAAATCGTTGATAGCGTCAACCACGACCAGTGTCGGTTTGAACATGTCCGCCGTCCGCTGCAAGACCAGCAAATGCTCTTCCAGGCTGCGCATGCTCGCCCGCGCGGCCACAAACTCCAGCAGCCCTTTTTTCGTCCACCTTTCCAGGTCAATCCCTATTGAGCGCATATTACGCATTATCTGGTTGGGCGACTCTTCCGTGGCAAAATAGAGGCACCTTTCGCCGCGTGCGCAGCCGCCATCAACAAGATGTGCTCCTACGCTTGATTTGCCCGTGCCTGCCATTCCTGTCACAAGTATGCTGCTGCCCCGGTAATAACCTTCCCCGCTCAGCATCTGGTCAAGTTCCTGTATACCGGATGATACCCGTTCAGTACCGGCCTTGTGAGTCAAACCCATCGAGTTCAAAGGAAGGAGGCTGATTCCGGTCTCGTCCACGTTGAAGGGATATTCATTATTTCCGTGGCTCGAACCGCGATACTTAATAATGCGCAGACGGCGCGTGGCCAGCTCATTGGCTACCCTGTGGTCCAGCAAAATAACACAATCTGAAACATATTCTTCCAGGCCGTGGCGCGTGAGCGTATTATCGCCGCGCTCGCCGGTAATGACAGCGGTGACACCCCTGGCTTTAAGCCAGCGGAACAACCTGCGCAACTCAGCTCTCAATATTCCCGTGTTGTTCAGCCCGGCAAATAGAGCTTCCACGGTGTCGAGCACCACGCGCTTGGCGCCGATCTCATCGATAGCTGCCCCTAACCGTATAAACAGGCCTTCAAGGTCGTACTCCCCTGTCTCCTCTATCTCATTCTTTTCCACCACCACGAAATCGACGATGATTTTCTTTTGTTTGATAAGGTCGGTCAGGTCGTATCCAAGCGAGGCGAAGTTGGTTGCCAATTCGCTCTCGTTCTCCTCGAACGAGAAAAATACACCCGGTTCGTTGCATTTCCTGGCGCCGTGCTCCAAAAATGTCATGGCCAGCATGGTCTTGCCGGAACCGGCTCCGCCGCAAACGAGGGTAGGCCTCCCCTTCGGCAGACCACCCCCCGTGATTTCATCCAGCCCTTGTATGCCGGTCGGCGTTTTCGCCAGCTTGTCCGCAGTCCCTTTCTTCTCTACCCTAGGCATAAATCTCCTTCAGGCAATTTAACTACATGTGGCCTATGCCTATACGTAGATTAAATCCCCACAACCCATACATATTCTCATTTGATTATATTGCTAATCGATCAATAATGGTAATCCGAATCTCTTGCGCGGACCGGTTGGTCCCAATTTTTCCTGAACACTCCAGAGCATTTTCTTTCTCATCGGCTGATCACGGGTGAAGCTGATAGAATGACATCCCTGCGTAATAAATCAGGGCGCACATTGTGGTGCGCCCTGCTATTAAACTAAAAGACGAGGCTAATATTTACTATTTTTTTGAAGGAAGCGACACTACCGCAGTTCCCGGTACGCAGACCAGGCCGTTCTGATTTTCCACAGAGACTTCGCATTCAACAAAATTTCGTCCCTCTTTCACATATTTTTTAACGATCTTGCCCTTGCATATCAGTGTCTCGCCAGGAAAATTGCTGGCTTTATGAGTACAGGAAATTTTATGAAGCCTTCCCTCCTCACCCATCCATTCCTGCAGCATACGTTCCAACAGTGCCAGTTTGTTGGGACCGTGAGCTATAACGTCCGGCATGCCTGCGGCACGCGCAAAATCCTTATCATAGTGGATCTCGTAGAAATCCCTGACGGCTGCCGCCCATTTGACAAGGCTTTTAGTAGTTAGCTTTTCTTTTACCTGGTGCGGTATGTCCTGGCCTATCTCAACATCTTCATAATATACTTTGGCTTTCATTTTTATATATCTCCTTTACTTCGCCGGCGCTGCTATGAATATTTCCGTTGGCCTGTATATAGCCGCAATTTCGCCGCGCTGGTTTGTGAAAGTGACCTCAGAAGTCACAAAAAGCATCTTGCCCTTTTTCCCCTCCCTCTCAACAAGGTTGATGATCTTGCCTTTTGGAGTCAGAGTGTCCCCTGCATGAACATCCTGGAGCAGTTCCCACTCGTCTCCGCCGTGGACACCGGTAGCTACAGTAAAAGGGAACTTGAGTACCATTAAGGGAGCACCCAGCGGCAGGTTATAGGTTGGGAAGATCGGCGGTGCCACGACACTGCTGTGACCCTTGCTCCTGGCATATTTCTCATCAGTGAAAAGGGGATTGGGGTCGTTTATCGCTTCAGCAAAATTTTTAATGGCCCCTTTCTCAACATCAAAAGGCGGCCCCCAGTCTATGTCTTTTCCTATGTACGCTCTCATTTGATCCGTAATCAACGACTGTTCCGGCATATTTGTATTATTACCTCCATAGTGTAATACACGCGGGCATCGGCCTGTAATTTTTTCAGTTTATCTATTGACCCGTGGCCTCAACTTTTTATCATGTAGACGCTGTGTTGTCAATATGGTTAAGTACAGGAAATCTCAGACCACACGATCGAAATTCTGAACAAATGATAATTTTCAATTTAATAATGATTATGACTTTTTACGCTGTACACACTTTGACGTATGCCGGATTCAGAGTTAATCACATATTTCAATATTTTCTCGCTACACTTGACCGGGCGTCCTGGGGGATTTAATATTAGGACACTTATGGTCACAAGGGTCATCGGGGTTGTAGGCAAGATAGGGTCCGGCAAGGATGAGGTCCTCAAGTATCTCAAGGCTAAATATGGCATACCCTACCTCTCCACCGGCGACCTGGTGCGCGATTTAGCGGCCAAAGACGGCGTGAAGCCAACCAGGGAAAACCTGGAAATCATCTCAGAGCAGTGTTTCATTCAGATGGGAAAGGGTTGCTTTGTCAGAATGGTAGCTGATGAAATAAAAAAGAATGGCTGGAAGGTTGCCGGCATCAGCGGAATTCGCGCTCCTGCCGACGTGCATATTTTGAAAGAAATGTTCGGCAACGGTTTCATCCTTCTTCGGGTAGACGTGGCCGACACCAAATTACGTTTTCAACGTATTCTGCGGCGGCATGAGGCCAGGGACCCTGAAAAATTCGAGGAGTTCCTGGTCCAGGAGCGCGGCGAAGAGGAAGTCTTCCATGTCGATAAAACCGCCGCTATGGCCAATTACGCTCTGAAAAACGACGGCACTATCGAGGACCTGCACAGGCAGATCGATACGTTGATCAAGTCTAAGAAGCTGTTACCGGTCACAGGGCCCGGTTTTTCCGCAATGCGTTAATATTTGCTATGCTATATTAATTGCCGGCCTGCCCGGGCATACCGTCCGGATAGTTAAACTAAAGCAAGCTGCCGGCACGATCTTAATTGAAAGGTGTAATTTCGATGAAAAAAATGGGCAACCTTGTTGCTGTGATTATTTCCATTGCTATCCTTTTCACGGCCTGCAGCAGTGATCCGACGACCGAGTATCTGAGGCAGGGTGACACATATTATGACCAGGGCCAATTCGTTGAAGCGCTCGCAGAATATTCCAAGGCCATCGAACGCAGTCCAAATCTTGTGACCGCCTATACCCATAGGGGAGCGGTTTACAACGCCCGGGCTGAATGGGACCTGGCAATAGCAGACCTAACAAAAGCCATCGAGCTCGATCCCAACCGGGCGGACAATTATCAGAACCGCGCTTTCGCTTACCTGGCCAAGGAAAAATACGATCTCGCCATCGTCGATCTTAACAAAACAATCCAGTTGGATCCCAAGTCCTCATTGGCCTATTCGAATCTGAGCTGGCTCTACGTACACGAAAAGGACTGGGACAAAGCCATCGATTCAGCAAGCAAGGCCGTCGCACTCGATCCAAAGCTGTATGACGCATATTACAACCGGGGTGTCGCTTATTATGCTAAAGGTGACTTGAAGAACGCCGCAGCTGATATGGACACCACACTAAGTATCAACCCTAACCTTGCCCCAGCCTATAATTATCGCGGGCAGATTTATCTTCTTTCGGATAACCTCACGGATGCTTTGAGCAGTTTTAACAACGCGATCGAAAAGGATCCCGATATGGCGCAGGCTTATAAATTCCGCGGGCTACTGTATGTTGATGAAAAAGAATCCGCGCGGGCGCTGGCCGATTTGAACAAATCCATTGAGCTTGATGACAGCGATGCCATGGCCTACTATTACCGCGGCAATGTCAATAACGCCAACCAGGACTTCGATGCCGCGCTGAAAGACCTTAACCGCGCCATTGCGCTGGAAGCCAGCTCCGATTCAGATTCTTTTGGCCCATTTAAATACGATCTGGACGGCATGTATCTCGAGCGCGCAATTGCCTATAGGGGCAAGCAGCAGCTTACCCAGGCGGTTGCCGACGTAAGAAAGGCCGTCGAGTTGAATCCTAAATACGCACCGGCACAGGTAAGCCTGGGCGAGTTTCTCACTGTCAATGGCGATGTTGAAGAAGGTATCGATGTACTGACCCAGGCTATCAAGCTCGACCCCACTATTGCCGAGGCTTATATAAACCGCGCCGTAGCTTATGAAATACTGGCTGTCATGAAAAAGGACAACAGCTGGTATTACCTCTCTGCCGAGGACCTGAAACAGGCTATCAAACTGTCGACCAACCAGCAACTGATTGACGCGGCCAACGATGGGCTGCGTAAAATGCAAAGTAAGGGCTACATACCCTGATTTTTCGAAAATAGACCGCTAAAAAAACCTGCGACGTTCTTAGCCATCCTATCTTCAAAGCCGTTCCAAAAATGGTCGGGACCCTTTATTATTTCCACCTGTTTCGGTTCAGCAGCCTGGCGGCCATACAGCAGGACAGTATCCGTTGAAACCACCTGGTCTTCACTACCTCCCATAATCAGCTTCGGTTTGGCGCAGCCGCTCAGCAGGTTCTCCTGTGCATCTTCGAAATAGGGCGAAACCAGGGCGACACCCTGCACGCGTTCATCAGAGCAGGCAATCGGAAATACAACGCCGGCACCGAAAGAATAACCCGCCAGGCCGAGCTTTGCCGGATTCACATCAGGCCTTTTTTGGAGCCAGTCCAGCGCAGCTATAACGTCCTGCTGCTCATGTATGCCTCCTCCGTAGCTGCCGCCACTTGCCCCAACCCCTCGAAAATTGAAAAGAAAGGCGTTGACTGTAACCGTGGCAAGCGCTCCGGCTATGGCATGAGTCACGTTATTGTTCATTGAGCCGCCGTAGAGCGGGTGTGGATGGCAGATAACCACTGCCGGCAGCGGCCCTTTAGCCCCAACCCCGAAAAAGACCCCTTCCAGATTTAGTTTGCCGCATGGAAAAGTGACATGCTCCGGCTTCATTTATTGTCTCCCATCCTTTCTCCCCACCAGACCTTCAATCTCGCCAGGATGGTTTTTTCAAACCCCTGGTCTGACGGTAAATAATAGCGTTTGTTCTTCATTGATTCCGGCAGATTTTGCTGCTCGACGAAATGGCCTTCAAAATTATGAGCATACTTGTACCCCTTACCGTAGCCCAGGTTCTTCATTAAGCGCGTGGGCGCATTGCGCAGGTGCAGGGGAACGGGGTCGTTACGAGTGCGTTCTACGTCCTGCTGCACGTTCGAATAAGCTGTATACAGCGAATTGCTTTTAGGGGCAGTCGCAAGGTACACGACAGCTTCTGCCAGCGCCAAATTGCATTCCGGCATGCCGACGAAATGCACTGCCTGCTGGGCAGCCATGCAGACTACCAGCGCTTGCGGATCGGCCATTCCCACATCTTCAGAAGCGAAACGTATCAGTCTTCGCACTATATACAGGGGGTCTTCACCCGCTTCAAGCATCCTTCCCATCCAGTAGAGCGCAGCATCCGGGTCGGAGCCCCTCAGCGTTTTATGCAGGGCGGAAATCAGATCATAATGCTGATCGCCGGCCTTATCATAGAGCAATGCCCGCTTCTGCATCGATTCTTCGATGTCATTCAGGCTAACATGGCGTACTCCGTCTTTATCCGGCTTGACCGCCTGCGCAGCCATCTCAAGAGCGTTAAGCGCCACCCGTGCATCCCCGTTCGATAGTGTTACCAGTTGCTGGAGTGCATCTGGAGCAATATCATTGTTCATCATCCCCAGTCCATTTTCCGTGTCCTTCAAAGCCCTTTCAACAATAGTCCGGATTTCATCATCTGTCAGAGCATTTAATGTAAAAACGCGGGAGCGCGACAGCAAAGCCGAAATCACCTCAAACGAGGGATTCTCGGTGGTCGCACCGATGAATGTCACCTCGCCGTTCTCGACATAAGGGAGCACCGCATCCTGCTGGCTTTTATTAAAGCGGTGGATCTCATCGATGAACAGTATTGTACGTTGTCCGGTCTCTTTGCTCCGCCTGCGTGCTTCGTCAACCACCTTGCGCAGGTCTGCCACACCGGCGGTAACCGCACTCATGTGCACATAATAAGAGCTCGATACATTGGCTATTACCTGCGCCAGCGTCGTCTTGCCGCTGCCCGGGGGACCCCAGAGAATTATCGACGGCAGCTGGTCTGACTCAATGGCCTTTCGCAACACCTTACCTTCGCCGATGATATGCTGCTGCCCGACATATTCATTGAAATTACGCGGGCGCATGCGCGCAGCCAGGGGCATTGTGGATTTGGGAGATGGTCCTGCTTTGTCCCCGGCGGCCTTTTTACCATGTAGATCAGGAGAGCCGAGGTCGAAGAGAGTCATGGCGACTGTGTCTCTCGCTTTTTGAGGTCCGGCGCCATTATGGAAGCCCGTTCATAATAGTCTTTGATTTTCTCCAGGTAGTTTATCCTGGAAGCCACCAGTGTAACCGCTGCGTGATCTTTTACACCGTAGAAATCTCCTCCCCTGACCTCACCATTATTGGTGAGTTCGCGGAGCCTGTTGCCCACTGACCTGGTCATGTTAATATTGGCATTTTTACTTGGCACGCACATCAGGTACAATGCCTTACGGGCATTTTCCAGTTTGCAGTCTATCGAGAAATGGCTCAAAGCAGCGCTCATCGCTTCCATGGCCTTCACGGTTTCTTCACCCTTATGTTCGAAATTATCGCTCTTTCTAAACATTGACAAGCCGCCGGAAGATATCTGGGCTGTACCGTAACCGATGGCTGTCCAGCCATTGAGCGATTGCACAATATCGCCGATGCCTATGTTGCTTGTTCCCAGGAATTTAGGGTCAACTTTTTCACTGGCGCGAAGTAATTCAAAGAATGGGGTCACAATCTCGCGGTTAACGGCGTCATTGGTGGCGGCCGCCTTTATGCTGGCTTCGGACCTGACTTTCTCATTGTCGAATAAAAATACCGCGTCCGCCGTTTTGTCGATGGATTTCAAACACAAAGCCGTGTTGTAAACACTTGTCGGGACATTGCTTTCAGCGCTTAAAGGAAGCACGATCAAGGCATAAACCGGTTTATTAACATATCTTTCCTTCAGTTTCCTGGCCAGGATCGATATGCCGCCGGAACCTATAAAGCCGGCACTGCCCGCCACAAGCATAAAAGCATCCGCCTCAAAGAACTCCCCTGCCCTCATGGTGGCAATGATGCGGTCGCCGTTGGCCTTCATCAGCTCAGCCCCTATCTCGGATTCCTTACCGGAAGAAGAGGGCGCGGGCAATTGTATGGTAAGAAGCTTGTCCCCAACTTTGCGCAGTGCGTTCAAAGCTACCAGGTCGTCGTTGATGGCATAAGACCGTACAATTACTTCTACCCCGGTCTCGGACCTGGCCCTGCTGTTAAGGCGAACAAATTCCGCAGCAATATTGCTGCCACAATCACCGATGCCGATTACTACCAACTTCATATGATCGGCCTCCTATTTGTTATATAACATAACAAATAGACAGGACTATTACAACCGCTATTTATTTACTACTTGTATCTATTGACTTTGAAGCGAAAAAGTTTGAGAGGCTCAGCGCTGGAAATGCCGCCTTTCTGAAGACATATATCTATCTGCGTCTGTACGTCTTTAACACCTGCCAGGTCGGGTAATAGCAAGCCACGCCTGTAGCCGCACTGAACAATTAAACCGTACTTCTTGGGATCAAGCTCAGCCTTGCTCTTCACCGGCTCCGGGTGTGTCAATACATCCACGCTGTACTCCAGATCAGCCAGCTCATCAGGCCTGACAGGGTCAAACCTCGGATCCCTGACCGCCGCAGAAATGGCATTCTGGATAATTTCTTCGGCGACATTCGACTGGATTGGCTCGGATGTGCCTATACAGCCCCGCAACTGCCCGTGTCTTTTGAGGGATACGAAGACGCCTGCCTCTGCTCTCATTTCCGGCGAGAGCTCCTGTACCCTGACCAATTCATGGTTTTTCACATAGCTTTCCACAGCTTTTTTTGCCAGTTGGACCAGCGGATGCATTTCCTTATTCATATCTGCATTCCTACCTGCTGATTATTATGCCGGCATATCCTACAACACTCGAGAAGTCCCCTGAGGTGTCCCCGCTTGTCATGTATTTAACCAGCTCAGTTTTCCTTGCTCCCAGGTCTTTGGCAGCAGTGATGAGACATATAGCCGGAGCATAGCCGCACATCGTGATGTTGTACCGTTCAATGCGTTTTACAAGTTCCGCCGTATCCAGGTCGAGGATGGCTTCAATAGCTTTTTTATCTTTTTCCTTCGCTTTTTCGTGTGGTTCGTAGTGCGTCATGTCACTGCTCGCTACGATCACTGCGTCATTGCCGGACTTTTTCAACACCTTCGCTATCGCCCGGCCTATCTCCTCGTATACCGGCGGTGCGGCCTGTGACAGTACGATGGGAACTATCGTTATGTCAGGCTTGAAGTACTGTAAAAACGGCACCTGTACTTCAAGGGAATGTTCATAACGATGAGCCAGGCTGTCTTCCTCGAGATGATCGGATGCTTCTAAAATAGCCTGTGCCATCTCGGTATTGATTTCTACTTCTCCCAGCGGCGTTTTCCAACTCCCGCCTGTCATAATGCTTAAATGCTTGCCCATTCCACGGTGGTTAGGCCCTATCAGGATGAACGTATTTTTAAATTTTATACGGGAGAATACAGCGCCCGCCACGGGCCCCGAGTAAATATAGCCGGCATGGGGAGATACTACGCCTATGGCATCCACTTTGGCAGCATCTTTATCCACCATGAATTTGATCGTTTCCTTCAATTCCTTGGGCCAGGCCGGGTAGAACTGGCCTGCAACAGCGGCTTCCCTGATCATTTTATTACCCCCGTCTTCAGCGAACTCCTGATATTTAAATCGGCGCCGCAGTAAGCGCAACATGAGTCCTTTACACCCGACACTCTGGTGTTGTAGCCTATCCTCTCGATAACGATCTTGCCGCAATTGTAGCAGACCGTATTTTCATGAGCATTACCCGGTACATTGCCCATGTATATAAACTTCAGACCGGCTTTCGTACCTATTTTGTAAGCCTTCTCCAACGTGGACATGGGCGTTGGCGGCAGATGCGCCATCTCTCGGTATGGGTGAAAACGGGTGATATGCCAGGGCGTTAGCTCACCCAGTTTTTCCTTGATCCAGTGGGCAATGCCGGATAACTGCTCATCGTCATCGTTCATGGTTGGAATTATGTTGGTAACCACCTCGACATGCATGTTCCAATTATGCCTTGCCCTCTCAGCCACTTCGAGAATGCTACGCCAGTTGGAAATTTTAGCCAGGTCCCGGTATAGCTTGTCAGAAAAGCCTTTGACATCGACGCGCCAGGCATCCAGGTGAGGACCGAGCAGGTCAAGCGCCTCGGGAGTAGCATAGCCGTTGGTGACAAATGCAGTATAAAGGCCGTTTTCATGCGCCAGCCTGGCTGAATCCAAAGTATATTCCAACCATATTACCGGTTCATTGTAAGTCCAGGCCAAACCTGTACATTTCCGGCTTTTCGCCATTCGCACGGCTTCATCCGGCTGAATTTCACGAATGCTCTTAAGAACTTTGTCCGGCTCTTCAACGCAAGCTATTTCCCAGTTCTGGCAGTGCAGGCAATGGTAATTACAGCCGATTCCGCCAAAGGAGAGTACAGAACTGCCCGGAAAGAAATGAAATAGGGGTTTTTTCTCGATTGGGTCAGCCGCTAGTGAGGAGACTCTGGCGTAATTCAACGGCACGACCGACCAGTTTTCATTCTGCCTCACTCCGCACACACCTGTCTTGCCGGGATTTATAACACACCGCCACAGGCAAACGTTACAGCGCACGCGTTGCCCATCTAGTTTATCGTAAAGCAGTCCCTCCGCCATAACCATGCGTCCTCTCTCAAATTATAGCACTTGCTACGATATCGCATTGTGCCCCAATGATAACGCAAGATCGATAGCCTCTGCGGCTAATTGGACAATGTAATTTATCAACTCCGATTTTTTCATTGCTTTTAGGAAAAGGAGGTATTGCTAATGATTTAGCATATTATTTGTATGAAAACGAGCCATATTTAAGGGTTCCATCAATTATAAATATGTGGCTCTATCTTTGACATTAGATTCAGTCTTCTGTTAAAATTTCGATTTGGTCGGATTGAGTGAAATCCAACCCACAGTTTTCAATGGATGGGCGGGCAAGCGGTTCGAATGAGTATTTCTGTGTTAGTATGCTGCCCATTCGGCTGTGCCGAATTAAATTAAATTCAAAGGAGGCCTTATGAAAGTTACTTTCAGCGTGATCAAGGCTGATATCGGAGGATGGGTTGGACATTCCAGTATGCATCCCGACTTAATGGCCGAAGGTGAAAGATGCCTGGCCAAGGCCAAGAAATCAGGGCTTCTCATAGACTACCATGTAACTAAATGCGGTGACGACCTGCAGTTCATAATGACGCATGTTCACGGCACCGATGACAGGAAAGTCCACAAACTGGCCTGGGACGCATTTATTAGCTGCACCGCTATTGCAAAGAAACTGAAACTTCACGGCGCCGGCCAGGATTTGCTTTCCGACGCTTTTTCCGGCAATGTGAAAGGACAGGGCCCCGGCGTGGCCGAGATGGTCATTGATGAGCGCGAAGCTGAGCCTGTGATCGTATTTATGGCCGACAAGACCGCTTCCGGCGCATGGAACTTGCCTCTGTATCACATTTTCTGTGACCCCTTCAATACCATCGGCCTGGTTATCTCATCCAATATGCACAGTGGCTTCAAGTATGAGGTCCACGACGTCAAAGAGAGTAAGAAAATAGTCTTCAACTGCCCCGAGGAGATCTACGATATGCTGGTCTTTATCGGATCGCCTTCAAGGTACTCGGTCAAGGCCGTCTACTCCCGCGAGACCGGTGAGATAGCCGCCAGTTCGTCCACCCAGAAGCTCTCTATGCTGGCAGGACGCTACGTTGGCAAAGATGATCCGGTATGTATCGTCAGGGCACAGGGTATTTTCCCGGCGGTCGGCGAGGTATTGGAACCTTTTGCCCGCCCGCATATAGTTGAGGGCTGGATGCGCGGTTCACACCACGGCCCCCTCATGCCTGTGTCAGTAAGCGACGCCGTTCCAACACGTTTCGACGGTCCTCCCAGAGTGATAGCAGCCGGCTTTCAGCTTGCCAATGGCAAACTGGTCGGTCCGGTAGACATGTTCGCCGACCTGGCGTTTAATAATGCCCGTCAGCAGGCCCTCGATATGGCCGACATGCTGAGAAGGCATGGCCCGTTCGAACCGCACAGGCTTCCGCTGGAAGAAATGGAATATACCACCATGCCCCAGGTCATGAAGAAGCTGGCCGGACGGTTCAAGAAAATATAGTTAACATATGCCCAGGCTGCTTCTGGCGACAACTAACCGCGGCAAAGCCGCTGAATACGATGTCTTGTTTAAAGGACTGGATTTCGAGCTGGTGACGCTCGACCAGGTTGGTATCAACCAGGAAGCGCCGGAAAATTACTCTACTTTCGAAGAGAATGCCCGCTCAAAGGCCGAATTCTATTCGGCCTTGAGCGGGCTTATTACTGTAGCCGACGATTCCGGGTTGGAAGTCGATGCTCTCGGCGGAGAACCCGGTATACGCTCATCCCGTTATGCAGGGGATAATGCCACCGACACCGACCGCGTCAACTTCTTACTCAACAAGCTCCGGCAAGTACCCCGTGAGAAGCGTACCGCAAAATTCAGGTGCGTGATAGCTGTTGCCATCCCCGGCAGCAGCACAAAGACATTCGAGGGTGAATGCAGGGGCTGTATCGCTGTAAAGCCCAGTGGAGAAAACGGGTTCGGTTACGATCCTATTTTTTACCTCCCCGAATACGGTAAGACCATTGCCGAAGTCATGCCTGAACTGAAAAATGAAATTAGCCACAGGGGCAGGGCAGCCCAAAAAGCACGGCCGCTGCTGAAAAGTCTTTCAGGCAATTAACAAACGCTCATACCCTGCTTTTACTCTCAACCTGGCACGAATGGTATTTGCCCGGTAACCACATTAAAATGGTATCCTATTAGAGTTGTTCACTATTTTCTCAGCATAAGGAGCAGTCAGATGCCGGAGAATTATTCAGCCCTATTTCAACCCTTCAAAATTGGCAAAATGGAGGTAAAGAACCGCCTTGCTGTGCCTCCCATGGGCACAGGCTTCGCCGCTGATGATGGCGCGGTTTCAGAGCGCCTCATACAATATCATGAGCAACGGGCCAAAGGAGGCTTCGGCTTGATTATAGTTGAAGTATCAGCGATAGACGGGGAGAGGGGATTGGGCAGCAGTCATCAGTTGTGCCTGTACGATGACAAATTTATACCGGGATTTAAAAAGCTGGCGGATACGGTACATAAATACGGTACAAAACTGGCAGTCCAGCTTTATCACCCGGGCCGCAGTACATTCTCCTTTTTCCTGAAGGATAAACCTCCGGTCGCTCCTTCCGAGGTTCCCGACCCCATCATGCGCCAGGTGCCGCATGCCCTCACCATCGATGAGATTAAAGCCCTGGTTGAAAAATTCGCCCAGGGGGTACGTCGCGTCAAGGAGGCGGGATGTGATGCTGCCGAGTTCCACGGCGCCCATGGTTACCTGATATCGGAATTTATGTCCGCCTATGCCAATAAACGTACCGATGAATACGGGGGCGGCTTTGAGGGCTTCCTGCGCTTCCCGTTGGAGATAATAAAACGATCGCGTGAACTGGTTGGTGCTGATTTCCCGCTTTTGTTCCGTATCAGCGCCGATGAGATGGTACCGCTGGGACGTACGGTCCCTGAGAGTATCGAAATGATGAAGCGCCTGGTGGCAGCAGGCATTAACGCCGTTGACATTTCTATCGGCGTACCTGAGTCCAGCCAGTACACCAGCGCCCCACCGGATATGCCACAGGGCTTCAATGCTGAAACGTCGGTTAAATTCAAACAGGCGCTCAACGCAGCCGTTTTAGTCGCCGGCCGCATTAATGATCCGGCCGTTGCAGAAGACATCATCAAGTCCGGCAAAGCTGACATCGTCCATATAGGAAGGCAGTCCCTTGCTGATCCCGACTGGCCAGCGAAAGTCCAACAAGGGCGCACAGCGGATATCGTAAAATGTCTTTCGTGCAACGAAGCTTGCATCGAAGGTCTGGCAATATGGCTCAGGCCTTCCATATCCTGTGTACAGAACCTGGCGGTCGGCAGGGAAGGGCAATATGCTCAACCAAAGACAGCCAAACCTAAGAATGTATTGATCGCCGGTGGCGGACCGGGCGGATTGGAGGCAGCACGCACTGCCGCATTGCGCGGCCACAGAGTTACCCTGTATGAAAAGGATGGATACCTGGGAGGGCAGACCAAGCTGGTCGCCATACCTCCATCCAAGGCCGTATACCAGGACGTAGCCCGGTCCAGGATAGCCGCCATAAAAGAACTCGGCGTGGATATTCACGTTGGCAAGGCCCTGACTATCGACAAGATAAAGGAGATCAAACCCGACGTTCTGATTATCGCCACCGGCTCGGAACCGGCCGTCCCCAATATACCCGGCATTAGCCGTAAAAACGTGATCAGCGCACGCAAAGCACTTTCCACTGAAGTCGAGGGAGACAGCGTCTTGGTCATCGGTGGAGGGCTGGTCGGCTGCGAGACAGCGGACTATCTGGCAGGACAGGGTAAAAAAGTGACTATCGTAGAAATGCTCAAGAGCACTGCTAAAGACATTGGCCCGGCAGCCCGATTCTTCTTGAGGAAACGGCTCAAGGAAAACCAGGTGGCTATAATGACTCAGACAACGGTAAAATCGGTAGCAGACGATGGAGTTTTATTGGTGACCCCTGACGGCGAGCGGAAGATAGGCCCATTCGACATCATTGTTCTGGCCGCTGGAGCAACTTCTATACATGACCTTGAAGAAAAGGCTCGTAAATTTGTACCCGAGGTCTACGTGATAGGTGACGCTGCCAAACCCGGAAAGATACTTGCTGCGGTAGAGCAGGGAGCAGAGACAGCGCTCAAGCTGTAAATTGACCTTTTCTCGAAAAGTGCTAAAATTACCGGCCAGTTACAATTTTTTGTTAAGATATTATTAATGGATTTTTCACATAGCCCTGTAAAAATACAAAATGACGCTGGCAGGTGGTTTGTGGTGGTGAGTAATGTAGATGGCGGTTATCTGGTACGCGACGCCGTTACCAGCGACCTGGTCTATATCAAACACTGCGATATCGCATGCAGCGACGATGTAGAAGCCGGTCAATAAATCGTCATTGCACAATCCCAACAGACCGCCACAGGCGCCGTCTTAAATTCTAACAGCCTTAAGATTTGACACAAGACTGACTCGCTGATATATTTATACGGTTATTGTTTTTTCACAGGATTAAGGATATGAGCAACTATGCAATCGTAACAGCCGGCGGCAAACAGTTCAGGGTCAGGACCGGTCAGGTCATTAACTCTGAATTGCTTCATATAGAAAAGGGCAAAGACGTGGAATTAAGCCCCGTTCTTATGATATCCGATGGAGAAGAATTAATTATTGGAAGCCCCGACATAAAGGGCGCCAAGGTAATCGCTACCTGCGTGGAAGAAGGCAAAGCCAGTAAGATTATTGTTTTCCGCTATAAGAACAAGGTCCGCTCCCGCCGCAAGACGGGCCACAGGCAGCCCTACACCCGGTTGCTTATCAAAGAAATTGTGAAACCCGGCAGCAAGGTAGCTAAGAAGGCCCCCAAGGCCAAGGCAGCAACTGGGGGTGAGAACTAATGGCACACAAGAAAGGCGGCGGCAGTACACATTGCGGTCGTGATAGTCAATCCAAACGGCTCGGCGTAAAACGTTTCGGCGGAGAAGCGGTACATGCCGGCACCATTATAATAAGGCAACGCGGTACTCAAATACACCCCGGGACGAATGTGGGTTGCGGCAGAGATTATACGCTCTTTGCCAAGATTGACGGCGTGGTTAAATTCGAGCCCCATGCAAAGAATAAGAAAAGGGTTAGCGTATACCCAGGATAACAGGCAATGAAAGAGAAGATTCACCCGAAATATTTCCCGGATGCCAACGTCACTTGCTCTTGCGGTAACACATTTACTACAGGTTCCACCAGGCAAACCCTCAAAGTGGAGTTGTGTAATAAATGCCACCCGTTCTTCACCGGCGAGCAGAAGATTATAGACACTGCAGGCCGTGTTGAGCGCTTCAACAAGAAATATAAGCGGGAAAAGAAAGCATAATTAGGATTTAAAGCAGGTAACCAAAAGGGGCGGACATCAAGCCGCCCCCTTTTTTTAGGTAAATGAATAAAGAAAGACCTTTTAATTACGGCGGTCAGGCCGTCATGGGAGGCGTGATGATCAGGGGCCGCAACAGCACCGCCATGGCGGTACGTAAACCTGACGGGACCATCAATATCTCAAGCCATCCCCTGGCTATGCTTTATAAAGGCAAATGGAGAGATATCCCCCTTGTAAGAGGGATAATGGCGCTTATAGAGTCGGTAGTCCTGGGGACAAGTTCCCTGATGGATTCGGCGCAGATTATTACGGAAGACGAGAAAGAAAAAATCACGCCGGGCATGATGTGGGGTAGTGTCATATTGGGAGTAGTCTTAGCGGTGGCGCTATTTTTCGTTTTGCCCTTATTAATCGTACGTTTTTTCGACACCTTTATACCGTCCTCCGTAGTAAGCAACCTGATCGAAGGGGTGGTCCGTATACTATTTTTTATTATTTATCTTGCCTTGATCGGAAGAATGCAGGATATCAGAGAGATCTTCGCCTACCACGGCGCCGAGCATATGTCTGTCAACGCCTATGAAGCTGGCGCACCGCTGGAGGTAGACTCGGTGAAAAAATATTCAACGGCCCACACACGTTGCGGGACCAGTTTCCTGCTGGTTGTGCTGGTTATAGCCATTGTGGTATTCGCCTTGATCGGCCGTCCGTCAATCTGGATCAGCATCATATGGCGCATTATATTAATCCCGGTCATTGCCGCGATCAGTTATGAATTGATAAAATTTGAAGCTAACTATAGCCGTAACCGATTCGTACATTGGATGCTCACGCCTGGCCTGTGGCTGCAGGCCATGACCACACGTAAGCCGTCCGACAGCCAGCTTGAAGTTGCCATTACTGCTATGAGAAAAGCACTGGAAACCGACGGCATCATCCTTCCCGGCAATCCCGCTCCGACCCACTAGTCCGCATACGCGTCCTTCTTGACAGGGCTTGTCATAAAACTTATTATCATGAAGTACTATGTGCGGAGTATATTCCGGGGAGGTACTTAATGTATTCTAATCTACTTGTCCCGCTTGATGGTTCCGCATTGGCCGAATGCGTAATTTCACATGTTCAGGCCCTTGCCAGCGGTTCCGAAAACGTGTC
>Ga0182011_10001661_pt1 | contig 19398 bp, 10 predicted proteins | sample 711E1DmetaG_FD_120481 | JGI IMG/M metagenome (GOLD analysis project Ga0182011, IMG submission 120481) | Permafrost microbial communities from Stordalen Mire, Sweden - 711E1D metaG | ecosystem: Environmental > Terrestrial > Soil > Wetlands > Permafrost | place: Sweden: Stordalen | collected... | reverse complement strand
TGTGCAGGCCCGCCTGGCAACGGCACTCGCTACCCACGCCCGGGCCGGTAATCTCCGTAAGACCATAGATATCGTAGGCCTTGATGCCGCCGGCGGTTTCGATGTGGCGGCGCAGCGAGTCGGTCCACGGCTCGGCGCCGAAGACTCCCACCCGCAGGGGCAGTTCCCGCACATCGACTCCCATTTCCGAAGCGCGGTCGAGCAAATGAAGAAAGTAGGTCGGGGTGCAGCAGATGGCCGTCACTTTGAAGTCTTTCATCACCATGATCTGTCGCTCAGTATTGCCGCTGGAAATGGGAATCACCGTCGCCCCGAGTGCCTCGGCGCCGAAATGGAACCCCAGTCCTCCCGTGAACAGGCCGTAGCCATAAGCGTTCTGAATAATGTCGCCGCGGCCCAGGCCGCACGCCGCGAGCGTCCTCGCCATGGCGTTGGTCCAGACGCCGATGTCCTGCTGCGTGTAGGCGACCACAATCGGCTTGCCCGTGGTCCCACTGGAAGCGTGCAGCCGGACCACCTCTTCCAGGGGGCTGGCGAACAGGCCGAAAGGATAGCTGTCGCGGAGATCAGCCTTCACCGTAAAAGGAAGGCGGGACAGGTCGTCCAGTGTCCGTATGTCTTCCGGTGAGACGTTTCGCTCCTCCATCCGTTGGCGGTAGAGTTCAACGTGCTTGTAAGCACGACGAACGGTAGCCAGGAGCCGGCCCAACTGCAGGTCCCGCAGTTGCGGAACAGGTATGTAATCCGGCGCGCTGGCAGGATGAATTTCCAGGGAGTGGTCGTCGTAGATGCCGGTCATGGGTTTGGTACGCTCAAGGTCTTATTCGCTGCCGCGCGTCCGATAGCCAACGCCTGAAGATTCGCGGCATGCAACTTTTCCGCCAGGTTCCGGCGGATAGCCTCCAGCCAGGCAGCTTCAGGAAAGGGAAGGCTCACGCTTAAACAGCCAAGCAAAGCGACGTTGAGGCTCCGCTTGTCGTGCAAGGCGCTTACCGGGGTAGCGTCAGGTGTGATCAACGTGCCACCCTCCCGCAAACGCCAGCGATTGGGTCCCACCTGATCGGGAGATAGGACCACCAGATAGTCCGCCTCTCCTGGGGGCACCATGGGGCTGTAAACTCTTTCGCCAAACCGGACATCGCTCGTGACGGAGCCGCCGCGCTGGCTCATGCCGTGGATTTCGCTCTTCTTCACGTCGAGTCCGGCACGGAATGCCACTTCGGCGACGATATCGGACGCCTTAACTACTCCCTGTCCGCCCAAGCCGGCAATCACGATGTTGGTTACCTTAGTCCGCATTTCTCACCATGGGTTTGGAAGGGCGGGGCTTCAGCCCCGCCGGACGACGGCTGTTGTTTAATACCGTCGCCGATGATCCCCGGAGGGGATCAATAGAGTAGCCGTGGGCAACGCCCCCGGAAAACGCGCCCCCCCCAAAGCTCCCGACCCTGAAGGGGTCGATTCCGGGTGGCGCCATACCGGTCTTGCGGCCCACGGCTCAGCCCAATGCGACCCCTTCAGGGTCGGGAACGAGCCTCTGCCTTTTCCGGGGGCGTTGCCCACGGCTACCCTATTGTGCCCTTTCAGGGCACACTCAGCACTAGTCCTGTTGCTCCAAGCAACTCTCCTCGCGGGCAGCAGACCGCTCATACTCCTTGATTCTGCCAGCCGCCAGCAAGCAGTTGCGGCGGGCCACAATCACCGTGAGCTCTCCACTGGCAAGGCTCGCAGCTACCAATTCCTGAAAGGCGGCAGGATTGGCCGCCGGGTCAGTTACGTGCACGCTGGCAATGCCCAGTGAGCGCACCAAGTCTTCAATGACGACTTTGCCCGTTGGCCGGTGTTCAAGGGTGCGGCCTGTTCCTGGATGCTCCTGCAAGCCGGTCATGGCCGTAGTCCCGTTGTCGAGGATAATGACCACGTGGCCGGTTTTCGGCGGGTTGTAAACCATCTCCACTAGGCCAGTGATCCCGCTATGAATGAACGTGCTGTCGCCAAGAGTACTGACGACACGGCGGGCCTGCTCAGGCGGCAAGGCGTGCCTTAGACCCAGCCCCACGCCGATACTCGCTCCCATGCAGACGCAAGTGTCCGTGGCCTCGAAGGGTGGCAGCACTGCCAGCGTGTAACAGCCGATGTCACTGGCCACGATGCAATCCAGGTTGCGCAGGGTACTGAAAACCGAACGGTGAGGGCAACCCTGGCACAATTGCGGCGGCTTTCCCGGTGGCGGAACCGGCTCCCGAGAAGCGTCGGCGGCAAGAATGCGCCTGACGCGATCCACGCTCAATTCGCCAAAGCGGTACTCCTCCGGCTTTCCTTCCGCCCCCAGGCCAGCGGCGCGAATAGCCTCAAGCAGGAAGGGATCTCCTTCCTCAATCACCACGCAACGGGACACGCTCCCCACAAAACGGCGGATGGTTTCCAGAGGGATGGGGTAAGTCATCCCCAGCTTCAGCACCGCAGCTTCCGGCGCCGCTTCCCGAGCGTGCATGAAGGATATCCCGGCGGTAATAATCCCCAGGGAGCGGTCCCCGTCGGTTTCCCGGTTCGGCCCGTTGGCTTCATTCCATTCCAGAATGCGCGCCAGCTTTTCCCGGAGCCGACGATGGGCTGGCCGGGCATAGGCGGGGATCATCACCCGCCCCTTAATGTCGCGGACAAAGGTCGCCGGGGCATTCGATGGCGTCGAGGTGAGCGCAGGACGGACAACAGTCTTGGAGTGACACACGCGGGTGGTGAGGCGAAGCAGCACCGGAATTCCCCACCGTTCCGAGACGTGCAGGGCCAGCAGTGTAAAGTCATAGGCTTCCTGGGAGTCCGCGGGCTCCAGCATCGGCAACCCCGCCGCCACGGCGTAACGGCGATTGTCCTGTTCATTTTGGCTTGAAGCCATGCCAGGATCGTCAGCCGAGACCACTACCAGGGCGCCGGTAACGCCGGTGTAGGCGGCCGTAAAAAGCGGATCGGCGGCCACGTTCAGGCCAACGTGCTTCATGGTGACCAAGGCTCGGGCATTGGTATAGGCGACCCCCAGCCCCACCTCCAGGGCAACCTTTTCGTTGGGCGCCCACTGGGCACGGCCTCCCAGGTGGGAAAAACTCTCCAGAATTTCCGTGGAGGGCGTTCCTGGATACCCAGTGCCCAGAGAGACACCACCCTTGCGGGCAGCCAAGGCCACCGCCTCGTTTCCGCTCAATAACAGTCGATCCGGTCCACTCATCTACAGCCTCGTGATCGCCTTTCCTCCTTGGACTTGCCCGTGCGCAAACAGACGCCCCGCCTCTCCTAATTGCACGTAGCGCCGGGCTTTAGCCCGGCAGATGCCGCCCTAAAGAGTGGCGCTAAAAGTGAGCAGAACATAAGGAAGCGCCATGGGCATCCCACCTGACGGTAAATTCTAACCTTGCTGGCGAGCTTAATCAATTACGAAGAGCGGAAGAGGGTTCTTGCGGGACGGGTTAAATGCAAGATGGGAGATAAACGGCTACCAAAACGCAAGTAATTTCGCCCAAAGGTAGTGGTGTCATTTGAAAAATCATCCCTTACGAAACTGCGGTCATTCCCACGAAAGCGGGCATCCACTCCGCAATCCTTCGGAAATGCGCTGTTCACGGACTGGATTCCCGCTTTCGCGGGAATGACCGCAGTCTGGGGCGTCTGTGTCTCACAAATAACACCACTACCCGGCCAAAAGTAGGTAGGAGTTCGCCGGCAGTGTGATGCTATAATGACTTGATGCGCCCGGTGAAGGGCAGCACAGATGGTGAAAGTGGAGGCAGGGATGATCACAAGCGGGCGTAAGTTTCTCCCGGCGCTCGTCATCGTAGTGACGCTGGGGATTGGAATTTTGATTGGCACGGTTGTTTCCCACGGGGTGCGCGCCGCCAGAAGTTCGCCAGTGGCCGCGGACGCCAAACTGCTTCCTCCTCCCTCACCGGCAGAGCTATCAAGCTCCTTTGCCCAGATTGCGGACGCCCTCTCGCCTGCCGTCGTGAACATCAACACTGAGAGCACGGTCCGCGTCGCCCGGCGGCGCTTTCATGCGCCCGATGACACACCCTTCGGCGATTTCTTCGACAAGTTCTTTGACTCGCCCGGCGCCCCCTCCGGTGATTTCAGGCAACAGAGTCTGGGCTCCGGAGTTATCCTGAGTGCGAATGGCTACATCCTGACGAACTATCACGTGGTCACGCAGAGTGGTGAGGATAAGCCCGTGGACCGCATCAACATAACGATGCGCGGAGATGATAGCACCAAGTACCCAGGTAAGATTGTCGCCTACGACAAATGGACAGACCTCGCGGTTGTCAAGATTGCCTCGGACAAGCCGCTGACGGTCGCTTCCTTTGGTGATTCGGATGCCATGCGAGTTGGCGATTGGGTATTGGCCATCGGGAGTCCTTTCGGTTTGGATTCCACCGTAACCGCGGGCATCGTGAGCGCCAAGGGGCGCGACATCGAGCGTGGAAGGGAGGGGCAGTTCAAGCGCTATATCCAGACGGACGCGGCCATCAATCCCGGCAATAGCGGTGGGCCGCTGGTCAATATGGCGGGGCAGGTGATTGGGATTAACACGGCTATCGCTACGGAACGCGGGAGCTACGACGGCGTGGGTTTTGCCATTCCCTCGAATACTGCCCGGAAGGTTTACAACGCTCTTGTCACCTCGGGCAGCGTACGGCGCGGCGCCATCGGTGTTTCGTTTGATAGCCAGAACAACCCGGCCATGCTGAGAAGCTTCGGGACCGATCACGGCATCGTCATTAATTTGGTGGAAGCAGGCAGTCCTGCCGAGCGCGCCGGCTTGAAGCGCGGGGATGTCATCCTGAGTGTCGTTGGGAAACCTATCAAGAGTGCGGACGATCTGGTTGCGATCGTCTCGGACACCGAAATTGGCAAGAGCCTCCGCTTGGAATACCTGCGAGATGGAAGACGGCTGACCGCGAATGTTCAGGTGGGCGACCGTAACAAGATCATGTCCGAGTTGCGCGAAGCTCCTGCTAACCCGGGCGGGGAAACTCCTGCTGAGGCAAGTTCCGGCGTCCTCGGGGTATCCGTCAAGAGCCTCACGCGCGAGCAGGTCCAGGAGCTCGTCGACCAACTCCATCTGGATAGCAAACAGGGAATCCTGGTGATGAACGTCCAGACGAGCGGATTCGGCTCGGATCTGGGCGTTCAGCATGGCGATATCATTCTGAGCATCAACCATCATCCGGTCGTTTCAGTAGAGGACTTCAACCGCTTACAATCTTCCCTGAAATCCGGAGACGATGTACTGCTGCTGATTGCACGAGGCAGCGGCCCGCACTCGTATACCACCCTATTCCTTGCGGATCGCCTCCCTTGACAGGGTGCTGTGAAGCGTGTAGCGGCGAGACTTTACGCCGCCAGGCAGTGGCGATGTAAAATCGCCGCTGCCTCACCAGGATCGGCTTTTTCAGGCCCCTGTTTGGAAACTGAGTCTGGATGTAGGGGTACGGCTTGCCGTACCCTCTTGGTTTGGTTGCGTGACAAAAATGAATAGGGTACGGCAAGCCGTACCCCTACATCCAGGGCGGCAGAGAGGAAACGGAAGTTGACACACTGGAGAAAGCAGACCTGCACAGGACTGGCGCTCCTTGCCGCGCTGCTCTGGGTATCGGGAATCCAGTTACGCGCGGACACCGCCACGCCAAAAAAGAGCGGTAGCACGGCGAAGCAGAAGCCCCGAACGGTCCCGCAGCAACACACTCAAAAGGCCTCAACTAAGTCCAGCCAACACCACGCCACGCACCACCCGGCGACAAAGCATGTTTCCTCCAAGGCCAAACAAGCGGCGGCGGCGCGGCGGCGGCGAGCTCAGTTGCGTCCGGAGCCGGAACGCATTCAAGAAATCCAACAAGCTTTGGCCCAGGCAGGCTACTTGAAAGCACAACCTAATGGGCGCTGGGACGATCAGACTCGCGAGGCAATGCGGCGCTACCAGACCGATCATGGGTTTCCGGTGACGGGCCTGCCTGAGGCAAGATCACTGATGAAGCTCGGTCTAGGCCCGCACCCCCTGCCGGCAGAGCTTGATGCCAGTAGTGGAGCCAGGGCCGGCGCCGGCGCAGCCAGCGACACTCCCGCCGCCCCGGACGCCCAGCAGGCCCCTCCCACTGCAACGCCTCAACCTTAAGAGCAGGTGCCAGGTGTCGGGTGTCAGGGGTGAGGGAAATTGTGAATCGGAAGTATGTGCTTTACGCAAATCGCAGCGCACATTACCATCCAGCCGTTGCCTCTAGACTACGGTGGGTCCGCTCGTGGGATAGTCTGAAATAAGCAGTCAGGTCGCGCAGTTTCTCCTTCTCTCTATCGGGATAATATTCCTTCCCAACTGGGCTGGAGCATGCTGAGGACGAAATGCTCTGCCCACTTGAGCAGTTGGGGGTCCTCGACATCGACCCATTGGACCTGGCAATTCTCCCGATTATGAATTGTGAATTGTGAATTACGCATTGGGCATTGCATGCTGTCTGAGGCTTGCTGCCTACTGCCTTCTGCCTTCTGCTTACTGCCTACTGTTCTTCCCCAGCCCCGAGTCCCGCGTCTCTACGTATCGATCTGCGCCCTCTGCAACCTGTCGCTGAAATCCACATAGACAGCTTTCCACTCCGAGTAGAAATCCAGCGCGGCGGTGGCCGCTTCGCGGTGGCCGTTGCCTGTCTGCTTGGTGCCGCCAAAAGGCAAATGAGTTTCGGCGCCGATGGTAGGAGCGTTGACGTAGAAAATGCCGGTCTCCATATCACGCATGGCCTGGAAGGCGCGGTTGACGTTTCGGGTGTAGATGGATGAGGAAAGCCCGTAGACGACTCCGTTGCCGATTTCAATGGCCTCCTCGAGGCTCCCGCAGGGAATGATCGAGACAACGGGACCAAATATCTCCTCGCGGCAAATTCGCATTTTGGGATCGCATTCACCGAAAAGGGTGGGGCTGTAAAACCAGCCGGCATCGTAGTCGCCGCCCGCCAGGCGGTCGCCGCCGCAAAGTAGCTTGGCTCCTTCGTTCTTCCCGATTTCCACGTATTCCTCGACTGTCTGCAATTGGCTCTCGTTGATGAGCGGCCCCATCTGCACGGTCGGATTAAGACCGTCACCGACTTGGAGCGCCCGCGCGCGCTCCACGAACTTCTCCACGAAGTCTTTGTACACGTCCTTATGCACCGCGATGCGGCTGGAGGCGGTGCAACGCTGCCCGGTGGTTCCGAAGCCGCCCCAGACGGCGCCGTCCACGGCAAGGTCCAGGTTAGCGTCCTCCATCACCAGGATGATGTTCTTGCCGCCCATCTCGAGGCACGAGTGCTTGAAGGTGGCCGCACAAGCCTCGGCTACCTTCTTCCCCACTTCGGTCGAGCCCGTGAAGGAAACCACGCGCACGTCATCGTGCGTCATCAAAGCCGTTCCAACCTCGGGGCCGCTTCCCGTAACGAAGTTCACTACCCCGCGGGGAGCTCCGGCCTCTTCCAGCGTCTGAACCAGGTTGTACATGGAGAGCGGCGTGTCGGTGGCGGGCTTCATCACCACCGTGTTGCCGCAGATGAGCGCCGGCATGACCTTCCAGGAGGGAATGGCCAGGGGAAAATTCCAAGGCGTGATCAGCGAGCATACTCCGATGGGGCTGCGCACCCACATGCAGAACTTGTCGGGCAATTCGGAAGTGGTGGTCTGCCCGAAAAGCCGCCGGCCCTCGCCTGCCATGTACAAGGTCATGTCAATGGCTTCCTGAACGTCGCCGCGGGTTTCCTCGAGGATTTTTCCCATTTCCCGCGTCATCTGCTCGGCATAGGTTTCCTTGCGCTCCGCAAGCAAACGCGCGGCCCGATAGAGAATCTCGCCGCGTTTGGGAGGCGGAGTAAGCCGCCAGGATTTGTACGCCTCCTTCGCCGCTTGCATGGCGTTGTCCACGTCCTGCTGGTTAGACTTTTGGAATATACCCACCAGTTCGCGCCGGTTGGCGGGATTGACGTTATCGAAAGTGTGTCCACTTGCTGACGATACCCACTCACCGTTGATGTAATTCTTGAAGACCTTTGGTGGCGCCATTTTCCATTACCTCCCTGAAGCTCGCGATGGCCGAACAGCTATAATCCGCAAGTTGAATTAGAGCTGCGAACTTTGATCGTGGGAAAACTATAACAGACGCTTCCGACGGCTTCAAGGCGCGGGAAGGGCAGGGCAGTGGGGCAGCTTGGTGTTGTGACTGATTTTGGTTTTGTAGCGCAGGGCTTCAGCCCGGCACAGCCCCCAAAATGCCGACCCCGAGTTTCAGGGTCGGTGCTACCCCAAGCTGAATCACCACCCAGTTTGGGGGAGTAGCGGTGGTCCCCGCAAGGGCGCGAGCCAATCCTCATCTCCTGCGGTGAGGGCCGAGGGGGTGCTGGCATCGGCGGTAAAATAGTGCAGGGCAGACGCAGAAGCCCGCTTTGGCGGGCGGCATCCTTTAGCCCACGGCGAGCCAGCCGTGGGATGCTGAATAGCTACGAGGTTCGCCAGCCCCGGTAGGGGCGGCATCCGGATATCCGTCAAGCATGAACATATCCCGGGCGCCGTCGTTGGTTTTGTACGAACCAGGGCCAGATGTCGCCCCTTGCGGGGCTCGGGACTCCCTTTGCTACGCTCTTTCCCACGGCTGGCTCGCCGTGGCCTAAATGATGTCCCCACTGGCGTGGCTCAGACTTTGCCCATTGCGCTTACCCTAGCGCCTATGGGGCCGAGGGGGTGCTGGGCCGCAATCGGCGAGGTTATCAATCCTGAATTGGAGTGCGGTCCCGCCCCCTTGCGCGACCGCACTTGTGCCTGGGGCTTGCTTGATCCGTCGCTGAAATCGAGCTTGCGGTGAGCGGAAGCGAACGCCGCCGCGGACTTCATTCCCAAGCCCGGTCAGCCGGGTTGCGCGGGGCAGGGTAGCGTCAGGGGTTTTGCACAGGCGTGTCTGATAATATTTTCGATCGCAGCGGCTTGGTTAACATAATATGTTTCCCACAAAACGCGCCAGGTTTTCCACAGAAACTGCGGGTTGAGGCTAAAAGCCGGAAGTTCGAAAGTCGAAGTTGGAAATTGGGAAATGAGGCTTCCAGTCTCTAATCCCGAGTTTCCAGTCCCCCTATTTTTCGCTTCCCGCAAGCGTAGGGATGTGTTAATTTTAGGGGTCATGTCGGCGCGTCGACATAGACACTCGGATGCCTCTTTGTGAGACGGAAGCCATCGTTCTAAGGACCTACCGGTTAGCGGAAGCTGACAAGATTGCTTCCCTTTTCACACGTCAAATGGGGCGCCTGCGGGCGGTGGCTAGGGGAGCCCGCCGCACCAAGAGCCGTTATGGGGCCGCGCTGGAACCCCTGAGCCACGTTCGTGTGTTCATTTTCGAGCGTGAACACCGCGACCTGCTGCGCATGAACTCCGCCGAGCTGATCGAGTCCTTCTTCGATATGCAGAAGGACTATCGGATTCAACTTGCGGCCCAGTACATCGCGGAAGTGGCCGAGCGCATGATCCCGGAAAGGGAAGTGAACGAGCGGCTGTTTCGACTGTTTTTGGCGGTGCTGCGCAGCTTGAAGCATTCCGGAGAGGTCACCCGGCCGCTTCTCTACTTCGACTACTGGCTGCTGCGCTTGGCTGGCTTTTTGCCCAATTTCGAGCATTGCCAGAATTGTGGCCGGGCGCTTGCCGACGCAGGTGGGTATTACGGGCCTGGGTCCGAGGGTCTGTTGTGTGAATCCTGCCGAACGGGCGTGACCGGCCAAAGAATGTCCTCCTCAGTGATTGCCGCCATGCGCGCCGGTTGCCAGAGGCCGCTGGAGCGGTGGATCGGCGAGGAAAAGGCCCCGCTGGGCTGTCGCGAGGCCCGCAGATTCCTCGAGGAGCTGATCGAAGCCCACGCGGAACGAAAACTGGTTACGCGTGCCATGATGGAAGAGGCGATGTGAGGCAGGCGCCCAAGTGTCGGGTGTCAGGTTTCAGGTGTCCCGTGACATCGAGACTTTAGGGCAGGGAAGGCAGGAGTCAGCTTTCAGCAAGACCGCGAGAACGGATCGGTACTGCTCGATCTGAAAACTGATAACTGAGAACTGATAGCTGAAAGCAGATTGCTAACATATTATAGTGCAACGAGATATGGCACAAAATCTAAGGACATCTATAAAGGAAAATACGTCTCCGCTTACCTTCCAGGACATGCTCTTCCGCCTCAGTGAGTTCTGGGCGCAGCAGGGTTGCGCGGTGGCATTGCCTTACGACCTGGAGGTGGGGGCGGGCACGATGTGCCCAGAGACCTTTTTTCGAGTTCTGGGGCCGCAGCCGTGGCGCGTGGCTTACCCGCAGCCCTCGCGTCGGCCCGCTGACGGCCGCTATGGCGAGAATCCCAACCGCCTGCTCAAACATACGCAGATGCAGGTCATCCTGAAGCCGCCGCCCGCAGATATCCAGGACTTGTATCTCGACAGCTTGGGGGCATTGGGAATCGACATCCGCCAACACGACATCCGCTTCGAGGAAGACAACTGGGAGGCGCCTACTCTGGGGGCATGGGGTACCGGGTGGCAGGTCATGCTGGATGGCCTGGAGGTTACCCAGTTTACCTACTTCCAGCAGTCCGGCGGCGTGGACCTCGAGCCCATCAGCGTCGAGTTGACTTACGGGTTGGAGCGCATCGCGGCTTTCCTCCAGAACGTCGAGGACGTCTACCAGGTTCGGTGGAACGAGAACGTAACCTATGGTGATATGCGCCGCGCGGAGGAACTGGAGTTGTCCGTTTACGATTTCGAGGCCGCCGACCCCCAGACCTGCCGCAAGCTCCTGGACCTCTACGAAGGCGAAGCCTTGCGCCTTCTGGACGAATACCTGCTTTATGTGTTTGACGATGAAGAAACTTTAAAAGAGCAAGATACAGATAAAATTAAAAGCATTGCTTTAGCTAAGCAGCGGTTTCCTTTGCGCAAGGTCTATGACCTCACTTTGAAGTGCTCGCACCTTTTCAACATCCTCGACGCGCGCGGCGCCATCAGCGTGACAGAGCGCGTGGCGCTGATCGCGCGCGTGCGCAAGCTGGCCTGCCAAGTCGCCTTCATTTACCTCGACCGGCAACCGGCCGCGGAGATGCCAGCGTGATCTCCGAAACTCGAAACATGAAAGTCGAAACTGGAAGCTCGGTTGTTGTCGAGGAGAAATCGACAATCGTCAATCGTCAATCGTCAATCGTCAGTCGCCCATCGTCAATCACCTTGCCCCTGCTGCTCGAAGTTGGCTGCGAGGAAATCCCCGCACGTTTCCTGAGCGACGCCGAGAAAGGACTGGGCGAGCGCGTCCAGGCAGCGCTCCAAGGGGCTCGGTTGTTGCCCCCCATCGACGCATCCCCTGAAACAGGCGTAGGGGCGGTTCGCGAATCGCGCCTACAGACATATTCCACGCCGCGCCGCCTCGTTGTCCACGTCCCCGCCTTGTTAGGGCGGCAGCCGGACAAGGTCGAGGAGATCCTCGGACCGCCGGTCAAGGTGGCTGTCGGCGCGGAAGGGAAATACACACGGGCGGCGGAGAGCTTCGCCCAGAAGAACGCCGCCCGCCTGGAGGATTTGACTCGCACCATCACCCCAAAAGGGGAATATCTGGCGCTGCGTAAAACCACCCAGGGACGTTCTGCCCAGGAGATCCTCTCGGAGATTTTGCCGGCTGCCATCCTTGGCCTGAGCTTCCCCAAGAGCATGTATTGGACGGGCAAGTCCGGCCCACGCTTCGTGCGGCCCATTCGCTGGGTCCTGGCAATTCTCGGAGAAGGGAAGGAGGCCGGGACGGTAGTCTTCGAAATCGTGGGCGTGAAGTCCGGGGATTCTACCTTCGGGCATCGGGCCAAAGGCCGCCAGCCGCAGCGCGTGACGGGTTTCAAGGATTACATGAGGAAGCTCGCGGAAGCTCAAGTAGAAATTAGGCCTGAAGTGCGCCAAGAGCGCGTCACGCAGGGATCTCAAGGACTGGTTGAAGAGGCCTCGCTTAAGATCTTCCAAGATAAAGGGCTGGTAGATTGGATCGTGAATTCCACCGAGTGGCCGAGGCCCATTTTCGGGAGCTTTGACGAGCGCTTCCTGCACTTGCCGCGCGAAATCCTCATTACCGTGATGCGCGACCACCAGAAGTACTTTGCCGTGGAGGATCAGCAGGAGAATCTGAAACCGCGTTTTGTGGCCGTGCTCAACCTGGATTCGGACTCGACTGGCCTGATTCGCCAGGGGCACGAGCGGGTGCTGCGGGCGCGCTTCACGGACGCCGAGTTCTTCTGGAATGCCGACCAGCGCATCCCCCTTCGAGATCGGCAGGGGTTGCTAGATCGTGTGACCTATCATGCAAGTCTGGGGACGTATGGCAATAAGGTATGGCGCATGCAGGTGATCTCGGATGAGATACCGGTCCACAGTTCCCTTGCTCTTGATCAGGCTGGCCCCCTACGAGTTGCTATCTTGCTCTCGAAGTGTGACCTGACCACGCAGATGGTTCAGGAATTTCCTGAGTTGCAAGGCATCGTCGGCGGACTTTATGCAGAGGCCCAAGGCGAACCCAGAGAAGTCAGCGACGCAATCAGGGAGCATTACCTGCCACAAGGGTTTGAAGGTTCCCCGCCCAAAACCCTGATGGGTGCACTGCTATCGTTCATCGATAAGTTCGACGCCGTCCTTGCAGGGTTTGCTGCGGAGCTCGAACCGAAGGGTTCAAATGACCCATTTGCGATGCGGCGAAATGCCGCTGGAATAATTAAAGTATTGCTTGAGTATAATCTATCCATCGACCTTAAAAAATTGATTGATGGAAGCTATTCAAGACTCCAGTTCGGCAAGAGGCGTCCGGTCGATGAGGTTTCTAATTTGGCGTTGAGCTTTATCGGGGACCGGCTTCGCTACTACTTGGAGAACATCCGAGGATTTCGCTACGACACCGTGCGAGCCGTGTTGGAGGCAGGTTTTGATGTGCCAGCGGACGCGCTGGCCCGGGCCGAAGCAATGGAAGCGTTGCGTGGTAGCGAGGATTTTGAAGCACTCTCGGTTGCGGCCAAACGCATCCGGAATATTCTGCTGAAATCCGCGAGCGCGGCGGATTGGCAGGCGGGCGAAGTGGATGCTGCCTTGTTAAATGAGGCGCAGGAAAAGGAACTGTACGAGGCATACGGGAGGGTGGCCATGGAAGCCCAGAGGCTCAGCGGGGCACACGCTTACGGGCGCGCTCTGGAGGTGATCTCGACCCTGCGTCCAGCGGTCGACCGGTTTTTTGACAAGGTTCTGGTGATGGCCGAGGACCGGGAAGTGCGGCAGAACAGGCTGCGCCTTCTTAAGAAGCTGGATGAGCTCTTTTCCGGGATCGCGCATTTTGCGAAAATCGAAGGGCAGTGACAAGTGGCAAGCAAGCGAGGTTCAAGCCCAGATCGAGTGTGGGTGAAAACGTCCTTTGACGTCGGAACCGCATGGAAATCGCATCGGGGGTGGGGGCGAGGTTTTGGAGTGCGGCAGCTTGCTGCCGCTTTCCTCCCGTCGAGCTTGCTCGCAGGACTTTCAACCGGGAAAACAATTTACAGCCAGCAAGCTGGCTGGCAGTAAAGCGGCAGCAAGCTGCCGCACTCCAAAGCGGGCTGCGCCCGCAAATGTCGACGCGTCGACATGGACAAAAGCCGCGCCGATCCCGTGAACCGAAGTGGCGCAGTTTGGCGCAGCGCCCCGATATATCGGGGCATTTTGGAGCTGCGCGGGGCTAATGCCTGGCTCTACAAAACCAACCGATGGGTGATCGTCGCAGTGCACGGGAACAAACCGATCCCGAGGTGAACCCTCGAGAGCATGATCGAAGGAAGCGGCCTCGATGTTGATGACTTCCGGTAGTTGAACCTCCTCCGACGCTTTTTGTCCATTGCAAAATCGCCGAAAATGAGCCAAAATCTTGGGTTCTTTGCACCCGATTACGAACGGCAAATTACTTTGATCTTTCAAGTTTTGACATTGAGCTCTCAGCTTCTAACTTTGAACTCAAAACTAACAACTGAGGTCTAACGATTCGAAAGGAGCAATCATGGAGAAGTACGTTTATTCCTTCGGGGACGGGAAGGCCGATGGCAACGGCGCTATGAAAGACGTTCTGGGCGGCAAGGGCGCCGGCTTGGCGGAAATGACTAACGCGGGTTTGCCCGTGCCCCCGGGATTCACTATCGCCACATCGGGCTGTCGCCTCTACTTCCAAAACCAAAACAAGACGCCCGATTTCATTTTGCAACAGAAAGACGAAGCACTGGCGGAACTCGAGAGCTTGCTGGGCCAGAAGTTGGGCGACCCCGAGAACCCCTTGCTGGTTTCGGTGCGTTCCGGCGCCAAGTTTTCCATGCCCGGCATGATGGACACGGTCTTGAACCTCGGTATGAACGATAAGGTTGTGGAGGTGTTCGCCCGCAAGACCAACAACCCTCGCTTTGCCTACGACAGCTACCGGCGATTCATCCAGATGTTTGGCAACGTCGTAATGGAAATCCCCAAGCAAAAGTTCGAGCACGTCTACGACGGCCAGAAGAAGAAGAAGAAAGTGAAGCTCGACACCCAGCTTACGGCTGAAGATCTGAAGCAAGTCATTGCGGAATACAAGAAGGTGGTTCGCAAGGAAGCTGGCAAGGACTTCCCCCAGAACCCCCAAGTGCAGCTCAACATGTCTATCGAGGCTGTTTTCCGTTCCTGGTACAACCCTCGCGCCAAGACCTACCGTCGCCTCAACAAGATTTCTGACGACTTGGGGACCGCGGTGAACGTCCAGACCATGGTTTTCGGCAATTTGGGCGACACCTCGGGCACCGGCGTGGGGTTCACTCGCAACCCAGCCACGGGAGTCAAGGAGTTTTACGGCGAGTTCTTGATGAACGCCCAGGGTGAAGATGTGGTGGCCGGGGTACGGACTCCTGTGCCCATCAAGGAACTCGAGAAGGTCATGCCGGAGGTTTACAACCAACTCCGTGAATTTACGACTCGGCTCGAACAGCACTACAAAGATGTGCAAGACTTCGAGTTCACGATTCAGGACGGAAAACTTTACATGCTTCAGACCCGCAACGGGAAGCGCACGGGTCCCGCAGCGGTGCGGATCGCGGTGGACATGGAGCGCGAAGGCCTGCTGACAGTGAAAGAGGCGCTGTTGCGTGTGGAACCCGAGCAACTCAACCAATTGCTTCACCCCGTGCTCGACGAATCAAAGGCGTTGAATGTCCTGGTTACGGGCTTGCCGGCATCCCCGGGCGCAGCGGTGGGGCACGTGGTGTTCACCGCCGACGATGCGGTGGTGATAGGGAAGACCCAGCCGGTCATCCTGGTGCGCGGCGAGACTGTCCCGGACGATATCCATGGCATGGAAGTGGCAGTTGGCATCCTCACTTCTCGTGGTGGCATGACCTCTCACGCTGCCGTGGTAACGCGCGGCATGGGCAAACCCTGTGTCGCCGGTTGCGGCGGAGCGGAAGTGGACGAAAAGAACAAGCAGCTCAGGATCGGCCGCACCGTCCTCAAGGAAGGTGATTGGATTTCGTTGGACGGATCGACGGGGCGGGTGATTGAGGGCAAATGCGATCTGGTTGAAGCCGATCCATCGAGTGGCGTCTTTGCTGAATTCATGAAATGGGCCGACGAGGAAAGGGAACTCGGCGTTCGCGCCAACGCTGACATCCCCCGTGACGCTCTGGCCGCAGTCCGCTTTGGCGCCGAGGGCATAGGGCTTTGCCGTACGGAGCACATGTTTTTCGCCAAGGAGCGACTCCCCCATGTGCAGCGCATGATCATGGCGTGCAAGGAGACCCAGGATCCCAAGGAAGCTGCCGCCTATGCTAAGGAACGCCGCGCTGCCTTGTCCAAGCTGCTTCCCATGCAGCGCAAAGACTTCTATGGGTTGTTTAAGGCCATGGCAGGGCTGCCTGTAACCATTCGAACCCTCGATCCTCCCTTGCACGAATTCCTTCCCAAGCGGGAGGAGCTGATGGTGGAGATTGCCACCTTGGAAGCAAAGGGCAAGAAGGGTGGTAAGCTTAGCCAGCTCAGGAAGTTGTTGGAAGTAGTTGAAGGGTTACATGAATTCAATCCCATGCTCGGTTTACGTGGTTGCAGGCTTGGAATCATGTACCCTGAGATCAGTGAAATGCAGGCGCGGGCCATCTTCGAAGCCGCTTGCGATTGCAAGAAGCGGGGTATCGAGGCTAAACCCGAAGTGATGATTCCACTGGTCGGAGACGTTAGGGAATTTGAACTTCAGAAGGAGATCGTGGATCGCGTGGCTGGAGAAGTATTCGCGAAGAAAGGCGTCAAAGTGGAGTACCTCGTCGGAACCATGATCGAGTTGCCCGCCGCGGCGCTCTCCGCCGGCGAGATTGCACAGCAGGCGCAGTTCTTCAGTTTTGGAACCAACGACCTCACCCAGACCACTTTTGGACTGTCTCGCGACGACTGCGGCAAGATCATTAACGCTTACGTTAAGCAGAAGATCTGGCCCGCGGATCCGTTTGCCGTGCTCGACCCGAAGCGCGTGGGCAGGTTGGTGAAACTTGCCACCGCAGAAGGGCGGGCAACCCGCGGCAACCTGAAGGTCGGTATATGCGGCGAGCATGGTGGCGACCCGGCTTCGATTGAGTTGTGCGCCGAGGCAGGGCTGGATTACGTTAGCTGTTCGCCTTACCGGGTCCCGATCGCGCGTCTGGCAGCGGCCCAGGCGGCGGTGAAGAAGCAGGCGGCTGGGGCGTACTCAACCGCGTAAGGGTGGCGACGAGTGACGAGCAGTGGGCAGGTTTCAGGTGTCGGGGTGCGCGGCACCACCAGTACGGTGGCGAATGGCGCGTTGCAAGCCAAGGCCAATAGCACTGCTCGTCAGTCGCCCGCGTTGTAAATATAAAGTATTACTTTAAGTACTGACCATATCTCGTAAAGGGCACTACAACTCAGCGCCGTGCGCCCTGACACCTGGAATCAGATCTATTACATATCACTCGCCCTGCCAAGGCGGGGGACTGCTCGTGATTGTCGGCGCGTCGACATCGTGTAGTTACCGCAATGCTCTACCACGTTCCCTGACACCTGGGACCTGACACCTGAAACCTGATCTTCGGCTCGCCACTCACCCCGCCACGGCTGGTGATGGGTTACTTGGGGCAAGGAACGAGAAAGCCAGGCGCGACATGAAAAGGATTAACAGGCGGAAATTCATCGGCGCTTCCACCGCAGCCCTTGGGTTGCTAAATCTCCCCAATCGGATCACCGGCGGAAACGAGCGCAGCGGAGGTGCGACGCCTCTTCCCGGAGGGACTTCTCAGACTGCTACCCACACCTTCGGTTACAAAGGTGAGCACTTCCTTCTGGACGGGGAACCTTTCCTGGTCATATCAGGGGAAATGCACTATCCACGCGTGCCACGGCCCTACTGGCGTGACCGCATGCGTAAGATGCGTGCTCTGGGCTTGAACACACTTTGCACCTACGTCTTCTGGAACTTGCATGAGCCCGAGTCGGGCAAATTCGATTTTACCGGCAACCTCGATGTGGCCGCATACTTGCGCACGGCGCAGGAAGAGGGGTTATGGGTGATTCTGCGGCCGGGTCCGTATATTTGCTCGGAATGGGATTTTGGCGGCCTTCCCTCCTGGCTTTTGTCAACTTCCGACCTCAGGGTCCGACCCACCGACCCGCGTTTTATCGAGGCGGCGGCAAAATACTTCCGGCAGGCGGGGGAGCATCTGTCGCCCCTGCAAATCACCCGCGGCGGCCCGATTATCATGGTGCAAGTGGAGAATGAGTACGGCTCGTTCGGCAACGATCATGATTACATGAACGCCATTCGGAGGACTATCTGCGACGCCGGCTTCGGGGTGACCCTCTACACCGCCGACGGGCCGGATAAAGCCAACCTGGAAGGGGGAACGCTGCCTGACCTGCCTGCCGCGATAAACTTCGGGCAGGGAGATCCCGCCGCGGAGTTCGCCAAGTTTGCCAGGTTCCGGCAAGACGTCCCGCGCATCTGCGGCGAGTATTGGGCTGGCTGGTTTGACCACTGGGGAGAAAAACATCACACCACTTCCCCGGAAGAAGCTGCGCGGGGGTTGGACTGGATGTTGTCTCACGGCATTTCGGCAAATCTCTACATGGCTCACGGTGGCACATCCTGGGGGTTTATGAGTGGCGCCAACTTTTCCGGAACCTATCAACCGGACATCTCCTGTTACGACTACGATGCGCCGCTGGACGAAGCAGGTCGACCCACCCGGAAGTTCTTCCTGATACGCGAGGTGATTAAGAAATACCTGCCCACCGGCGCGCCATTGCCTGAACTGCCGGCCCCGTTGCCGATGATTGAGGTCCGGCCCTTTGAATTGGGGGACGCAGCGCCTCTGCCTGGCCCTCTGGGCAAACCAGTCCTTTCTGAACAGCCCAAAACCATGGAGGACCTGGGGCTGCCGTATGGATTCGTTCTTTACCGGAAGCGACTTGCGACGCAAGTTAAAGCACGGCTTGAAATCAAGGGGGTCAGGGACTACGCAGTCGTCCTTCAAGGGGCGAGGCGGCTGGGCGTTCTGGATCGCCGTCTAAGTCAGGAATCACTGGAGGTCGACCTCGAAGGTGGCGAGCCGCTGGATATTCTCGTGGAGAACATGGGCCGTGTCAATTTCGGTCCACGTCTTGTGGACGACCGGAAGGGAATCGTTGGACGCGTTACGCTTGCCGGGTCGGAGTTGAGTGGATGGGAGAATTATGCTCTGCCGATGGCGGACCTTTCCGCCTTGCACTTTGCGAAGTCGACCGTTAAGGGACCAGCTTTCCGGCGTGGCCAATTTGAATTGACGTCGCTGGGCGACACTTTCCTGGACATGCAAGGGTGGGGAAAGGGATATGTCTGGCTGAATGGGCACAACCTTGGCCGGTATTGGAAGATCGGTCCGCAACAATGCCTGTTCGTGCCCTCCCCGTGGCTGAGAAAGGGAATCAACCAAGTTATCGTGCTTGACCTCGAGCCCGGAGATCACCATACGCTTCAGGGCATCAAAGACCCGATATGGTCAAGTGCAATGTCGTAATAAGCAGTTATTCTTCTGAGTCGATTTTATTAATACATAAAGTATTGGTTTAAGTCCTGGGTTGAAATTTCCACAGAGCCTCGACCCGCCTTTCGCCTGTACTTTTCCAAAACTCTGAACCTGAATTCCGAGATTTCTCCCTAAGACTGAGCGTGTCCCACATCTTTTGCTGGACACGGGGAGCTCCGCGGGATACATGCTTTCAGCCCCAATGGGGCGACCTAGCAAAGCCCAGGCCAACGGCCCATAAGCGTTAACCTAAGGAGTTGCCCCTTCGATGGAATTGAGGTATGCTGGGGGCATGAGCACTGCGAACCAGGGTC
>Ga0182011_10001659_pt1 | contig 19417 bp, 15 predicted proteins | sample 711E1DmetaG_FD_120481 | JGI IMG/M metagenome (GOLD analysis project Ga0182011, IMG submission 120481) | Permafrost microbial communities from Stordalen Mire, Sweden - 711E1D metaG | ecosystem: Environmental > Terrestrial > Soil > Wetlands > Permafrost | place: Sweden: Stordalen | collected... | reverse complement strand
GGAGTCCTCGACGCAGCCCGGCCGGGCTCGCCCAATGCCGTCACGTGGGAACCAGGCGGCGTCAGGATCGCGGCGGTCGTCGTGGCCTGGCGCGGAGGCACGGTCCTTGTCGGCCGTTCGCTGCGCCGGGTGGAGGAGCAGGAAACCAACACCGAGCTGATCGCGGGCGCGGCCTGGCTGGCGATGCTCGCCGCCCTCGCCGCCGCGTCGGTCGCGGGCGCGTGGCTGTGGCCAAGAGCCCCGGCCGTATAGCGACCGGGCCGGCCCGCAGCGTGAGCCAGCATACTCCCCAGGAGTATCGGCCGCGTGCTAGGATGAGGGCATGAGCGACGACGCGAAACCCAAGACCACTCGCCTGTTGGGCGGCATCAGCCTGAACTTCATCCCCGCCGCCGGAGACGGCAGCGTGCCCGCCGGCCAGGCCATCGCCGCGGGAACCGGCAAGCCCGTAGAAGCCCGCGTCGTCATCGTCGGGTCGGGGCCGGCAGGTCTCACCGCCGCGATCTACGCCGCGCGCGCCAACCTTGAACCGGTCGTCCTAGGCGGCATCGCGGCGGGCGGGCAGCTCATGATCACGAGCGACGTCGAGAACTACCCGGGCTTCCCAGATGGAGTCCAGGGTCCGGAGCTGATGGCCCTCTTCCGCAAGCAAGCCGAGCGGTTCGGAACCCGGATCGTGGACGCGGACGTAGAGCGCGTCGACCTGGGCGAGCGCCCCTTCCGGCTCTGGGCCGCAGGCGTCGAGTACCGGGCCCAGGCCGTCATCGTCGCCACCGGCGCGGAGGCGATCTGGCTCGGCATCGAGAGCGAGACCCGACTGCGCGGCCGGGGCGTTAGCGCGTGCGCCACGTGTGACGGCTTCTTCTTCCGCGACAAGGAGGTCGGGGTCGTCGGCGGCGGCGACAGCGCCCTCGAAGAGGCCCTGTTCCTCACCCGCTTCGCCAGCAAGGTGCACCTGATCCATCGCCGCGACGCCTTCCGCGGCAGCAAGATCATGGCCGCCAGAGCCGCCTCCAACCCCAAGATCGAGCTGCATCTGAATCGCACGATCGAAGAGGTGCTCGGCGCGGAGCACGTCGAGGCGCTGCGGCTCGGCAGGACCGACGGAGCCGGCGAGGAGCGCCTGCCGGTCCAGGGGCTGTTCGTCGCCATCGGTCACCGCCCGAACGTGGCAGTGTTCCGGGACTCGCTCGATACGGACGAGAAGGGCTACCTCAAGACGGGAGGCGCCACGACCGCCTCCAACATCGATGGCGTCTTCGTCGCGGGCGACGTCGACGACCATCGCTATCGCCAGGCCGTTACGGCCGCCGGCGAAGGCTGCCGGGCCGCGATCGACGTCGAGCGCTGGCTGGAGGCCCAGGAAGCGCACGCAGCAAACGTGGCGACCGCGGGCGCAGCTACCTCCCGGTAGCGGTCTCCGCCGGAATCAGGATCTGGAGTCGACACGGACGAACCCAACGGACCGATCGAGGGGCGACGCCTTTCGCTACGGCGACGGCGGTCCGGGAGCGGTCCTGCCGAGTCTCCAGCAGCCCGTCTGGATCGAGATCGAGGGCAGCACTCTATTCTGGGTGGCAGAAAGCACTGACGGCTGGTCGAAAGGCGTATTCGGGGTCGATCTGTCGAGCCTGGCGCCGCGCTGATCGATCTGGATTGCCGGCCGCCGGATCGGCCGGAGCCCGTTCAGACGGTAGTCGGGCGCCCCTGTTAGCGTGTGCCACATCACTGGAGTCTCGATGTCCTACTTCGGCGGCGACCGCCACCGTTTCGCCCGATTGATCGAAGCCGCGCCCGCCGGGCATCTCGCGAGGCGCGGCCGATGAGCATGCGCCGGGGAATGGGCGGTGGAGGCGGCGGCGGCTGGGGTCTGATGCGCTCGTTCCGTCGAGACGAGTCGGTCACCTCCCAGAAGCTCTCGCCCGGCATCCTGCGGCGGATCGCGCGCTTCGCGAAGCCGTACCGGCGGATGCTCGTGGTGTTCCTCGTGTTGATCGTGCTGGACGCTCTGCTGAGTGCCGCCAACCCGCTCATATACCGGGCCATCATCGACGACGGCATCCTGCCCCACGACTCCGGCGTAGTGGTCCGGCTGGCTCTCCTGCTCGCCGTGCTGGCGCTGTCGGACGTGGTCCTGTCGCTGTGGCAGCGGTGGATCTCCGCGCGGGTCGGCGAGAGCCTGATCTTCGACATGCGCACGCAGGTCTTCGCCCACTTCCAGCGCATGCCCATTGCCTTCTTCACCCGAACCCAGACCGGCGCCCTGGTGAGCCGGCTCAACAACGACGTGCTGGACGCGCAGCAGGCGTTCACCGACACGTTCTCGTCGGTCGTCGGCAACGTCATCGGCGTCGCCATCACCCTCGCCGCCATGCTGCTGCTGTCCTGGCAGATCACGCTGGTGGCGCTCGCCCTGCTTCCCATAATCCTGCTGCCGGCGCGCTGGGTCGGTCGGCGGATCCAGGCGCTCACTCGCGAGAGCTACAACCTCAACGCGAAGATGATCTCGATGATGACCGAGCGCTTCAACGTGGCCGGGGCGCTCCTGGTGAAGCTGTTCGGGGAGCCCCTGCGCGAGATCCACAGCTTCGAGGAAAAGGCCGGTCGGGTCCGCGACATCGGGGTCACGCAGGCCATGTACACACGGGTGTTCATGGCCGCGATCCTGCTCACCGCCTCGCTTGCCACCGCGCTCGTGTACGGCTGGGGTGGCGTCCTCGCCGCCAGCGGCGCGCTGCAGGTCGGCACGGTCGTCGCCCTGACGGCGTACCTGAACCGGCTCTACGGCCCCTTGACGGCCCTCTCGAACGTGCAGGTCGACATCATGACCGCGCTGGTCAGCTTCGACCGCGTCTTCGAGGTGCTCGACCTGGAACCGATGGTCGCCGAGAAGCCCGGCGCGGTGGCCATCCCCGAGGGCCCGGCCACGATCGAGTTCGACCATGTCGACTTCAGCTACCCGCGGGCGGAGGAAGTGTCCCTGGCTTCGCTGGAGTCGGTCGCGGTGCTCGACCAGGCGCCCTCGCAACAGGTCCTGTTCGGCGTGTCGTTCACCGCCCTGCCCGGTCAGCTGGTGGCGCTGGTGGGTCCATCCGGCGGCGGCAAGACCACGATCAGCCACCTGATCCCACGCTTGTACGACGTGCGCTCCGGCGCAATTCGCATCAACGGAGTGGATCTGCGGGACGCGACCCTGGCCTCGATCCGCCGCGAGGTGGGAGTGGTCACCCAGGACGCGCACATGTTCCACGACACGATCCGGGCCAACCTGCAGTATGCCAAGCCCGACGCCTCTGACGAGGAGCTGGTCGAGGCATTGCTGGCCGCCCAGATCATGCCGCTGGTCGAATCGCTGCCGGCCGGCCTCGACACCGTGGTGGGCGATCGCGGCTACCGGCTTTCGGGGGGCGAGAAGCAGCGCGTCGCGATCGCCCGGCTGCTGCTCAAGGCGCCCGACATCGTCGTGCTCGACGAGGCGACGGCCCATCTCGACTCGGAGTCGGAGCTGGCGGTTCAGCTGGCGCTCCGAACGGCCCTGGCCGGCCGCACCTCGGTCGTGATCGCCCACCGCCTGTCCACCGTCCGGGAGGCCGATCAAATCCTCGTCGTGGTTGAGGGATGCATCGTCGAGCGGGGCACGCACACCGACCTGCTGGCCGCCGGCGGCGTGTATGCGGAGCTCTACCAGACGCAGTTCGCGCGCCAGGGAACAAGTGAGACGGGCACGCCGGCAGCGTCGCTGGCGGCGGCTGAAGCGTAAGCGGCCAGGCAGTCAGGAGATCGAATTGGGTGAGAAGCGAGTCAGCCTCCGGCACGAGGACGGCTTCAGGTTCGTGGCGGCCACCGGTTCCGGGCACGACATAATCATGGACAACGCCGCCGGCGACGCCGGGCCGCGCCCAACGGAGCTCGTGCTCGCGGCGATCGCCGGCTGCACGGCCATGGACGTCGTCGAGATCCTGGCCAAGAAGCGGCAGGCCGTCACCCGCTACGCCACCGAGGTCACTGGCGTCCAGCGCGAGACGGCGCCCAACGTCTTCACCGACATCACCATCCTGCACGTCGTCGAAGGAGACGTGGACACCGAGGCGGTCCGGCGCGCCATCGATCTCTCGGCCACCAAGTACTGCACGGTGAGCGCCCAGATCGCCTCCGGCGTGGCGCGGATAAGCCACCGCTACCTGATCCGGCGTCCGGCGGGGGTGGCCAACCGGCCCGCAGAGGAAGAGGGCGAGGTCGTCGTCACGGGGCCGTCGAAAGACGTTCTGGCCGTCTGACCGGCCTGCCTGTCGCCGACCGGTTCGCGGCGCTGGGCGTCGTCGGATGGCGGCCGGCCATTCGGGCCGGGGAACCGGCGCCCGCGACCGGTCCGGGGCCCGGCTTCGGCCCGGGCGCGGGTTGATATGATCGCCCCGCCGGCGCGAACCCTCCGACCGCGCCGCCCCGGCTGAGGCGCCCGCCCACCGAGCGACCCAGGAGTGCGAACCCGAGCGGGAGGGCCGGTGTCCCAGGCAGCCTCGACAGCGGACGAAGCAGCGCCGGAATCCCGCGCGGGAACGACCTGGCGGATCTGGGGCGTGGACTTCAACGCGCGGATGGTCCAGGCGATCACGGCCGCCATGCTCGTCCTGCTGGTCGCGTACGACAACAACTACGGCCAGCCCGAGTACGCCCACCTGGTGCTCGAAGCCTTTGTCCCGCTCGCCGTGATCGTGCTCGTGTGGCACGAAAATCCGCGTCGCTACGGCCTGGCCCTGGGCGACTGGAGACTCGGGCTGCCAGTGGCCATCGCCGGCATCGCCATCATGGCCGTCGCCATCGCGATCCTGGGGCAATTGCCGGATTTCCGCATCTACTACACCGTGCTGGCGGCGCAGAGGCCGGCCTGGCGACTGATCCTGGACGCCGGCGTAGACATGTTCGCCTGGGAGTTCTTCTTCCGGGGCTGGTTGCTGGGAGCCTTTAGACCCAGGTACGGCACCGACGCGATCTGGCTGCAGATGATCCCATTCGCCCTCATGCACGTCTGGAAGCCCGAATTGGAGGTCCTCTCGACGATCGTCGGTGGCGTCTTCTTCGGCATCCTGGCCTGGCGCACCCGATCGTTCCTCTGGGGCTGGCTGCTCCACTGGTTCATGGTCGCGGGGATCATCCTGGTCGCGGCCGGCTACATCTGAGTGGCGTGGCGATCGGAGTGGCGTGGCGCGGGCGGTATTTGCGCTTGCATGACTATTCACCGGACCGTATACTCATGCGACCATGACCGCCACCCGACCGACGCCTGACGGCGTTCCCGCGACCAGTTCCGGCGAGAAGTCCGGCCAGAAGCCCGCGCCGGCATCTGCCGGTGGCTCGCCTGTGAGCGCGGGCGCGAGCAGCGGCGGGGCGAATACCGCGACCGGATCGGAGCGCGGCCTGGGGCCTCGCGCGGCGCGCACTCGACAGGGCGGCCGGACGATCACGGTCGGCATAGTTGGCGCCACCGGTTATGCAGGCGGCGAACTCGTTCGGCTGCTGCTGAACCACCCCCGCGTCCGGGTGGCGGGCCTGCACGGCCGAAACCGCGACAACGTCCCGATCGCCGAGTCCCATCCCCATCTCGCCGCGACGGGTCTGGTCATCGATCAGGCGATCCCCGAGGCCGACGCCATCTTCACCGCGCTCCCGCACGGCGTGGCCGCCGACATGGCCGCCGGTATCGTGGCCCACGGCTCGGCTCTCCTGGACGTCGGGCCGGACTTCCGTCTCCACGACCCGGCCGACTACCCGCGCTGGTACAAGTTCGAGCATCCGGCACCCGAGCTTCTGGCCCTGGCCGTCTACGGCCTGCCGGAGCTCCACCGCGAGGAAATGCGCCGGGCCGCCGAGCAGGATTCGACCGTCATCGGGCTGCCCGGTTGCTACCCCACCGCGACGATCCTGACTCTTGCCCCGCTGGCACGGGCCGGGCTGATCGGCGATCTCGCCGTCGATGCCAAGAGCGGCGTCTCGGGGGCCGGCCGCGAGCCCAAGCCCGATCTGCTCTTCTCCGAGGTCAACGAGAGCGTCAGGGCCTACGGCGTATTCACTCACCGCCACACGGCCGAGATGGAGCAGGAGCTCCAGCAACAGGGCGAGCGTGGTGCGTTCGGTAGCCGCGACGCCAACCCGGGCGTCGCTACCGTGGATTTCCTGCCGCACCTCATTCCGATGACGCGCGGCATCCTCGCCAGCTGCCACGTACGGCCGACCCGTCCCGTCACCCAGGCGGAGCTGGACGCGCTCTACGCCGAGGCGTACCGCGACGAGCCGTTCGTTCAGGTCGTCGCCGAACCGCCGGCCACCAAGCACGTCTACGGCAGCAATCTGTGTCGCGTGTGGTGCCGCGTGGACCCGCGAAGCGGCCGCATCCTGGCCCTGGGCGTCATCGACAACCTGGTCAAGGGCGCCGCCGGACAGGCGGTCCAGGCCCTCAACGTCCTCTTCGGCCTGCCCGAGACAACGGGGCTCGAGCAGTATCCGATCGCGCCCTAGCAACTCACCCCAGTTCGCCATAAGGAAATCCCAGCAGATGCAGCCAGGCGTATTCGATCCTTCGGCCCAGAGCGCCGGTCCGGCGTCCGGGGTTGCCGGGGCACACGACACCGACGCGCTCGAGCCGCTTCCGATGGCGCTACCGCCGATCGAGGAGCGGGCCGCGCTGCCGGGAGGCTTCCGGGCCGGCGGCACGACCACCGGCATCAAGCCATCCGGGCGCCCCGATCTGGCGATGATCGCGACTCTGGGCGAGCCCGCTGCTGCCGCCGCCGTCTTCACCCGCAACCAGGTCGTGGCGGCGCCGATCCGCATCTCGCAGGCTCATCTCAACGCCACCGAGATCGGCGGCGGCGGTCGCTTCGGCTGGGCCGACGCGATCGTGGCCACGGCCGGATCCGCGAACGCGGCCACAGGCGCACAGGGCGACGCCGACCAGGCGGACATCTCCAAAGCGGTCGCCGCGGCGCTCGACACGCGGGCCGAACGGACACTGGCACTCTCCACCGGCGTCATCGGCGTGCGGCTGCCCGTGGACAGGGTCCGCGACGGGATCGCGCGGCTGGTCCCGCAACTCGCCGCCACGGACGAAGGCCTCGCGGCGGTGGCCAGGGCGATCATGACCACGGACACGAAGATCAAGCTCGCCACCACATCGGTGGAGCTGCCCGGTCCAGACGGGGCGCCGGTGCGGGTGACCGTCTCCGGCCTCGCCAAGGGCGTGGGGATGATCCATCCCCGCATGGCCACGATGCTCGGCGTCGTCTTGACCGACGCCAGCGCCGCTCCCGAGACGCTGTACGGGCTGCTTGCGCCGATCGTCCAGCGAACATGGAACCAGCTGAGCGTCGACGGCGACACGAGCACCAACGACACCGTCTTCCTGCTGGCGTCGGGCGCGTCCCGGGCGCGGCTGGTGGCAACCGCCAGTCCGGAGGCCGCCATCCTCGGCCGGGCCATCGAGGCGGTCGCGCGCTCCCTGGCGCGCCAGCAGGCCGCCGACGGGGAGGGCGCCTCGACGCTCATCACCTGCCAGGTCAGCGGCGCCACCGACGATCACGACGCCCGGGCAATCGCCCGCTCCGTGGTCAGCAGCAGCCTTCTCAAGGCCGCCGTGCACGGCCGCGACCCAAACTGGGGCCGCGTGGCGAGCGCCGCCGGCAACGCCCGCCTCCCCGACGAGGAGCTGCTCGAGGCGGCCGGCCTGCACCATACGGAAGCGATGCCACGGGCCGGCCGCGGCCCCGAGTTCGACCTGGAGCGGCTGCGCATCGCCATCGCCGGCACCCTCGTGTTCGCGGCCGGCACTCCCCTCCCCTTCGACCGCGCCGCCGTCCGAAAAGCGATGGATGCCCCGGAAGTGCTCATTCGTCTGGACCTCGGCCTGGGCAAAGGCGCCGGCGAGGCGTTCGGCTGCGACCTGACCGAGCAGTACGTCATCGAGAACGCGGAGTACACCACGTGAGCGAGGTGCTCGTCCTCAAGCTCGGCGGAACGACGCTCGCCGACCAGGCCCACGTCCTCGACGAGGTGGCGTCGGTCGCGCGGGAGCGCCCCGTCGTGCTCGTCCACGGCGGCGGCAAGCGGATCACCGAATGGCTCGAGCGCCTGGGCGTGCCCAGCCGCTTCGAAGGCGGACTGCGTGTGACCGACCAGGCGGCGCTGGACGTGGCCGCGGCCGTCCTCCGGGGAGTGGTGAATTCCGAGCTCGTGTCGGACCTGCGCGACCGCGGCGTGGACGCCGTGGGCCTCTCCGGCGTCGACGGCGGCCTCATGATCGCCGAGCGCGTGCCCGGTCTCGGGCTGGTGGCCCATGTCGTGGGCCTGCGCCGCGACTTCCTCGACCAGCTGCTCGTGGCCGGCGAGCTGGCCGTCGTGGCGCCGCTCGCCCGCGACGAGCAGGGCACCGTCTGCAACGTCAACGCCGACGACGCCGCGGCCGGCATCGCCGCGGGCCTCGGTGCCCGCCAGCTGGTGCTGATGACCGATGTCGACGGCATCCGCGACGCGGCCGGTGAGAAGCTGATCGCCATGACCGCGGACGAGGCCGAGAAGCTGATCGCCGAGGGCGTCATCAAGGGCGGCATGGTGCCCAAGATCCGCGCCGCCCTCCAGGCCGTGAGCTGGCCCGGGGCCGAGGCCGTCATCTGCGACTCCAGAGACCCACACGCTCTGAGCCGCGCTCTCCACGATCCGACATTCGGCACCCGGATCACGGCGGCGCGCGCCGCCACCGAAACCCCCGCGGCGACGGCCTGAGATCGGATCGTGATCGTGGCCATCAACGGCAGCCAGCCAAACGTCAAGCAGCGCCGCCAGCGCGCCCTGCTCGATCTGATCTCGCATTCGCCGATCGGGAGCCAGGAGGAGCTGGTCGAGCTTCTCCGCGCACGCGGTTTCGAGGTCACCCAGGCAACCGTCAGCCGCGACGCCGCGGAGATGGGCCTGGTGAAGGTGCCGCGCGACGACCGCCACGTTTACGCCACGCCGGAGACGGCCGCCACCGGGAACGCCTACGACGCCCGGCTGGCGCGGCTGCTCGAGGACATCCCCGTCCGAATCGGCCGCAGCGGCCTGAGCCTGGTGCTCGTGGCGACACCGGGCTCGGCCGGCGCCATCGCCCAGGCGATCGATCAGTCGAGCCTGACCGACCAGGTCGGCACACTGGCGGGCGACAACACAGCGCTGGTCCTGTTCGAGACCGAAGCCGCCCTCGAGCGGTGGCTGGCCCGCTTCCAGACATTCCAACCGTCGGACGCGTCGGCCGGGCCGAACGCACGACTATTCGCGCATTCGGAGGCTCCTCTATGAACAAGGTGGTGCTCGCCTATTCCGGTGGACTCGACACTTCGGTGGCCGTCGCCTGGCTGCGCGAGCAATACAACGTGGAGGTCGTCACCCTGACCGTGGACCTCGGTGGCGGCGTGCTCAAGGAAGACGTCGACCGCCGGGCTATCAGCGCCGGCGCCAGCCGCGCCTACGTCGTCGACGGTCGCGAGCGCTTCGTGCGCGACTTCTGCTGGCCCCACGTCCAGGCCGGGGCGCTCTACCAGGGCGTCTACCCGCTCGCCACCGCGATGGCGCGCCCGATGATCGCCCAGCTCCTGGTCGAGGTCGCCCACAAAGAAGGGGCCGACGCCGTCGCCCACGGCTGCACCGGCAAGGGCAACGACCAGGTCCGCTTCGACGTCGCGACGCACGCCCTGGATCCATCGCTGGCCGTCATCGCCCCGATGCGCGTCGGCATGGGCCTCAGTCGCGAGCAGGAGATCGAGTACGCCAGGGCGCGCAACATCGAGATCACCATCACCAAGGATTCGATCTACTCGATCGACGTGAACCTGTGGGGCCGTTCCATCGAGGCCGGCATCCTCGAAGATCCCTGGACCGCGCCGCGAGCCGACGTCTACCGCTGGACCGTCGACCCGGAGGAGGCCCCCGCCCCGGTCGAGATCGTGATCGGCTTCGAGGGCGGCGTGCCGGTCTCGCTCGACGGCGAGCGGCTCGATCCGGTGGTGCTGGTCGAGAAGCTCCACGATCTGGCGGGCGCCCACGGCGTCGGCCGGGTCGATCACGTCGAGGACCGCCTGGTCGGCATCAAGAGCCGCGAGATCTACGAGGCGCCCGCGGCCACGGTCATCCACCGCGCCCACCGCGCCCTCGAAGGGCTGACGCTAACCAAGGACACTCTGCGCTTCAATCGCACGGTGGCCGACGAGCTGGCCCAGCTCACCTACGACGGGCTGTGGTTCAGCGCCCTGCATCGGGACCTGCGCGGTTACGCCGCCAGCAGCCAGCGCGTCGTGAGCGGCGACGTCCGGGTCCGGCTCGACCACGGCAGCGCGGTGGTTGTCGGCCGGCGCAGCCCGCTGTCCCTGTACGACAAGGCCCTGGCCACCTATGACGCCGACGACGCCTTCGACCACGCCAGCGCGGTCGGCTTCATCGAGATATTCGGTCTGCCGCTGCGCACCGAGGCGGCGCGTCACGGGGCCGTGGGCCGCCACTACGGCGCCGCCTGGACGTGGACCGAGCCGCTGCTCGCGGACCTGCCGACGAAGGTCTACGACGCGCCGGCATCGGCCGCGAAGTAGCGAGATAGACGCTTGACGCGCCCGAGGGTCGACCGACGATGAAAGAGCCCGATCGCAAGCCCAGACGCAAATCCAAGCTCGATCCCGCGCCCGCCCGTGGGCAGACGCCTGAGCTGGAAGGGTCCCCTGGCTCGACCGTGCTTTCGGCCCCCGGGGCCGGCGCGCCGTTCGACGGCGAGCGCAAGCTTCGCGAGCTCGAATTCCTGCATGAGTTCGCCAAGCTTCTCACGACGGCGCGCAACTGGGACGAGCTGATGCGGACGATCGTGGATCGCACCACGACCGCCCTGGACGTCGAGGTCTGCTCCGTCTACCTCATGGAGCGCGACGAATCGTGCCTTCGGCTGGCTGCCACCAACGGCCTCGATCGCGACCAGATCGGACGCGTGACGTTGGGGCTCGGCGAAGGGCTTACGGGTCGAGCCGCGCAGTTCGGCCGGCCGATCGCCTCGCCGGACGTCCGGGTCGACCCGCGCTTCAAGTGGGTGCCCGGCTTCGACCAGTCGCAGTTCGTGTCGATGCTCTCGGTGCCGCTGCCGTGGAACGACACGATCATCGGCGTTATCAACGTCCAGGCCACCGAAACCCGTGTCTTCTCGACCGAGGAGGTCGAGTTCCTGGTGACGATCGGGGCGCTGCTGGGCGGCATCGTGGAGAAGGGCCGTCTTCAGGCCGAGGCGGAAGAGCAGCTCCAGACGCTCACGGCCCTCGACGGCGCCCGGGCCGAGCTCCTGGCGGTCGTCACGCACGAGCTGCGCACGCCGCTCGCGGTCGTGCGGGCATATCTCGATCTGCTGGCGGACGCGGCCGTCGACGCCGCCGGTGACGGTGCGGGGCCCGATCCGAAGCTCGTCGACGAGTGGCGCCGTCAGGCGATAGGCCAGGTCACGCGCCTGGATCGGCTGGTGGATTCGATCCTGGCGTCGGTCCGCGGCGAGGGGCTGGCCGCCGGTCTGGCGCGTATCCCATTCGACGTGGCTCGCGCCGTCAACGACACCATCGGCGAGATGACGCCGCTGCTTCGGGAGCACCCGCTTCGCCGCACCGGCACATGGGAGGAGCTTGTGGGCGTGGGCGACGAAGGTCGCTTCCGCCAGGTCCTGGAGCACCTTCTCGAGAACGAGGTGAAGTACTCGCCCGAAGGCGGATCGGTCACCATGGGGGCGTGGCGCAAGGACGGCGAGGTCCAGATCTACGTCACCGACGACGGAGCCGGTATCCCCGAGGCCGAATGGGAGTCGGTCTTCGACGCCTACGTTCGAACTGCAACTCGGCCGCGGGGCTCCGGGATCGGGCTTTACGCCGCACGAAGACTGATGAACGCCATGGGCGGACGTGTCTGGTTGGAATCAAATGGGTACGGCGGCAGTCGCTTTATGGTTGCGGTGCCCGAGATGAGCGACACTTCGGTGGACGACGGCGGCCCGGAGGCCGGCGTCATGTCCGAGGCCGGTTCGGACGGGTAGCGAAAGTATCGAAACGAAAGCAGCGAGGCGCACGAGCGCAGACTGGAGCGGAGGCCACAACTTGAGCACCATGGGTCCGGTGACAGAGGCGAGCCTGCTGATCCTCGTCGTCGACGACGAGCCGGCGATGGTGGGCGCCGTGTCGGCCCTGGTCGGGCGTGCCGGGCATCGTGTCGTCACCGCGTACGACGGCAACGCCGCCCTCCGCCGCTTCTCCGAGGAACGCCCGGATCTGGTGCTGCTGGATCTGGCCATGCCCGGCCTGGACGGCGTGGAGGTCTGCCGCGCCATCCGCCGCATATCGCAGACGCCGATCATCGTCCTCACGGGCGAATCCGACGAACGCGCCAAGGTGGAGGCGCTGGACACGGGCGCGGACGACTACGTGGTCAAGCCGTTCGGCAAGCAGGAGCTGCTGGCTCGGATCAGGGCCGTGATGCGGCGTCGCAGCAACGAGGGGGAGCCCCGAGGCGCCGGGGAGTTGCGGTGGGCCTCGATCGTCCTGGACCGCGGCCGCCACACCGCCTCAGTTGCCGGCGAGGAGCTCGTCCTGACGCGGACGGAATACAGCCTGCTGGCCTCTCTCGTCGCCGCGGCGGGCCACGTCGTCTCGCACAGCAGCCTGCTGTCGGCCGGTTGGCCGGGCGAGCCGAACCCCGACCCGCAGTGGCTCAAGCCCCACCTCGCCCGCCTGCGCTCCAAGCTTGAGGAGGCCGGCGCGCCGCTACCGGCCTCCGTCCGCGGCGTTGGCTATCGCCTGGAAGACGCGGAGTAGGTTCGGTTCGAACGGCGGAGTGGCGTGCGGCAGCGAACCGTCGCCGGCTGCCCCACAGCCCGCCCCACCACCACCCAGAATCACAAAGCCCGCGCTACTTGCCGAAAGGTGCGCGGGCCGGTGTGCGAGCTGCCTTGTCGAAGGATGCGGAAATGACCGCCAGGTTACTCGACCGTCGCGTGCGACGGGGCGATGAACCAGGCCACGACCAGGAGAGAGAAGCTTAGGAAAGCAGCTGCGACGATCATTTCAGGCTCCTTCGGCTGAGCGCTGGAACCCTCGGTCCCGTTTCAATGAATGGAAGTCTAGGGAAGGTGTCGGCGCGAATCAGTAGCGCCAGGGTGGACCTTCGGTAGCGCTCGGGTGGCGCCGGGGTTGCCGTTCGGTACGTTTCACCCGCTCGCCACCCGACGGGAACCCAGGGATGAGGAACGGCGCCGACCGAGGGGGAGAGGACGGCGCCGTTCCTGCGCTAAAGGCAGAGGGACTCAGTTCTGGAAGGCGACCGTCTCGCCGTGCTGGCTGACGTCCAGTCCGGCCTCCTCCTCGGCCTCGCCGACTCGAAGCCCGACGGCCACGTCGACAACCTTGAGTATCGCGAAGGTCGCAACGGCGCTGTAGACCCAGACGGCGACGATGGCGACGAGCTGGATACCCACCTGGCCGAAGTTGCCGTCGATCCAGCCCCGGCCGACGGTGTTCACGGCGGTCGTCGCCAGGACACCAGTCAGCAGCACGCCCAGCGTGCCACCGACACCGTGGACCGCCCAGACGTCGAGCGCGTCATCGACCTTGAGGCGCTCGCGCAGCAGGATCGCGCCGTAGCACACCACGCCCGCGATGAAGCCGATCACGATCGCCGAGCTCGGGTCGACGAAGCCGGAGGCCGGAGTGATGCCGACCTCGCCGGCGATCGCGCCCGAGACCGCTCCGATGACGCTGGGTGAGCCCTTGTGCAGCCAGCTCATCGTCATCCAGGTGAGCGCGCCCATGCCGGCAGCAGTGTTCGTGACCAGGACGGCGTTGACGGCGTGGCCATCCGCCGCGAGCGCCGAGCCGCCGTTGAAGCCGAACCAGCCGAACCACAGGATGCCGGCGCCGATGACCGTCAGTCGCACGTCGTGCGGCTCGAACCGCTCGGACTCGCGCCGGACGCGCGGGCCCAGGACGAGCGCGGCCACCAGGGCCGCGACGCCGGAGCTGATGTGGACGACGGTGCCGCCGGCGTAGTCGAGCACGCCCAGGTTCTTGAGCCAGCCGCCATCGCCCCAGACCCAGTGGCAGATCGGCGAGTAGACGAGAAGGCTCCACAGGAGGGCGAAGAGAACGAAGGCCTTGAAGCGCTTTCGTTCGGCGAAGGCGCCGATGATGAGGGCGGGAGTGATGATCGCGAACATCATCTGGAACAGGGCGAACGCGGTGGCCGGGATCGTCGCGGCATACGGGCCCGGAGTGACGCCGACGTCCTTGAGGCCGATGTTGTCCAGGTTACCGATGACGCCCCAGCCGTTGACGTCCTTGCCGAAGGCCAGGGTGTAGCCCACCAGGACCCAGGTCACGCTGACCAGGCCCAGGATGAACATGCACTGCATGAGGATGCTGAGGACGTTCTTGCGGCGGACGAGACCGCCGTAGAAGAGCGCCAGGCCGGGCGTCATCAACATGACGAGCGCCGTCGCGGTCAGTACCCAGGCGGTGTCGCCACCGTTGATCACGCCGAGACTCCTTCGCTTCCCAATGGCGACACGCGAATGCCGCGGTTGCGGCCCGGGGAAGCGTATGGAGCGATGGAGCGGGAATCAGTAACGACTGAGTAACCCTCAGGTAGCGCTCTGGTGGCGCGAGGGTTGCGGTTCGGGACGTGTTGCGACTGCCGGGCCCGTAGGCTCGGCTGGCTGTGGCGAGGGCCCGGTCAGACGGGCCCCTCGACCTTTCCAGGTTGCCGATCGGTACCGAGCGCCGTACCGCCGGCCCGATCGATCGTTAGCTCTGCCAGGCCACCTCGCCGTGCTGCGAGGAGTCAAGGCCGGCCTCTTCCTCGGACTCGTCGACACGAAGCCCGACGAAGTGGTCGACCACCTTGAGGATGATGAAGGTGGCGATGCCGCTGTAGATCCAGGTCGCGGCAACTGCCACCAGCTGCGTTCCGATCTGGCCGGGATTGCCGTCGATCAATCCTGAGTAGCCGCCCACGGCGGACACGGCGAATACGCCGGTCAGGATCGCGCCGAGCGTGCCGCCTACGCCGTGGACCGCCCAGACGTCGAGCGCGTCGTCGATCTTCAGCCGCTCGCGCAGCAGGATCGCGCTGTAGCAGACCGCCCCGGCCGCGAAGCCGATGATGATGGCTGCGCTCGCATCGACGAAGCCCGACGCGGGCGTGATGGCCACGAGACCGGCGACACCGCCCGCCACCGCGCCCACCACGCTCGGCGTGCCCTTGTGCAGCCAGCTCATGGTGACCCAGGTGAGGGCCGCCATGCCGGCGGCCGTGTTCGTGACAACGAACGCGTTGGCGGCAGTGCCGTTGGCCGCCAGAGCGGAGCCCCCGTTGAAGCCGAACCAGCCGAACCAGAGCAAGCCGGCGCCAATCACCGTGAGGCGGACGTCGTGAGGCTCGAAGCGATCCGACTCGCGCTTGACCCTCGGTCCCAGGACAAGGGCGGCGACCAGAGCCGCAACGCCCGAGCTGATGTGCACGACTGTGCCGCCGGCGAAGTCGAGGACGCCCATCCCGCGAAGCCAGCCGCCGTCGCCCCAAACCCAGTGCGCGATCGGCGAATACACGATGAGAGTCCACAGCAGCGAGAACAGCACGAAGGCCTTGAAGCGCTTGCGTTCCGCAAAAGCGCCGGTGATGAGGGCCGGCGTGATGACGGCGAACATCATCTGGAAAGCCATATACGCCGACCCGGGGATAGTCGGCGCGTACTGCGTCAGAGGATCTTTGCCGACGCCGTGCAGACCGATATAGTCGAGGCCGCCGATGATGCCCCAGCCATTGACGTCCTTGCCGAACGCCAGGGTGAACCCGAAGAGAACCCAGGTAACGCTCACCAGCGCCAGGATGAAGATGCTGTGCATGATCGTGCTGAGCACGTTCTTGCGGCGGACCAGACCGCCGTAGAAAAGAGCCAGGCCCGGCGTCATGAGCATGACGAGCGCGGCGCAGGTCAGGACCCAGGCCGTGTCGCCGGAGTTGATGGCGCTCGAGGCGGGGTTCACGCGGTTGTCTCCTTCGTCTCCACGCCGCAACAAACGACCCGTGCCGATGCGGCCGGCCGAAGCGTACGTAGCGACCGCGCCCGAATCAGTACCGGTTGAGTGACCCCGCGGTAACGCTCCGGTGGCGCGACGGTTGCGGTTCAGGACGGAGGCGCGGCGCGCGGCGCGCGAGCGCGGGGCGGAGTGGCGGCGGGGCGCCTGGGCTACGAGGCGAGCTGCTCCACCCGGGCCATGCGATGCGGGCGATCGACGCACTCCAGGCGACAGCCGCGCGCATCCGTGTCCAGGGTGTTGCCGTGGTAGTGACGCCAGGCCGCGTCCGGGCCGTAGCCGCCACCGTCGGACAGAGACTCGCGAGGGATGAGTCGGCAGCCGCAGGCGGCGCAGGTCAGGACGGACGATCCTTCGCGATGAACCGCGCGGGGATTTGACTCTCCCCCGATCGGCTCGTACTCGTGCAGCTTCATCGATCCACCTACCTGGCCAGCCAACGTGCTCCGCGCCACAGCAGACTACGCCGTTGTCGGCTTCGAATGCGACATCAATGCCGCGCAGATTCAGTAACAAATCGGGACGCGGAGCGGGTGGCCGCCCGGACTCGTCGGGGCTACGCGCCCAGGCGCGCTCTGGCCACGGCAAGGGCCGCCGCCACCCGCCGGGGGGCCGTGCCGCCGACGACGTCGCAACTGGCCAGGGCGCCATCCAGCCCGGCGGCGGCGCGCAGCTCCCCGGGGAGCGCGGCATCTCCCATGATCGTGACCGCGATGCTGTCGTCGGAACCGGCCAGCGCCGCGGCGATCGTGGCGTCGTCCAGCGCCTCGAGCCCGACGCCGCCCCTCTCCGCTTCGGCGACCAGCGTCCCCACGACATGATGAGCCGCCCGAAAAGCCACTCCCCGCCGGACGAGGGCATCGGCGACGGCCGTGGCGGTGATGTATCCCTCCCCCGCCGCGGCCCGCATCCGCGCGCGATCCACGGTCAGGGTCGAGACCATGCCGGCCATGACGCCCAGCGACGCCTCCAGCGTGGCCGCCGATTCGAACAAAGGCCCCTTGTCCTCCTGCAGGTCGCGCTGATATGCCAGCGGCAGTCCCTTCAGCAGCGCCAGCATCCCGGTCAGCGACCCGATCGTCCGCGCCGCTCGACCCCGCACCAGCTCGGCCGGATCGGGGTTCTTCTTGTTCGGCATCATCGACGAGCCGGTCGAGAAGGAATCGGCCGCCCGGACGAAGCCGAACCGCGGGTTGGACCACCAGGTGATCTCCTCGGCCAGACGCGATAGGTGGACCATGCACAGCGCGATAGCCGCCAGCGCCTCCACGACGAAGTCGCGGTCGCTGACCGCGTCGAGCGAGTTGGCCGTCACGCCGTCGAAGCCGAGCTCCGCAGCTGTCGCCTCGCGATCGAGCGGATAGCCGGCTCCCGCCAGCGCGCCCGAGCCCAGGGGCGAGACGTTCGCCCGCCGCCGGCAGTCAGCCAGGCGGCCCCGGTCGCGTTCGAGCATCTCGACGTAGGCGAGCAGGTGATGAGCGAGCAGCACCGGCTGGGCCGGCTGAATGTGCGTGGTGCCCGGCATGACGGCCTCGCCGTCGCGGACCGCCAGCCCGACGAGCGCGCGCTCCATGCCCAGGATCGCCTCGTCCAGGCCGTCGATCGTGCGGCGCAGCCAGAGGCGAAGGTCCGTGGCGACCTGGTCGTTGCGCGACCGACCGGTGTGCAGGCGCCCGGCCAGCGGCCCGATCCGCTCCCGCAGTGCCGCTTCGAGGTTCATGTGGACGTCTTCAAGCGCCGGGTCCCAGACGAGCGTTCCGGCCTCGACTTCGCCGTGCAGCCCGTCCAGGCCGGCGACGATCGCGGCCACTTCGTCGTCCGCCAGGAGCCCGGCCCGTCCGAGCGCGTGAACGTGGGCGATCGAACCGGCGATGTCGTCGATCGCCAGCGCGCGGTCGAGCTCGATCGAGCGGGTGAAGTCGGCCACCCGTTCGTCTGTCGTGCCTTCGAATCGACCGCCCCAGAGCCGCATGGATCCTCCTCCGTCTTGCCGCTACCGGCATGGTACCGGGTCCGGAGCCGGAGACGTGCACCGGCGGCCGCTGCGGCGGCGGATCGGCCGTCGCGGGCGGCGCGGGCGGCGCGCGCCGGGGTCAGGTCGCCGCCGTGTCGGACAGGGGAAGCCCGGGCTCCGCGCCCACGGGCGGCGCCGCTCCTGCGACGCCGGGCAGGACGACGAAACCCACAAGACCGCCGGCGATCGCGCACACGCCGCCGGCCCCGAAGACTCCGAGCGGACCTGCCGTGGCATACAGGACCCCGCCGATGAAGTTGGCCAGGATGGCGGCGATGCCAAAGCAGGCAGCCTGGAAGAGGGTCTGGCCCGTGGCCTGAAGGCGCACCGGCAGCAACCGGGCCATCGTTATGACAAACGAGAAGAAGATGCCCCCGAAGAAGACCCCCGACGCGAAGCGCGTGGCCAGGATCGGGCCGGCGTCGACCAGGACGATCCAGCTCATCATGCAGGCCGCGAAGCCAATCGCCGAGACCGCCAGAACGATCCGAATCCCGATCCGGCTCGCGAGCCAGCCAGCCAGGATGAGGCCCGGAACCTCCGCGACGGAGCCGATGCCGTTCGAGAGGCCGACCTCCACGGGGCCGCCTCCCAGGTCGGAGATCCTGATGGTGATGTAGGTCGCCGCCGACATGCAGCCGAGGAAGACGAGCGTGACCGAGGCCAGGACGCCGATCAGCCGCGGCTGGACTTTGAAGGCCTCCCCCACGGAACCGAACCGGCCTCGCTCCGGAGCAGCCTGGGCTCGCCCTTCGGCCGCCCGGCGGGCCATTCGGCGGCGCTCGCTGTCGCGGCCCAGCGGCACGAACATGACGCACGTCACGGTCGCCGCCATGGTGAAGAAGTACACGAACGGTGCCGCAAGATAGCCGGTTCGGGCGTACAGGAAACCGCAGCCGACGGCGGCGCCCGCCGCGCCGATGCTCGTCAGCAGCCGCAGCCTCGAGTACTCACGCGAGGCATTCGCGAGAGTTGGCACGGCCATCGCATCCGTCAGGGCCAGAGTCGGCCCTCCGCCGGCGCTGATCACCAGCTGGCAGAAGATGATGGCCACCGCCGGAATCGGAGCGCTCAGCCCGATGGCGAAGATGGCCGCCGGAACGCAGGCCAGCTGCAGAGTTCGACGCGGGCCGCTGACGATGTCGCCCATGTGACCCCAGGCCGGCAGGGCGATGGCGTACGCGAGCGAACCCAGGCCGGTCGTCAGGCCGATCAGGGCCGGCTCGAAGCCCCTCGACTGCAACAGGACGGGCACGAACCCGTACAGAGCGCCGATGGC
>Ga0182011_10001658_pt1 | contig 19429 bp, 16 predicted proteins | sample 711E1DmetaG_FD_120481 | JGI IMG/M metagenome (GOLD analysis project Ga0182011, IMG submission 120481) | Permafrost microbial communities from Stordalen Mire, Sweden - 711E1D metaG | ecosystem: Environmental > Terrestrial > Soil > Wetlands > Permafrost | place: Sweden: Stordalen | collected... | reverse complement strand
TTGAAGCCGTCCTGGCGGAGCGGACCTGCATCGTGGTCGTGCAGGTGACGTTATCTCCGGAACAAAACGTCCAGATGGGGCTGATCGTCGACAGCGTCGAGGAGGTGGCAACATTGAGCGACGCCGAGATCGAGCCCACCCCAGAGTTTGGAACCAGGATCAACATCGAGTACATCGTTGGCATGGCCAAGGTGAAAGGCCAGGTGAAGATGCTCCTGGATATCGATCGTGTCGTCGCACCGGACACCGTCCGGAGCATTACCCAGGCGCTCTAGCCCGCATATTTCATAGTTTTCGCCATCGCGACGATCATTTTCCTGCTAGCGGCTCCTATGATGGCGATTGTCAAAGGATATGCGGGCTAATGCAAAACCGCCCCTCCGAAGAAAGACAATGCGACCGTGCTTGACTGTGAAAAAGACGACTGGCTCAGGAGAGCCTTGGAATCTTGCCCGGTCTCCTTGCGGAGCGTTCTGGGGGCGGTTTTGCCGGTAGCCCGGATGTGCCGGCCTGCGCGCGCGGCCCGCGGATCGTCCACAGTCTGCACGCAGGCTATCGAGTAGAGTGTGAAACATCCGGGCTAGCAGCCTGTCGGGCTCCGCCGCAACCAAAGTAGCGAGCATCGAGCAGCGAGTAGTGAGCAGGAATCCGGGCGGAGGGCCAAGGATGGAGACGCGACGCCCTCGACGCGTGAGCGGATGTGATCCGCCTTCGTGGCCTCTGCTGCCTCCTGTAAAACGCATTGGATCTTCACCCTGTCCGGCATGCAGGAGCCTGGGCCCAAAGCCCGACAGACTCCTACGCGCTGACTGCCGCGGGCACGGCGGCCACCGGCCTGCCGTCGCCGTCAAAGCGGTTTGCCGGATTTTTGATAGAAAGATACGCCCGGGCCTCGGGCATCGACTCGAAGAACGACCAACTGCGCGTGTCTTCGAACCCCTTGCATTCCGTGATAATCTGGGCATTGCCCACCAGCGAGAATTGCATGGCGAGGTCCCGGCACGTCTGCATGGTCTGAAAGAGCAGCTTGATGATCGTCATGTTGAGGCTTTTGACCTCCTGCACGTTGATGATCGCGCGCGATAATCCCGCGTTCACGGCTTCTGCGAGCTTCGTCTTCAGATGGTTGTTCACCTCGTTGATGACGATCGGCGAACAGTTCTCCGGCAGCCGCATGGTGAAGAATTCCTTGTCGATGGTGAAATAGCGGGGTGACGTATCAAGGTTCATGGCCTTCGCCATCTTGGCCTCGAGGTCGCCGATCTCGATCGGCTTGGTGATGGTCGCGGAGAAACCCATTTGCTGCGCCTGCTGTTGCGCGATGACATCGGTCTTCACCACCAGCGCGAAAATGGGGGTGTACTTCGTCTTCAGATTGGTCCGCAGCAGGCGAAACAACTTAAATGCTCCATCATCCGGCAGCGACAGACTGATCAGAATCAAATCGGGCACCTGGAGCTGGCAGACATCGATCGTCTCACCGAGCATGCTTATTCCCAGGATCTTCCACTGCGTATGGCTCAGGCCCTCCTGGATCTGCTGGATGATCACCGGTTTGTCCTCGACGATGAGAATATTGCACGGATCGAGGATCGATTTGTTTTTCGCAGGCCCGTCGGCCAGCGGCTTCAGATCGATGATGCGACCAAGCTTCTCGATCAGCAGGTCCTCTTTGAACGGCTTCACGATATAGTCGCGCACGCCGATCTTCGCGATTTTCAGGACATTGTCGCGACCGCTCTCGGCGGTGAGCATGACCACCGGGATCGTCTTTAATTGGGGATCGGCCTTGAGCTTTGTCAGCATCTCCACGCCATCCATTACAGGCATGGTGACGTCCAGGAGGACCACATCCGGCGTTTCTTTGCCGGCAATCGCGAGTCCTTCGACGCCGTTGGAAGCTTCAAGGATATCGCAATCAAAACCTTTGAAGGCCTTCCGCACGATGCAGCGGACAGTCTTTGAATCGTCGACAGTAAGGATGCGATAACGCATGGCAGGAGAGAAGATTATTCACCGGACTTCATGAGGATGTCGGCCACCAGCCGGTGGCCGGCACAATCAAAATAGAAAATGAAGCGATCCGCGGAACTGATGGGTTGGATGGAGAAATTGCTGCCGCGAAGAATCGAGGGGATCGTGAGGCGGCAGGAGAGGCCCGCATCGAACAGGGCGTTCTTGAACACACCGACCGTCATGTTGGTGAGCTCGCCGATCGCGTCGTTGACCACTTCATCGCCCTCCGCCATGACCTCGGATTCGTTCATCCCCAGCATGTGGGACGTGACAAAACACGCGAACTTCTCCGGCAGGTAGAGGTACATCAGGCCGTTGATCCCGCCGATGAAACCCACCGTGCCGACAACATAAGGTTCATGTTGGACATGTTTGCCGGCCACGGGCGGCCACTGGTAGTCTCCGGCAGTTCTCGTTGGATCGACAAGCTGAACATGCTGGCTGAGCATCGTGGAGAACACCTCCTTGATGGCACGGGTGATATGGTCCCTAATTGAGGGTTCCGTGATACAGGCTGAAGTAAGCATGCGAGGGTGCCCGAAGGCAGGTTGACTCTTCGTATCGGCCTTTTCCCACTAAAATTAACCTGAAATGCAGGAAACCATTTCTCCCAAACTCCCGCTCGCCCACCGGAGATCAAGCGAGGCGCGTTGCCCGCACTGATGCAAATTGTGAGACATCCCAGCCCGGGCTTAATTTCTTCTCCCTCTTGCCGATGATTAGGTTGCCGCCTTATCCAAACCCAACATGGCCCTATCTGCTGACGATTTCAGCATTCTTGACGACCTTTCCAGCCGCCTGGCGGGCGAATCCGTGCTGGCACAAGCGGGCCGCGATGACGGTTTGATTCCCGTTTTCAGCCTGCTGAGCGATTGCGCACAATCTTGCGCGGCTGAACCCGTTCTGATCGCTGCGATCGGCGCCGTCCGCCATCCGGTCGAGGCCCTGCTCGACGAGGCTCATCCGTTCGACGAGCCGACACTCGAACTTCTCCGCCGCCTGGTCAACTGGCTGCCCGCCGCGCTCGCTGCTGCGCGCGAGGGCCGGCCCATCGCACCGTTTGCCAGCGCGGCCCCCGCCGCCCCGAGCGCCGGCGCCGGGCGGGCCGAGAACGTCGATGTTTTGCTCGATCTCAATCTCGACGAAAACCGCGAACTGCTGACCGAGTTTCACGCCGAAGCGATTGACCATCTTCAGCAAATCGAGGCCGCATTGCTCTCCCTCGAACACCAGCTTGACGACCCCGAGGCACTCAACGCGATCTTCCGGTCGTTTCACACCATCAAAGGGGTTGCGGGGTTCCTCCGACTGGTGCCCATGCACACGCTGGCGCATGAGGTGGAATCGCTGCTCGACCTGGCCCGCAACCAAAAGCTGCGCCTCAATTCCGAGATCATCACCCATGTTCTCCTGAGCCGCGATGCCCTGCAGGCGCTCGTGGGGCAGATCACCGCCGCGCTGGAACATGGCCGCCTGCCGGATCAAGTCGTGCCGGTCAGTCATTTGATCCAGGCGGTCCGTCACTTTATCGCTGCCGACCATTCCGCTCCGCCAGCAACCGCACCCGTGGCCGTCGAGGCTCCTTCCCCGCCGCTCGCACCGGTTGTCCCTCTCGAATTCCCAGCCACGGCCACGCCGCCGCCCCAGGCTGCGACATCGGTGCCCGCACCGATCTCCAGCCCGCCCGCCGCCAAAAGCTCCAGCGCGAGCACCGTGCGCGTGAACACGGAGAAGCTCGACTCGCTCATGGATGTCGTCGGTGAACTGGTGATTGTGCAGAGCCAGCTCTTGGAAAGCTCACGCGCCGCGGCCGTCGGCGATGGTGCCTCCGCTCTCCAGCGCAATGTGGCCCAGCTTTCCCGGATCACCAAGGAACTGCAGCACACCGCCATGTCGGTGCGCATGATCCCGGTCAAGCCGACCTTCCAAAAGATGGAACGGCTGGCCCGCGATCTCGCGCGCGATTGCGGCAAGAAAGTGGCCTTTCTCGTCACCGGCGAAGACACGGAGCTCGACCGCACCGTCGTGGAAGAGATCGGCGACCCGCTTGTCCACATGGTGCGCAACTCGCTGGACCACGGACTCGAACTTCCCGCCGACCGCCTCGCCCACGGCAAACCCGAGGCCGGCACCCTTCATCTCAAGGCCTGCCATGAGGGCAGTCACATTGTCATCGAATTGAGCGATGACGGTCGCGGCATCGATCCGGATCGCATTTTGAAAAAAGCCCGCCAGATCGGTTTGGTGGCGCCCGGAGTCGAAATGGCGCGTGAGGATATCCTCAATCTCATCTTCGCCCCGGGGTTCTCCACCGCAGAAAAGGTCACCGCCGTCTCTGGACGCGGCGTGGGCATGGACGTCGTGCGTCGCAACATCGAGCGGCTCCGCGGCAAGATCGAAATCGAAACCGCAGTAGGCGCCGGGTCCACCTTCCGAATCAAGCTGCCTTTGACGATGGCGATCATCGACGGGCTGGTGGTCCGGGTCGGCGCCGACAGATTCATCCTGCCGAGCACCTCGGTTAAGATGGCGCTCCGGCCCGCACGCGAAGCGCTCATCATGGTGCACGGCACCGGCGAGGCCCTCGATCTGCGGGGCAAGATTCTCCCCTTGCACCGCCTGCACCGGAAGTTCTCCATCTCCCACGCTGTCGAAAATCCGTGGGAAGGCATCGTCGTGGTGGTCGAGGTGTCAGGCAAATCGAAGGCCCTTTTGGTCGACGAGTTGCTGACCAAGCAGGAGATTGTCATCAAGAACCTCGGCGGCTTCCTCCAGGAACTGCAGGGAGTGGCGGGAGGCGCGATCCTCGGCGACGGCAACATCGCATTAATCCTCGACCCGGGCTCCCTCTTCCAAGCCGCGTGAAAGCCCTGGCCGAAACCTGCCGAGATCGGCGTGACAAAGCCCGGCGGTCTGTCCCATTGCCTTCAGCCACCCGAAGTTCCCCATGAAGCCGCCCTCTTTTGACCAAGTCTGCGCGAAGGCGCTGCGGCTGCCCTGTTCGCCGTTGTTGCTGCCCCGCCTAATCTCCGTGTTGGCCAAGGAAGACAGCACAGCCGACGAGCTCGAGTCCATCATCCGGATCGACCCCGCGCTGGCGAGTTCGACTCTGCGCCTCGCCAATTCCGCCTTCTTTGCCGCCGCTAGTCCGGTGGATTCGCTCAGCGAAGCCATCTTCCGGCTGGGTCAGCGCGAGACCTACCGCCTCGCCGCCCTGTCGCTCGCCGGCCGCTGGATGAGCGTCGACGTTGATGGATACCGCTGGGAGCCTGGCGATTTCTGCCGTCACTCCCTCTGCCGCGCGATCGCAGCGCAGCATCTGGCCGAGCGCACCGGGCGCGCCGATCCCAGCGTCGCCTATACCGCCGGTCTCGTCAGCACGGTTGGCAAGCTCGCGATCGCCTACACCTGCGGTGACTGTTTCGCGCACATCCGGGCCCACCAGAAAGCCCAGAATTGCACCTGGCTGCAGGCGGAGCATGCCGTCCTGGGGTATGATTACGCTGAGACGGGAGCGCGTCTGTTGCAGCAGTGGCGTTTCCCTCCCCTTCTGGTGGCCGCCGCCCAATTTCAATTCAACCCCGCACAGGCGCCCGAGGACATGAGGCCGATGCTGGCGACGCTCCATGCCGCCCAGTATCTCGCCACGGCCATGGGTGCCGGTGTGTCCGAAGAGGGTTTTCTGTTCGAGATTAACGGCGATTTCCTGATCGAGAATGGCTTCACATCGACGTTGTTGGATGAGGCTCTGCCGGTCGTTCTCGAACGCGCTTTTACAGTCCTCAACGACCAACTGAACACCGGCGCCGTCAAGCTCTAGCGGTCGCGGCGTAAACCTGCCGCCCGAACCTACCCGGCTCGGAAAAACGGGCCGGTGCCGGCAAAAAGTGCCTTTCATCGGATTTGCACCCGACCGCCTGCATCACAAATCCGTTTTCCATGTCTCACGCACTGCTATGCACAAGTCCGTCCCAAATGGCGCCAGCCATTTGATGAGGAGCACGCAGGACGAAGTCCGACGGGCTCCTGGTTGCGATGTCGGAAGAACGCGGTAAGTCCGGTATACGCGCAGGAGGCCAGGCGGCTCTTCGGTTGCACCAAGGCCCAGGCGATCGGTGGCAGATTCCATTCGCTGGTCGTGCCGGAGCGCGCCCCAGATTGCGTCTCCTAATGGCGCCTGCCGAACACACGCAGGCTGGTAGTCGCGCAAACGAGAATGATGCCGGCAGACACCGCCGCCTGTGCCCCGGGAGATGCGTGGTACACGCCGGTGCACGGCAAAACGCCCATGATCACTGCAGTGCTCAGCATGATGCCCATCGCCGGCGGATCCACGTGAATGTCGCCTTCGTCAAAGAACAGCCGGCCCATCACGTCACCTGCCAGCATGCCGAGATGGGCCGCTGCCACGCCCCACAGTAGGACTATCAGCACTTCGAAGCCGCCCGAAGTTGCCCCGCCGTGCGCCGCCATCCACATCATCACTGCAACGCCAGCCGGTCCCGAGAAATGGTGGGTGGCCGGAACCGGCACCGACATGAACAGAAGGTAGAGGAGGACCGCCGAGATGCAAAACGCCAGCAGGCCGGCGAATGGTGCGGTCCGCGGATCGAGCGCAAGACGCCACGTCAACGCGGCCGACCCCAGGCCGATCAGGAGGGCCAGCCCGGACTTTTCGGCAGGCTTCGCGAGTCGTTCGAAGAACCGGTAGGGAGATTGCACTGCGTGTGAGGCCGCCGCGCAGTCACTTGATTTTGTGAGCCCCCACGCATATTTCATCGCAATCGAAACGACAAACACCGTGACCGCGACGGTGTCCAGTTTCCCGCCGATCAGGCGGTCGAGGAGGCGGTTGATGAGCGAGCCGGCCATGCCCGCGAGGCCGCCGACCAGCACCACGTCAAACCGGCGAAATACGACCAGCGCACGGCCAAGATCCTTGCCGCACCGGATGAGCCCGAGTTTTCGCGCATAGGCCGTGGCGACCACGCCGCCGAGAAAACAAACACTCGGCCTGAAGAGGAGTCCCCCGGCCAGGGAGACCAGCCACGCGTCCTGGTTTGCCAGCGCCAGATAGAGGAATCCAATCACGCCGAACAAACCGAACAACAGGAAGCCGCCGAGCGCACTGACAGATGCACCGAGGCAGCCCCCGACAAAGGCCAGGATCATTTCAAGAACCAGTACGGGGTAGTTCATAATTCTGCCGTGCTTCGGAGCCCGGCCCGACCTTCGAACCACTTGACCGGAAATGCGAAAAATGCTGGCCTTCTCTCAACATCTGTAAGTTAATTGAAAAATTGATTGTCCTCGTCCGGTTCTCCGACGGCATCGTCGGGAAGGCGGCTTGAAGCTCTTCCCCTCCTTCTTTCTTGGCGTTGCCGTTCACAATATCCAGCCATATTTCTTGTCGCCCATGAACATAAGAACTGCATTGCTCTGCTCCACTTTGGCCTTGCTGACGGCCTCGACTCGTGGCGCTGACACCTCTGTCGTTGTGACGCCATCTGTCGTCTCGCAGTACATGTTCCGCGGCGTCCGCCTCGGAGGTCCTGCGTTTCAACCGTCGGTCGAGGTCGATTCGGGAAATCTCGCTATCGGCGTGTGGTGCAGCACCCCGCTCAAAGACAAGGTTCCCGGACAATCCGATCCCGAAATCGATCCTTACGCGTCCTATACGGTGGCTATCAACGATTCGCTGAACGTCATTCCCGGATTCCAGTGGTACACTTATCCCAACGCCGACACGAGCAACGGGGCCTATAAGTCGACATTCGAGCCGAATATCGCGATCAACTACACGGTGAATGGGGTCAAGTTCACGCCCAAGCTCTATTACGATCTTGTGTATAAAGGGCCCACCTACGAACTCACCGCCGCTTACACGATTCCGCTCAAGGACATCAACAGTGAACTCGACTTCACCGCCACCGGCGGCACGTACATCATCAGGGATTCAATCAAGGGTGCGGATCCTGAGGTGAAGAACTGGGGCGACTATTATCTTGTCGGCGTCTCGGCTCCGTTCACGATCACGAAGGCATCGAAAATCGTCGTCGGGTTCGCCTACACGAAGGGAACTGGCAACTATTACAAGCAGGGCACCGATCCGAAGATGTTCAATTCGGCTGCTGTCGGCCGTGGAGTCGTAACGGTGAGTTACGCGTACACGTTCTAATCGGTCCGCTAATGCCTCTCGGTTCCGCCCGCGCCTCACCGCGCGGGCTTTTTTTGCACGCGTTGCCTGCGACCACCGGCCTATTGCGCACGGGCGCTCCTGCCAAACCGAGTGTCCACCATTTGGCCTCCATCGATTTCAGCGCTCATCCGGCTGAAGATCATGGCCGCCTCGCAGTTTCTGTTCTCATCGACAATTCGGTTCTGTTGCCCTCAAAAGGGGCCGTCCGGAAGGCGGTCCATTCTCGGAATGTGCTTGCCTGTAACTAACTTATTCTTCTGAATTGCACTCCCCTTGTCTTAGAAGACTTTCTTTTTAACTGCAAAGTCTCTAGGATTTTTGCTAATCATGTTGTTTCCTTACCCCATGAAGAAAAACATTCTCACCGTTCTTTCCGAATTCGGGTATTGGGGTGAAGAACTGATCGGCCCTCTTGAGACCCTCGACGCGGCCGGCTACAAGCTGGATGTTGCCACGTCCAAGGGCCGGCGGGCGCATGCGCTGCCTCCGAGCATGGATCCCGTCTATGTCGATCCGCCGCTTGGCAAACCGGTCACCTCGCCAGAGATGGCGGAGAAGGTCAAAAAGATCGAGGCCTCTGCGCGCCTCGACAACCCCATCAACCTTTCCACCCTTCTCCCGGAGCGTCCCTATCCCAGTTCCAGCACGTTCATCCGCGACTTCGAAAAATACAACGACGCCGTCGACGCCGCGATGGAGAAGATTCTCAGCACTTATGACGCGTTGCTGCTGGTTGGTGGCAGCGGTCCGATCGTCGACATGGTCAACAACCAACGCGTGCATGACCTGATCCTGGGCTTCTTCAGGGCCGGCAAGCCCATCGCCGCCGAGTGCTACGGCGTGGCCTGTCTCGCCTTCGCCCGCGACTACCACCTCCGCAAGAGCATCCTCTGGGGCAAGCATGTGACCGGCCATCCGATCGAATATGACTATCACGACGGCACCGGCTTTCTTGGCGCCGACATTAACATGGGCCCCCCGCCATACACGTTGGAATACATCCTGCGCGATGCCACGGGCCCCGACGGCGGTTTCCATGGCAATGTCGGTCGCAACGTCTCCGCGCTCGTCGATTATCCCTTCATCACCGGACGTTCCACCGCCGATTCCTACAAGACCGGCGAACTGCTCGTCGCGGCCCTCGAAAAGGGTCTCCGTCGCTACGGCTGGTAAGCCCTCAGTTCCTTTCGCCCAAACTGCCCGGCAAGCCTGCCCGGGAACCGATGCCAGGATGTCGGAGTGACGTCCTTCCAGTCCTTTCACCGTCAATCTTCCAGCATGTGCGCTCTAAGAACCGGCCGTTGCGCCATTCTCGAACAATTCATCGCCGACGGGATGACGGTGATGTTCGGCAATCCCGGCACGGTTGAACAAGGCTTCCTGGATTCCCTCCGCGATTACCCGCAAATCAAGTATGTCCTGACCTTGCAGGAATCGGTCACCGTGCTTGCGGCCGATGCCTACGCCCGCGCCACGCACCGTCCGACCCTGGTGCAACTGCACAGCACGCCCGGTGTGGGCAATGCCATCGGCGCGCTCTATCAGGCCAAACGCGGGCACTCTCCGCTTGTCGTTATCGGGGGCGACTCTGGCATCAAATACGCTGCGATGGACGCCCAGATGGCCGGCGACTTGGTGGCCATTTGCGAACCGGTGTGCAAGTGGTCCGCCGTGGTACAGGATCCGCATTCGCTGCTGCGCATGCTTCGGCGTGCGGTGAAAATTGCCGCCACGCCTCCCATGGGCCCGGTCTACCTTTGCCTTCCCCAAGACATCCTTGACCAGGAGACCTCCGAACCCGTTTTCCCCACACCCATCCCCTCGACGCGTGTCGCGCCGGATTCCGCAACCATTGAACGAGCGGCTGACTGGCTGGTCGCGGCAGAGCGTCCCATGATCTTCATGGGCGATGGCGTCGCCTATTCTGAGGCACAAGCCGAGCTTGCCGCAGTGGCCGAGTTGCTCGGAGCCGAGGTTTTTGGTGTCGACTGCGGCGAACTCAACATGGCCTACGACCATCCGCTCTACCGCGGACAGACCGGCCACATGTTCGGCGAATCCAGCAAGGCCATCTTTGCCCGTGGCGACGGCATTCTCATCATCGGCACGTATATCACGCCCGAGGTCTTTCCCGAACTGGGCGAGGTGTTCCCGCCGGCCGCCAAAGTCATACACTTCGACCTGAACGCCTATGAGATCGCGAAGAACCACCGCGTCGACCTAGGCGTGGTGTGCGATCCGAAGTTGTCGCTCGCCGCGCTCGCCGCCGCGCTCAAGACGCGGATGACGCCGGCGCGTCATAACGAAGCCGCCCGGCGTCGCACAGAAATGGCCGCAACCAAGCGGGCCGACGACGAGCGGGCAAAGGCCGCCGATGCGGCGGGATTTGGCGCGACGCCGATGACCTCGGCGCTGTTCATGAGCGAACTGGCCAGGCAGGCTCCCGCTGACGCCGTCATTTTTGACGAGGCGCTCACCAACTCGCCCGCCCTCACCCGCTACCTGCCGCCACGCGCTCCGGGCCGGTTCTTCCAGACCCGCGGGGGCTCGCTTGGCGTCGGCATACCCGGCGCCATCGGGTTGCAGGTGCTCAATCCGGACAAGACCGTCATCGGCTTCTGCGGCGACGGCGGCGCGATGTACACCATCCAGGCGCTCTGGACGGCCGCGCGCCACAAGCTTCCCGTCAAATTCGTCGTGTGCAACAACGCCTCCTACAAGCTGCTCCAGCTGAATATCCAGCAGTGGTGGAAGGAACAGGGCGTGGCCCCGCACGATTTTCCGCTCAGCTTCGATCTTTCGCGGCCGGCCCTCGGCTTCGTCGACATGGCGCGCGGCATGGGCGTTGCCGGCCGGCGGGTCGCCCAGCCCTCCGAAGTCGCCCCGGCCATCCGGGAAATGCTCACCCATCCCGGTCCGTTCCTCATCGACCTTGTGCTCGCAGGCGAGGCCCGTCCCGATCAAATCGGCGTCAAATGCGGACAGTAGCTCCCTTTCAACAGAATCAACCAAGCACCCCTTCCTCATGTATTCTTTTTTCAACGTCCAAAGCCCGCGCACGACTGTGGCCCGCCTGGCTGGCGGTTTGCTCGGTCTGATGGCAGTGACCAGCGGGTTTGGGCAGACTAACACAGTCCCGAGTTATCCGGGAGAGACGCTTCGTCCGCAAGTGCCCGAAGTTCCGGTAACGCCCGCGCGCGATCGCCTCGCCCAAATGGGAATCTACACGTTTTTCTCCTACACCGGCACCGGCTTGTGGACCCCGGAGGGAGGCAGGGAGCCGGGGGCGACCTACAACGGCGTTTTCGTCAATGCCCTCGACGCCGATCTCGAAAAAGCGTTCGGGCTCGACGGCTGGAAGTTCGACAGCGTGGCGCTGTTCTTCCACGGCCGCATCCAATCGCGCGACAAGGTCGGTGACTACCTCTTCACCAACAATGACGGCTTGGATGCCGGGCTGCGCTTGTGGGAGATCAACCTGACCAAGACCGTCGGCGATCTTTCCGTGCGTTTCGGTCAGTTCGCTCCTGTTTCCGAGTTCATGAGCGGCGACTACGCGGGTATTTTCACCAATTCCAATTTCTCCCTTTTCGGTCCGTTTGTCAGCAACGTCGACGGGGCATTTCGGATCAACCTGCTTTCATTCTCGATCCCCTCGCCGGGCGTTCGCGTGCTGTATAAACCGTCGACCGGTTGGTATGCCGGCGCCGGCATCTGGGACGGCAATCCAGACCCAACCTTCGGCGACCCGGGCACCGGCGCACAAAATCTGAACCGCAGCGGCATCCGCTGGTCATTCAACAACGGCGCCTTTCTCATGAGCGAGATCGGCTATCGGCCGCCGCCGACCGCCGGCAGCACCGTCAAACCCAGCGTCTACAAGGTGGGTGCGCTCTACAACACGGAAGAGCAAACCGACTGGACCGGCCGGCAGGTCAAGGGCGACTGGGGTCTCTATGCCGCGATGAATCAGGTGCTGATAGCGGAGTACAACAAGGACAAAACCACGCACCAGGCGCTGGGCCTTTCGCTGCGTGCGGCCGTCCTCCCGAAAGATCGCAATTTCTACGACTACTACTTCGACGGAGGGCTCGGCTACATCGGTCTCTTCCCTAACCGTCCGTTGGACGTTCTCGCGCTCGGATTCTCCTACGCACACGTCAGCTCCGATGCCGTCAAGCGTCTCCGCTCCTTTGGCACGCCCGCGAGTTCGCCCTACGAAGGAGCCTACGAGCTGACGTATCGCTGGAACGTGCGCCCGACCTTGACCGTTCAGCCTACCATCAAGTTTTCCGACAATCCCCATGCCCCGAATGCCTATGGCGACGCATTCACCTACGGCCTGCGCACGACCATCATCTTTTAATCCTTTCCCTTCCGCTTATGAAAACCTCCCCACTAAACGAAACCGCCGTCAAGGCGTTGGCCAAACAATGGTATCATCTCCTCGACGTGCACGCTCCGATGGTCGACGTGCTGCCGCTGCTCGCGGACAACCCGGAAATGGTTTTCCCCGAGGTGACCTTCACCAATCTGGCAGGCTTCGAGGGCTGGTTCCAACGCGTCATCCGGATTTTCTTCGATGAAGTGCACACACTCAAGGTGTGCGATGTCACCATCGCCGGCGACGAGGCGAAGGTGAAAGTTGTCGTCGAATGGGAAGCCAGCGTGTGGAACGCGCCCGAGGCGCAGAGCAAGCGCATCCATTGCGACGCCGATCAGGACTGGACCGTAGGCGTCTCCCCGCGGACCGGCGAACTCGTGGTCACCCGCTACGTCGTCAATGGGCTCACCTATTACCCCGGCTCCGCGAAACTCTAGAGTTCAGAATCCACGGCTACCGCCCCTTCCCTCCATGACCTCCATTGCGTCCAAGCAAATCGCTCGCCGCTATTTTCTCGAGATTATGAATCAGGCCAACATGGCCACGCTCGATGAAATCATCGCCGAAGAATTCGTCTTCATGCTGCCCACGCATCCCGAGCCTTACCGGGGCCCGGCTGGCTTCAAGGTCCTCGTGCGCATGCTGCACGACGCCTTTCCCGATTTCTACATCAACCCGTGCGAAATGGTCGCAGAGGGGGACACAGTCGTGTGCCGCTGGCGCGGCGGCGGCACGCATCAGGGCGGCCCCCTGCACACCGCCAAAGGCGATCTGCCTGCTTCGGGCCGGTTCTTCGAAATCGACGGCATCAGCCAGCTCACCATCCGCGACGGCAAAGTCCGCGCCGTCAAAGCCAACGAAGACACCGTCGGCATGCTCCTCCAGCTTGGCGTCATTCCTGGGCACGACAATTCTGTGCCCACACGCGACGCCCAGGTCCGGCTCGTCGAGCGCTACTTCGGCGAACTGATGAGCGAAGGCAAAATCGCGATCATGCCCGATATCATGGATCCGGGCATCACGTTTCACATCCCCACGCAGCCAAAGCCGTTCATCGGTTATGACGCCTTCCGGGGGTTTGTCGCTTACCTGCGCAACGCTTTCCCCGACATCAAATTCACGCCGGAGAATTTCGTCGTGGACGGCGCCAAGGTCGCCTCGCGCTGGCGCATCACCGGCACGCATCGCGGCGAGTTTCTCGGGGCGAAGCCCACCGGAAACGCCATTTCCGACTACGGCATCGACATCTTCACCATTCATCAGGGCAAGATCCTCTCGATCGAGGTCAACGAAAACGACTTCGGTCTTATGCAGCAGATCGGAATCATCCCCCGCTAACCGCCATGACTATTCCACGACGCCTCCTCATGGCGGCGGCCATATCAACGATTGTCGCCGTCTCGGCACGGGCCGACGGCTATTACCTGCAATCCAGTCTCTTCCGGACGAACGCACTCTCGTACAAGTGGGTCGTAAATTCCGGCGCAATTCCTGAGTACGCAGCGTGGGGCGTGAACAAGGTAACCGGCAGCGACCATTTCGATCGCGGCTTCGGCGTGAGCGGCGAATTCGGGTATGCCAGCGGCCCGTGGCGCGCCAGCCTCGAACTCAGTCAGACAGACATTTCCGACGGCTTTTTCGAGGATAGCCAGGGCGATTCGGGCCCTTATCATGCCCGCCAGCGCTATCGCCTCGGCCTGCTAAACGTGTATCGCGATTTCCGGGTGTTGGATCGGGTGGCGCTGTTTGCCGGTGCCGGCGCCGGGCCAGGCCGCTCGGGAATCCACCTCGACAACGGCACCGACCACACTGACGGCAGCTATGGGTTCTTTGCCTATCAATTCCGCGCCGGCGTGAACATCGCGCTGGACGCACACTGGAGCTTCAATGTCGCGCTGCGCTTCCTGCACGTCGCCGGCGGCGTCGACACCATCACGTTTCCCAAGGCCAATTTCCCGTTTCTCCAGACCGTCAACACCACGACGTTCACCGTCGATGATGCGTGGGTTCGTTGCTACGAAATTGGGCTGCGCCGCTCTTTTTGAATCTTCTCACCTGACATTATCAACAACCACCAATCGCAATGAATAGAATCCTTCTCTCCAGTCTGCTGCTCGCCGGCAGCGCGAGCGCACTCTCCGCCAGCAGCACACCGGGCTGGTATGTCACTGGATCCGCCGGCACCGTTTTCTCGGACGGCAAGCCGTTCTACGACGAATTCCCCGCTGGCCGGGAGGCTGAAAACGCCGGTTCGACCCGCTACCTGAAGGACGGCTTCACCGGGGCGCTCGGCTTCGGCTACGACTGGGTGGGTCTCCGGCTCGAAGGCGAGTTTCTGCATTTCTCCAACAATTACTCCACCTTCATCGTCCCCCGGGGCAAATCCATCGATTACTCGAACCCGGCGGCCGGCTATTACGACGTGACGCTGACGGGCACGCTCGAAGGCAAGACCACGAACAACGGATTTTTCGCCAACGGCTACTACGATTTCAACGTCGGCCTGCCGATCAAGCCCTACATCGGCCTCGGAGTCGGCCTCGTTGCCGTCACCAGCAATTACAAGGTCAAGATCGTCAATATCCTCTACGATAATCCCGCGGTGCCGGATTTCATTAACTTCGCCACGCCGGACCCGGGCACCGTCGATGCCACCAAGTGGCTCGGCGCCGCCCAGGTGAAGTTGGGTTTCTGGTACCCCCTCGACTCGCATTGGGATGTCGGCGCCAGTTATCGCTACACGATAATCGAAGGCGCCCGATGGGACTTCGTGCAGAAGGTGGCAAACGTCACCATCATCACGATTACCCAGACAACCAAGGATCAGCATGTGGAAGTGGCGCTGAAGTATAATTTCTGAGGCGCCGGCCGGCATCCAGATTCCTTCCGCCGCGCATCCCCTGGCAGGAAACACACCCCCTCCATGGTCACCGGTCCCGAACACAATAAAGCCGTCTTCCGGCGGTTTAATCAGATGATGAACCAGCACGACACTCCGGCCATGGTCGGCGTGCTGCACGAGAAGTTCATCGACTACAACTGCATGAGCCCTGTGCCGCTCGACCGCGCCGCCTGCATCAAGACCATCAAGGCGTTCCTCGACGCGTTTCCCGACCTCAACTTCCACACCGACGAACTCATCGCCGAAGGCAATCGCGTGACGTCCCGTTGGACTGCCACCGGCGTGTTCAACGGGCCCGATTTCTTTGGCATCCCAACGACCGGCAAGCCCGCCCGGTTCGGCGGCATCGAAATCGTAACCGTGGAAGGCGACTGGATCGTCGAACGCAACATCGAGTTCAATGCCTACCTGATGCTCAAGCAGGTCGGCCTCATGCCCCCCGGTCTCTGAACCACCCGCTCTTCGCAGCCCGCCCCCGCTATGAAAAATGTTCCCGACACCCCGCTCGGCCGTCTCTACCGCCAGCACATCGATTTCATCCTGAAGAAAGACATCCAGGCCCTCCTCGACCAATACACCGACGACTGCCTGCTCATCAGCAGCTTCATGAAGACACCCCTTTACTACAGGGGCAAGAAAGAGCTCAACGAGCACATGCAAGGGATCCTCGGCATCGCAGGCCTCGAGACCGAAATCCGTTTTTGGGCCGAAACCGAAAATACCCTCATGATCACCGAAGACATCACCCTGCAGGCCGGGGGGCAGACGGCCAGGATGATCTTCGCCGACAGCTGGGTGCTGCGCGACGGCAAGATCGCCATCCACTTTGCCGGCATGGTGCAACATCCTGACGGCACCCTGGCATGACCACCAACCACGATCCCCTGCATATTCCCATGAACACGAACAACTTTTTTGACTATATCATCGTCGGCGGCGGCGCCTCGGGGGCGATCCTTGCCAGCCGGCTCAGCGCCAACCCGGACCGCACGGTACTCCTGTTGGAAGCGGGTCCGGCAGATTCTAATCCGGACATCGCCGATCCGGCACGCTTTGTCCGACTGTGGGGCTCCGCCCTCGACTGGAAACTCGAAACCGAGAACCAGCCGGGGCTCGGCAACCGGAAGCTGATTATCAACCAGGGACGGGTGCTCGGCGGCGGCGCGTCGCTCAACGCCATGATGTATGTGCGCGGAAACCGCGCCAACTTCGACCAATGGAATGCGCGCGGCGCGGACGGATGGAGCTATGCCGACTTGCTGCCGTATTTCAAGAAAGTGGAAGACTTCGAAGGCGGGGCGTCCGAGTTCCATGGCGTGGGCGGTCCGATCCGCATCCGCGAATGTCCCGACCCGGCGATGCGGTCCGAGCCGTTCATGTTCGCGGCGAAGGAACTGGGCTACGACGGCCCGTATTGGGACTACAACGGCGCGCGACAGGAAAACGGCGCCGGCTTGCTGCAATTCCACATGCGCGACGACGGCAGCCGGGCGAATCCGACGACGGCCTACCTCGATCCCGCCCGAACACGCCCGAACCTCACCGTCCTGACCGGAGCGGAAGCCACGAGGGTGCTGCTCACCGGCACACGAGCGACCGGCGTCGAGTATGTGCAGGATGGCGCGACCCACACAACCCGGGCCGAGCGCGAGGTGGTGCTCTGCGCCGGCACGTTCTTCTCCCCGAAGTTGCTGCTCCAGTCCGGCATCGGCCCGGCCGCCGAACTCCGTGCGCTCGGTATCGCCGTCGTCGCGGATCTTCCCGGCGTAGGCAAGAACCTCCAGGACCACATGCAGCTCTCGGCCGTCTACCGGTCGAAGGTGGATCATCCCCAGCCCACCCTGCTCACCGGCAACATCCTCTTTGTGAAGACCCGGCCGGGCATGAGTGCGGCCGCGCCCGATCTGCAGCTCAACTTCACCCCGGCGGTGCCGAAACCGCTCGCCCCGTTCCTGCCTGATTTCGGCGGTCCCGCCTGCATCTTCCTCGCGATCCTGACGCAGCCGTTCAGCATCGGCGAAGTGACGCTGCGTTCGGCCGATCCTGCGGCCGCCCCCCGCATCAACCCGAATTACCTGCAACAGGAAGCCGATGTGCAGGTGTTCCGCTCCGCAATGAAGTTGATCCGCGAAATGGCAGGGACGAAGGCTTTCGCCGGCATCAACGGCGGCGAACTCGCGCCCGGCGCCGCGGACCTCGACGGTTTCATCCGTTCTCAGAGTTCCACGCTCTGGCATCCCGCCGGCACGTGCAAAATCGGCCGCGATGCTCTCGCCGTCGTCGATCCGGACCTCCGCGTCTACGGTGTCGATGGGTTGCGCGTAGCCGACGGTTCCGTCATGCCCACCGTCACCACCGGCAACACGGTCGCCGCCTGCTTCGTGATCGGCGAGAAGGCGGCCGATCTGATCCTCGCCTCCACCGACTGACAGGCGCACAGGCCGAATTGATGACGGCGGCAAGAGTCGGCCGCCATCACACAGTTCGTCTGTCAGCGTCTATTCATTCTCGGTGGAACGTCCTGCTTTCTGCGCAGGGGCGCGGCTTAGTCGTGTCCGTTTCAGTGGGCGCGACGAGACCGCGCCCCTATCCCCGAAAGCATCCGTCGGCACCGCCGGGAATGAATCAATCCTGGTTCGTCTGCCGCCCCGCGGCACACGCGCAGCCGACTGAGCGGCTGTACGCAGTTCATCCGAACGCGTGCGCCGACGTGAATCCGTGCTGCGCCAGAAAAATCGCCGGGAACGAAAAATCTTTGCCCGAGCCGTTTGACATTCCGGTCGCTCCATTTCATGATTTGCGCGGCGCCGTATCCGGGCTCTCGCACAAGTCCGGATAGGGCCTGGCACTCTGCCGTCCGGCCCAAAACGCGGATCTTCCACTCTTATTTGCATCTTTTACGAGACAACATTGCCATAAAGTCATAAATTCTATGAATAAACATATTCTCGTTTTGCTATCGGAATTTGGCTATTGGGGTGAAGAGCTGATCGGGCCTCTTGAGACCCTCGAGGCCGCCGGCTACAGTCTGGATTTTGCCACGTCCAAGGGCCGGCGGGCGCATGCGCTGCCTCCCAGCATGGATCCGGTCTACGTCGATCCGCCTCTGGGCAAGCCGGTCACCTCTCCAGAGATGGCGGAGAAGGTCAAAAAGGTCGAGGCCTCTACGCGCCTGGACAGCCCCATCAATCTGTCGACCCTGCTCCCGGAGCGTCCGTATCCCAGTTCCAGCACGTTCATCCGCGACTTCGAAAGCTACAACGATGCCGTCGACGCCGCGGTGGAGAAGATCCTCGGCACCTATGACGCGCTTCTGCTTGTCGGTGGAAGCGGTCCGATCGTCGACATGGTCAACAACCAGCGCGTGCATGACCTGATCCTGGGTTTCTACAAGGCCGGCAAACCGATCGCCGCCGAGTGCTACGGCGTGGCCTGTCTTGCGTTTGCCCGGGACTACCACCTTCGCAAGAGCATCCTGTGGGGCAAGCATGTGACCGGGCATCCGATCGAGTACGACTATCACGATGGCACCGGCTTCCTTGGCGCCGACATTAACATGGGGCCGCCGCCGTACACGCTGGAGTACATCCTGCGGGACGCCACCGGACCCGACGGCGGATTCCATGGCAATGTCGGTCGCAACGTGTCCGCCCTGGTTGACTATCCGTTCATCACCGGCCGTTCCACCGCCGACTCCTACAAGACCGGCGAGCTGCTCGTTGCCGCGCTCGAAAAGGGGCTTCGCCGCTACGGCTGGTAAGCCTTTGATCTCATCCCGACCGGGCTGGCGGCAAACCGGCCCGGCGGCCGGCATCAGGATGCCGCCATGGGATTCTTTCAGTTTGCCGTCTTCATCGAGTTCCCCGCATGTCCGCCTTAAGAACCGGCCGTTGCGCCATCCTTGAACAGTTCATTGCCGACGGCATGA
>Ga0182011_10001657_pt1 | contig 19442 bp, 18 predicted proteins | sample 711E1DmetaG_FD_120481 | JGI IMG/M metagenome (GOLD analysis project Ga0182011, IMG submission 120481) | Permafrost microbial communities from Stordalen Mire, Sweden - 711E1D metaG | ecosystem: Environmental > Terrestrial > Soil > Wetlands > Permafrost | place: Sweden: Stordalen | collected... | reverse complement strand
CATGAGCACAAGAAGAGAAACAAGAATAATTTATTATGTAGTTGCAATTGCAATTATAGTGATTGCTTTTTTGCTTTTAGGTGGCGGACCCTGGTTAAAAGGGTTAGGACATGGCCACGGTTCTATTGGAATGACAAATTTGCACTGGGGACAGATTCTGATTAGTCTGGGTCTGGGTTTCCTGCTTGGATGGATAGCTTCCAGAAGAAAATGGTGATCGCTCACCAGTATTAGGTTTGAAGCATAAGCTGTCGGACCAAAAGGACCGTAGAAATAATAAAAATGAAAAATATAAGACAACTTGGTATCTGGTTGGACCATTCAAATGCCTATTTGATGGAACTTACAAATGACGCGATTCTGACAAATAGAGTTGTATCAGAATCATCAAACCAGGAAGCGGAATTAAATCATTACAAGGGTGAAAAACTTATTCATAAAAAAGAGCAGCACCTGCAAATAAACTATTACAAAAAAATTGGTGATATTATTAAAAATTATCAAGAGGTAGTCTTGTTCGGGCCAACAGATGCCAAAAACGAATTATTAAACATGGTAAAAACTGACCATCTCTTTGAGGATATTAAAATTGAGGTAAAAAATTCTGATAAAATGACTGAAAGTCAAATGCAAACTTTTGTCAGAGAATATTTTAAATAGTAGGTCATTCAATTGCAAAAACCTGGTTTCTTGACCGGATTTGTCCGGTCTGAGTACATTTTATATTCACTTAACGATTATTTAACTCTGAGTTTGGGTAGTAAATTTCTCCAAAAATAGGTGATCAGAGCCACTGGTTTTTCCAGTTGGACAGTGGTCCCAAATATAAGAAAGAGGTCGAAATTGACCTCTTTTTCTGTTTATATCTCTGCCCTTTGATAGTAGAAACAATTGAATGTTTATTTAATTCTTAATTTAGGATCTTCATTTAATTCTAAAATCTGGTTATGGATAATCCCAGGAAGTTGGTCAGGACGCTCGGTATGGGTTATGTCATTATTTTTGTGGTTGCAAATATCATTGGATCAGGAGTATATAAAAAAATTGCTCCAATGGCTTCCGAACTTCATTCTTCCATCTGGATTCTTATAGCATGGATAGTCGGAGGTATTATCACCCTTTTTGGTGCGTTAAGTAATGCTGAAGTTGCCGGATTACTGGCAGATACGGGGGGCGAATTTGTCTATTTTAAAAAAATTTACAACCGTTTTTTTGCATTTATGTATGGATGGTCACTCTTTACAGTCATTCAGACAGCTACAATTTCATCGCTTGCATATGTTTTTGCACAATCCCTGAACAGTATAATCACAATACCCGCGATTTTTAGCTCCCTTCAGCATTTTACTATAGGAGGTGTTTTCTACCCATTTCAGGACTTCGGAGTCAAGATAACGGCAATACTGCTTATTCTAATATTAACAGGGTTGAACATCTCCGGATTAAAAAGCGGAGCTGGGGTCAGTAAAGCCCTGACAGTTCTGGTTTTCATAGGCCTCCTGACGATTGTTTTTTTTGGTTTGAGCAGTACCACAGCCAAGCCGGCAAATTTCATGGACTTTAAAGATTTGACAAGCGGAACTATAACTCTGTCATCCTTTTATACAGCTATGCTGGCTGCCTTCTGGGCTTACCAGGGTTGGGTTTCTGTCGGATTCATCGGAGGAGAGGTTAAAGACCCTACAAGAAACATCCCAAAGGGAATTGTAACAGGTGTTTTTATTGTGATATTTATTTATCTGCTGGTCAATGTGACCTACCTGACACTCTTATCCATTCCACAACTTGTCCATATTCACGAATCAGGCAATCAGATTGCAGCAGTTGAAGCTGTCAGAACTTTCTGGGGAAAAGGAGGGGTGTTGTTTATTTCGTTATTAATTCTTGTCACTACTCTTGGATGCACCAACGCCAGTATACTTACAGGAGCCCGTCCTTATTATGCTATGGCGCGTGAAAAGCTTTTCTTTCAAGGTATCACGAAAATTAACAGTGCTAATGTTCCCTCCAACTCACTTTTGTGGCAGGGAATCTGGGCTTCGGTGCTGGTTCTTTCAGGAACCTTCGATCAGCTGACTGATATGATTATTTTCTCTGTTTTCATTTTTTATGGAGCCACAGCTCTTGGGGTATTTATTTTACGGCGCAGGATACCGGAAGTGCACAGACCATATAAAGTTTGGGGATATCCTGTGGTACCGGCAGTCTTTATCCTGTTTTGTATCGGCTTGTTTTTTAATACTATAATAACCCGGCCCCGGGAAGCCGCTATTGGTATGATCCTCATTTTTTCAGGTATCCCTGTTTACTTTTTCCTGAAAAGAAAATATTCGAAGACGGAAGATTAATAGAAAAAATCAGAAACCTGCTTTCTTTGAAATGATTTTTTCAGCAAATGGATGCGGCTAAGATACATCATTATCTGGCCCTGAGATATTGCATCGGCCATGGGACTTCTACACCTTCTTCGCGTGCTGCCAACAATGGGAAATAAGGGTTTCTAAGTAGCTCCCTGGCAAACAGCACAAGATCAGCCTTTTCTTCCTGAAGAATTGTTTCGGCCTGCCTGACAGTGGTTATTAATCCAACTGCTCCGGTCAATATTCCTGTTTTTCGCACTGCTTCTGAGAATGGAACCTGGTATCCCGGTCCAAGTGGTATTCTGGCATTATAAACATTACCTCCTGAAGAGCAATCTATAAGGTCAACACCCATTTCTTTAAGTATAAAAGCAAGTTTTACACTTTCTTCTATAGTCCATCCTCCTTCTGTCCAGTCAGTTGAAGATATTCGGACAAACAGAGGGTTTTCAACAGGCCAAACTGAATTAACAGCATTGATGACCTGTCGTAGCATGCGGGTGCGATTCTCAAATGAACCACCGTACTCATCAGTACGTTGATTGCTGAGGGGCGATAGAAATTCATGCAACAGATATCCATGCGCGCTATGAATTTCAATCACATTAAAACCGGCGACCAGGGCTCGTCCGGCGGCTGCTTTGAAATCTGAAATGACCTTATCAATACCTTCTTTGTTCAACGATTCAGGAGTTCTTTCTCCGTCATTGAACGGTATATTGCCGGGGCCAATGGTCTGCCATCCGCCATGATTTCTATCGAGTTGTTTTCCACCTTCTCGGGGTACTGCACAGGAGGCTTTCCTTCCCGCATGGGCAAGCTGGATACCGGCTAATGAGCCCTGCTGATGTATAAAGTTGACAATCCTGCTTAACCCGTGGATATGTTCATCCTTCCAAAGGCCAACGTCACCAGGCGAGATCCTTCCTTCGGGTGAAACTGCTGTTGCCTCTGCAATAATCAATCCGGCCCCACCTACTGCCCTGCTTCCCAGATGAACCAGGTGCCAGTCATTGGTGAATCCGTCTATTGACGAATACTGGCACATAGGCGACATCACAATCCTGTTTTTTAAAGTGATATTCTTTATGCTTAAAGAAGAAAATAGTTTTGACATAATGAAGAAATATTTATTATAATTATCAAATCAGCCTTCAAAATAAGGCAGATATTCATTCTGGTCGTAAGTATTGCATAATACACGAAATTCTTCCAGCAGTTCATCATTAAAAGGTACGCCTTTATCTTTTCTTTGCAGCCAGGTGTCATTTTCTTTTTCGCCGGCGGTATAAATACGGGTTTGACCTGGCATTTTCTTTGAAGCCCTGAGTTCACGCAGAATATTACCTGTGGTCTTTTTAAAATCCTCAGGATCGGTAAAAGCACTAATATCTATGACAATGAAGAAGTGCCCCACAGAATATGGGACTTTCTTTCCATTTTTAGAGCCGATAAGCATCTTCATGAAAGAGCCTTGCTGTAACGCTGCTGAGAGAATCTCCACCACAGTGGCATATCCATAACCCTTATATCCGCCGGTTTCTTCACCCACTCCGCCGAGCGGGGTTAGAGCAGCATTACCTGAAATAAGATCTTTTAGCACTTCGGCTGAATTGGTCTTGCTTTTGCCATTTTTATCAATTACCCATCCTTTGGGCAAATTCTTTCCCTCGCGGGCATAAAGCTCAACTTTCCCTCTTTGAGTAATTGACGTGGCACAGTCAAGCAAAAACGGAAAGGACTCATCACTTGGTATACCGAAGGTCATAGGATTGGTTCCCAGCATGTTTTCCACACCAAAAGTTGGAGCAATCGATGGTCGCGCGTTGGTACCTGTGATGCCAATCATGTTTTCCCTCACTGCCATCAACGGGTAATATCCGGCAAAGCCATAGTGGCTTGAGTTACGAACAGTTACCATACCCATGCCAAACTTTTTTGCTTTTTCAATTGCCAGCCTCATGGCGTTGTATGCTATAACATGGCCCATTCCATTTTGGCCATCTATGACAGCCATTGTGGGCCCCTCTTTTATGATTTTATAATTGGTAACAGGATTTAGTATGCCTTCTTTAATCCGGTCAAGGTATATGCTTTTAAATCGGTTTACTCCATGGGAGTCAAATCCAAGCTTGTCGGCCTTAAGCAAGACATCACCAACTATTTTGGCATCTGCTTCCGGAATACCTGCCTTTACCATAACGTTCACCATAAATTTTTCCAGCACTGCAAACGGAATAAATTTCTTTCCCATCGGGTTTCAGATTTTGTTAATCAAATAGGTAAATCTTCAATTAATTCTAAAGCTTAAAATTAGAAAATAATATCTGACTTTGGTTGCAAACACTCCATTCACAATATTCAAACAGGTTATCTTCAATGCTGGTAAGGTACTGGGGATATTAAAAAAAGAAAGAAGTCGTAAATGACCTCTTCTCCTATATTGTACCACGATCGGTCAAAAGTTGTAACCAGCCTTTTTTTAGGTCCATAAGACTGTACTAAATAAAAGATTTAGTAGTCCTGAATTTACCATTCCGGTTTTATATCTGAACGAATGCCGTCGTCACGCGTAGCCTGAACAAGCGATCCCTCATCCACCTGGATGCAGAAGTATGACAAAGATATATTATCATCAGCTTTAAGGCACCTGACGGTGGCGGGAGAAACCCTGACTGAACTGCCCTCTTTTACATGAAGGATCTCTCCGTCGAGCCAGAATAAACCTTTCCCCTCCGTGAAAAGGTATATTTCCTCATTTCTTTTATGTGCATGGGCAAAGGGGCTGGATTTTCCGGCTGGCATACGATTGGCTGAGATCTCCGCACCTGTGAGGGACAGAGTGTCTTTCAGCATCACTCTGCCGATACTTTCCGATGGACCAAGTTCTGTTACACTGTATTTCTTTTGCTGTTCCATTTTGTACGGTTATTTAGTTAATTTTAAAATCACTTAGAAACTTTGACACACATTAACCGGCTTTGATCCCGAATAAGGAGCTTGCCATCAGCAAGTGCCAGTGGTGCCCAGTTTTGATTTGGAGATCTTTTATCGCCAGGTTCTGGTTTGAGCAATTCTGATGTTGCAATTAGCTTAAAGGCTGAAGGATCAGGCTCAATAAGATACAGCTTACTGCTGCCATCGGTGCTGATAAGCAACCCATCGGCGAGAATCATACCACCCTTATCAAATAATGGAGACCTTCCGGTTTTCCATTTAATCTGGCCGTCCATACTCATACAAACCAGGCCGTCTTTTCTTTCGTTGGTTGTATATTGAGCATAAAAATAACCATTAACCAGAACCGGAGGTTGCGTATGTGCACCGAAATCAGGATTTTTGTAAAGTTCTTTAACACCGAAGCTGCCATCTGCTTTTTTCTCAATTTTAATCATTGCAGCACCGGCCTGGTATCCTCCTGTAATCAGCACTCTGCCTTCCCCGGCATCTACTGCACCGGGTACCGGAATTCCACATTGCCAGTTCGTATATTCCCAAAGCACTTTCCCGGTAAGCGGGTCAATTCCAACGACTTTACCGCCACTGGCACTTTCTCCACGACCAGCTGAAGATGTTATCATAATAACATGGCTCTCTTTTCCAACTTTTACTAATGCCGGACTAACATATCCGACTTCTCCAAGAGACGGAGTTGTCCATTTAACTTTACCGGTGAGCTTTTCATAAGCTACTACCCCTGCCTTAGGAGCTTGTGAAGCCAAAATAAGCAAATCGCCGTAAACTAATGGACACTGTGTGATTGCCCATCTGGGAATTTCACCACCGCCGAAATCCGTCCAAACATTCTTGTTCCATACTGGCTTGTGCGTGTTGATGTCTATACAATACAGGTTTCCGTATGGACCGCATGAATAAATCAGATTTCCGTCTATTATCGGGACACTTCGCGAGCCGGGAAACATAACAGATCCGGGAGCATCATAACCAAAATTCCAGAGTTCTTTTCCACTGGAAAGGTCGAAACACCTCAGTTTATCGCCAACCTTGTCATCCCTATCGAGTAAATAGACCTTACCGTTTTTGATTACTGGTCCACCATAACCGATGCCCACATTAGCAGTCCATAAAACTTCGGGCCCTTGCTGAGGCCAGGAGCGTAAAATATTTTTCTGGGTTGATGAACTATTTCCATTGGGCCCAAGATACTGGGGCCAGTCCTGTGCATAGATATTTGATATGCAAACTAATAAGACAAACACCGGAATAAACATCTTAATTTGTTTCATTTTCCTTACTCCTTTCGATTTTATAGTTGATGTTTTATGTTAAAGAATCTGAAGCTTCTAATATAAAAACTATTATGCAATAGTTTGACTGATCTGAGACACACCAGGTACAATTTTATTATTTTTTAACAAATTTTCTATCAATTATTCAGGTATTACTTCATTTAAGCATTTTATTGCATTTAAAGTTCTTGGGTATCCCACATATGGTAGCAATTGGGTCATTACGCTAAGAAGTGTTTCTTTATCATTACCAACATTGATATTACCCTGAATATGACCTTTTATTTGAGGTTCAGTTCCTCCTAAAGCAACGAGCATGGAAAGTGTAAGAAGTTCTCTTGTTTTTATATTCAGCCCTTTTCGCGTGTAGTAATCACCAAAACAATTTGCCGATAAATATTTCTGAATGTGAAGTTGATTTTTGGGTGATTTTTCATACATCTTATCAACTGTTTCTCCAAAGATTTCTTTTTGGACTTTCAATCCCTTTTCATATCGGGTTTCCGGGGTGGTTGTAGATTGGCCTTCGATTGGTAGGGCAATCCCCCGTTCAGTAAATATTTCATTTGTTAAATAGATAAAATCCACCACTTTAGAAATACCCACATACGGAACCGACTGGTACAATATCTCTTTTATTTCAACAGGAGTGACACCAACGTTCAGTGCTGCGTTCACCATCATTTTGAATTCTCCCTGAGCCTGACAGGCTATTGTGGAACCTAAAATCATCATGACCCGGGTTTTTGTATCCAGATTGCCATAGCTAATTACCTCGTCGAAAGCAAAGTTGTCAAATAATTCAATCAATTCCGGGTCGGTTTGCATGGCTCGCGATTTGTAATTTGGCCAAAGTTCTTCGTGGTTTTTAATGGCTGTTTCAGATATACTCATAGTTCAATCCTCCAATTTTTTAATATTGATTTCCCCATTTGTGTTACTTTGTGCATGTATTCGTGATCCTTTGTGGTTAATATTATAGCTTTTACCACGAAGGTACACAAAGGACTTTTAAACAGCTTTCCCCATTTCATACGCTTCTTCCATTACAGGCATGTCTTTTATTTCTCCTTTGTCCCAGGTTCCGATTCCGTAGATTATACCTTTTTCTTCATTTAATTTTGATTCTAGCGATTAATCAATTTCGCATTACCACCTGAATATCTATCACCCTGAACCTTGATTTTTGATGATACGGTGTTTATTTCCTGAAGTTCCTCATATGAGAGTTCTACTGCAACAGCTCCAAGATTCTCCTTTAAACGATGCAACTTAGTAGTGCCCGGAATCGGAACAATCCATGGTTTTTGTGCAAGTAACCATGCGAGTGCAATTTGAGCAGGTGTAGCATTTTTCCGTTGTGCAACTTGTACCAGCAAATCTACAAATGCCTGGTTTGCTTTAAGGTTTTCTGCCGATAAACGAGGAACAGTGCTGCGGAAGTCTTTACTGTCGAAAGTTGTGTTCTGGTCCATTTTTCCTGTCAGAAAACCCTTGCCAAGTGGGCTAAACGGTACAAAGCCAATTCCAAGTTCTTCGAGAGTGGGTAGTATTTCTGCTTCTGGTTCACGCCACCATAGAGAATATTCGCTTTGAAGTGCTGTAACAGGCTGAACAGAATGAGCACGACGGATTATCTTCACACCTGCTTCGGAAAGACCGAAGTGTTTCACTTTTCCTTCTTTAATAAGGTCTTTCACTGCACCCGCAACGTCTTCAATAGGTACGTTCGGGTCAACCCGATGCTGGTAGAATAAATCAATAACATCTACCCTGAGCCTTTTTAGAGAAGCCTCAGCAACTTGTCTGATATGTTCCGGGCGACTGTCAAGTGCAGAAGCTCCGGTTGTGTCGAAGCCAAATTTTGTGGCTATCACCACTTTACTGCGAAAAGGAGCCAGCGCTTCTCCGACAAGTTCTTCATTAATAAACGGTCCATAAGCTTCAGCAGTATCGAAAAAGGTAACACCGCTTTCTACTGCTTTATGAATAAGTTTAATCATCTCCTTTTTATCAGCAATAGTTCCGTAGCCAAAGCTCATTCCCATACAACCAAGCCCCAGGGCCGAGACTTCAAGGTTGCTCTTTCCTAATTTGCGTTTTTGAATTTTTGTTTCCATAATTATGCGTTTATAATTAGAGTACAAAGATAAATCTGAAACAGAACATTAATAACGAAAACAAAATAATAAATTACGAAAATCAAACAATTCATTCCTGAAAATCCGAATTGGAGAATGGGAAGGGAGAGTGGGAGAAACGAAGAAGGGGAGAGGGGGAGAATAGACAATGAGCCAGTTCTAAGTACTTGTTAAAGGTATCTGAGGATCCTTTTAAATGGGGCAAGAAGTGTATTCCACGGAATTTCTGAAAGAACCATCAAGACAAGTATGCCGGCTCCAAAATATGTTGATGCCAGAACTATTGCCAGTCCGTTATTCATATAGGCACAAGTAATCGACAAGGCAATTTTATTCTCTTTACTTTCCCTGTAACAAATAAAATATCCTACCGCATGCAGTATAATGAATACCAGATAGAGTATAGAAGTTTTCCATAAAAGGTTGACCGGATTGCCTAGTATAATATTCCTCTGCGAAGAAATAGCAACATAGACAAAAGCAAAGAGCAGAAAAATATTTGCAGAGGTGAAAAGATGCTGAGTTCTATTTATAACTGTCGGAAAGTACTTCTTAATAACCTGCGCCAGTATCAACGGTGAGAAAACCAAAATTGAGATATCCTTGAATAGCAGTAATTTATTTATATCAAGACCTTTGGTTCCTATCATCCAGAACAAAAGGGGAACTGTGAAAGGTGCAATAACCTGGGTAACAATTGCAATGCTCATTGCAAGTGAAATGTTGCCTTTAAGGATATCCGTCAGCGCAGGAGTTGAGACTCCTGCCGGCATTGCTGTCAAAAGAAGGATTCCCAGTGCCAGCTGTCTGTCAAAAATGTTGAACAGCAGAAAAAAAAGAAGCGGGATGATGATCATATAAACCAATGAAATATATATCATCAGTTTGAAATTCCTCATTTTTTCAATTATCTCAAGCGCATCAATTTTCAGGAAGACAAAGAACAACATCATACCCAGTAAAATCTTAGGCAGAAACTTCGGGGTTTCAAACGCAACCGGTTGCCATATTCCGAGCAAGATCCCCATTATGAGGATAATCCAGAAGAACTTTTCTATGACCTGATTAATTTTCATCTGATGCGCATAATATTCTCCCCTTCCTGAATGAATTCATTCAGGCGGGTGTTTGGAATAGGAGGGAACGCTCTCACTCAGTTTCTTGTAACCAGAACCTGCCTGAAGTCAGGCATGTGTTTAAAAAAGGAAGTTATCAGAACAACTGAGGTGCAAACTCTGACAGGTATATCCTCCAGTTGGTCCATGTGTGGCCTCCGCTGCTTTCGCGATAAGTATATTTAAAGTTGTGCTTGTCGAGAGTGCTCCTGAGTTTAACAACACTCTGGTATAGGAAATCATCCTTGCCGACACCTATCCAGTATAGTTTACAACCGCTGTTTTTCAGTGCTTCGATCTTAGTTTCCCTTTCCTGGTCAAGCTTTGCAGCATCCTGGTTCTGCGGACCAAAGTTCATTATACCCATGCTGAATACACCTACATAGCTGAACATTCCGGGATTGTCGTTCGTGATAGTCTGAGTTTGCATGCCTCCCATTGATAATCCGGCAATAGCCCGGTTATCCTTACCTGTAATGACTTTATAATTATTCTCGATAAAAGGAACGAGATCCTTTACAAGGTGTGCCTCGAATTTCCCGGCAAGCTTCTGGTATGCAGCCATTGCATCTCCCTGTAACGTAACGTCAGTTACATCATTTGGCGCACCTGCCTGGTTGGCATTTCCATTCGTCATTACCACTATCATTGGCTTTGCCTTACCCCGTGCAATAAGGTTGTCCATTATCTGGGCAGCACGGCCCATGTTAGTCCATGCATCCTCATCGCCTCCGGCTCCGTGAAGCAGGTAAAATACGGGGTATTTCTGATTGCCTTTTTCATAACCTGCAGGTGTATAAACATATACCCTGCGATCCATTCCAAGGACAGGAGAATTGTACCATACTTTTGACACATTACCATGAGGAACTCCGGGTTTCTGAACATATAGATCAGATTCAATACCAGGGATTATGAAAAAACTTGCGTATCGAGTGCCGTCTCGACGAACCTGAACATTATTCGGATCAATCGTTCGTGCACCATCTACATTGAAAGTGTATCCATATAGCTCAGGCTTTAGCGGTCCGAGTGTAAGCGTAAACAATCCAGTGTCGTTTCTGACAAGCGCTTCGGTTGAATTAGGACCATCCTGCCATTCACCCGATACGGTGATCTTTGTTGCATCCTTTGCATAGACCCTGAAAGAGACCTTGTTATCCGGCAGGATTTCAGGTGATATAATTCTTGGTGGTGTTCTGAATTGAGGCCTTGCTGCAGGAGCCGTTGCTGTTGTTGTCGGTTGCTGACCTAAAGCGGAAACAGAGGCCAGTAAAACTGTAACAAATGTTACAATTATTGGAAATATTTTTTTCATGATTTTATCTCCTAATAAGTTAAATTATTAATATAAAACATTTTGTTATTTCACCTCACAATCCGGGATCATGTTTGAAACACAAAAGTAATCGATAATTGCTAAGTTGATACAAAACAGGATGAATGTTCAACCAGACAAATTCAGTCAACAGAATCCATGCAGCTCATACTTAAGATTAGTGAAGCATTAGGGAGTTCCAAAAAAAGAGATCGAAACTAACTTCTTGTTTCGTTTGGTACTCCGAACGGACAAAAGTTGCAACCTGTTTGGAAAATCCGGGCAAACTGAGGAATGAAAACCGGAATGCTCAATGCTTATTAAACTCATTAATCACAAATACTTTTCCAAATCATATCACCTCACTCAAATGTTTATAGTTGGACGAAATAATATTAAATACCTCATCCATCCGACCACCTAACATCATTTTCTCCATATATAATGCCATACCTTTCATCTGGTCAAATTCCAACTTAGGAGGCATTGCAAGAGCATTAGGATCAGTCTGAATCGTAACCAATACAGGGCCTTCCTGTAGAAAAGCCTTTTCTAATCCTGATTTCACTTCATCAGGCTCACTTATGGTAATACCCTGCATTCCCATTGCTTCTGCTATTTTTGTAAAGTCTGGGTTCATCATCTCTGTCTCCCGATCAGGAATCCCCGCTACTTCCATTTCCAGTTTCACCATTCCAAGAGTTCGGTTGTTAAAAACAATGATCTTTACAGGTAATTTATACTGGACAATTGTCATCAGATCTCCCAACAACATAGACAGGCCTCCATCACCGCAGAATGCAATCACTTGTTTGCCGGGACATGCAAGCGCTGCACCAATGGCTTGAGGCATTGCGTTTGCCATTGAACCGTGATTGAACGAACCTAGCATTTTTCGCTCGCCTGTTCCTTCAATATACCGTGCAGCCCATACACAACACATTCCAGTGTCGACAGTGAAAATAGCATCCCTGGCGGCAAGCTCATTAATCACGGAGGCTACAAATTCAGGATGAATTGCATTTGGTTTCCCAGTATCCTTTACATAGATCAGTAATTTCTTCTTTACTTCATTATAAAACGCCAATTGCTGATGAAGGAAAGTTGTATCTGTTTTCATCTCAACCATAGACATAAGTGCATTTAGGGTATCTCTCACGTCTCCACATAGCCCCAGATCGAGTTTGGCTCTTCTTCCGAGGTTTTCAGGTTTTATATCAATTTGAACTATTTTATTTTTAATTGGCATAAATGGAGTATATGGGAAATCAGTACCCAATAATACAAGCAATTCACACTCATGCATGCTATGATATGCTGATGGAATCCCCAGTAATCCGGTGAGCCCTACTTCATAGGGATTATTATACTGGATCGCCATTTTCGCTTTATAAGAATAGGCTACGGGAGCCTTTAGTCTTTCTGCAAGCTGAATAATTTCTGTATGTGCCTCCCTTGCACCTAACCCGCAGAAAATTGTTACCTTTTTGTGCGAGTTTAACAATGAGGCCAGTTGTAACAGTTCGTCTTCGGATGGTCTGACAACAGGCTTGTTCCGAAAAAGTATGGTAGTAGTTTCAGGTGCCACTGAAGGAAGGTTGGTAATATCACCAGGCAATCCAATGACAGCTACGCCTTTTTTATGGACGGCATGCTGAAGAGCGGCCTGAAGCATGCGTGGCAATTGTGCAGGAGTGGCAGCAACCTGATTGTAGCAACTGCAATCGTCAAAAAGTTTGATTGTGTTTGTTTCCTGAAAATAACTTGTTCCAAATTCTTTGGTTGGGAGTGTAGAGGCAATGGCCAGTACTGGAGCCGATGAACGGTGGGCATCATATAATCCGTTTATCAGGTGGACATGACCTGGTCCACTGCTGCCAGCGCAACATGCCAGTCCATTAAGCTGGGCTTCTGCACCAGCAGCGAATGCACCGGTCTCTTCATGCCGTACATGGATCCATTTGATTTTACCGTTACGGTGCACAGCTGCATTTAAGTGATTGAGACTATCTCCTGTTACTGCATAGATCCTTTGGATACCTGCATCAACTAATGCTTCCACCAGTTGGTCCGAAATATTTTTGCTCATAATTTAGTTTTATACTCGATTTTTTATCGCTATTTCTAAAAATGCCTTAATAAATCATTTAAAGAAAAAAATTCTGCCTGGTTGTTGTCTTTTTATGAAGAACTGATTAACGGGTATCACGCTCGAGTACCTTTTCGTTGGTCATGGAAAGAAGGTTGGAAAATTTCCATATCCCTGATGCCGTTTTGCCAACCTGACAAACCAGTATAGACTAAACCAAACAGAATTTTTACTGTTTCTACATTACCCGGATATCATTTTGCAGCTTTTTTTGCAGGCACTTTTAATCCAGCTTCTTTTGCTTCACTTATACCAATAGCAATGGCTTGTTTCCTGTTTGTTACTTTACCATTCTCACCATTTCTGCCTGATTTTAAAGTTCCTTCCTTAAATTCATGCATTATTTCCTCAATTTTGTTTTGAGCTTTTTTTGAATATTTTGCCATGTAGTCTTGCTTTATATGAAAATAGACTGAAATTCATTTCCGTTAACTCATTTCTCTGCAAATTTGATAAAGGCTGCAATTAAACTTTGAGTTACTATTTTTAGTTATTTTAATTATTGTGCCAGGAAGCCACCTTCAATTTCGAGTGCTGTTCCTGTTAAAAATGAGCTGTCATCAGAAGCAAGGAAGATAAACCCAGAGGCGACTTCTTCTGATTTTCCTAAACGTTTCATTGGATGTAGCCCAATAATATACTTTTGAAGATCTGAATCTTTGATAATGCCAGCATTGGTGAGCAAAGGCGTTTCAATAAAGCCCGGACAGATTGCATTGATTCTTATTCCTTCAGTAGCGTACTCCAATGCAGCAGTTTGTGTAAGCCCAATAATGCCATGTTTTGCTGCAACATAGTGAGCTGAAGTGGCGAAACCTACTTTACCCAGAATTGAGGACATATTTACTATTACCCCTTTCTTTTGTTTGACCATCTGTGTCAGCTCATGCTTCATTCCATTGAAAACACCATTTAAGTTTATGCCAATCACTTTGAGCCAAGCTTGCTCTGACATATCACCAACTTTACTCGATTCACCCCCAATTCCTGCATTGTTAAGAGCAACATCAAGGCTTCCAAATGTGCTTACCACTTTTTGAATAGCCATTTGAACCTGCGCAAATACCGATACATCACATTCAATAAAAATGGCCCTGGGATTTTCCTTTTTAATCTCCAGCATTGCCTTATCGCTATTTTCTGATTTTAAATCAGCTACTGCTACGTTGGCGCCCTCCTTTATTGCTGCAAAGGCACATGCCATACCAATTCCCGATAATCCTCCTGTAATAAATACCGTTTTATTTTCAAGCTTTTTCATTCCATTTAATGTTTTATTAAAATACTTCTTTGATAATCATTTTTTTATCAACATGTAAATTGGATAAGAACTTTTCAATGGATTCCATCATTGGCGGAGGTCCGCATACATAAATATTTTTTTTAGTGTCTCTAACGTAATCCTTTATAAAACCTTCAGTGATTTGCCCATGAGCATACCCATCAACTTTTTCATCGGATAAAATGTTGATAAAATTCTTGCCTAACAAAGTTTTAAATTCATCTGCAAGAATTATATCGCCTTGTGTTTTATTGGCAAAGATGAGCTTGTTATCACCAATTTCATTTTTTGACTGAAGATATCTGAAGATGCAAATAAATGGAGTAACACCTGCTCCTCCGGCAATAAAGATACCCTCGCTCAGATATGTAATTGCACCAAAGACATCGTGCAGAATCAGCTCATCATTTTTATTCAGTTGTAAAAGTTGATTAGTAACGCCTTTGTGCAAAGGATACGTTTTAATGGAAAACTCAAGATAATCATGCTGCGGCAGGCAGGTGAAAGTGAATGGTCTTTTTTCGTTCTTCCATCCCTCTTTGTTTATAGAGATTTCAGTAGCCTGTCCTGGAGTAAAATTATAATGCCTAGGTTTCTCAGTAACAATTTTAAGCACATCGTGGGTGATGTGCCTAATCGAATTTATTCTTACAATATGTTGATTCATCTCGAAATAGTTTCAGTTTACTTATTATTTATCCTCAAAGTGTTTGTCCAAAGTCTAACCACTACTTGTTCTGATTAAAAGTCTATGAATCAACTTGAATTATAACTTACCGGATAGGTTTCCCCTGTACATTTTTCTTCATCTTCTTGATCATTTTTTCTACTTCTTTTGACCCTTCCGCATAAAATTTTTCTTCATCGGGAGCAAGTTCCCGGAGTAATCTCAAAAACTCTCCAACGTGTACCCGTTCCTCATTCGCTATGTCTTTGAGTACCGCCACAGCGAGCCTGTTGTCGGTTGACTCGGCAAGCTGCATGTACAACTGAGTTGCTTCATACTCTGACGCTATCATGAAACGTATTGCTCTTATGAGTTCCGCTTCTGTGAGTTTCTTTTCATTTGCTAACCCTGAAAATGGTGATCCAAATTCTGCCATATTTATACTCCTTTCTTTTTTTTGCTTCCAATTAACACTAACTTATTGTATCTGTACCATTATCTTCTTTTGCTAATGCCTCCAATAATTTGTTGAAGGGATTAATTAATTTATTCGTTTCCATTTTATTAAAATTTAATCCCAAAAACTGGCTGTAAAGTTGTGTCTGAATTTTCGCTGCATAAAAGTAAGCCTGTTAATTCCGGAAAATGTTACATGATTTTGAAAAAATATTACATTATTCCTATAATTGGACTCAACAGAAAAGGAAGGAGCAAGAGAGACTTGAAACCCGTAAATTCAACCTTCAGAGTGATTTAAAGGATCATACTATCACAACTAAAGTCAGATGGTGCCTCCAAGGGAAGCATGAGTGTGAAAGCGGGAGCGAGGAAAAAAGATAGAGAGCGAGAATTCGGGCTGACTCGCTCTCACTCTCGCTCTCGCTCTATTTTAAGTACCCCCAACGGACAAAAGTTGCAATCTGTATTCAGTTCTTAAATAATATTGCAAAAGCCAAGCTGATTGACCACATTTCGCCGGTAAGATTACAGTTTACCTACATAGCTAAACAACAAAGACTTAACTCCGGCTTTTTGTGGTCAATATTATCCGGCCAACTATGGTCAAGCCCACTGGTTTTTCCACTATATTACAAAATGAGTTGGTTTAGTATGTTATAAATTTCTTTCTTTTGAAAATCTTTCATCCCTTATTAAGAAGTGTTCTTTGTATGGTTTATACAAAGTTGACTCAAAAAGTGAACTTCGATTTCAGGAATCTGTAAATAAGGCATTATCAAGATATTGTAAATCAGGTTTCATGCTCTCTTACCCCGCCAAGCGAGTAATCCATTTTTGGAATTCAACACTGCCAATGTTGGACCAAGTCACAAGATGATTATAACAGTCTCATAGAAGAATCTGCACGGAAATTGAAATTCGAAGCTTTCTATTTAGAAATTATGTTTATGAATGGTAACAATATTAAATCATAAGTATCCACTTAAATATCTGTGAATAATATAACTTCTTTCTGTTTTTGTGTAACGATTTTCCGTATTAATGGACGTATTTTTGTTTTGGGGAAATTTATTTGCAATTGAAAACTATTTAATTTTCAATTTCATACTGTAAAAGCCGGGATTATTAACCACATTTCACCGGTAAGATTACAATTTACATATATAGCTAAACAACAAATACTTAACTCCGACTTTAGGTGGTCAATATGATCCGGCCAACTAAGGGTAAGGTTACTGGTATTTCCATGGACAAAGGATTTCAAAGAATAATATTTTAATTTTTAATAATGATTTAAAACAAAAAAATGAAACCAGAAAAACTATTAATAACCCTTGCAATAATAGGGTTTGTTTTGATTGCGGGATGCAAAAAAGATGATAATGTAAAAATCCTCGGACTATACCCTCTTGTGATATCCAGTGACCCGGTAAATCTTACTAAAGATATACCTCTCAATAAAATAATTACGGTAACCTTTAATGAAAACATTAACCCCGTAACTATAACTTCGACATCTTTTACCTTAGAAACGGCAGCAAAAGGAGTATCGCTGGTGACAGGAGTAGTTTCGTGCTCAGGAGCAATAGCATCCTTTACACCTTCCAGCGACCTTTTACCAGGCACTACCTATACCGGCACGGTTAAGGCAACGGTTAAAGATTTACATGACAATGTCTTACAAAGTAATTGTATTTGGACTTTTACAACCAGTGCAATACCCATTGTGACTTCTACTGATCCATTAAATCTAGCTACAAATGTAGCTCTGAATAAAGTGATCAGCGCTAATTTTAGCATGGCAATGGATCCTTTAACGATCACCACATCGACCTTTACATTAATGGATGGAATAACACTGGTTTCAGGCACAGTAAACTACTCTAATACTACTGCTACCTTTACACCAGGCAGTGCTCTTATATCAGGTAAAACCTATACAGCGACAATTACAGCCGGAGCTAAGAATGTACAAGGCATAACATTGGCTAATAAATATGTATGGACATTTTCCACTGGATCCGTTATTGTGCCCACGGTGATTTCTACCGACCCGTTAAATCTGGCCACAAACGTGGCTCTGAATAAAGTGATCAGCGCTAATTTTAGTGTACCAATGGATCCTTTAACGATCACCACATCGACCTTTACATTAATGGATGGAGTAACACCGGTTTCAGGCACAGTAAACTACTCTAATACTACTGCTACCTTTACACCAGTTAGTGCTCTTCTTGCAGGAAAAACCTATACGGCAACAATTACCACCGGAGCTAGGAATGTTCCGGGTACCCCACTTGCGAGTGTCTATGTATGGACCTTCTCAACTATACCGCAAACATTTACATTAGCTATAACAGCAATCAAAGGAACAGTTATAAAACATCCGGATCAGTTAACTTACGATTATGGAACTGTAGTCGAACTTACAGCAACCCCAGATGCAGGCTATGTATTTACATCATGGAGTGGAGATGCAACTGGTATCATAAGTCCAAAATCAATTATTATGAATGCAAATAAAAATGTTACCGCAAACTTTACTCTGTTATCCGCTGTTTGTACCAAGCTGGTAAATTTAGGATTATCTGGAGATTATGTAATATTATCAGAATCAGGAATCTCAACTACAGGAGTTACTGCAATTACAGGTAATATGGGAATAAGTCCGGCCGCAGCAACATATATAACTGGATTTGGGTTAATTCTTCCGGCAGGGGGTGCATTTTCTACTTCAAGTTTAGTAACCGGAAATATATACGCACCCGGTTATGCGGCTCCGACTCCTGCTAATCTGACCACAGCAGTAACTAACATGGCAACTGCATTTACCACAGCAAATGGTTTGGCTCCGACTGTTACTGAACTGTTAGCTGGAAATCTTAATAGCCAGACTTTGGCTCCGGGTGTATATAAATGGAGCACAGGGCTTTTAATAACAACAGGTCTTACATTAGACGGTGGTGGTGATCCATGTGCCTCATGGGTATTCCAGGTTGCCGGAGACCTTACGGTAGCAAATAGTGCTATTATTACTTTAGCAAATGGAGCAAACCCCAAAAACATTTTCTGGGTAGTAGCTGGTTCAAAAGCTCAACTTGGAACAGGTGTTGATTTCAGCGGAAATATCTTATGTAAAACTTTGATTTCACTTAATACCGGCGCTAAAGTTCTTGGCAGGTTATTGGCACAGACTGCAGTTACATTGAACGCAAGTACTGTTGTTCTACCTCAATAAAATGAAGTTCATCCCCCGGAGGGGGATGAACTTAATATAACAAATCAATATGCAGAAATTAATAAAAAAATGAAAGCAGAAATTAATTTAAATCGGGTTTACGCTTAGCGTGGTGCAAAAGCCGGGCTTATTGACTACACTTCGCCGGTAAGATTACAATTTATCTGCATAACTTAAGCACAAGCACTTAATTCCGGCTTTTGGTGGTCAATATGATCCGGCCAGATGTGGTTAAGGCCTCTGGCTTTTCCACCTTGGTTGCATCTTTGTCGAAAAACTCATTGAATGGCGCAGTGCTCAGAGTGAGTTTGCATTTTTGTAACTTTCAGACCTCAAGAGTGCAGGGCAAATAAAGTGTGAGTGTGTGAGTGAGTTTTGAGGAAAAAGAGACGAGAGTGTTCGTTCGGGCTAACTCGCTCTCACTCTCACTCTCACTCTTTTTTAAGTACCCGGAGCGGGACTT
>Ga0182011_10001656_pt1 | contig 19442 bp, 20 predicted proteins | sample 711E1DmetaG_FD_120481 | JGI IMG/M metagenome (GOLD analysis project Ga0182011, IMG submission 120481) | Permafrost microbial communities from Stordalen Mire, Sweden - 711E1D metaG | ecosystem: Environmental > Terrestrial > Soil > Wetlands > Permafrost | place: Sweden: Stordalen | collected... | reverse complement strand
AAGCTTGCAAAAGTTGTCTTTGTTCCGACGGCAAATCCAGAGCGGCGGCTGGGTTCCACATGATGCGTACAATAGCACAGCCCAGTCGCATTGTAAAGCTACTCGTGAGACACTACACTAGCAGCCAGCCCCTGGCCCCTGGCCCCCAGCACCCTTTGATAGATCTCCATCAGCATTTCGTAATTGCGCTCGGCGGTGTACTTGGCTTCGTACTCGGCGCGGGCCGCCCGGCCCATCGCGGCCATCTCCTCGGGGTGAGTCCAGGCCCACTCGACCTTGGCCGCAAGATCGCCGGCTTTGCCGGGGGTGAAATGCAGTCCGGTACGTCCATCCGCGACGATTTCCTCCATCGCCCCCAGCCGCGAGCAAATGACTGGCACGCCGCGGGCAAACGCTTCCACTATCGTCACCGGGAAATTCTCATACCATTCGCTGGTGAAGACGAGGCACCGCGCTCCTTCTCCCAAAGCAACATCAGGTCACCATACACATCACGTTCGGAATGAAGGTCGCTGTAGCTGCCTGGCACGAGAGAGATGCCCTCCCGGGTGTCGTTCAAAGCTGTTGACAGAACGGGGTTGAGGCAACCGAACAGACCCCGAGCGTTCGCTCCGAGGTGCCCGTAGACTTTGGAAATCAGTCCTGTCCCTCGGCAAACTGTGACCGCTCGGTGTAAGACAGCATTGGGGGCAGCCTTGATGATCCGTTCCTCGACCGCCGCTGGCGTATAGATTCTCTGAAAGAAGTACCGGTCTGCCTTGCCGGTTATATGCGCTGCCCCCTCAATCCCAACAAGATCTTGCTCGATGTATCTTTGCCCGAAGGGGACGGTCACCAGAAGGATACCTCCCGCCTTTAGAACTCGAATCATTTCCTGAAGGCTCTGGGAATCTCCCGTTTCTCCCCCGACATGCTCGACCACCGACATCGAATAGACCGCGTCGAAAGCTTCTTGGGGATACTTCAGCGCGCGCGCGTCCTGAACCGAGAAGACCGCTTTACCTCTCGCATGGTCTTTTATAGCCTTCCACAGGATTTCGCATTCTTCAACAGCGGGTCCATATATGTCGGTCAGGTGGATTTCGATATCAAAATAGAAGGCAAGATACAGTCCGAAGCACTTAGGACTGCCAACATCTAGAATTCTGGCTCTGTGGGCCGAGGTGAAGCACTGCAGATACTGCTGAATGTGATGTCCCATGAAATAGTATTCGGGGAAGCGCGTGTATGAGTTGATGGGCTGCAAAATCTTGCCTAAAGTTTTCTTCGCGCCAAGCCGAAACCCGTTCCTCAGAACATTTGCCACTCCCAGCCGCAGTCCAAAGACGTAATACTTCGCTTCGTCGTAGTGGAATATCTTAGGTCGCATGATCTTGGTTCAGCGTGAAATGGAGAGTCGCGTTCTTTCGATAGCTAGTGTTCCGCCCCTTCGAAGCGGGGATTTTCAAGGCGTGGGGAAATCTATCGAATCCGATGGAGAAGGCGAGGACAACGGTTGAGACCGTCCCCCGCTCATCGTCTTCGGTGGGTTTCCACCGGGCTATCCCTCTGCACGGCTCCTTCCCAGCAGAGCCGGCTTCCGTTTCACCCCGCCGAATTACTTTTACACCACCGTCGAAGAGTCGCCAATCCCATCCGGCGGCTTGATGAAGGCCTGGTGGCGGCGGAGTTGCAGCCTTAGAGTGGGAGCCAACGGCTGGTGACGTGGCCATGAGTGTTCGAGGTTAGGTACGGAGCGCGCGGTGTGTCGCGATGGCGCGCTGATAGATTTCAATCAGCATTGCGTAATTGCGCTCGGCGGTGTACTTGGCTTCGTACTCGGCGCGGGCCGCGCGGCCCATCGCGGCCATCTCCTCGGGGTGAGCCCAGGCCCACCCGACCTTGGCGGCAAGATCGTCGGAGTCGCCGGGCGTGAAATGCAGGCCTGTCCGCCCGTTTTCCACGATTTCCTCCATCACACCGGTGCGAGAGGCGAGAACAGGAACACCACAGGAGAACGCTTCCGCAGCAACAAGTCCAAAGGTCTCGAAATAACCCTGCGAAGGCCACACAAGGAAGCGCGCTGCCTGCATCAACCCAGCCAGTTCATCCCGGTCCAGTCTTGGAACAAGTCGAATGGCGCCCCCGGACTCGCTGGCAAGCTGATGTGCCTTGTGCGACAGCAACCCCTCGCCTCGTATCATTAAGGGGATGTGGCGCAATTCTCTCCATGCCTCGAGCAAGGTATCAATCCCCTTCTCAGGTCTCAGATGGCCAACAAAAAGTGCATAGCTGCCCTCAGTCTGCCTGACTCCGTGGTCCTCAACAAAGTGCGGCTTTATTACAGTCTTCTCCGATGGTAGACCCGCCTCGACGAATTTCCGCCGGTAGAACTCGCTGAATACGATATAGCAATCGACCAGCCTCTCCCACGTCTTCACGTGCCAATGGATAGCCAGCATCGCCGCAACGACGCTGGTCTGAGTGCGTGATTCTCGGTAACAGCCGTGAAGCACAGCCGGCCATGCGAACTTCCTCCCTAGGCAGTCTTGGCAAACCCGATGCTCGCGATGGAAGGTTGCGGCGGGACAGACCAGCCGAGGATTGTGCAGCGACTGTATTACTGGCACGCCCGCCTCGCGACAAGCATAATAGGCGGCCGGAGAAATCAGCGGAAACGTGTTGTGAAAGTGTACAAGATCAGGTTTCTGCCTATGGAGGAGGGCGGCGATTTCTCGCCGACTGTCTCTCGCCCACGTCGTCCGGCCCGCTAATGCCAACCGTTTCAGAAGGGAATAGCCGGCGATTTCCGAGTTGCTCCGGCAGTAGGTGAGGACTTGGTGCCCCGCGCGTTCCAGCAGTTCCCCCTCCTGGCCGAAGACAACGTCTTCTCCATTCGGTTGCTGGTAAGTGTTGTGGACGAGAAGGATCTTCATTTGGAGGGGATTAGATGATTCCCCAAAACTGGAGCCTTATTAGCAGGAAGGAAGTTCAGAACGCCGCGATTGGATACATAAGAGGTATCGTTCAGTCCTGGACGCGCTGGTTTTCGCGATGGCACACCGGTAACAGAAAGCGGCTGAAAACCTTCGTTTCTTCGCTAGGAGTACGCTCAAATGCGGTACGGGGCTGCCCTTTTGATTATCGTCTCATACTCCTTAGCCATCCTGTCTACGGAGAAGTTCTCTGAAGCCCACTTGTGTGCGGCTTGCGACATCCGGAGGTACGTCCCGTCCTCTCGGATGAGGGTGATGATGCTTCTTGCCATTGCGGAAACGTCATTACCGTCGTGCAGGAAACCCGTACGGCCTTCGCAAACAATCTCCGCGGCCGCCCCGCGTCTCCCGGCCACCACCGGCAGCCCATTGAGCTGAGCCTCAAGGAATATCCTCCCAAATGCTTCATCCTCTCTAAAATGGACAAGGACATCAGCATTTTGATAGCACTCGGCGATGTCCTCCCGATGGCCAAGGAGCTCAACGTGATCCCCCAGGCCTGATTTCACAATCATCTCACGTAGGGCCGGCAACAGTTCGCCCGAGCCGACAATGGACGCGTTTACATCGTGTTCTGATTTGAGAATCTCCTGCATGAGGGGGACAATGAGACCCCATTTCTTTTCGGACGAGGCTCGTCCGACAAGCAGTAGTTTGAATGGCCTTTTGTGGAGTTTGCGCGGTTGATAGGACAAGGACCCGTATGAAACACCAATCGCATTGTGAATTACAGGGGTGTGCTGAGGTTGGCATCGTAGCACAGCCTGCGCGTCAGCAGCGAGTGCGTGGGAAACGCAGACCAAGTACGGAGCTTTTCGCAACACCCGATACCAAGTAAGCGTCCAGAGAGGTGAAAGCGCAAGGACGAACGGGTTGCGCGTGTTAACTGGATTCCATAAGCTCAGGAACCAGCGAATCACGGGGATATGCACGGTGGAGGTCTGCATTGTGGCAAAGCGCGACATAATGTTATATCGCCTGCTGTGGGAGATTATTGCGTCTATGGGCACAGTTTTGCAGGCGCGGCGGAGTGCAGCGAGTTCGAATAGAAAGCTTGTCTCTTTATTGGGAAGAATCTGGATATTGTTATTTTCAGCCAGGGTCACGTAGTTCTTGAAAGTAGCCCAGGCACCCCACAAGTAGACGCTGTGGCCCAATTTCGAGAGGCCTGCCCCGAGATCGAGTGTGCTGCGTTCGGACCCGCCTGAAAGGGACATCGGGTAGTGTGAGAGCAAAACTCGCATAGCGACACCTCGACCAAACGATGCAGGATTCTGGCATGACTCATCACAGTGTGGGCTGTTACCGAGAGACAAGGGTTCAATTCTGGGGTTTGTGCAGCCGCGCCCCAAAGGTGAGGAGGGCTGGGTACCCTCTCATGAGCCCGGGCACGGCGTGCTACAGCCAGTGCCATTGAGATTCGCCTTCGCCATAATTCGGCTTGCCACGGCGTCCCAAGTGAACTCGTTGTGAACGCGACGCTGTCCGTCGGCACCGAGGCGGGCTCTGAGCTGCGGGTCCCCGAGAAGCTTGATCAAGGCCCCGGCAATCTCACTTGGATCCTCCGGATTTACCAGAATACCCGTCCCACCGTCCGCAATGGCATCGGAGACGCCACCAACCCGGCCGCCGACCGTCGGAAGGCCATAGTGTGCTGCTTCCAAGTAAACAATGCCAAAACCCTCCTGACGTGCGGGCATAACGAACAAATCGGCCGCGCAGTAATAGTAGTGAGCAGCAACCCTGTTATCAAACTCTCCTGCGAAGCGTACGTGCTTCGCACAGCCGTTATGCTCAGCCAACTGGCGAACCCTCTCCAAGTCTTCTCCGGCGCCTGCAACCAGATAAACCGTACTCGGGAAGCGAGACAGCACTTTCGGGAGAGACTGGATAACCATATCAACACCTTTTTTGGGCACTAGCCGTGCGACTGTCAGGATTACGTTCTGGGAATCTATGCCCAAAGCCTTCCGCGCACTATCCTGCCGAATCGGTGTTGGCAGTGTCTCAGGGGAAAGACCGCAGCCGACGTAAACGGGATCACTGCACCCCGGGAATGCTGCCCTCGCTGCTTGCGCGACGTAATGGCTATTGCAGAAGACGTCGTCCACGTTCCTAACGATGTGGTCTAATATTCGGCGCCGAGCCCAAGCAAGTTGCGGTACTTCTTCAACATCGGTACCGTGGAACATGACCCCAGTGCGAACACGGTGACGACTCAGAGCCAACGACCGCAAAAGGCCGTTGTATCCTCGAAATATCTCCCTCTCGGCGGCCAGAACGTATCTGAAGCTGCGGCGCTCAAATAGATTCCGAAGATCGCGCGCGAACTTAACATGGCGCAAGGCGCAAAGCGCCTTTGTCCACAGGCGATCGTCCTGTTCTGGTATTATCCTCATGGTGGTGAACGGCTCCGATGCATCCATCGCGGTGGCCGCGGCGTATGTATCGACAGTAACCACCGTTACGTTCCACTGTGCTCTGCAGAGGGCAAGGACAACGTGATATACCCATTCGGCGATGCCCCCTATCTGAGGTCTAAACTCCTTTGAGAGGACAAGCAGATTTCGACTCGGTTCGGTAACGCCTGCGAAATCGTGCATTGGCAGCATGTTTCAGCGCACCTCCAGCTTCGGGCGCAAACGTCGGTGGGCGATTGGTTCCATATCTAGAATCTGCGCGCTATTGACGCGCTTGAATTCTTACGACAATTCATGCGGAAGACTATAGATCACCGCCCTCCGCCCTGTGATAGACGTCTCAGAGGGTAAGGGCAGGGTGTCCCCATAAACAATCACGGTGCGGTCGCGGTCCATTATCATCAGCCATTTGGGCCGGTGCGGATGTGGCGGAAAGCTGCAGAAGAGAGGCTGACGGCCGTAGAGGTGTACAGAAGCCAGTATATGGTGTGCGACAGGAGCGAGCTCTCGGTAAGGTTGTAAAGCAGCATGAACACCAGGTACGTGCACAACCAGACCGGAAGAGGTCCTGGCACTCTCGATAGAAATCCAAGTGCGCGCCGCCAAACCACAAGATAGCCCACGGCGAAAGTGGCAAGCCCCAAGGCTCCCAAATCCAGCGTGAGATCGACAAAACCATTGTGCCCCGACCGCACCACCGGCGGCCATCCGACTTTGAGCAGAAGGGAGCCCGATTCTCCCTTCGCGCCTTGCCAGAACGCGCTGAACCCGTAGCCCAGCCAGGGCCGCTTCGAGATCGAGAGCAGCGCAGCGTTCCACAGGTCGGTTCGGCCGGTCAGGTCCGGGCTTCGACTCACAAGCTGGAACGCTTCTGCAACGGTGAAATTCAGGAACAACAGCAATCCGACGAGCAGCAGACCGACACAAACGGGGATCGCAACAGTTAACCGACTTCTAATCAACCTGTACAACGGTAACATCGCGATTAGCCCGGCACACACGATCATTCCCGTTGCAGATCGCGAGAGGAGAAGGAGGGCAAGCGACACTGCGACTCCTAGCCAGCGGAGCGAGGGGAAGCGCTTTGGTCGCACGAAAACAAATACGAATACTGAGAGAACCATGACCCTTGCGAGTCCGTTTTTCTGAGCAAATACCCCCTCCCAAGCACCGAGATGCATGTCCTGATCGATCCCATATTTGGGAAGGAAGATCGCAAAGAAGAAGCTCAACGACACTACCAAGGAACACGTCCAAGCCAGCAAGCGCAGTTGTTGCGACACCGTGTAGCGGGTCCCGAAGTAAACGCCGAATGCCGTTATGGCAAGAACAGAGGCGGTTCCCCGGAGGGTGAGAGATGGGTCCTGGGACCACGCCGTGGAAGCAATTGCGATTAATACGAGCGCAACAATCCACTTAATGTTCCATGCACTGTGAATAACGCTCCGCCAACGAATGGCGACGAGGCAGAACACGACCGAGTAGAGGGCGGCCTTGACGGCGACTTCCATCGGCTTCATTTCCGTAGGTGACCACGGATCAGCCTCGCCCACAATGAAAGGCATTACCGCACCCGTGGCGTAAAACAGCATGACCACGCTGAAAATCTTTTCAGCCGGTCTCAGGATGAGAGACTCGTATTGCCTTTTGTCCATTGAGAGACAGCGCTTCCGATTACGAGCATCCCGACTGGGCTCCGGTTAAGCCGGACCTGTCGCCGCTTTCGCAGCCTGCTCACATCGCGGATGAGACCCCCTGGCCAAACGATTCGCGGCGAACCATAAAGCCAGCGCCAGCAGACCGTCACTAGCGATACTCGACCATGCCGCGCCTCGCCAGCCATGGGCGGGTATAATCCACAGGTTGATAAGGACGTTGAACACCGCGACACCTATCTGCACGAGTGTGCGCAGCCCCTGGTATCCCGCGCCTGTCAATGAATCGGCGATGAAATAGTGGAATGTCTTCAACAGCGGGAGCACAGCGAGCCAGCGCAGAGCTTCCGTCACCTGGGCGTACTGATGGCCAAGGACCCTCGGGACCAGAGGCGCCCCGATAAACAGGGCGACGAACGCGAACAGCGGGTAGGGTACAATTCGTTTCAGGAGCCGCCGGCCATAATGCGTGGCTGCCAACATGCCACCCCTCCCTTCGCGGAAGAACCCCGGGAAGGATGCAATAAGGAGAGCCTTTACCGGGATGAACGCAACGTCGATGAGGCGATAAGCCGCTGCATAGATGCCGGTGGCCTCCAGCGTGCTCAACCGCGCCAGCATGGTTTTGTCGATGTCGTTGTAGATACTCTGGGCGGAGAGGCTCACGGAGAAGTAGAAGCCTTCCCGCAACTCGCCCTTTATACGACGCAGCCCCAGCTTGGGCATTCCCAGGAACCACAGTACACAACCGAGCCCCACTATACTGGACACGGTCGATGCTACTACATACGCGACCGACCATGCCATCACCGTTGGCCGATGCAAGATCACGATCACAGCGATGCCGGTCAGGCGCATTAAGCTGGCGAACACGTTTAACGCCGCTGTCCAGCCCAGCCTTTCCAAAGACCAGAACGCCGCTGCGGCGACGCCCACGTAAGGGGCCACCAGCAGGTCTGAGACCAAGACCATTATGATTACGGCCGGCGCAATCGTTCGCGGCAACACGACAAGGCAAATTGGCACCACGACCGCACACAACAGCACCCCCGAAACCAGCGTCACTGCGAGGAGGTTTCCGAGAGATTCCGGCAACTGCGTTCGGTCGTGAGCTACGTGCTTGATCATCAAACTGCTGAAGCCGTTGCCAACAAATGGAGAAGCAAGTGCCGCAGCCGCCACCACCGCAACGAATGTGCCATACTGCCGGACTCCCAGGCTCCGAGCCATCAGGATAAAGTACATCGCCTGAACGAGAATCTGCGCCCCGTTCCCCAGCAACATCCACGTGGCGTTCTTGTGGAGCATGGAGGTGACGTGCCAGCGTTGTTTTAGATGCCACATTGGTAGGTGTCCACAGAGGACGGATTGACGCTGGCCCACGCGCTCACTGTGCGTCGGCTGTGTTTTTCAGCGTGTGTCGTCAAGAGGCAATGTTCACGGCAGACGGACAGACCCTAAGAGTCTTGCACGGCCTGAGTTCGCCTCGTCAAACGGCTCTGGAGGTGCATTGTGGTCCGTGTTCTGGGCAACGTGAGAGGACCCATCCCGATAGCGGACTATGCGTCCGGGATTTCCTACTACTACTGCGCCCGGAGGAACACTTCTCGAGATGACCGCACCTGCACCCAGAACACTGCCGGATCCGACGGTTACTCCAGGCAGAATGATCACACGCGCGCCGATCCACACGTCGTCTCCAATACTTACCGGAGCAAGTGGCCTATACCCTTGTTGAATCATCGGGATGTCAACTCGAGATGTGCAGTGGTTCCTTGTGAAAATCAGTACTTCGGGCCCCATCATCACGTTCGACCCGATCCGAGTGCCGCTACCTATATCGGCGTTAATCCCGATCCCTGAGTTAGATCCAATGGAAATCGTACCGCGCTCAAAAGCTGCGCCTCGTTCGACATTTACGTTGTGTCCGCAGTGAATAAATAGCGGACGACAGGTCCAGTACCTGATCCTCCGCCACAGAACTCCTCCGGGCGAAGTCGAGGCGGGCAGATAGCGAGCCAATCTGTAGAACAGGAGCGAATGTAAGATGTAATTCGTAGACGACAAGACATCCATGCCTCTATACCTTCCCTTCCACGGCGGGTGCCGGCAAAGCTCGTGTCCCTTGAGTTGGACAAGTCAGTGGCACGTCGGGGGCCGGGCGGGACCGCACGCTCGGTACACTGTGCGTACCCAACTGCTCCACGCGTTGGTTTTCAGTCTGAATCTCAGCTTGCCGTCATTGGGTAGAATCACAAAGCGCTCTCTACAAAGCCTTTGGTTTGGTGAGGGACCAAATGCATATGCATCCGTATAGCCTGCATCCTCGGCGAGACTCATTACAGTCCGATTAAATGCCCCAAATGGGTACGCCATGTAGTCCGCGGGTAAGCCGAGTTTATCTTCGATCGTTTTCTTGGAGTACACGAGCTCGTAACTCGCCCTTTCCTGGGATATAGCTGTTAAGTCTGGGTGGGTGCATGTGTGACTGTGGAATGAGATACCATAAGCGGACATCTCCTTGATGTGAGCCCAATCCATTAGAGGGAAAGGCTTGCCGCACCCCCAGTGTCTCATTTTCCCGATGCTGTCTGTTACTAGGAAAACTGTCGCCGAAAAGCCGTACCTCTGCAGAATAGGGAAAGCATAGCGGTAGGTATCCAAATAGCCATCGTCGAACGTCAACAATACGCAGCGTTCATTACCACCTGTTGGACCAATCACGAAATCCCTTCCCAACCCTTCCGCGCGCATTCCTCGCTCATGCAGGGATCGCATGTGAATCTCGAAGACCTCCGATGGAACATCGTCTCCCAGAACGCTATTGGGTGAAAGTGAGGGACTTGTGCAGTGGTACACCAAGGTTGAAGTAGCTCTATAAGGACGGAGTAAGGGGAATAACGGCTTGATGTAGGTCATCGGTGACGTTATGCGCATAGGAAGAGCGAATGTTCCCCATGTGTTGCAAAGTCCGAAATCTGCGTAGACTCGTAATTTTCGACTTGAGAGCGTACCTGCCTACAAGCGGGATCCATGTGAGAAGCGACCAATTCCGCTATGCGTATGTGCGTTTATGCGGCGCCCGTGCCTTTCAGAACGGAGGGAATGGTCTTCGCCAGGATTTTGAAATCCAACCACAGCGACCACTGGTCGATGTATTCGATGTCGAGTTCCATGCATTTTTCGAAGGGAATGGAGCTTCGGCCGTTGATTTGCCACAGGCAGGTGATGCCCGGGCGGACGCTGAAGCGGCGGCGTTGCCAGTCCTGATCGAATCCCTCGTAATCTCTGACCGGAAGGGGCCGGGGGCCCACCAGGCTCATGTCGCCCTTCAGGACGTTGAAGAGTTGCGGAAGCTCATCAATACTCGTCTTCCTCAGGAACTTCCCCACGGGGGTGAGGCGCGGGTCATTCTTGATTTTGAACACCGGCCCGCGCGCCTCGTTCAGGTGCTCGATCTCCCATTGCCGCTCGGCCGCATCCGCCACCATGGTCCGGAACTTGTAGAGGCGAAACCTGCGCTTGTTGAGGCCGACGCGCTCCTGAACGAAGAAGCTTGACCCCGGGGAGGTGAGCTTGACGATCAGTGCGGCCAGCAAAAACAGGGGCGATAGAAGCAGCATCGCCACGAGCGACAGCGAGACGTCCAAGCTGCGCTTGAGGAGGTGCTGCCAGCCGTCCGGCGAGCCGGCGGAAAGCGTGGTAACGACCTCGCCTTCGAACTCTCCTGCCGTCGACTGCGCCAGGCGCAGGTTGAAAATGTCGGAGAGCAGCCGCACGATGATGCCCTGCTCCTCGCAAAGCGCGGCGATGCGAGCCGCCTGCGCGTAAGAGGACTGCATCGGCAGTGCGACCATCACTTCATCAGCGACATGTTCCCGCAGAAAACCGTGAAAACCAGCGAAGTCAGCGACCAGCGGGTAGCCAGTCTTCCGGAACTCCGCGAGCCCGTGCCAGGCGTCGTCCACGAAGCCGGCGATGCGGTAACCCAGGTCCGGCCTGAGCTCGAGCTTGCGCGCGAAGCGAATAGCGCGCGGATTGGTGCCCACCACCACCATTTCGCGCAGGTTGCGGCCTCGCCGGCGTATGCCCGCCAGCATGGTGCGGAGCAGCAGCCTGCTGCCTGCCCCCGCGAGGGTGCTGGTGGCCCAGAAAATCAGGATGAAGCGCGGCGTTACCATATCGATTCGCAGGGGGATCGCCGCAACGAATTACGATGGCGGCGCCGAGCGTGGCCGCCTTCGCGACGTCCAACGCCTCCGCCCAGCGCGAGGAGAAACGCTTCGAGCTGTACAGACCGAAGGAGGAAAAGACGAGGCGCCAGGCGAGGAGAAAAAGCGCGAAGAGGACAAAGTTCTGGACCTTTACCCGCATGGAGAGGAAGCGCGCGAGCGAAATCGTCGGGGTCTCGCGCGCCACCAGCACGGTGGCCAGGCCGAAGGAGATAATCATCACCGCCAGGTCAAAGAGCTTGGCGGTATCGAGAAGGATGCGACGGCGGAGAGTTTTCATCATTGCCGATTTGCGATTGGTGATTGGCGATTGCCCATTTGCGATTGGCGATTGACGGTTTTCGATTTTCGATTGCTGACGGCGGCGAATGCCTAGCCTGAAATCCTAAACTCCACGGGGCATCGCTCTGGTTTTAACTCGCGGCAGCGGCGGTCAAAGGTTCGAGAGTCCGTGGGGTTTTCCTGCAACAGGGACCTGAAATAGGGGAGCGTCTTGACCAGGCCTTGCTGGAGCGAAAAGGTTGGGCACCATCCAAGCTTCTCCGCGGCCATTTTGATATCGGGCCGGCGGCGTCGAGGGTCGTCAAGCGGCAGCGGTTCAAACACAATCCTGCTCTGGCTGCCGGCCACCCGAATGACGGCCTGCGCGAGGTCGAGCATGGAGAGCTCCTCAGGGTTGCCAAGGTTGAGCGGCCCGGTCTCATTGGAGAGCAAAAGCCGCCACAGCCCCTCGACCAGGTCACTCACATAGCACAGGCTGCGCGTCTGGCTGCCGTTCCCGTACACGCTCAAGGGCTTGTCCTGCAAAGCCTGCGCCATGAAGTTCGGCAGGGCGCGCCCGTCGTCCACCCGCATGCGCTCGCCATAGGTGTTGAAGATACGGGCAATGCGAACCTTCACGCCGTGTTCGCGGCAGTAGGCCATGCTGATGGCCTCCGCATAGCGCTTGGCTTCGTCATAAACGCTGCGCGGACCGATGGGGTTCACATGTCCCCAGTACTCCTCGGGCTGGGGGCTCACCTCCGGGTCGCCGTAGACTTCCGAAGTCGAGGCCAGGAGAAACACACTGCCATCCGCCTTGGCGAGTCCCAGCGCGTGGTAGGTTCCCAGGGCGCCCACCTTGAGCGTGTGGATGGGATGGCGAGCGTAGTCTTTAGGGCTGGCGGGGGAGGCAAAGTGGAGAATGTAACTCACCTGGCGCGGGCTGAAGCTGGGTTGCCCCGCTGACTTCCAGAGCAGGGCTGGCAAGTCAATGGGGTGCGTGACGTCGTGATGCACGAATCTGAAACGAGGGTGGCCGACAAGGTGCTTGATATTCTCGATTCGGCCGGTAATCAGGTTGTCAAGGCAAACTACCTCGTGGCCTTCGCCCACCAGCCGGTCACAGAGATGTGAACCGAGAAAGCCCGCACCGCCGGTTACCAAGGTCAACGGGTGTTGATTCGCGCTTACCATAGAATAGACCTCCAACCACCGAGGCACTGAGAAACAGGATTCAGGATTCGGGATTCAGGAAAAGCCTTGATTGACACTGGAATCCTGGCTCCTCGATCCTGCTTTTGAATTCTCTGTGCCTCTGTGTCTCTGTGGTTAATGTAATCGATTTCTTCACACCGCCTCAGGCCACACTCGTTTCCACAGAAGAGTGAAGAGCGGGATTCATGGCCCCGTCGCGTCCTACGGAAATGTATTCGAAGCCTGCTTGGCGAGCGGCCCCAGGGTCATAGAGGTTTCTGCCGTCCACCAGGACAGGTAGTTCCATGAGGCCGCGCAATCGGATCAGGTCCAGGTGGCGGAATTCTTCCCACTCCGTAAGGAGCAGCAGAGCATGCGCGCCACGAGCCGCTTCGTACGTTGAAGTGCAGTAGGTGATGCGGCCCGGCGCCTCGGGAAACACCTGCTGGGCATTCGGCATGGCTTGCGGATCGTACATGCGGAGAATGCCGCCCTCATCGAGCAGCGCCTGCACAATCTTCAGGCCGGGCGCTTCGCGGACGTCATCGGTGCCGGGTTTGAAAGCTAATCCCAAAATGCCGATCGTCTTGCCTTGCAGGACCCAGAGCGCCTGGCGAACCTTCCTGAGGAAGATGTCAACGCGCTGCAAGTTGATGCGTTCGACCTCCTGGAGAAGCGAGAACTCCAAGCCGTGCTCCTGCGCAAGATGCATGAAAGCCCTCAGGTCCTTGGGAAAGCAGTATCCTCCGAAGCCGATGCCGGGGTTAAGGAAGTCAGGACCGATGCGGGGATCCAATCCAATACCACGGGCGACCCCGGTGACGTCAGCCCCGAGCTTTTCGCAGAGGTCGGCCACCATGTTGATGAAAGAAATCTTGGTAGCCAGAAAGGCGTTGGCGGCATGTTTTATGATTTCCGCCGTGCTGACGGTGGTGATTACCAGGGGACATTGGAGGGGGCGATAAATCTCCGTGAGGATTTCTCGCGCTCGGGCTGACTCGACGCCGCAGACTATGCGGTCGGGGTGGAAAAAATTCTCAACTGCCTTGCCTTCCTGAAGGAATTCGGGATTGGAAGCCACCTCGAAGCTATCAGCCGAAACACCTGCATCCAGGTGCGAGGGCGAGTGATTGGCCGTGCGCTCGTTCGCAGCCGGCGTTACCACCGCGGCTTTTCCGTTGCCGTAGCGCAGGATGGTCTTCTTGAGCCACTGGGCGGTTATCGCCGGCACCGTGCTCTTCTCGATGATGAGTTTGTAACCGTTCAAGTTGCGCGCCACCACCCGGGCAACCGCTTCCACCTGGGTTAGATCGGCTTGTCCATCCTCCCGCTGTGGTGTGCCGACACAGATGAAGATGATGGAGGCAGACCGGACGGCAGCTTCCACATCATCAACTGGCCTGAATCTGCCAGTTTCCAGGTGCTTGAGCAACAGGTTGCTGAGGCCCGGTTCGTAGAAGGGCGGCTGGCCCGCTCGAATTAGGGCGACCTTGGAAGGGTCATCGTCAGCGCCAATTACGTTCCGCCCCAACTCTGCCAAGCCTAAGGCGGTGGGGAGCCCCACGTGGCCCAAACCCAGGACGGCGATGGGCGCGTCCCGAAGACTTTCCAGGTTCGATTTACCGCGATCAATCGTCGTTTCTCACTCCCTACAGGGGTCCCGCAAAGAGGGATGACCCATAGCGAAGAATGGTGTGAAAAAAATCGATTACATTAACCACCGAGGCACAGAGGCACTGAGTAACAAGGTTCAGGAAGGGCCTTGATTGAAACAGGAATCCTGGCTCCTCGATTTCATCGCGCGGAGCGCAACGTCGTGAAGAATCTGCTTTTGAATTCTCTGTGCCTCGGTGTCTCGGTGGTGACTTGACGTAGGCTATCTTCAGCTCCGCCCTCTGAGTCACATGTCTGTGACTCCCCATTTGCCGGCTGCCACCACTACCTTTGGCCGAGGCCCCCGGCCAAAGGTGTAACGACTTGCTAGATCTTCCGGTACAAGAATTCCGGAATGGGGAACGTGCGTTTATTCAGCACCACACCCAAGAGCCGGACGTTAGCCGAGGCAAGGCTTTCCTTAGCTTTTCTCGCCACCTCGCGATGTGTGGAATTGGCTTGGACAACCAGCACGACGCCGTCCGCCAGCTTTCCCAGCAGCACGGTGTCCGCATAAAGATTAACTGGGGGGCCGTCGACCAGGACATAATCGAACTCAGCCCTCAATTCGGCCAGCCGTAACCGAAGACCATCCGACGTCAGCAGACTATGAGGGTCAGTGGTTTTTGAACCGCAGGTCATCAACCACAAGTTGCCTCCATTAACCTGATGAGCAAAGTCGCGGACGGGCCCGGACTGGTGAACTGCGTCTACCAATCCCAGAAGGTTGTCCGTTCCGAAGTAGTTGTGCAGACAGGGCGTGCGCAAATTCGCATCGACCAAACAGACGGAGGCATTCACGTGGGACGCCAGAGCCGCACCGGCCCCCGCGCAAACCCAGCTCGAGCCGTCCCCCGTCTCGACACCACAAAACACCACCAGGTGAGGCGCCTCCGAGCCGGGCAAAAGAAAAAGACGCTGGACGAGTTTCATCTTCTCTTCCCGGCTTATGGCGTCAAGATCGAGGCCAGGTTTCCTGCCATTGCCGGAAATGGCCGGACGAGTAGCGGCTGGGAACACTTCGTGTTCCTTTTCAATTTGCTGCAACAATTCAAAGTTCCTGCTCATGGCTAATTCCTTACCGAGGCCATCGGCTCAACACCTGCTCGGCCAGCCGAATCAGTCCCTGGCGACGTCAGGGTTCGCGCGGGGAGGATGATCCGTTGCCCGGTTTCGATATGGTCTGGATCCGTAATCCGGGGATTAAGCGCCCGGATTTCCTGGAGTAGCTTGTTGTCAAATCGCCCAAAGTGGCTGACGCTGACCTGCTCCAGCGTCTGCGATGGCTCCACTTCGACCACGACCGTGGGGTTTCCAGATGGGACCGTATCACTTGCCGCTCCATCTACCACAGCACTCTTGTCAGGAGGGGTTGGGGCAGACACGGTCAGCGGAAGTGTAGGAACACTTGGGCCGATTGCCGCGCCACCTAACACGGCACTGTTGTCAGGAGGGGGTGTGGCAGAGACGGTCGGTGGAAGTATAGGACCAGTTGGGCCATGTGACTTGGTTAGCGGCACAAAGCTGCCGGAAAAAACTCTGTCGAACTGGGTTCCGAGAGACCTCCGAAGGGATGGAAATAAGAACAGGCACGCCAGAACGAGTGAAGCAGCCAATGCTGCGATGCGAAAAGGCCGATGTCCGAGGCCACTATGCTCGGCCAAACGGGGGGCGTTGCGCGGCTCGGCAGCAGGAGCGGGAGGGACAGCGCTCTGGACAGATCCTTCGGCCGCCGCGGCGGATTCAGGATGACATGTCATTCCAAGGGGCTTGACATCCAAATCTCTGACGGCTTCCAGCACGATCTTCCCATCAACCTTCTTGCGTCCGAGCGCGCAGCCCAATGAGAGGGCGTTGAAGCATAGGTTGTTAATGTTGCGAGGAATACCTCTGCTACGAGCAGCGATTATGGCCGTGGCCTCGGAGGTAAAGAGCGGGCCCCCGTCGTAACCTGCCACCCGGAGTCGATAACCGATATACTGATCGGTTTCTGCGGGGCTGAAAGGTTCCAGTCGGCTCAGAATCGCGATGCGCTGGCGCAGTTGCGCCAACGAAGGGCGCGCCAATTTAACCGCCAACTGCGGCTGCCCCGAAAGGACGATCTGCATGAGCTTGGAGCTTGGCGTCTCGAAGTCTGACAGTAGTCGGACCGTTTCCAGCACTCTGTCATCAAGATTTTGGGCTTCGTCGATGACCAGGACAAACCGCATGCCAGCACGCTTAAGTCGCATCAGAGCATCATTCAACTTCTCGTGCATCTCGACCACATCATGCCCGTGGCTGTTGATGCCCATGTCGGCCAGTAAGTAGCGCAGAAACTCCCGGGAGTCGCACTGCGTCTGGAATAGGAAGCCGAAGCAGGCGGACTTGCGCATTCGCTCCATAAGCTGAAACAGCAGAGTCGTCTTGCCCATTCCTGGCTCTGCGATGAGCGCCAGGAACCCCCGGCTCGCCTCTACACCGTAGTACAGCGAGGCAAGTGCTTCCCGGTGTGTCGGGCTAAGATAGAGAAAGCGTGGATCGGGAGTTACTCCGAACGGTTGCTCGCGCAGGTGGTAATAATCCAGAAACATAACTTTTAGGCAGCGTTGTTCGGCATGGCGGCGAGGACCGGGGTGTTTAGGAACGCCTCGACCTCGTCGGCAGTTCGGAACGACGCATCAAAGTAGTCGGCGGCGAAGGCCGCACCTACACTCACCAGAACTGCAAAGAGAAAGCCCAGCAATACAAAAAGCCAAGGGGAGTGTTTAGGCAAGGCGGGCGCGGTGGCTGCCTCCGCGATGGCCACATTCGCGATGCGCTGGGTATCAAGCGCATCGGAAATGCGCGCTTCCTCCCGCTTGTTGAGATACAGCAGGTAGTTTGCTTCGTCGGCTTTGGCGGTTCGGATTAAATCCTGGTGCTCGATATCCTTCTGGTCCAGAAGGACGGCGCTGCTGCCGTAGTCATGGACTATTCTGGTTGTCGCCGCCGCCTGCGCCTGGTAAGAGGCGAGGTCCGCACGGGCTTTGGCCAGTTCTTCGTCCACCCACTGGTACGTCGGATTCCGGTCGGTAGTTTCTTCGCGCACCGGCGCTTTATCCTCAGCGGCGATGGCGGCCCGAGCCTGGACGATTTGGGCTTCGATTTGCTGAACCGGCCGATAGCTGGGTTCGAACTTGTTAAGTAATTCGGTGCGCTGTAGCTCCAGGGTCAGCAGGGACGACTTTAGTTGTTCGAGCAGTTGAGGGTTGTCGGACTTCCGGTCCGTGGTGGTGAGCCGAGAGGGAGTTGCCGCTGCCACCGCCTCGAGGGTGCGGATGCGCTCCTGGGTTTGTGCGATGGAGGCTTGAGCCTGCCGCATGGTAGCCTCGAATTCATTGGCCTTTTGCAGCACCAAGTCCCTCTGAATCTGAGGGGAGACGGCTCCGTGTTCCTGGTCGCGGCCAAAATCAGCCAGGCGCGCCTCGGCCTCAGTCAACTCCTTCTGATACTGCTCCGCTTGTTGCTGAAAAAAGTTAAACGCGCCAGGAGGGCGATTCACCGCTAAGTGCTTTACAAGATACCCGTCCGCCAGCGTCGTCAGCACGCGCGCCGAAAGCAACGGGTCAGGAGAGGCATAGCTCACTTCGATCATGTTCGATTTCGTCGCGGGCTCGACTTTCAGGCCGTGGTCCAATTTGCGGACTGCTCTGGCAATTCTTATGTCTTTTTCCGCAGCAGCGTTCGGGCGGAGGAAGTCCCAGAAAGAAGGCCGACTCGCGTCAAGACCACAGGTTTCAACGACCTTTTCCAGCAAATCGCGGCTCTTGATCAACTCCACCTCAGAGTTCAAATCCTCCTCGGTGACGAGCTGATTGCTGAGCTGCTGCTGCGGCACGGCGTTTGGCTCTGACGTCACGACTGGGTCCACGCGTTCTTGCTTGACCAGAATCTTCATGCGGGCTTCGTATTGCTCCGGCAGCAGAATTGCCGCCAGAATCGCCGCCCCAAAGACCCCGAGGAAGCAGAGCGTTATCAGTTGGTGGTGGCGAAACATCACTGCCAGTAGATCTCGCGCCGTGGGAGAGAGCGCCCGGACGCTCTCGAAGTTTCCGGGATTCTGATCTTCCATATAAAATCTCCCTCTCGCAGAAGCCTCAATAGGGGTTGTAGTACATACCCAACGCTGAGGCCGGAATGAGCCGCTTGATCTTTGACACGGCATTCTTGGGCACGAACAACATATCTCCGGGCCTCAGGTTCGGGTCTTCGCTTAGGTTCGCGGTCTGAAGCATCCGCTTCACATTAAGCTTCCTAACCTCTACCCAGTCGTTCGAGGCGCGTCGGAAAAGTAGTACCTGCGAGTGTTTTGAGTTCTCATTGAATCCGCCCGCGATGGCGACGGCTTGCGTGACCGTGGTGTCACCCCGCAAATCGAATTTGCCCGGTTTTCCCACTTCGCCGCCGACGATAAAGTAAGGTTTGTTGAAGTCCTTGAGGGCAATGGTGATCACCGGATCGTGCAGAATCTTTGCGTACGCCGTGCGTAGCGCTTGGGTCGCCTCTGGAACGGTTTGGCCCTCGACGTGAAGGTCACCGACACCGTGGAGGGTAACGTAGCCATCGGGCTGGACAGTGACCGCCGTCTGATTGAATTCTGGGGTGAAGGGGAAATCCAAGTCGAAGACGTCTGATTTGCACAATTGATATCGAGGATTCCGGCGTTGCAGCGCTGGCGGGCTCGCCTCCCCACTGCTCGAGGTCTGTGCACTGCCGCCCGTTAATCGAGGGGCTTCGCTGGAGGCAATTGCTTTCGGCTCCTCAGGCAGGGGGGCGGCCCACAACGCGCCGGCCCACAGCACCGTGCTCAGGATCAGAAGTATGGTTTTCTTACTCATTGATATTCCTCCCCTCTGCGCAAGACGAAGTGCCTGCCCGCGACCGCAAAGCCCGCGCGACGTTGCCCATCGTGGGCTGCGTCCACGCGAACTACTCGACCTTGTCCCTGGATCCATACTGGTGGAACTGCGCTCCTGCCTGGCGTAAGAAAAACCTTCAGCTTGACGGCGGACTCCAACGGCGGAGGGCTTT
>Ga0182011_10001655_pt1 | contig 19443 bp, 15 predicted proteins | sample 711E1DmetaG_FD_120481 | JGI IMG/M metagenome (GOLD analysis project Ga0182011, IMG submission 120481) | Permafrost microbial communities from Stordalen Mire, Sweden - 711E1D metaG | ecosystem: Environmental > Terrestrial > Soil > Wetlands > Permafrost | place: Sweden: Stordalen | collected... | reverse complement strand
TGGCGCCCGCTTCGGCGACCAGCGTGCTGGACGCCATCGGCGATCGGCAGGAGCTACCGCTCCAGCTCGTTCGCGGCGACGCCCTGCGGCTGCTCGGCCTGGAGGGCGACGCAGGCAGGGCCTACCAGTCGGTGGCGAGTGCTCTCGGTGCCCCGAAGCCGGTTCGCTTGGCCCCTCCGGAGCCCCCGACGCAGGCGTCCGCCGAGCCCGAAGCGCCCACCGCGTCCGCCGAGCCCGAAGCGTCCGCCGAGCCCATCGCGTCCGCCGAGCCCGAAGCGCCGTCGAAGCCCAGCGTCGCTGATCCCCCGCCGATCCGCTGGGACTAGAGCTGCCCCTCGGCCGCGACCGGCTACACTCGCCATCGCATCAACCGTCCGCAGTGGTGTCTGTGCAGTGACCGAGCGAACCCTCGTCCTCGTCAAGCCCGATGGCGTTCAGCGCCAGCTGGCGGGCCGGATCATCGCCCGCTTCGAGGAGCGCGGCCTCAAGATCGTGGGCCTCAAGTTCGTGAAGGTGGACCGCGATCTGGCCGAGCGCCACTATGCCGCCCACGAGGGCAAGCCCTTCTTCGAGGGGCTGGTGGCGTTCATTACATCGAGCCCGCTCGTGGCGGTGGCTCTGGAAGGCCCGAACGCGATCGGCATGGTGCGGACGATGGTCGGGGCCACGAAGCCGACCGAGGCCGCACCCGGGACGATCCGCGGCGATCTCGCGATCGAGATGGGCCAGAACCTGATCCATGCGTCCGATGGACCTGAGACCGCGGCGACTGAGCTGGCCATCTGGTTCCGGCCGGACGAGCTGGTGAGCTACGAGCGCGAGATCGACCGCTGGGTCAGGGGGCCGGAGGCTCGCTGACGCGATCCGCGGGGTCGGAGACCGCAAGCCCACACCCGACAAGACTGCGCCCTCCCGGTGGCCGGCGGCCGCCGCCGGCGGTCGTCAGTGGGTGAGCTCGATCTTCGCCAGCTTGAGAACCAGCGCCAGGTCGTCCGCGTTTCGGACTGCCAGCCGGACGGGCCAGCCCTCGATGGCCTTGGTCGCTGCCGCCAGTCCTTGTTGAATCGCGGTCGGAAGGTCGCTGCCGAGGGCGGCCTCGCGGGCCGTATCTGAGAGAGCCATGCCAGCTCGGAAATGGCCAGCGTCGGGGAACAAGTAGAGGATTCCCTTCTTGCCGCGCTCGAGGCGACAGGACCAGCCGTACTTGGCGCCGCCGTAGACCCACCGCTCGGTCACGGGCGAGAACTGGGCGCCGATCGCCTCCTGGAGTTCTGTCCAGAGGTGGGAGACGGGGCCGAGAAGGTCGGCTAGATCCTCGGCGGTCGGCGGCACGGGCTTGTCGCTCATCGCTCAATCGGTGATGTTGCGGGCGGGGGCGGAGGTCTTGACCGGCTTCGGGCTGCCCGACGGCTGAGCCGAAACACTCGGCGTCGCGGAGGTCGATGGGGCCGGGGTGGCCGGTAGAGGCGCCAGCGTTGGAACGGGCGTGGCCTTCGGGGTGGGGGAGGGGGTCAGTCGCGGTGTGCGCGTCGGGGTCGCGTGGGCCGCCGTGTCGAGCGGAATGCCGAATCTCGAGGCGTTCGAGGCGCCGAATCCACCGAACGCGAGTGCCACGGCGAGAGCCGCGCCGCCAACGACCAGGAGGCTGACCGCCAATGTTCGGTTGAGACGCCAGGTGAGCGCGAGCTTGCGTCGGAGCTCCCGAGCGCCCTCTGGTGCCGCCCCCTCTGATTCCACAGAAGGCTCAACGTGGGGCGTCGCCCCGGGAGCCGCGGGCGGCAAGGCCGCGACCCTGGCAGTGGAGTTGTCGTTCGCCACGACATCGTTCGCCACGGCCGTGGTCGTGGGCGTCGGCGGAAGCGCCGCGGCGCGAGTTCCGCTCGACTTCTTCTTGGCGGGAACGGCCTTGACCTCGGTGGAATCGGCCTGCGCCGGAGCAGCGGTCGCCGCGGCGCCGGCAGCGTCGCCACCCGCTGTCGAGTCGACGGATGGGTCGGTCACGATGGCTGACTTCTTCGGACGCAGTGGATCGAAGGCCCACCGGGGCCGTTCGCTGCCGGCCGTCGAGACATCCTCGGTCGGGGTGAGCGCGCCGAAGACCAGGAGTCGGCCGTAGCAGGCGAGCGAAAGCACGATCGAACCGGCGAACAGGAACTGCAGCGAACCCGGAAGGGCAAGCCGGATGAGCGTCGATCGGGCCTCATACACGGGGCTGCCGGGCCAACCCAGAGTCGCGACCGCGATCGCCACCAGCGCCAGACCGAGCAGAGGGGTGCGCCGCAACCAGCCATGTAGCCTTTCCAGGTTCGAAGTGGCGAACGCGTGCGAGACGGCGCCGACCCATGCGACGAGGCCGGTCTTGGCGGCAACGAACGCGAGCAGCCACATCCGTGCCGGCTCCGCCGCCGCGTCGGTGCGCGCGGCCAGCGCAAGCAGAACGAAAGCCGCGTCTGCGACGATCGAGTAGGCGGCAATCTCCTCGAGTTCGTCGTGGACTAGCGACGCGAGACCGCCGAGCACGAGCGTGGCGACCGCCACCACCTGCACCACCGAGACCGCGACGTTCAGCCAGTCGCTCCGAATGCCGAACGTGGTCGCGCTCCAGCCGACCGCGAGAATACCCAGTCCAGCAGGAACCCATACCAGCAGCAGGGCCTGGGTCAGTGGCTCGGCGGTCCGGCCGAGTCGTGCTGCCGGGACGTGGAACGGTACGGCGCCGCTCCGGACGGCGAGCGCAAGGCCGAGACTCAGGAATGCCAGCACGAAAATCGGGCTGTCGCTTGGGCCTCTCCAGTTGGGCCGTATGACGGCGATCGCGGCGAGCAAGAGGGCCCCCGACACCAGGCCGATCGTGCGCATTTCGGCCAGCCTTCCGTCCGTCTCGGAACCGGGGGCGGTTGTGCGGACCATGACAAGCGCCCCGGCTGTAACGGCGGCGGCGCCGGCCGCAAGAGCCACGCCCGAATCGGTGGCGGTGAGGGCAACGGCCAGCCCGGCGAACGTGGCGAGGGACGCTGGCGCGAGGTCATCGGGCCAACCGACCGCCAGGGCCACAACGCACAGCAGGAGACCCGAGCCCGCCGCGCAGGCCAGGAACAGGCCCGAGTACTGGCTCCCGGCCAGCGTGACGTCCCCGATGGCGACCCTGGTCGTCGGCCCGACGAGGAGCGCAGCCACGAAGGCCACGGACAGGGCCGTGAGCCCTGCGATCCGGCCCGTTCGGCCGGCAGGTCGAGGTACGAGGCCGGAAACGGCCCCGACTCCGCAGGCCGCAAGGAAGACGAGAAGGCTCATCGGCCCGGATCCCTCGGCTCTGCCGACTCGGGCGCCTTGCGCGGCACTCGTGGCTCACGCTGCTCGCGTGGACTCGGGCGCCGCGTCCGGCTCGGTGCCGGTGTGGGCTGCGTAGAGGGCTCGGGAGATGGGGGAGTCGCATCATCGACGGGACCGGCTCTCTTGACCGACCCGTCGTTGGCGGCTATTCGGCTCGCCCTGGGGGCCCTTGGCTTCGAGGTTCTGGCTGTCGACACGCGCTTCGGGGCGGCGGGAACGGCCACAGGAACGGCGCCAGCGTCGGCAGGAGTGCCCGCCGAGGCCTTCGCCGAGGCCTTCGGGGCAGCCTTCGCGCGAGGCATGCCAATCGCCACGCCGTCGGATCGGGTCTCGGCCGTGGCCGTCTCAACAGACTCAGTCGCCCCTTCGATCGCCCCTTCGTCCGGCTCGGCCTCGTCAGGTATTTGGGTCGTGCCCTCTCGCTCGGCGGACGCCGTACGCTCGGCGGCCGCGTGCCCCAGCTCAGCGGCGTCTGCTTCGGCAGGGGAGAGGAGCAGGCTCGTTGCTCCAACAGTGCCGACGAGCAGCACCGTCAGAACCACCTGCCGCAGAGAGGATCCCGCTCCAACCCAGGCCTCGAGCAGCAAGGAGATACCCAGCAACAGGAGGACGAGTCCGGCGCCGACCCGGAGTACGTTCCGTCCAGCCATGGGCACGATGGCGAGAGCGATCAGGGCAAACCCGGCGGCCTGGGCCGCGACAGGTCCAGCCAGCGGCTTCACGGGCGTAACGAACCAACCGACGGAGAACGCAGCCGCTGCTGCGATCAGTTCTGCGGCTGCGCCGATCCCCGAGCCCTCGCTCTCGATGGATCGATCTCGTGTCGCCGCCCAGAGGAGGTAGATCGCGAGGACCGCGCCCAGTATCCGGAAGGCGACTGCCAGTCCGGTCGGCTCACTGGAAGAGGCGAGCGGTGTGGCGACCATGGCCACCAGTAGGCCAAGGGCCACCAGACGGCTGTCGCGGGGAGTGACCGCCGCAACGCCGCCGATCACGGCCACCGCCGCGGCGACCACGGCCAGTTGGATCATGTGTCGCTATTGGCGGCGACCCGTGGGTCGCGCATCCCGGTCACGGGGTCTTCGACGGCGCCGGGGACACGCTTGGGGACGGTTGTGGCTTCGCCTGCGGTACGAGTCCGAACGCGCTCGTCGGCCAGTAGCGCAGCCATGCTCGGCCGATCACCGAGGATTTGGGGATCGGACCAAAGTCGCGCGAGTCCTGGGATTGCTCGCGATGGTCGCCCATCACGAAGAGTTCGTCCTTTTTCAACACCCATGTTCTGCTGCGGCCGTCCTGCATGTCGGTGGTCTGGCCCTTCATCACGAAAGGCTCCACCAGCAGCGTGCCATTGAGGTACACGCGGCCCCCGTGGATGTCGATCGTGTCTCCCGCGACACCGATGACCCGCTTGATGTACGGGGTTCCAGAGGGGTCCTCCCAGCCGGCGGGCGGCTTGAAGACCACGATGTCGTCGCGGTGGTAGTCGTCGAAATGGGGCGTGAGTTTGTCCACGAGAACGTACTGACCCGGCATCAGTGTGTTCTCCATGGAGGTTTGCTGAATCTGGTAGGGCTGAGCCACGAAGAGCTGGACAACCAGGAAGATGACAAGCACTACCAGGAGCGTCTCGAGCAACTCGAGGAGGCAACCGAGCGATCTACGGTTCACAAGTCCGCGAGTATAGGGGCTGTGCTATCGTCCTGCCCCGTGGAACTACCCAACAGACTGGGCCTGCTCAAGAGCGGCCGCTTTTTGAGGCTGGTATCGGCCATCGGGGCGCTCGCCTTGCTGGGCGGGATTCTCTACAACGCCACCTTGGTCGATCGGCTCCCGCCGACGTGCACGATCCAGGTCAGCAGCCTCACGAGCAACGGTCTGGCAAGGACTCTGACCTCGATCAACGTCTCCTTCAGCGAGGCGGTCAGGAAAGATACGGCCGAAGGCGCCTTCTCGATGACGGAGCAAGTCGCGGGCACGCCCAAGATCGCGGGCACATTCCACTGGCAGGGGAACAAGCTGATCTTCACGCCCTCGGCCAAGCTGCCACTCTCCACGAAGTTCCACGCTCACGTCGCGGCCGGTGTCCAGGACGTCGCCGGAAACACCCAGGGGGGCTCGCAGGACATCGACTTCACGACGGTCGGCGCGCCGACCGTCGCTTCAGTGGTGCCGGCTACAGGCTCCCCGGCGGTCCCGGTCGACCAACCGATCCAGATCACGTTCGACCGAGAGATGGACACGCAGAAAGTCGTCGCCGGCCTGACCCTCGAGCCGGCCATCACCTACCAGGCGTCCTGGAACGGTCCAACCCTGACGCTCAAACCCGCCGCACCGCTGGAATACGCGACCACCTACACGGTGAAGATCGGCGATCCGGCGGTGGACACGGATGGCACCAAGCTCCTGCCGTACAGCACGAGCTTCAAGACAGTCGGCATCGGCCTGCGGGTTACAACCCTGATACCGGCTCCGAACACCGCCGGCGTCAGCGTCGACAGCCAGATCGCGGTTGTGTTCGACGCCCCGATCGACCCGACGTCGATCGCCGGGGCAATCACCGTCACGCCGCCCGTAACCGGCTCGATCGCCGCGATCTCACTTCCCGATGACCGCACCCCAGTCAGCAAGGCCACGCCGACGCCGGCCACCTCAGCGGCGAACGTACTCGTCTTTACCCCGGATCACGGGCTTCAGCCCGACACCACGTATTTCGTGACACTCAGCTCGACGGTGAAGAAGGCCGACGGTCAGGTCGCCTCGGGTCGGACATGGACATTCATCACTGGAGTGCCCCCCGCCAATGCCCTCAACCAGATCGCCTTCATCTCCCCGCGAAGCGGAGTCGACAACTTGTGGCTCATGAACCCTGATGGTTCGAACCAGCGCCAGGTCACGGCTGAGTTGGTGCCCGTCAGCGGCTATGACATCAGTGGCGACGGCATGACAATCGCGTATGGCGCCGGCGGCGTCGTGAAAAAGCTGTCGCTCAGTGCCGATACCGTCACGACGCTTACCTCCGCGGGGAACTTCGAGTACGCGCCGACGATTACTCCTGACGGCAGCGGAGTGGTCCTGGCCCGGCACGGTCCGGATGGTTCAGATCGGGGCTACTGGCTCGTAACGAACGGCGCGGACACAGGGCAATTGACACCGTCCGGCGCTCCAGTTCTGGGCAGCGTGGGGTCCGTCGCGACCGGCGCTGCGGGCGACCCGGGCACGTCCCCCTGGGCTTCACGGGCGGCCTTCACCTCCGACGGCTCGATCATGCTGCTGGTTCTCGGAGGCAGCGGCGGGCTGGAGCTTGTCGACATGACGGGCGCCGGCAACCCGGCCATCAAGGTCAATTTGCAGGGCAACTCCCGCCCAGTCTGGATGCAGATAGACAGCGCCTTCTATGTCGTTGGTTCCAGCGACGGCGGCGCCACGTGGTCCAACTGGCGAGTTGCCCTCACCGGTGCCGCAACGAGAGTGGGCCCCGCAGCGAGCGATCTCGCGTCGAGTGGCTCGAATATGGCCGTGATTGCCAATGCCGCAGATGGCTCGTCCCACGTGTCGTACTTCTCTCTGACCGGCGGACCGACGACGAATCTGACCGACGACCCGTCGTTCCGCGAGTCGGTGCCGTCGTTCGCGCCGGATGGTTCCGCCGTGGTCTTCGGACGGGTGGTGTCAAGATCGCCGGGGGTCTCGGCCGGGATCTGGAAGGTCAACGTAGATGGCACCGGCCTGACGAATCTGTCCACGGACGGATACGCCCCTCGCTGGGTCCCATAGCTCAAAGCCAGCTTGCTGGCTCCCGGTCGGGCGGCCGGGCCGTCGATCACCTTAAGTCGGCGCCGGCTCCAGCCGTGGCGCGCGGGTCAAACGTCCCGCCAGGTCGGGACCTGAGGCCCCGGTTCGGCGGTCTCGAATGCATATTTGTGGGCCCAATCGCCGTTTGACCCCCCGTTCGGGCCGTTGATACACTCCGGCCGGCCCGTGTATGCATACCATCATCGGAAACCGGGCCCTGTTCCCCGGAGGCGCACCCGTCCCGCTGCGCTCCCCGTGCCGCCTAAGAAGGAGTCGCTCGCCCCCCATGAATCCAGATCTGCTCCAAGCGTTCATCCCGATCGCGGGTCTGCTCGCGGTAGGGTTCGCGATCCTCCTCGCTCGTGACGTCCTATCCCGCGACACCGGGACCAAGGAGATGATGGACGTCTCCGCGACGATCAACGAGGGCGCGGTCGCCTTCATCAAGCGCCAGTACACGACGATCGCCCTGCTGGCTCTTGCCGGATCGGTCGTGATCTTCGCGATCATCTCGGTGCTCGAGACCGCGAGCGTCGCCGACACTTCGCACACCGGGATCGACATCGGCATTCGCACCGGTGGAGCGTTCCTCATCGGCGCCGCCTGCTCGATGGCCTGCGGGATCATCGGCATGCTCGTCAGCGTCAAGGCGAACGTCCGTGTCGCCTCCGCCGCCCGCCGCAGCCTCGTCGAGGCCGTTCAGGTGGCCATGCGCGGGGGCGCCGTTTCCGGCTTCCTGGTCGTTGCCCTGTCGCTCCTGGGCGTGTGGTCGATCTTCGCCATCAACGGCGGCCTGGCCGGCGGCGACAGCACGAAGGACGCCCCGTTCCTGATCGTCGGCTATGGCTTCGGTGCCAGCTTCGTGGCCCTATTCGCACAACTGGGCGGTGGTATCTACACCAAGGCCGCCGACGTGGGCTCCGACCTCGTGGGTAAGGTCGAGGCGGGTATCCCCGAAGACGACCCCCGCAACGCGGGCGTGATCGCGGACCTCGTCGGTGACAACGTCGGCGACTGCGCCGGCCGCGGCGCCGACCTCTTCGAGTCCACGGCCGCCGAGAACATCGGCGCCATGATCCTCGGTGTCGGCGTCTACGCCCTGGCCCTCAAGGCCGGCTGGCCGAACCCGACCGCTTGGATCTTCTTCCCGCTCGTCGTCCGAGCTTTCGGTCTCGTCTCCACCATGGTCGCGATGTTCTTCATCCGCGGCAAGGAGACCGAGAACCCGATGAACATCCTGAACCGTGGCTACTGGGTCACCACGATCCTCAGCGCACTCTCGCTCGTTCTCGTCACCTACACGATGATGAACACGAACGGCGCGACGGGCGACAACAACATCCCCACCTGGATCTACTTCCTAGGAGCCGGCTGCGTCGGCCTTGCTACCAGCATCGCCTTCGTCTACATCACCCAGTACTACACCGCCGGCAGCTTCCGCCCCGTCCGTGAGATCGCCGAAGCCTCCAAGACCGGTCCCGCCACCAACATCATCGCCGGCATGTCAGTCGGGTTCGAGACCACGGCCGTCACCGCCATCACCATCGGCCTGGCCCTCCTGGCCAGCAACTGGCTCGGCGCTCACTCCGGGCTCGGCTCGGTGGGTGGCGTCTTCGGCACCGCCGTCGCGACCATGGGCATGCTGATGACCACGGCCTATGTTCTGGCGATGGACACCTTCGGCCCCATCACCGACAACGCCGGCGGCATCGCCGAGTTCAGCCGTGCAGAGGCAGGCGCCCGTGACATCACCGACCGCCTCGACGCGGTCGGCAACACCACCAAGGCGCTCACCAAGGGCTACGCAATCGCGTCGGCATCACTGGCCGCCTTCCTACTGTTCTCGGCCTATATCGATAAGGTCAACCTGATCCTCGGTCGACAGATTGCTGCCGGCACCCGCACCGCCGCTCAAGGCCTCATGACCTCGGTCAACCTGGCTGACGTGAACGTCTTCGTCGCGGCCCTGATCGCCGCGATGCTCGTCTACTACTTCAGCTCTCTGGCCATCCGGGCAGTTGGCACGACCGCTCAGGCGATCATCGTCGAAGTCCGACGCCAGTTCCGCGAAATCCCCGGGATCATGGACTACACCGGCCGGCCGGACTACGCCCGCGTCGTCGACATCACGACCAAGGCAGCCCTCCGCGAAATGATGCTTCCGGGCGTCGTGGCCGTCGCCACCCCGATCATCGTCGGCGTCCTTCTCGGCTACGAAGCCGTCGCGGGCATGCTGATGGTCGGTACGATCGCCGGCGTCCTGCTCGCCACCGTCCTCAACAATGGTGGCGGCGCGTGGGACAACGCCAAGAAGTACATCGAGTCCGGCCATCTTCTCGACGAAGATGGAAAGGTGATCGGCAAGAAGTCGCTGGCGCACCAGGCGGCCGTCGTGGGTGACACCGTCGGCGATCCGTTCAAGGACACCGCCGGCCCGTCGCTTCACGTTCTCGTGAAGCTGCTGGCTACCATTACCCTGGTGATGGCCCCGCTCTTCATCCGCTAGTCCAGCTCTTTGGCGTAGGGCCGGCGGTCATCCGACCGCCGGCTCGCGCGCATATGAGCCCGTACCGCACTCGAACCGAGGAGACGTCGCGTGGACCTGTCCATCCAGGCGCTGGTCATGGGGCTCGTACAGGGTCTCACCGAGTTCCTGCCCATATCGAGCTCGGGTCACCTCGTTCTAGTCCCGTGGCTCTTCGGGTGGAAGGACCAGTTCATCGATTCGGTCGCCTTCACCGTCGTCTTGCACATGGGCACCTTGCTTGCCCTGCTCGTCTACTTCTGGCGCGACTGGCTGACCCTCATTCCCGCCGGCCTCGCCGCCATCCGGGACCGCTCGTTCAAGGGCGACCAGAACCGGAAGATGGCATTCCTCCTGGTCGTCGCCACCATTCCGGCAGTACTGGTCGGGCCTATATTCGAGTCGAAGTTCGAGGAACTCGTTCGCGCTCCCGCGGCCATCGCCCTGACCCTCTGCGTCGGCGCCGCAATTCTGTGGTTGGCCGACCGGTGGGGCGCCCGGAAACGCGAGATGGACTCGCTCACTTTCCGTGAGTCGCTGGGCATCGGCATCGCCCAGGTCGTGGCCCTCGTGCCGGGCATCAGCCGCTCGGGAATCAGCATCTCCGCTGGCCTGTTCATGGGCCTCAACCGCGAGGCCGCGGCCCGGTTCAGCTTCCTGATGGCCACCCCGGTCATCGGCGGCGCCGGTGTGTGGGAAGCCCGCAAATTCCTCACTCATGAAGCCGGACCGTCCCCCGAGATGAACGTCGTCATCATCGGCTTCGTGGCCGCGGCCATCTCGGGCATTCTCGCCGTCCACTTCATGCTCGAGTTCCTCAGGCGCCAGCCACTGACCGCGTTCGTCGTGTATCGAGTGGTCGCGGCCGCGGTCGTCTTCATCGTGCTGCTGTCGCCGCACGGCGCCTGAGAAGCGCGCCGCCCCGATGGAAGTCATCAAGCAACTCCGACAGCGCGAAATCCGAGACCTGCTGGGGCAGCGTCCGATCAGGACCCAGCAGGAACTCGCAATGGCTCTCCGCGAGAGGGGCTTCAGGGCCACTCAGGCCACGATCAGCCGGGACGTGGCCGAACTGGGGCTCATCAAATCGAGCCAGGGTGGCGTGCAGACGTACCTGGTGCCGGCCCGCGTCACCGAGGCGGAGAGCACAGGCGAGGAGCGGCTGCGAGCCCTCATGCACGATCTCCCCGTGGAGGTGCGCGAGGCAGGGCTGATGCTCGTTCTCAAGACCCTGCCCGGGTCCGCCCACGCCATCGCCGCCGCGCTCGACCGCACGCGCTGGCCTGAGGTGGTGGGCAGCATCGCCGGCGACGACACGGTCTTCGTCGCGTTTGCCGACCGCATGTCGATGCAGCGGATCCGCGGCAGGCTGGCTTCTCTGGGACGCTAGGTCGCCGGTCGGACGGCCGATTCCGTGGGCCAGCGCAGCTGGCACGTTGTCGCCGAGCCAAGCTCCGCTTGGCTTTCGGTGCTCGCTCACGCACGCATAGGTGCGCTCGCTCCGCTCCTCGGCTGCGCCTCGGTCTCGGCTCGTCGGCCCGGCGACAGGGTTCGTCGCCCGTCGGGCCCAAGACGCGGACCGGCCCCGGCTTCCGGGGAGGAGGAGGGAGGATCCGGAAGGCGGGGCCGGTGGTCTTGCTCTGTTGACCCGAATCATGATCAGGGGCATTTCAGGAAACCAGCCCACATTCGTCCCTCCCCGGTGGGGACATCAGTTCTGGTGCAAACGTGGGGCGGTGTGCCCTCGAAATGCAGTAGACGGCCCAAATGGAACATATCGGAAGCCCAACCGGTGCTTCCGCGGCTGCCCGTCGGAGCCTGCAGGCGCGCCCGGAAGGAACGCCTTTCGAAATTGCTTTGACACGCGCAGAGGCGGCGGCTAGGATACGCGCCGGTCGAACTTCAGGGCATAGAGGGTGGTGCGCCTGGAGTTCTTTTCCTTATCCCGGGCCGCGAGGTACCGGAGCTTCGCCGGCCAGGGTCGGACGAACGAGAACGGGAGCCTCCCGCGGTGAACAACAAGACTCAATACATCTCGGAAGAGGGTCTGACCAAGCTCCGAGCCGAACTCGAGGAGCTGGTCAATGTCCGGCGCCAGGAGATCGCGCAGCGCATCCACGACGCGAAGGAACACGGAGACCTCGCCGAGAACGCCGAGTACGAGGATGCAAAGAACGAGCAGGCTTTCGTCGAGGGACAGATCCAGCGGCTCGAGGGCCTGATCAAGAACTCCACCATCATCGACGGCAACCACGGCACCGATCACGTCCAGATCGGGTCCACCGTGAAAGTCGAAGGCAGCGACGGCAAGGAAGTCTTCACGATCGTCGGTTCCACGGAGGCAAGCCCTCGCGACGGCAAAATCTCCAACGAGTCTCCGGTCGGTCGGGCGCTGCTCGGTAAGCACAAGGGCGAATCGGTCGTCGTCCATGTCCCGGCCGGCGACTTCTCCTACAAGATCCTCGACATCAGCTAGCAGGCCCGCCGTGTATTGGGCCGACGAACTGGCCGCATCCGTTAGCGGGCCTCAGATCGTCAACGACTCCAAGTCACCCTCGGGCACGGTTCACGTCGGCTCGCTGCGTGGCGTAGTCCTCCACGACGCGATCCATCGGGCGCTGCTGGGCGCCGGCCTCGAGTCGAAGTTCCTCTACGGCGTCGACGACATGGACGCCATGGACTCGCAGGCGTTGCTTACCTCCGACGCTGTGGACAAGTACATGGGCGCGCCGCTCTCCCGGGTTCCCGCTCCAGAGGGAAGCAGCGCCGCCAACTACGCCCGCCACTTCGTCGGCGAGATCTTCTTCCGGACCTTCAAGCCGCTCGGTATCAAGCCCGAGTTCTACTGGGTCAGCGAGCTATATGCCGCCGGCAAGATGGATCGCTACGTCAAGCTGGCTCTGGATCGGGCCGACCGAGTGCGGGCGATCTACCTGCGAGTGAGCCACGTCGAACGTTCGAGCGAGTGGCTGCCGATCCAGGTTATCTGCGAGCAGTGCGGCAGGATCGGCACCACGTACGCCACCGACTGGGACGGCTCGACGGTCGCCTACACGTGCAAGCCGGACATGGTGTCGTGGGCAAAGGGCTGCGGCCACGAGGGTCGAGTCTCGCCGCTGGGCGGCCAGGCCAAGCTGCCCTGGAACCTGGAATGGGCGGCCAAGTGGGGTCTGCTCGGTGTCACGATCGAGGGCTGCGGCAAGGACCTCGCCACTGCCGGCGGTTCGCGCGATCGCTCCGACGCGATCAGCCGCGAGGTCTTCGAGGTCGAGCCGCCGCGCAACGTCAGCTATGAGTTCCTCAACGTGGGCGGCAAGAAGATGTCCACGTCAAAAGGCCAGGGCGTCGCCGCGCACACCATCGCCGAGGTCCTGCCGCCGGAGCAGCTCCGTTTTCTCTTCCTGCGGCCGCGCCCCAACCAGGTCATCGAGTTCGACCCCGAAGGCGACACGATCCCACGCCTCTTCGACGAGTTCGACCGGATCGCCGCGGCCACCGCCGGCCACGAGGTCAAGGGAGAGCTGCCGGCAGACCACGAGCGACTCTTCTTCTACTCGCTGCTGGGGCCCTCTCCGGACGTGGCCGCGGCCGCCGCCGCATTCCGGCCCGCCTTCGCGCATCTGGCCCTGCTGCTCCAGATTCCGGGCGTCGACATCGCTGAGCGGATGGAAGCCGAGAAGGGCGCGCCGCTGACCGCGATGGAGAACGGGATTCTGAATGAAAGGACGGCCTCATCCCGCGCCTGGCTCGAGTCCTACGCTCCCGAGAGGGCGCGTCTGGTCATTCGCCGCGAATCGGTCCCGGAGGAAGCAGCCACCCTCGACGCCGAGCAGAAGGGCTACCTCGCCTCACTCGCCGCCGCCGCCGAAACGGAGACGCCCCGTTCTGGCGACGCATGGCAGACGCTGATATTCCGCGTAGCCTCGGACGCCGGTCTTGCTTCGGGGCGCGCCTTCGGGGCACTCTATGCCGCCTTCCTGGGCCGCTCGAACGGGCCGCGCGCGGGCTGGCTGCTGGCGAGCCTGGAGCCCGCGTTCGTAGTGGAGCGGCTCCGGGCTGCAGCGTAGGCCGCGGCGTAGCCCACGGACACGTTGGCGCTGGCCGACAGGGCGGCGGGCGAGAGTCCAGAAAGGCGCCCTCAGGCCCCCCGCAATGCCCGGGACGTCGCGTTCGGATCGGTGGCGGTCAGCGGTTCTCGCCCAAAGTCCATCTGCTGAGCAATAGGCAAGATCGGGGAGATTTGGGCGCCAATCCCTTTCCACCGCGCCTCCCCGCGCTATGCCCCGGCTAAACTCAATGCCAGCGACGCGGGCCTCGCCGCCGTCGAACAAAAGGAGTGGCACCGTATGAGCATCGGGCTGGCCAGGCTGCGAGAGGAGCCGGAGCGGATTCGGCAGGGAGCGATCGACAAGGGCGAGGACCCGTCGATCGTCGATGCCGCGCTGGCCCTCGAAGGCAAGCGCCGCCAGCTGCTCGGCGATTCGGACCGTCTGAAGGCCGAGCGCAACGTCGCCTCCAAGCAGATCGGCGAGGAGATTCGCGGCGGCGCCGCGCCCGGCGGCCCGGAAGTGGCGGCGCTGCGCCAGGCCTCAACCGACGCCGGAGCCCAGATCGAGAAGCTCGACGCGGAGCTGGCCGCGACGGAGCAGCAGCTCGAGGAGTTGCTCCTGCGAATTCCCAACCCAGCCGATGCGGACGTGCCGGTGGGCGACGAGTCCGCGAACCAGACCGTTCGGACGTGGGGCGAGCAACTCCCCAAGGAAGTGGACGCCGCCGCCGGCCATTGGACGCGCCGACCGCACTGGGAGGTCGCCGCCGACCTCCAGATGTTCGACCTGGAGCGCGGCGCCAAGATCACCGGCTCGGGCTTCCCGGTTTATATCGGCCAGGGCTCCCGCCTGCAGCGCGCCCTGATCGACTTCATGCTGGACGTTCACACCGCCGAACACGGCATGACCGAGATATGGCCGCCGGCCCTGGTCAATGCTGCCTCGGCCAGAGGCACTGGCCAGATCCCCGACAAGGAAGACCTGATGTACGTCGTCGGGCGCGACGAGTTGTACCTGGTCCCCACTGCAGAGGTTCCGGTCACGAACCTCCACCGTGACGAGATCTTCGAGGCGGATCAGCTGCCGATTCGATACGCGGCTTACTCGCCGTGTTTCCGGCGCGAGGCCGGCGCAGCGGGCAAGGACACCCGGGGCATCCTGCGCGTCCACCAGTTCGACAAGGTGGAGATGGTCTTCTTCGAGAAGCCGGAGGCCTCGACCGAGGCGCTCGAGTGGCTGACCGGTCGGGCGGAGGTTATCCTCCAGCGGCTCGGCCTGGCGTACCGAGTCCTCCTCATGGCAACCAAGGACATGGGCTTCGTCCAGGCCAAGAAGTACGACCTGGAGGTCTGGGCCCCCGGCGTCGAGCGCTGGCTCGAAGTCAGCTCTTGCTCTAACTTCCGGGACTACCAGGCCCGTCGCATGGCGATCCGCTACCGGCCCGAACCCGGTGCCAAGCCCGAGCTGGTCCACACGCTCAACGGCTCCGGCCTGGCTCTGCCCCGTACCGTCGCCGCGATCATCGAGACTTACCAGCAGTCGGACGGCAGCTTGGTCGTCCCCGAGGCGCTGCGGCCGTATATGAGGGTGGACCGAGTCGGGCCGTAGCTGCGAAACCGGCCCAGCCCTGGCTCCGCGCCGCCCAACCCGAGGCGGGATCACTTCTGGCAGGATAGGCTCATCCAAGCGTTTGTCCTGTATCGTCGTGTAGCCACGGCAACCGGGTTTGGAGGATCGGATGGGAATGGTCAGTGGTCGACGCGGTCGGTGGGGCGCGGTGGCATGTGTGGCCGTGCTGATGGCCCTGACCGCCGCCGGCTGCTCGGGCCCCGCCGAGACCCCGTCGAGAATCTTCGTCACATTGCCGCCGCCGCCCGCCGCCGCTGGCCCCGCGCCCACGATCGGCAGCGAGGTCATTTCGACCAGCGCGCCGGACGACCGATGGACGGTCACCTTCAAGAAGCCGGTCGTAACCGGCATCTCGATCGCGGTGTCAGCCAAGATGAACGACGCGATCACGGCGGCGGTCAACGGCTACATCGACGCCTTCACCGGAAGCGGCCTGCCAGCGGTGACCAGCAGTGCCTCCCCGAGCACGCTCGAAGGGGACTTCTCCATTGCGCTGACTTCGCCCACGATCGTCAGTCTGAGGTTCACCGTCTTCACCCGGGTCGGCGGCGGAGTGCTCGTCGGCAAGCCCGGAAGCATCAACCTCGCGGTGTCGAGCGGCTCGAAGATCAACCTGACGGACATACTTGCCGACCCGACCGCGGCCTTGCCAACCCTGTCGAGCAAGGCGCATTCCGCCCTGGCGTCGTCGCTGGGCAAGCAGCTGACATGGTCCGGCAAGGCAACCTCCATCAGCTTCTTCGACAACGCTTGGGCCATGACCAGCTCGGGCCTCGAGTTCACCTGGGCGCAGGGCGAGGTCGCCGGCAAGTCGGCGGGCATGCCCAGCGCGAACCTCGCATGGTCCGGCATCAAGTCGCTCATCAAGGCCAGTGGCCCGGCCGGCCAGTTCGTCGATTAGAAAGAACCGCCAACAGACCGCCTGACCAACCGCGATCAACCTCGCCCCCAACCTTCGGCCGCCCACGCAGGAGATCCACCTCAGTGACCGCACAGTGACCGCAGTCCCAAACGTCAAGCTCAACAACGGCGTCGAAATCCCCCAGCTGGGGTTCGGCGTCTTCCAGATTCCGCCGGCGGAGACACGGGCTGCGACCCTGGAGGCATTGCGGATCGGCTACCGTCATATCGACACGGCCGAGATGTACGGCAACGAGCGCGAAGTAGGGCAGGCCGTTCGCGATTCGGGGATCGACCGCGCCGAGGTCTTCGTCGCGAGCAAGCTCAACAACGGCTTCCACGCCCACGACCCGGCGCTCCAGGAGTTCGACCGATCGCTCGCTGCAATGAAGTTCGACTACCTGGATCTCTTCCTGATCCACTGGCCGCTTCCGGCAGTCGGCGACTACGTCGAGACATGGAAGACGCTCGAGGAGATCTACCGATCCGGACGCGTCCGGGCGATCGGCGTATCGAACTTCCAGGCGCATCACCTCGAACGACTGGCCGCCGACACGGAGACCGTTCCGGCGGTCAACCAGATCGAGATCCACCCGTATTTCGCCCAGGACGACCTTCGCACGTTCGACCGCCAGCACGGGATCGCCACCGAGGCGTGGTCGCCGATCGCCCAGGGCCAGGTGCTCGACGATCCGACTATCGTTGGCATCGCCGGCCGCCTGCACCGCACACCCGCTCAGGTAACTCTGCGATGGCACATCCAGCGCAGCGACATCGTCTTCCCGAAGTCATCGAACCCGGCGCGGATCGCCGAGAACTTTGCCATCTTCGATTTCGAGCTGGCGCCCGACGACATGGCGGCAATCACCGCGCTCCACCGCAACGGCCGTCGCGGCCCGAACCCCGACGAGTTCAACTGGATCCCGTGAAGTAGTTCTGCCCCGGGGCCCCCGGCAGCGCCTATGCGTCGTCGATCAACCCCAGCCGCCGCAATTCCTCGAGGAGCGCTCGTTTGTCGATGGGCTTGACGAGGAAGTAGTCGCACTGGCCCTGGATCGCTTCCAGGACGTTGTCCCGATCGGCGTGGGCGGTGGTCATGATCACTCTGGCGCGTTTCTCCGCCGTGACCCCCGCCTCCTGTTCCAGTTGCCGGATCTGCTTGAGGGCCTCCTGGCCGTCCATCTCGGGCATCATGATGTCGAGGCAGACCAGGTCGTAGGGGTCGCCGGCCTGAAGCGCGGTGCGCACCGCGTCCACGCCCTGCTTGCCGTTCATGGCGACGTGCGGAGAGCCGTAGCGCTTGAGGATCTCGCGCAGCATGACCCGGCTTGTGAGTTCGTCCTCGACGATGAGCGTCTTCAACGCGGTCCTCCTGAATCGGCTCCCTCCGGGCCGGCGAAGTTGCGCATCGCCTCACTCAGCCGGGCCAACTGGGACTCTAGGATCGGTACACGAGCGATGATGGCCTTCATGCCGCCGGACTGTCCAGCTCTCTCCGTTTCGAGCGCCGCCGCTCGTAGGGCCTCACCGCCCACGTTCGCCGACGCACCCTTGATGGTGTGGACCGCGCGGAGTGCCCCCGTCGCGTCGTCGCTCTCCAGACAGCACTTGAGAGCTTCGACGTGGGTCGGGACGTCCTCGAGGAATCCGTCGACGACGAGCCGCGCCAGTTCTTCGTCGCCCATCATTCGGGCCAGCATCCCCGCCCGATCGAACACCGGCAACTCGACTTCTTTCCCGGTTGCAGGCGCGGCGGGTCCGGCCGACTTGGGTCCGGCCGACTTCGGTCCGGCCGATTCGGAAGCGGCCGGTACAGACCGCGGCGTGGCGGCGCCCCGCGGCAGCCATCGCCCCAGCGCCTCGGATAGTGCTCGCGGGGAAACCGGCTTGGTGACGTAGTCGTTCATCCCCGCTTCCAGGCAGCTCTCTCGGTCGCCCGCAAGGGCATGAGCCGTCATGGCGACGATGGGGATTCCGTGCTGCAGAACGGCCGAACCCGGATCGCGAATCCGGCACGCCGCCTGGAGGCCGTCCATTTCGGGCATCTGGACGTCCATGAGCACGAGATCGTAGGGAATCGTTTCGAGCGAGCGAATGGCTTCGGCGCCGTTCGCAACCGCGTCTGCCCGGTAACCCAGTTTCTTCAGGATTCCGAGCGCAACCTGCTGGTTCGTGATGTTGTCTTCGGCGAGGAGGATCCGTACGGCCCCCCGACGCACTTCGTCCGTCGAGTCATGTGCCGGCCCGAGTGGGGTCGGCTCGGTCTCGTCTGCGCCGGCCACTACCGGACCGGCCAACACGCCAGCCAGACAGTCGAACAAGTCCGACTGACGCACTGGCTTCACCAGGTAAGCGTCGAACCCGATCTCCTCCATCTCGCGCGCGTCGTTCCGTCCGCCAAGCGAGGTCATCAGAACGAGCGTGGTGCGCGCCAGGTAGGGGTCGGCCTTGATGGCCCGAGCGAGTTCCGCTCCGTTCATGCCCGGCATCTGCATGTCGAGAATGGCCGCGGCGTAAGGGTCGTTCTCGTCTCGTGCCTGGCTGAGCGCCACCAGCGCCCCCGAGCCGCCGAGCGCCTCGTCCGGCCGCGCGCCCCACGCCTCGAGCTGGGCAGTCAGGACTTCCCTGTTGGTCGCGTTGTCGTCCACGACGAGGATTCGGGCTCCGTGAATATCGGCCGGTGGAGCGACATTGCGTTCGCGATTGGCCTGTTTTGCGAAGCGGGCGGTGAACCAGAATTCCGAGCCCTTGCCCTCTTCGCTGACGAGGCCGATTTCGCCGCCCATCATCTCGGCGAGCTGTTTCGAGATCGCCAGCCCCAACCCGGTGCCGCCGTACTTGCGCGTCGTCGATGCATCGGCCTGGGTGAACTTCTGGAACAGGAGCCCTTGCTTGTCCGCCGGGATGCCGATGCCTGTGTCCTTCACCGAGAAGCGGAGCATCACCTCCGCGTCGGCTTCCCATTCCAGGCTCGCTCGGACCGCGACCTCTCCGTGATGGGTGAACTTCACCGCGTTCCCGGCAAGGTTGAGGAGTATCTGGCGCAGACGACCGGCGTCCCCGGAGAGATGCCCGGGCACGTCCGGAGCGGCGGCGCAGATGAATTCGAGCCCGGTCTCGTGGGCCCTCGTGGCCAGCAGGACCGCAAAGTCGTTGAGCAGCGTCCGCAGGTCGAAGTCCAGTGTCTCCAGCTCCATCTTGCCGGCCTCGATC
>Ga0182011_10001654_pt1 | contig 19448 bp, 9 predicted proteins | sample 711E1DmetaG_FD_120481 | JGI IMG/M metagenome (GOLD analysis project Ga0182011, IMG submission 120481) | Permafrost microbial communities from Stordalen Mire, Sweden - 711E1D metaG | ecosystem: Environmental > Terrestrial > Soil > Wetlands > Permafrost | place: Sweden: Stordalen | collected... | reverse complement strand
TAACCGGGTAAGACCGCAGGGAGACTACCTGCTTGATAGGCGGCATGTGGAAGTTCGGTGACGGATGAAGCTGAGCCGTACTAATGGTCGAGGGCTTGACCGCTACAGCACCTTACCAAGGGTCTGGTGCAACGCCAACCGCAAGGCTGGCGCGTGGCTGGGAAGTAACTGGCACGCGGATGAATTGGCTGGCGCCGATTCATCTAGCGAGATTGAAGATCTGCGGTGAGCGCCCGCGGCACCAACGAGTGCGCGCGCTCCTGCCGAAGCACTATCGAGTTCGCGAAGCGAACTCGCAAGGTGAATTCGCTCCTGCGAATTCACCCCCAGACGCAAGAAACCCTGGTGACTCTAGCGGAGAGGCCACACCCGTTCCCATACCGAACACGGTAGTTAAGCTCTCCAGCGCCGAAGATACTGAGAGGGCAGCCTTTCGGGAAAATAGGTCGTCGCCAGGGTTTTTGCGTTGACGGGCCACGAAGCTGGCCCGCTCCTTTCTCACGCCACCGGCCGCTTCGCGCCAACTGGCCGCCAGGGTCTGTGCCCTCCCCTCGGTCGGGCGTGACCTGCGGTCACGGGCGTGCTTGCGACCGCAGGCGATCGCGTCGTGGGCCTGCGCCACTACCCTGGCTGGGGCCCATGCCTCCTCGCGTGGATCAGCGCTGGCAGTTGCGGCAGTAGCTCGTGGTGAAGCCCCCGGCTTCGGTCTGTGTGATCCGGTGCCCGCACCTCGGGCAACCTTCGCCGCCGCGGTTGTGGACGGCCAGGAAGTCGCGGACTTCCGTTTCGAACGTGGGCGGGACTCGATTGCGAAGCACGGTGATGGCATCGGCCAGCGTGGTGCGCGTCGCCGCGTATAGCTCGTCCACTTCCTCTGGGGCCAGACTACTGCGCCTGCGGAATGGGAGGAGTCTGGCGGCGTGAAGAATCTCGTCGGAGTAGGCGTTGCCGATGCCGGCTACGAATCCCTGGTTGCGCAGCAGGTTCTTCAACTCCCCGGCGTGCCGCCGAATCCGTCCTCTCCACACCTCTAGCGTGAGCTCAGGGTCGTCGGCGTCCGGCCCGATTTCGTCGGGTTCGGCACCGGGGATGGGTCGCTCGACTCCGTGCGGCAGGAGATACACCTTGCCCATCTGGGTCGGGTCGCGATAGCGCAACTCCGGGGTCGCTTCTGCGGCCGGAATCCACGGCGCGCCAACGGCCCAGTCGGCAACGTCCGTTGGGCCGTGGTCCCGAACCCCGAACCTCATCAGGAAGAGCGTCTTCTGGGGCTTCTTCACCGCTGGATCGGCCGCGAGCTGGAGTCGGCCGGTGAGCATGGCATTGATGGCTATGCGATCGCGCTCGAAGTCGAGCCAGAGGAACTTGCCGCGTCGATGGAACGACCGCAGCCGCTGCCCGACGAATGCATTCAGCTCCGTCGGAGTTCCCCGCACGGTCAGGGGTCCGAGCGCCGCCGCGGAAAGCACGGGTCTGTCGATCAGCGCGGCCCCGAAAGCGTCTGCGAGTATTGCTAGGTCCGGCAGTTCTGGCACGCTTCGATTGTACGAAGAGGGCGATCGGGCGTCGGTCGATGCGTTGGCGGGTGCCACAACCTGCCCGCCCCTGTGCTGTTGCCTCTTGAGCGCGTGTGCTAGATTCACCCGGCCCTTGGGCACGACATGTTAAGAGCCGACCCATCGCCTGATCGAAGGAGTGGACCGAGCGCACAAGCGTCTGGACTGCTGACTCGACGAACGGCTTGAGTGCGACTCAGGCCGTTTTGCTTTCCAGGGGACATCAACCATAGGAGACATATCTTGACCGAAGAGCTGATGGGCGGGACCACGCCGGAGACGGAGGCAACGGCCGCCGTCGCTGACCAGGCGTCCGAGCAAGCCGTCGACGTGGAAATCGCCGACGAGCCCGCCGAGACATCCGTAGCCGAGACCTTCGAGACCAGCGAGCCGCCCGCCCCGGCCGTCCCCGAACCAGTCGCGGTAACTGAAGCCGAGGTAGCCGATGCGCCCGCGGCCGAGGAGTTCGAGGAGCCCGAGGAGGCCCCGGCGCCGGTCGTCCAGCGCCCCGAACCCTCGACCATGGAGGAGCTCCTTGCCGAGCAGGACGCGGATATCCGCAGCTTCAAGCACGGAGACGTCGTCGAAGGCACCGTCGTTCGGATCGATCGAGACGAGATCCTCGTCGATATAGGTGCGAAGAGCGAAGGTGTGGTCTCGAACCGTGAGCTCTACGGTCGACATGCCGAGTCTGCGCCCCAGATGGCCGTCGGGGACGTAGTCCTCGTCTACGTGCTGCAACCGGAATCCCCGGAAGGCCACGTCGTTCTGTCCTTGCGCCGGGCCGGCCTCGAGCGCAAGTGGCGGTCGATGCAGGAGCAGTTCGAGACGGGGGTAATCATCGACGCGTCCGTCATCGACCATAACAAGGGCGGCCTCATCGTCGACTGCGGCATCCGCGGCTTCGTCCCAATCAGCCAGATCGTGGACTTCCCGCGCCGACCGCAGAACGATCAGCCCCGCGACGCGGCCCAGGAAATTGCGGAGAAGCTCCAGCCGTACGTGGGTCGAAAGCTCCGCCTCAAGATTCTCGAAGTCAATCGCAAGGCCAACCGCCTCATCCTTTCGGAGAAGGTGGCCCTCTACGAGGAACGCCGCGAGAAGCGCGACGAGCTGTTCAGCAGCCTGCAGGTCGGCCAGAAGGTCACCGGCACGGTGCGATCAATCGCGCCGTTCGGCGTCTTCATCGACCTCGGCGGGATCGACGGCCTCGTCCACAAGAGCGAGCTTTCGTGGAACAAGGTCAACAACCCCGAGTCCGGCTACCGGGTCGGTGATTCGGTCGACGCCGAAGTCATCGACATCAACCACGAACGCGGACGCATCAGCCTGTCGATTCGCAAGCTTCAGCCTGATCCCTGGCACTCCACGGTGGCCGACTTCAAGGTTGGCGACGTCATCGACGGCACGGTCACGAAACTCGTGAACTTCGGTGCCTTCGTGCGCGTCAGAGACGGGCTCGAGGGCCTGATCCACATCAGCGAGCTGTCCCACCAGCGGGTAGCCCATCCTGGCGACGTCGTCCACGAGGGCCAGACGCTCAAGCTCAAGATCATCTCCCTGGACTCAGAACGCCATCGCCTCGGCCTCAGCCTCAAGCAGGCCGAGGAGCCGCCGGCCCGACCGCCTGCGCCCGAAGCCCCGGCCCAGGCCGCTTCATCGCCCTCCTTCGCTTCCGCACCGCGGCCCGAGCGACGCCCTCGCCCGGAGCGCGGCTACTCGATGGCCGATGCGGTTCAGGAGCCCGAAGGCGGGATCGACAACACGCTGGCCTCCGCATTTGCCCAGATTCGCGCCCAGGTGGCCGAGTCGGAGGCGAAGGCCGCGGGTGAGCCCGCCCCCACTGCCGAGTCCGCTCCCGCAGCCGAAGCTGCTCCGGCAGCCGAGGATGTCCCGGCCGAGGAAGTCGTGGCAGCGCCGGCCAAACCGGCCCGAGTCCGAGCTGCCAAGGCACCCAAGACCGAGGCTCCGACCGAGGTTGCGTCGGATGCGGCGGCCGAAGGCAGCGCGGTCGCCGAAGCCGAAGCAGCTCCGGCACCCGAGGTCCCGGCCGAGGTCGAGGCAGCCCCAGAGGCAGAAGCCCCGACCGAGGCTCCGGTAGACGCCCCGACCGACACTGCGACCGAGCCGGCAGCTGAGGCAGAGGCCCCGACTGAGGCTCCGGCAGAAGCCCCGACCGAGGCTCCGGTAGACGCCCCGACCGACACTGCGACCGAGCCGGCAGCTGAGGCAGAGGCCCCGACTGAGGCTCCAGTAGACGCCCCGACCGAAGCTCCGACCGAGTAGCCGCCGCTGGCGTGCCGGGCGATCCGCGTCCTTCGCGGCTCGACCCGGCGAGCGACGCCGATACGGACACAACGGAAGACCCGCCGGCTCTGCCGGCGGGTCTTCCACGTTCTGGCGGGGCCGGGCCGTCGGCCGGCCGAGCGGGTCCGTATCCCCGTTGGGGTCGACCTCGGGCAGGGCCCGGGTACCACCCCGATAGGGCGGGTCCGAGCGTCGAACCCGCCGCGCGTCGTCTCCGTGGACCGATTCGCGAGGCCTTTAGGCCCTCCCCGGACGGGGCGAGTTACACGGTAACCGAGGCGTGCTAGCATGGCCGTGAGGTCGTCGGCCGGCGGCCAGGAGAACAGGCACCCATCTCGATGGATCGTTTCGACAAGTTCACGGATCGCGCCCGCAAGGTCTTGACGCTCGCTCAGGACGAGGCCCAGCGGTTCAACCACAACTACATCGGAACGGAGCATCTGCTTCTCGGCCTGGTCCGAGAGGGCGAAGGTGTGGCGGCCCGCGTCCTCGAGAATATGAATGTCGAGCTGCCCAAGGTCCGGACCGCGGTCGAGTTCATCATCGGACGCGGGGATCGGCCCGTCGTCGGAGAAGTGGGCCTCACTCCGCGCGCCAAGCGCGTCATCGAGCTGGCCATCGACGAGGCCCGCCGCCTCGGCCACAACTACATCGGCACCGAGCATCTGCTGCTCGGCCTGGTGCGCGAGGGGGAGGGGATCGCGGCTGGCGTCCTCGAGTCCCTGGGCGTGAGCCTGGACAAGGTCCGCCACGAGGTCATCCGCGTCCTGTCGCAATCATCCTCGGCCGGCCCGGCTCAGGAGACCAAGCGCGCCAGCAAGACGCCGACCGTCGACCAGCTGGGCATCAACCTCACGGAGGCCGCGCGCCTGGGCAAGCTCGATCCGGTCATCGGCCGCGAGAAGGAGATCGAGCGGGTCATCCAGATCCTGAGCCGCCGGACGAAGAACAACCCGGCCCTGATCGGCGAGCCCGGCGTCGGCAAGACGGCCATCGCAGAAGGACTGGCTCATCGCATCGTCAACGGCGACGTGCCGGAGACCCTGTTGAACAAGCGCGTTCTGACGCTGGACATCGGCTCGCTCGTCGCCGGCACCAAGTACCGCGGCGAATTCGAGGAGCGCCTCAAGAAGATCATCGAGGAGCTGCGCAGCACCAACGACGCCATCCTCTTCATCGACGAGCTGCACACCCTGGTCGGCGCGGGCGCGGCCGAAGGTGCGATCGATGCCGCCAACATCCTCAAGCCGCCGCTGGCTCGGGGCGAGCTGCAGTGCATCGGCGCCACGACGCTCGACGAGTATCGCAAGTACATCGAGCGCGACGCCGCCCTGGAGCGGCGCTTCCAGCCGGTCATGGTCGAGGAGCCTACGCTCGAACAGTCGGTGGCCATCTTGATGGGTATCCGCGAGCGGTACGAGCAGCACCACAAGGTCACCATCACCGACGACGCCGTGAAGGCCGCGGTGGACCTCTCGATCCGCTATATCACCGACCGACATCTGCCCGATAAGGCGATCGACCTGATCGATGAAGCGGCCAGCCGGGTTCGGCTGCGCTACGCTTCAGCGCCGCCCGCTCTGCGCGAGGCTCAGAAGGAGCTTGATCGGATAACGCGCGAGAAAGACAGCGCGATCAACTCCCAGGAATACGAAGACGCGGCGACGCTCCGCGAGTCCGAAGCGTCGGCCCGACAGAAAGCCGACGACCTGCGTGCCGAGTGGCAGTCGTCGATCTCCAACGAGCAGCCCAAGGTCGACGAGGAAGAGATCGCCCAGGTCGTGGCCATGTGGACCGGCATCCCCGTGACCCGCATCGCCGAGGAAGAGTCGGAGCGGCTTCTCCACATGGAGGACGACCTGCACAAGCGGGTCATCGGTCAGCAGGAAGCGATCGAGATCGTCTCGAAGGCCGTCCGACGAGCCCGCGCCGGTCTGAAGGATCCCAAGCGGCCCATCGGCTCGTTCGTCTTCCTCGGGCCAACCGGCGTTGGCAAGACGGAGCTGGCGAAGGCTTTGGCCGAGTTCATGTTCGGCTCGGAAGACGCCCTGATCAAGATCGACATGAGCGAGTTCATGGAGCGCCACAACGTCAGTCGACTCGTCGGAGCGCCTCCCGGCTACGTCGGCTTCGACGAAGGCGGTCAGCTGACCGAGGCCGTGCGTCGCAAGAGCTACGCCGTGGTGCTCCTCGACGAGATCGAGAAGGCTCACCCCGAAGTCTTCAACATGTTGCTGCAGATCCTCGAGGACGGGCACCTGTCGGATGCCAAGGGCCGTCGCGTGGACTTCCGCAACTGCATCATCATCATGACTTCGAATCTGGGTGCGAGACAGCTCCAGACCAACTCGTCGCTCGGTTTCCGCCAGCAGGGCGAGACGGACGAGGCGCGCGCGACGGCGTCCCACGACTTGATGCGGGAGAAGGTCGACAAGGAGCTCAAGCAGACGTTCCGGCCCGAGTTCCTCAACCGCATCGACGCCACGGTCGTCTTCCGCTCGCTGACGGTCGACGAGATCCGGCTGATCGTGGACTTGATGCTGGCCCGGGTTCGCGACCGGCTCAAGGCCCAGGGGATGAGCCTCGAAGTGACCCAGGCGGCCAAGGATCACATCATCAAGATCGGCTACGACGTTGCCTACGGCGCGCGGCCTCTCCGTCGCGTCATCCAGAACATGATCGAGGACGTCCTGGCCGAACAACTCCTTCTGGGCAAGTTGCCTCACGGCACGAGCATCGTCGTCGACAAGGGCTCCGAGGCGGGTCTGGACATTCACCCGGTCGAGGAGAAGCAACCCGTCGAAGCCGCTCGCTGAGCTGAGGCCGAGGGGTGGCCCGCCAGCAAAGTCGCTACATCTGCCAGACGTGCGGCGCTGCCCATCTCCGCTGGGAGGGCCAGTGCCGGACCTGCGGCGCCTGGAACACTCTCGTCGAGACGGTCGTACGAGAAGTGGAAACGAGGCGTCGCGCCGGAACGCCGGCGAGCGCGACCAATCGGCAGGGCATGCCCCAATCGCTGAGTGGGTTGCGCGAAGCTGAGCCGGTCCGCATCCCTACCGGTATCGGCGAGATCGATCGCGTCCTGGGTGGCGGGTTGGTACCGGGCTCGGCGGTGCTTCTGGGCGGCGAACCTGGAATCGGCAAGTCCACGTTGTTGCTGCAGGCCGCCGCCGGTCTGGCGGTGGGCGCCACCGGCGTCGCGGGCGATGACACCGGGCGGATCGGGGGCGCCGGGATTGGCGGCGCCGGCGGTGAAGTCCTGTATGCGACCGGCGAGGAATCGGCCGGCCAGGTGCGGCTGCGGGCGAGTCGCCTGGAACTGCTGGAAGGCGTCGCCGCCGATCGGATCTCCGTCGTAGCGGAGACCGAGGTCGGCCGCATAGTCGAGCTGGCGTGCGAGGCTCGGCCGAGGGTGCTGATCGTCGACTCCATTCAGACCGTCACGATCGACGAGCTCGAAGGACCGGCCGGCAGCGTCGGCCAGGTCCGCGAGTGCGCGTTGCGACTGATTCAGATGGCCAAGGGGGAGGGCATCGCCCTGGTCCTCGTCGGCCACGTCACCAAAGACGGCACGTTGGCCGGACCCAAGACCCTGGAGCACCTCGTCGACGCCGTGCTCAATCTCGAGGGCGACCGGACCGCCGCACTGCGGCTGCTTCGGGCGACGAAGAACCGGTTCGGGTCGACTGAGGAAGTGGGCGTCTTCGAGATGGCGGAGCGCGGACTGGCTGAGGTCGCCGACCCGGGTCGGGCCTTTCTCGCCACGACCGACGAGCATGCGCCGGGCAGCGTCGCCGGGGCAACGCTCGAGGGCACGCGGCCGTTGCTGGTGGAGGTACAGGCGTTGGTGGCGCCGGGCGGCTTCGGCAGCCCGCGGCGAACCGCGTCCGGCATCGACGCCAACCGGCTGGCCCTGCTGGTCGCCGTTCTGGGCCGTAGGGCCGGCATCGGGCTGGGCAGCCACGATGTCTACGCGAACCTGGCCGGTGGCCTGGAGCTGGACGACCCGGGCCTCGACCTGCCGTTGTGTCTCGCCCTGGCGTCTTCGCTGCGAGACAGGGCGGTGCCGCGTGACCTGGTGGCGATCGGCGAGGTTGGGCTGCTTGGCGAGCTTCGGCCGGTGCCGGGCCTCGAGCGACGACTGCGCGAGGCGGCGCGCCTGGGCTTTCTGACCGCCGTCGTGCCCGGGTCGCGTCGGGGCGACGTGCCGAGCGTGAGCGGCATGGAAGTCATCGCGGTGGCGAATCTTCGAGCGGCCATCGAGCGCGCGGTCGGGGCAGGTCGGGGGCTCGCGGTGGACGCTGGTCGTGCCCCTGACCCGGCCACGGATCCCGCAGTCGACCTCGCGTCGCCCTGACTATCAACGGGTCTTGCTCGGCGCCGGACGGGTCAACCTGGATCAACATACGGTCGGGGTCTGGCGAGGCGCGAGGCACGATGCTAGGCTGAGCCGACGAAGCGACTTCCATCCCGCATTCATCTATCCATCTATCCGCTTCGTCGCAAGGCGTGGAATCCGTGATCCGCATTATTCGGCTGCTGGGCGCCGCCATCGGCGCTCTTGTCGGCCTGGGGTTCGTCCTGAGCGAGGAGTCCTCGTTCGACAGGACCGGGGCACCGGCTCTGCTGATCCTGATCTGGATCGCCGCGTGGGTGTCGGTCGGCTTCCTCCTGCTTCCCTATCTGACCGTCGTGCCTGCCGGACGGTTGATCCGCGGAGTGCAGGCGATGTCCACGGCCGAATTCATCGCCGCCGTTGCCGGTCTGCTCATCGGCCTTCTGATCGCCCTGCTGCTCGGGCTCCCACTTACGGTTCTGCCCCAGCCATACGGTACCTACCTGCCCATTGGCGTATCCGTCTGCTTCGGGCTGGGAATGCTCGGCCTGACCGTGGCCAAACGTGAGGATCTGGTCGCCGCCGCGGAGGCGGCTGGCTTCGTCCGGCGGGCCGAGGGGCAGTCTTCGTCATCTCGTGGCGGCGAGACTGAGGTCGTCGTCGACACCAGCGCCATCATCGACGGCCGTATCGCCGACATCGTCGACTCGGGCTTCCTGTACCACCGTCTCATCATTCCGCACTTCGTCCTCGACGAGCTACAGCGGATTGCCGACAGTTCGGACACGCAGCGGCGAGCGCGGGGCCGTCGCGGGCTCGAGATCCTGGCCCGGCTTCAGAAGGACGGCCCGACGCCGGTGGAGATCGTCGTCGACGACCCTGCCGAAGCGGGCGATGTCGACGCCAAGCTGGTTGCCCTCGCCCGGGCCCGCGGCGCGGCCATCCTGACGAACGACTTCAACCTGAACCGCGTGGCCGACCTGCAGTCGATCCGAGTCCTGAACATAAACTCGCTCGCCAATGCTCTCAAGCCGGCCCTGCTGCCCGGCGACCAGCTGCGAATCAAGGTCATCACAGAAGGCAAGGAAGTCGGTCAGGGGGTCGGCTACCTGGACGACGGCACGATGGTCGTGGTGGAAGGCGGAGCGCGGCTGGTTGGCTCTGAGCTCGACGTCGCCGTGACCCGCGTCCTTCAAACCGCCATGGGTCGGATGGTGTTCGCGCAGGCTCACGCGGAGTGAGGGCCGGGATGGATTCAGCTGACGCGAGATCCGGCGATCCGGTCGAGGCTGTCGTCGTTGCCGCTGGTGCCAGCCGCCGGATGAGCGGCCAGGACAAGCTGGATGCGGAGCTGGACGGACGTTCCGTGCTGCGCTGGTCCGTCGAAGCTCTTGCGGCAGCGGGAGTTGGACGAATCGTCATCGCCACCTCGCCGGCCCGCGTAGCGGAGATCGCCGCTTTGCCCTGGCTTACGGACGCCGTCGTGGCCGTGGTCGCCGGCGGGGACCGGAGGCAGGAGTCCGTCGCGGCCGGGGTGGCGGCTCTGGCCGACTTCCCCGACGCCGCAGCCCGCTCCGCAACCCGTCACGGAGCAGCCGCCGGGGCCCGTGGCGAAGCAGCCGCCGGGGCCCGTGGCGAAGGGGCCGCCGGGGCCGCCACGCCGCCGCCATCGAGACGCACCCGCCCGATCGATCCGGTGATCCTGGTTCACGACGCGGCCCGGCCGCTCGTCAGCCCGGACCTGGTAAGGGCCGTGGCCAGGGCTGCCGCCGCATACGGAGCCGCGATCCCGGTCCTGCCGGTGGCGGAAACGCTGAAGCGTCTCGACGGCGATCTGATCGGCGCAACGGTCGACCGAACCGATGTCGTGGCCGCCCAGACCCCACAGGGATTGCGGCTCAGCCTGCTGGAGCGAGCCTACGCCGAGTACCCTCCGGACGGCCCCGAAACCTGGACCGACGAGGCCTCGCTGCTGGAGGCCTGTAGAATCCCCGTCCATGCGATCAGCGGCGAAGCGAGCAACCTGAAAGTGACCGTGCCTGTCGATCTCGAACGTGCCCGAGCCTTGCTCGACGGTGGGCTCGTGCCCGGCCGTCCGGCTACTCCTGTGGAGTCCGGCCGTTCGACCGCGTCCGCCGCGCCGCTCGCCGCCTTGCCGGCGCCGGCCGTGCTGCGCGCTGCAGGAAGGATCGGGCTCGGTATCGACAGTCATCCGTTCGGGCCGGGCGAGCCGCTGATGCTCGGCGGCCTGCGGATCGACGGCGCGCCACGTCTGGCGGGCCATTCGGACGGGGACGTGGCCCTGCACGCCGTTGCCGATGCCCTGCTGGGGGCGGCGGGCCTGGGCGACCTGGGCCGGCTCTTCCCGGCCGACGCTCGCACGCCGGCCGGCATCGACAGCCGCGTCCTTCTTGCGACGGTGGCCGAGAAGGTTCGTGCGGCGGGCTGGGTCCCGGCAAACGTGGACGTGACGATCGTGGCCGCCCGGCCCCGGCTCGGGGGTCTGCTGCCGGCGATGGGGGAGGCGATCGCGGCCGCGCTGGGCGTAGTAACCGCCACCGTCAATGTCAAGGCATCCACCGGCAACCTGGAGGGCTCGGAGGGCGCAGGGCGATCGATCTCGGCCAGCGCAATCGCGTGGCTCGTTCCGGCCGCCGGCGCGGTCGGAGTGGGGGGCTCGGCGGTCGCGGACGCGGGGTCGGCGGAATGAGCCTCCAGCTGCACGACACCATGGCCGGAGCCGTGCGCGAGTTCGTGCCGCTCGAGGCAGGTCACGTCCGCGTCTACAGCTGTGGGCCGACGGTCTACGGCCCGGCCCACGTCGGCAACTTCCGGTCGTTTCTCTTCGCCGATCTGCTGGTCCGCTATCTGCGCTACAAGGGCGAGCGGGTAACGTGGGTCATGAACCTCACGGATGTCGACGACAAGATCATCCGCGCCGCGCAGACCCAGGGCGTTCCTATCAGTGAGATCTCGGAGCGGTTCGCGAAGGTCTTCCTGTCCGACATAGCGACGCTGTCGATGACAGTACCGGACGTAATGCCGCGCGCCACCGAGCACATCCCCCAGATGGTCGAGCTGATAGGGAAGCTCCTCGATGGCGGCCACGCGTACAGGACCGAGGATGGCTCGATCTTCTTCCGCATTTCCTCCTGGCCGGCGTACGGCCGGCTGGCTCGGATCGATCCCGAAGGCATGCGGGTCGGCGAGCGGATCGAGGCCGACGAGTACGGCAAGGACGACGTCCGCGATTTCGCGCTCTGGAAGGGTCCCAAGCCCGACGAGCCAAAGTGGGACACGGCGATCGGACCCGGCCGCCCCGGCTGGCACATCGAGTGCTCGGCCATGAGCATGGCCTACCTGGGCCAGACGTTCGACATCCACACCGGCGGGGTGGACTTGATCTTCCCCCACCACCAGGACGAGATCGCCCAGAGCGAGGCCGCCACCGGCCAGACTTTCGTCCGCTACTGGCTGCACTGCGCTTTTCTGCAGATGGGCGGTCAGAAGATGGCCAAGTCCACCGGGAACATCGCCATCGTCGGCGAGGCGATCGAGAAGGGCATCTCCCCGCGGGCTCTGCGGCTGGCCTTGATCTCGGCCCACTACCGTATGGCGCTCTCGTTCGGCGACGACTCGCTCCAGGCCGCGAGTTCGGCCATCGACCGATTGGACGCGCTTCTGGCTGCCCTGGCGGCATATCGCTCCGACGGCGCGGATGACGTATCCTTGCCAGCCCTGCTCGACGCGACTCGGGCCGCGTTCGAGACCGCGCTCGACGACGACCTCAACATCTCACCCGCGCTGGCCGCTCTCTTCGAGCTGGTCCGCGAACTGAACCGGCGGACCGATGCCCGCCAGCTCTCCACGGCCGATGCCGGGCGGGCGACGGCGTTCATCCGCGATCTGGACAGGGTCCTGGCGATAGCGCCGGCGGAGGAAGATACGCTCGAGCCCGAGCTGCAGAGCCTGCTCGACGAACGAGCGGCGGCCCGAACCGGCAAGGATTGGGCGGCGTCGGATCGCCTCCGAGTCGTGCTTGCCGAACGCGGCATCCAGGTAGAAGACACGCGCGACGGCCAGCGCTGGCGCCGCGCCGAGTAAGCCGCGTTGCGAACTGGCGCGGTCGAAACCTCCTCCGCCATCTTCGGCGGCCGAACCGGACGATTGGAATGAAGCTTGCCTGATCATCGACACAAACCCCGTCCGGAAGGGCGCGGGGACGACCACTCCGGCGGGCGAAAGCCCGGCGGCAAGAGACCTCACCCGGACGGGAGCAGGTTCGAAGGGCCACGGCCCGACGGTCAGCGCTTCGACGGCCCTCGGCCGGAGGGGCCGCGATTCCCGGGGCCGCGGCCGGCGAGCCGGCCGGGTGGGTTCGGGGGACCGGGCGGGTTCCGATCCGAGGGCCCGCGGTCGGACGGGCCTCGGCCGGAGGAGCCGCGCTTCGAAGGACCCAGGCCGTATCGAGGGCCCGGGGGACAGCGATCGTTCGGGCCGCGGCCGGCGGGTCGGCCTGGCGGCTCCTATTCGGCAGGTCGCCCAGGTTCGGCAGGTCGCCCCGGCGGGGGCGGATACGGCGGGTCACGTCCCGGCGGGTTCGGGTCGGGCGGCCCGCAGCCCGGCGGTTTCCGCCCCGACGGGCCCCGGGCCGATTTCGAGGGAGGGGCCGATCGCCAGGGTGGCGCACCTTATGCCCCGCGGCGCGAGTGGCAGCCCCGCGACGCGTGGACTCCCCAGCCGTCCAGGCCGCGCGGCGCATATGGCAGCCCGCGGCCGGGTTACGGCCCGCGGCCGGGTTACGGCCCGCGGCCGGGTTACGGCCCGCGGCCGGGTTACGGCCCGCGGCCGGGCTACGGCCCGCGGCCGGGTTACGGCCCACGGCCGGGTTACGGCCCACGGCGACAAGCCGACGAGGGGCCTGCGTTTGAGGAGGGGCGCCGGCCGGACCGCGAGTTCAACGCACCGGAAGGCGCCGGCGAGCCTCGCCCCATGCAGAGCCCGACGCCGCGCCCAAGTGGTCGGCCGGGTGGTTTCGGCGGACCGCGACGCGGCGGCCCCGCCGGCGCTCGTCCCGGCTTCGGCGCCGGGCCCGGCCCCGGTCCTCGGCCCAGGCGGGCCGGCTTCGGATTCGGCGGCGGTCAGCCCGAGGATGTCGAGCCGGCGCCCCAGCGCGATTACGCGGACGAATTCGATGAGGCTGAGGCCCCGCCCGAGGCGGAAGTGGTCGACGCCACGGAGTCGCCGGCAGATTCGGCAATCGAGCCCGACTCAGACGCGGCACCGAGCGAAGCCGCGGCCCCCCGGCGGCCGCCTCGGCCGGCAACCCATGCCGCGCCCCGCCCCGACTACCGAGCCCGCTCCGGCGGCTTCCCCGATCGGCGGCCGCCGTTCCGCCCGGGCGGCGCGGCCGCGGCGCCGTGGTCGAGGACGCCCGTGGTCCCGCCGTCGACCGACCTCCTCGGAGAGGATGAAGAGCTGATTGCCGGCCGCCATCCGGTCGAGGAGGCGTTCATCGCCCACCGCAAGGCCATCCGCCTGCTCGTCGTCCCGCAACGCCGCCAGGCGCTCGAGAAGCTCGTCCTCCACGCCACGAACCTGCGCATCCCGATTGTCGAGATCGAAGGCGGGACGCTGACATCGCTGGCGGGCTTCGACGGTCACCAGGGGATCGCCCTCGTCACCGACCAGCGTCAATTCGCCGGCCTCGACGACATCCTCGCCAGGGCGATCGAGCGCAAGGAAGCGCCGTTCGTGCTGGTGCTCGACTCGCTCGAGGACCCCCAGAATTTCGGCTCGCTGCTGCGGACCGCCGAGGCTTCGGGCGTGCACGGGGTCATCTACCCGGTGCGGCGGCAGGCGCCACTCTCCGCGGCGGCGGTCAAGGCTTCGGCCGGGGCCGTCGAGCATCTGCTTCTCGTGCCGGTCGAGGACCTGGCTGAGGCTCTGACGGACCTGCACGTGCGCGGCCTGCGGATCATCGGTTCGGATGCCGACGCCTCGTTGACCGCTCGCCAGGCCGACCTGCGCGGTCCCGTCGTTGTCGTAGTGGGCAGCGAAGGGCAGGGCCTCGGGCCGGCCGTCCGCCGCCGCTGCGACACCGTAGTCCGTATTCCGATGCGCGGCCGGGTCGCCTCTCTCAACGCCGCGGTCGCCGGCTCGATCCTTCTATATGAGGCCTCGAGCCAGCGCGGCGGCGATCGCCCGACCGTCGGTCCGGAGCCCGGCACGGCCGGTGGACTTGGCGTGACCCTTGAGCCCGAGGGGACCGGCGAGCCCGAGGCGACCCGCGAACCCGAGGCGGCGCCCGCGGCCGAGCCGGCGCCGATCGCCGGGGAGGCGCCTGCGGCCGTGGAAGATCTCATCGCACCCGCCCCAAAGTCGAAGCCGCGCCGCCGTTCGGCCGCTCACGCGGACCCGGTTGAGGCGCCGGCATTGCCGGACGAAGAGGCTCTGCTTCCGGGCGCTGCCGACATCGACTCGAGCGACGCGGCAACGGCGGAGTGACACTCGGGCTACAGGAGCGTTGCCTCGGCCGCTCGGCTCTTCGACCTGCGTGAACCTTTCCCTGCGTACTGGTGTCGCCCAGCTGACTTGATTCGCGCAGAGGTCGCGCGCAGTATCTGCTTGCTCGTCTTTGTGGGTCGAGGAGGCTTGGGATGGGCAGGGGCCGCCGGGCGGGATGCACCGCCGGAGGATTGCGCGTCGCCAGACGCGATGAGAGCGGTGCCGGGAGTCCCCGCGCGACGAACGGGAGCGGCGGCTACAGATTGGCCGGCTAGCGCAGATCCGGTGCGCCTGTGCAGGGTCCGCGCAGCCCGAGAGGAGCGGGTTCCGTGAAGTCACTCGTTGCGCCTGCGATTCGTTCCCATGCGGGCTTGCCCGCTCCGCGCCGGTCGTTGGCCCGGCTCCGCGCCATTGCGCCGGCCGTGCTCCTGCTGAGCGGACTGTTCACGGTCTGGGCTGGGCCGCTCGCCGCGCCTGTGGCGGCTGCCAGCGGCGACTGGACGCAGTTCCGCAACGGCCCGACCCACCAGGGATACAACACCGCAGAGAGCACGATCTCGGCCGAAAATGTCGATGCCCTGGGCGTGGCGTGGATGGGCGCCACCGGCCGAATAGTCAACTCGTCGCCCGTGGCCTCCGGCGGCGTGGTTTACGTCGGGTCCACGGACGGCATGCTGTATGCCTACGACGCATACGCGCTCCTGGACTGCAGCGGGAGCCCCAAGGCTTGCACCCCGCTCTGGACGGCCGTTACCGGCGACTCGATCGAGGTCCCACCTGCGGTCTCCAACGGCGTGGTATATGTCGGGTCCCTGGATGGCAAGCTCTATGCGTACGCGGTCGGCTGCAACTTCGGGGGCCAGACGTGCTCGCCAGGCTGGACTGCCTCTACTGGCGCCGCCATCTGGTCCTCGCCCACGATCGCCGGCGGTGTGCTCTACGTCGGGTCCAATGACCACAACCTCTATGCGTTCGATGCAGCTGGCGTCAGCGGTTGTAGTGGAACCGCCCCGAACAAGACCTGCACCCCGCTCTGGACGGCGGCCACCGGTGGTGATCCACTCCAAGCCCACGATCGCCGGCGGTGTGCTCTACGTCGGGTCCAATGACCACAACCTCTATGCGTTCGATGCAGCTGGCGTCAGCGGTTGCAGTGGAACCGCCCCGAACAAGACCTGCACCCCGCTCTGGACGGCGGCCACCGGTGGTGAGATCCACTCCAAGCCTGCCGTAGCCAACGGCGCCGTTGTCGTCGGATCCTCCGACGACAACCTGTATGCGTTTGACGCAGCTGGCGTCAGCGGTTGTAGTGGAACCGCCCCGAACAGGACCTGCACGCCGCTCTGGACGGCGGCCACCGGTGGCGCCGTCCACTCCTCGCCGGCAATCTCCAACGGCGCGGTATACGTCGGATCCTCCGACGACAACCTGTATGCGTTCGATGCAGCTGGCGTCAGCGGTTGTAGTGGAACCGCCCCGAACAAGACCTGCACCCCGCTCTGGACCGGCGCCACCGGCGGCGCCGTCTACTCCTCGCCCTCCGTAGCCAACGGCGCGGTATACGTCGGATCCCTCGACGGCAAGGTGTATGCGTTCGATGCTTCTGGAGTCAGCGGGTGTACTGGAACCGCCCCGGACAAGTCCTGCACCCCGCTCTGGACGGCGGCCACCGGTGGCGCCATCTACTCCTCACCCGCGCTCTACAACAGCGCGGTCCACGTAGGGTCGACCGACGGCAAGCTGTATGCGTTCAACTGGGCCGGGGTGAGCGGTTGTAGCGGAACCGCCCCGAACAGGACCTGCACCCCGCTCTGGACGGCCGCCACCGGCACCCCCATCGTGTCGTCGCCCGCGGTGGCCAACGGCGTGGCCTATGTCGGGTCGCTCGATGGCCACCTGTATGCCTTCGACTCGGCCGGGGTCGGCGGCTGCAGCGGCATCGATCCGGACAAGATCTGCCCACCGCTCTGGACGGCCACCACCGGTTTCCAGATCTACTCATCGCCCGCCGTCGCCAACGGCGTGGCCTACGTCGGTTCGCTCGATGGCAAGCTGTATGCGTTCGATGCAGCCGGCGTGAACGGCTGCAGCGGTAGCGCCCCCACCAGGACGTGCGAGCCACTTTGGACCGCCAATGCCGGCGCCGTCTACTCCTCGCCTGCAGTCGCCAACGGCATCGTCTACGTCGGGTCGTGGGACGGCAAGCTGTATGCCTTCGACGCGGCCGGCGGGGACACGAGCTGCACCGGCGGCGCGCCGGACAGGACCTGCTCGCCGCTCTGGACCGCCGCCACAGGCGCCGCCATCGAATCCTCGCCCGCTGTCGCCGACGGCACGGTCTACGTTGGGTCCGACGACCGCAGCTTGTATGCGTTCGACGCGGCCGGCGGGAACGCGACCTGCACCGGCGCCGCCCCCGACAGGACCTGTTCGCCGATCTGGACCGGCTCGACCGGGGATTCGATCTACATGTCCTCGCCCGCTGTCGCCAACGGCGTGGTCTACGTGGGGTCCGGCGACTACAAGCTGTATGCCTTCGACGCGGCCGGCGGGGACACGAACTGCACCGGCAGCTCGAACAGGACCTGCACGCCGCTATGGACGGCCAGCACCTACGGCGGCGCCGTCTCCTCTCCCGCGGTTGCCAACGGAGTGGTCTACGTCGGGTCGGACAAGCTGTATGCCTTCGATGCGGCCGGCGGGGACACGAACTGCACCGGCAGCCCGAACAGGACCTGCACGCCGCTGTGGACGGCCGGTACCTCCGGCGCCGTCTCCTCTCCCGCGGTCGCCAACGGCGTGGTCTACGTGGGATCGGGTGATGGGAGACTGTATGCCTTCGATGCGGCCGCTGTGAGCGCCTGCAGCGGGACCGCCCCGAACAAGACGTGTACGCCGTCGTGGACGGCAACCACCGGCGGCCCCGTCTACTCCTCGCCCGCGGTTGCCCACGGTATCGTGTACGTCGGATCCGAAGACAGCAGGCTGCATGCCTACGAGCTGAATCCTCTCGACCACCTGACTCTGAGTCCCTCTGACGCCATAGTTGCCGCCGGAGCCGGCCAGCTGTACACGGCCGAAGCCTTCGATGCGCACGGCGACTCCCTTGGCGACGTAACCTCCGCGACCACGTTCGCGATCGACGGAGGCGGCTCCTGTACGGCCGCTTCGTGTACGTCGACCGCGCTCGGCGACCACACCGTCACCGGCTCCGATGGCGCCGCGACCGGTACAGCCATGCTTCATGTGAGCGCGGGCGCGGCGACACACCTCGTAGTGGCTGGGCTCGCCTCGCCGTGGACCGCCGGTGACGCCGGCAGCGTGACGGTCACTGCCAAGGACGCCTACGGCAACACCGTCACCGACTACGCCGGGACCGTGCATTTCGCCAGCTCCGACGGCGCCGCCGTCCTTCCGGCAAACACGACTCTCACCGGAGGCGTCGGCACCTTCAGCGTGACCCTGAAGACCGCGGGCACGCAGTTTGTGACCGCGACCGACACGGGCAACTCTTCGATTACCGGTAGCCAGAGCGGCATAGTTGTCACGCCGGCCGCAGCTGCCACGCTAGACGTTTCGGGGCTCGCCTCGCCGCGCGTCGCCGGGGTGGCGGCCAGCGTCACGGTCACCGCGCGCGACGCATGCGGCAACACGGTCACTGACTACACCGGCACCGTCCACATCACCAGCACCGACGGCTCCGCCGTCCTGCCGGCCAACTCGACCCTGACCAACGGCGTGGGCACCTTCGGCGTCACCCTCAAGACCGCGGGCAGCCAGTCGGTGACCGCGGCCGACACGGTGACCGGCTCGATCACCGGCTCCCAGAACGACATCGTCGTCGACCCGGCCGCAGCCAGCTCACTTTCAGTCTCCGGGCTCAGCTCGCCGCGGACCGCCGGAGTGGCGGGCACTCTGACGGTCACCGCCTTCGACCAGTTCGGCAACACGGCGATCGGTTACGCCGGCTCCGTCCACTTCAGCAGCACCGACGGCGCCGCAGTACTGCCGGCGAACTCGATCCTGACCAACGGGGTCGGCACCTTCGCCGTCAGCCTTCGGACCCCCGGCACACAGTCCATGATCGCGACCGACACTAGCGACTCCTCGATCGCCGGTACCCAGAGCGGGATCGTCGTCAATCCCGCCGCAGCAACTACGCTCGTGGTGTCCGGAATCGGGAGTCCGCGGATCGCCGGCACCGTCGGCAGCGTGATCGTCACCGCCAGGGACCCGTACGGCAACACAGCAACAGGCTATGCCGGCACCGTCCACATCGCGAGTAGCGACGCCGCTGCCACTCTGCCGGCCAACTCGACCCTGACCAACGGGGTCGGCACCTTCGCCGTCACCCTCGAGACAGCGGGCACCCAGTCGGTCAGCGCGACCGACACAGGCAACTCCTCCATCACCGGTTCCCAAGGCGGGATTGGAGTCACCGCGGCCGCGGCCACGCACCTGGTCGTTTCCGGCCTGCCCTCCCCGCGAACCGCCGCAGTGGCGGGCACGATCACGATCACCGCCCGCGACGACTACAATAACACCGTCATCGGCTACACCGGCACCGTCCACTTCACCAGCACCGACACGCTCGCGGCCCTGCCGGCCAACTCGACCCTGACCAACGGCGTAGGCACCTTCAGTGTCACCCTCAAGACCGCCGGCACGCAGTCCGTGATCGCGACCGACGCGGCCAATCCGTCGATCAATGGCAGCCAGAACGGTATCGTCGTCACTCCCGC
>Ga0182011_10001652_pt1 | contig 19463 bp, 25 predicted proteins | sample 711E1DmetaG_FD_120481 | JGI IMG/M metagenome (GOLD analysis project Ga0182011, IMG submission 120481) | Permafrost microbial communities from Stordalen Mire, Sweden - 711E1D metaG | ecosystem: Environmental > Terrestrial > Soil > Wetlands > Permafrost | place: Sweden: Stordalen | collected... | reverse complement strand
GCAGGGAGGTGGATGAATCAACAAGAAACCTCCAGTGAACATCTCAGCGAGGTATCTCCGACGGTCGCTGATCATGCCGTCGATGATCGTTTGGGCTGCTTCTGCAGGAGTTCCATTCACGAGATGAGAATTTCATCAAACGATGATGCGCTTGATCGAGGAGGGATGCATGCGACGGTCTCATGATCTGCGGAATCACAGGCTCGCGATTTGCATCCCGCGGGACCGGGTGGTTGCTGTGCAGGTGCTCATCTGCTGTGTGCTGGCCCTTTCCCTGTGGATGGTACCTGCAAGGTTGGCCGCTGCATCGCAGAAAAGGGTTCAAAAGCGTTTCCGGGTCGGATCGGGGGCGATGCTCGCTCTGAAAACCCACGCCGGTTCGGTGTCGATCACCGGAGGCCCCTCTGACGAGATCTCCATTGATGTGAACGTCCGGGGGAGGGACAAGGACGTCAAAGATTTTGAAGTCACGGCGGAGCAAACCGGCGATCAGATCGATGTCAGCGGATTACTGCAGACTGAGGATACGTGGATCTGGTACTCCCCGGATCTCAGAGTTTCGTATGAGGTGAAAGTCCCACGGAAGTGCAGGTTGAGTGTGCACACCTCGCAGGGATACATCACGGTCCACAACGTAAAGGGGGTTCTGAAAGGCGGAACGTCAGAAGGGGACATTTCGATCTCCAACTGCGACGGTGATATTAACCTTGAGACATTCGGTGGCAGCTTGAGGGCGGATAGCTGCGCTGGTACCATTGGCATGCGGACCTCATGCGGTGGGATTAACTTTTCCGCAATCACAGGGGATGTCGACGTCAGCACGTCCGCCGGGGACGTGAGGATTCTGGATGTTGGCGGAAAAGTCCGCGCATGGACTGCGGGAGGGGACATGGTCGTCAGGATGAGGGGATCGAACGAGGGGGTGCATGTCGAGTCATCCGGCGGTGACATATCAGTTATTCTTCCGCCTTCGGTCGCCGGCAATATTGATGCCGAGGCTGTTGCCGGTGAAGTGAAATGTTCCTTGCCGGGCCGTCTGGTCGGGGAAGTTCGGGAGAACGAGCTCGAGGCAAAGATCAATGGTGGCGGGGATCCAATTTATGCTCACACAGTTGGAGGGAATATACGATTTCTCGCCGCTGACTGACCGGTACGTGTATGCATCCGATGCATTGTCCCCCCTTTGGATCCTTTCCAGGGCGAACGAAATAACCGAGCGCTTTGTTAAAAGCGTGATGGAGAGGCCATGTCATACAAAGGAAATACGTCATCAATGTAAGAAATCATGTGGCCAGCTTGATAGATGTGAGAACTGGGAATGAAAGTAATGGAATGATCGAAGTGTTCGGTGAAATCATGCCAAACGACATCATCATTAGTTAAGGCGGGCGATGATATTAAGCAAGATCAGCTTATCCGATACTAAGACGTCAAAGGCATCCAGATGAGGATTTGAACAGTCGCACTCACGCGCCATTTTATTGACTCCTTGTTCGATATTTGCGATTGAAGGCAAGACAAGGCCCGTCGCCGCGGTCGGACCCTCCCATTGCTGAAGCTTCCGCTTCAAATCCGCATTACCTGCCAGCGTTTTCATTCGTTCAGGGGGTTTTGGTGGCAGTTTCCTTGACTTTCCCCCCCTAATTTGTTAGATTTTAACGATTTTTAAGTTGCCTTCCCCTTTTCTGAGGTGGATATGACCGATGACGTCTCCGGCTCGGTAGCGGCGAGGTTTCGGCAACTGTTTTATTCTGTTAACGGCGTCATCGCCCTGATAGGGATAGTCGCCCTCGGCATCGTCATTTTCGCGGGTTCCACGGTAGGGCGCATCGCAGGGAGCCTCGTTGCTGCCTCGGCGGGGGTCTATCTGTTCGCGTGGTGGCGTACAGAGATGAAAGAGGAGGAGAATGAACCGTCGGAGCCCGAGAGAGTCGATTCACCGGGACAGGAGGGGAACATGAAGAAGCTCCTCTTTGACGACTACCAGTCGTCCGCAGGGAAATACGTTGTCCGGGAAGTGAACCTGGGGGAGTCCGCCGTGGTTCCTTCATCGAAGACGACACAACCGGTGCCTCAGGCGGTGAAACCGGAATCGGTTCGCGAGATGGAGATTCCGGATTTCTTCGATCTCGATTCTGACGTGCCGTACAGCGAGACGGAGCCGAAGAGCGAGTTTCATTCTCTGCTCAACAAGGTCCTCCTCGTGTTGAAGGATGTGCTTTTCGCACATTCCGTGGCGTTCTTCTGGGCGAACCGTGAAAAATCCCAGATGGTGCTCGAGTCGATGGCGACCGACAGCCGGCAGTTCATGGCTGCGAAGCGGTTCGCGATGGGGGACGATATCGTGAGCCAGGTGGCCGCCAGCGGGAAACCGCAGCTCCTCGGGCGCGTGAATCCCGCGACCGAAAAGGAGTTGCTCCCTTTTTACGAGTCTCCCGCGTATGTCAAATCGGTCTTCGTCGTCCCGGTCTTTTTCATGGACCGCGCCAAGGGGATACTTCCGGTCGGCACGATCGTCGCGGACAGCAAAGCGGAAGATGCATTCGGACAGGAGACGTTGGAGCTTCTCGGAAGGTTCACGAAGCTCGTCTCGGCTCTGATCAAGAGCTACACGGACAAATACGACCTGCTCCTTGACTCGGAACTTCTTTCCTCCATACGCCGTATGCAGGATCGTGTCCGCTCCGAGCCGGGCGAACAAACTATTCTGACGGCGCTCGCGGAAGAAGCCCGCCGCCTGGCGAACTGGGATTTCCTCACCGTGGCAATGTACTCCGACGAGCGGCGCGGCTGGAGCCTCCAGAAAGTGGTCAACAGGATGGGGGAGCCGTATGCCGCCCCCGACCAGCTCATCGAGGACGAGGGGAGCATCGTCGGCTGCGCGATCGCGACAAACCGGGTCGTGACGGTCGCCGATATGTCCGCGGAGCCGCGATTCCGGTTCCACGCATCTGAGAATATCGGGAAGCAGGGATCGTTTGTCTGCATCCCGATCAGCTCGATGAACAGGTGTTACGGCGCGATGACGCTGGAAAGCAAGTCCCCCGGACAATTCTCGGGAAACGAAGTCGAGACGATGTACCGGCTCGTCGAGAACGCGGCCGGTTCGCTCGAAGTCCTGTATATGAACAACCTGGCGAAGGAGTTCGTCCACGTCGACCAGCTCACGGGGTCGCTGACGAGGAAGTTTTTTCTGCGGAAAGTCGAAGAGGAAGTCCGCAGGGCGGCCGATTTCGCCGCGGAGCTTGCGTCCGTATCGATTGCGGTCGACGGCATGGGCGAGCACCTCGCACGGTACGGCCGGGAGGGATGTGACGCCATACTCAACGAAGCGGTAAAAATCCTCCGCGCGAACATACGCCCGTATGATGCGGTCGGGCGTCTTGAAGATGACCGTCTCGGCGTGCTGCTCGTCAACACGGCCGCCAGCGACGCGTATCTCTGGGCGGAAAAGATGCGCAAGGCGGTATCGAGTCATGTCATGGTTGTGGGGAAGCGGAGTTTTTCCGTCACGGTAAGCGCGGGGGTGTGTGGACTGAGCGAAGGAATGGGAACGGACGACCTCGTTGCCGGGACGTCTCAGGTCCTCGGCAAAGCGCTGGAACACGGGGGAAACCTCGTACGGGTGTATTAACAGCATATCGAAAGGCTAAGAAATGGCAAAACAGCAATCGTTTGCGGACAAGGCCACGAAGGCCGCTCAGATAAAAGGCTCCAAGTGCCCGGTCTGCGGCGCAATCTTTCAGCCTATCCTGATGGTCTCCTCGGAGCGCTCCAAAGCCGGCTCGAGCTGGAAATTCAACGAACACAGGGTTCAGGTCTGTAAGTGCAACGAAAAACAGGTCTACGCTTGAGGGGTCCCTCTCAAGAAGATGTCATCGGGGATCTCTTTCCGCCCGGGCGGGGGGAGATCCCCAAGTTTTCACGTCTTGTACCCGATTCACCACGAAGAAGATCGTTCTCATAATCCTGGACGGTGTGGGCTGCGGAGAGCTCCCTGACGCCTCTCTCTACGGCGATACGGGAAGCAATACGCTCGCGAACATCGCCCGCGTGACAGGCGGGCTGCGGCTTCCGACGCTGGCCCGCCTCGGGCTGGGGAACATTGCGCCCATTCGGGGAGTAGAGCCTGCGCCCCGTCCGGCGGCCAACTTCGGACGGATGGCTGAGCGCTCAAAGGGGAAGGACAGTACAACCGGCCACTGGGAGATTGCCGGCTTGATCGTCGAGAAGGCGTTCCCCACGTTCCCTTCCGGGTTTCCCGGCGGCCTGATGGATCGGTTCCTCTCTGTGACCGGCTGCCGGGGGTTTCTCGGAAACAGGACCGCTTCGGGGACGGCCATCATGCGGGACCTGGGGGACGAGCATCTGAGAACCGGCTTCCCGATCGTGTACACGTCGGCGGATTCGGTGTTTCAGATCGCCGCTCACGAGGAAATAATCCCGCTCCCCCGGCTGTACGATATCTGCGCAAAGACCCGGACAGAGGTTTGCACGGGGGAGTTTGCGGTCGGACGGGTTATTGCGCGTCCGTTCACCGGCCGGAGAGAGGAGTTCACGCGGACAACGAACAGGAAGGATTTTTCTCTCCCCCCCGGCGGGGAGACACTGCTGGACGTACTTCAGGCGGCCGGCGTACGGACCGTGTCGGTGGGGAAGGTGGATGATCTCTTCGATGGGCGAGGCCTGGCGGAGATGCATCACTCGAAGACGAACGAAGAAGGCATTGCCGAGATCATCCGGGCCGCCTCGGGGACCGGACGCGGATTGATCTTTGCGAACCTCGGGGATTTTGACACGCTGTTCGGGCACCGGAACGACCCGCGGGGTTTTGCAGGTGCGCTCGAGCGGTTCGATGCGGGTCTCCCCGGAATACTCGCGACGATTGAAAAAGGAGACCTCCTGATAATTGCCGCCGATCACGGGAATGATCCCGTCAGCGCGAGCACCGACCATTCGCGCGAGTACGTGCCGCTTCTGTGCTATGCTCCCGGCGGCGCGTGTGGCGCCAGTCTCGGGACGCGGGAGACATTTGCCGATGTGGGTAAGACCGTTGCCGATTATTTCGGAGTTTCCAACACACTGGCGGGGACCAGCTTCCTTGCGGCGGTGAGTGCTGGATGAAGACTGAAGAAGAAGTGTTTGAGTTTGAATCGTCGATCGACGGGGAAGGGAAGATCGGTGTGCCGGGAGAGGTGCTGCGCCGCCTGGGCGCGCATGCCGGATCGCGCGTCCGCGTCCGTCTGATACCGGCGGTCATTGCTGCGGCGCTCGGCCGGAGGAATGTCACGATCGATGAGGTGGAACGGATCGCCGCCCTGCAGCTCGAACCGCAGGCCAACGTGATCTCCTTCCTGCTTTCGGAAGGAGTCCTGGCGACCGGTGGGGGGAGGCATCAGCGGACGAAAGGGCGAAAGAAGTGAGGGAGGCGAAACTCGTCGTCCACAGCGATGTCCTCCTCGATCATCTGCGGGGTGCGGACCACCCGTCGATTCTACGGAGGACGATGGGGCTCTTTTTCTGCTACACGACGGTGTTTCAGGCGATCGAGGTATTTGCGGGAATGCGGACAGCGGTGGAGCGGAGGTGGGCGGAAGACGCGATGTCGGCGATGAAGCTGCTCGGATTAAATCCGAAAAACGCTCCACGCTACGGGAGGTTGTTCGCCAGGCACCCCGGCCGCAGCCCGATGGATCTCCTTGTTGCCGGGCTCTGCATCGAAGCCAGACTGCCCCTGCTGACCGGACGGGGGAAGGAGTTTGCGGGTATAAAGGGGCTGAAGCTTATCTCTCCGCGGATGATCACACGGGGGAAAAACGCGTCGGACATACTCAACGGACTCGGACGGTGATCGCATGGTACTCGGAAAAGTCGTAGGCACAGTGTGGGCGACGCGGAAAGATGAAGAGCTTGTCGGGATGAAGTTCCAGATCGTGAGGCACATCGACCTTCAGTACCGTGTCAGGGAGACCTTCGTCGTTGCGGTGGACACGGTGCAGGCGGGTGTGGGGGACGTTGTCCTGGTCTGCAGCGGAAGCTCCGCCCGGCAGACTGCTCAGACGAAGAACAAGCCCGTTGATGCCGTGATCATGGCGGTCGTAGACAAGCTGGACGTGACGGACTGAGATGTTCCTCGCGCGCGTGATAGGGACGGTCTGGGCTACCAGGAAAGACGAGCACCTGAAAGGGTTCAAGCTGCAATTTATCCAGCCCATAGACCGGCGGCGGAACGATGTCGGGGATCCCATTGTTGCCGTTGATACCGTCGGGGCGGGGGCGGGAGAGACCGTCATGTACATCACCGCCCGCGAGGCGGTGATCCCTCTCCCCGTCGATGAGGCTCCGGTTGATGCCAGTATCGTGGGAATTGTAGATCGGATCGATATCAGTGAATAGCGGAAGGTGAGTGAATGGTGAAGATTACCAAGCAGTATACGAATCGGGAGAGCCAGTCTCTCGACAAGTATCTGCAGGAGATCGGCAAGGTCGATCTCCTCAAATCCGAGGAAGAAATCGAGCTCGCCCAGAGGATCAAGAAGGGGGACCAGCGGGCTCTCGAAAAACTCACCAAGGCGAACCTCCGGTTCGTCGTCAGCGTGGCGAAGCAGTATCAGAACCAGGGGCTTTCCCTGGGCGACCTGATCAACGAGGGGAACCTCGGACTCATCAAGGCGGCCAAGCGGTTCGATGAGACGCGCGGATTCAAGTTCATATCGTACGCGGTCTGGTGGATCCGCCAGTCGATCCTCCAGGCCCTTGCCGAGCAATCCCGCATTGTCCGTCTCCCGCTCAACCGTGTCGGTGCGCTGAACAAGATCGGGAAGGCGTTCAGCTCGCTTGAACAGGAGTTTGAGCGCGAACCGAGTGCGAGCGAGCTTGCGGAAGAACTCGACATGTCCCTGTTCGAGGTATCCGATACGCTCAAGATCTCGGGCCGCCACCTCTCCATGGATGCGCCGTTTGCTCAGGGAGAGGACAACCGGCTTCTGGACGTGATCCAGGACGAACGACAGCCTGCTCCCGATAACGAACTGATGAAAGAATCGCTCAGCAAGGAAGTCGAGCGTGCCCTCTCGACGCTGAGCGAACGGGAGGCCGAAGTGATCCGCCTTTATTTTGGACTCGGCCGCGAGCATTCGCTGACATTGGAAGAGATCGGCGAAAAATTCAAACTGACCCGAGAGCGGGTCCGGCAGATAAAGGAGAAAGCGATCCGCCGCCTGCGTCACGCATCCCGAAGCAAACAATTGCGGGCATACCTGGGGTGAACCCCCTCCGGGGATGTCGGGGGGTCGATGATGGGAATGAGAACACTCGGTGAACTCTGCCGCCGTGCCGCGCTTCCGGCGGCGTTTGCGCTGGCGTTGGCCGCGGCAGGCCTGGCGGGCTGCGCATCCACCTCTCCCCGCTTCCGGGCGGGATATCCCGCGGAGAGGGCCGGCGGGATTTCCCGGACGAAGGAACTCAGCGGCGTACGTGCCATCAAGGCGCGCCCCTGGGAGGATGAGCCTCTACCGGGTGCGCTTAACAGGGACCATGTTCTCCTGGAGATCGTGTCATTGCTGGGGGTCCCGTACGAATACGGCGGGGCCGACAGGGGGGGGATGGACTGTTCCGCATTCACGGAAGCGGTGTACGGCAATGCGCTTCGCCTGCGGCTCCCGCGCTCGACCTCCGATCAGTACAGGGAGGGGACGGAAATAGGACGGGATCGCCTCCGGTTCGGCGACCTGGTCTTCTTCAACACGACCGGGGAGTCTCCTTCGCACGTCGGCGTCTACATCGAAGACGACCTGTTCGCCCATGCGAGCGTTTCGTATGGAGTGACTATCTCCTCGATGGAGAGCTCTTACTACCGCGACCGCTTTATAGGCGCCCGCAGGATCATCCGGTAAAGTCATTGCGAGGATCATGAAGTAGAGTCATTGCCAGGATCATCCGGTAAAGTCATTGCAAGGTCATGGCGCCACAGGCGCCATGAAGCGCGTTCCTTGCGTCCCGCCGCAGGCGGGGCAAACTGGTTAACACTAGCCTTGAACAGCGTTGTGTCCGTCCTCCCCATCTACATTTACGGCCAATCCGTCCTCCGGAAGAAAGCCCGTCCTGTGAGGAAACCCGCGGAGGAGATTTCCGTCCTCGCCGCCGATATGATTGAGACAATGCGCAAAGCGAACGGGATCGGACTGGCGGCGAATCAGGTCGGGGAGCTTCACCGCGTCATCGTTGTCGATGCGGGAGCGATCGAGGAAGCGCCCGGCGTACCCCCGATCGCCATGATCAATCCGGAGGTCCTCAGCGAGGAAGGGACATGGACGATTGAGGAAGGGTGCCTGAGCATCCCGGACATCAGGGAAGAGGTCAACCGGGCAGAGAATATCCGGGTTCGGTACCTCGACACCGGCTTTAACGTGCAGGAGGTTTCGGCTGAAGGTCTGCTGGGGAGGGTGATACTCCACGAGATCGACCATCTGAACGGGGTCCTCTTCCTCGACCACCTCGGTGCGATGAGGAGAAAACTCCTGCGCGGGAGGTTGAACAAGCTCGAACGCGGGGAAGTGGACGTCGATTACCCGATCGTCGGCAACTCGCCGCCGGCGACTGGCACGGACCCCCGTTAGGGGAACCCCCATGGCCATACTCCGCATCATGTTCATGGGCACCGCTTCTTTTGCGGTGCCCAGCCTCGCGATACTCGCCGAGAACGGGTACGCGATCCCTGCCGTGGTAACGGGTCCCGACAGGCCCCGCGGGAGGGGGAGAAAGATGAGCCCCACTCCCGTGAAGGAGCTGGCGGTTGCTCGCGGACTCCACGTCCTGCAGCCGGAAAAATTGAAGGATCAGGCGTTCGCCGGCGAAGTCCGTTCCCTGGATCCCGATCTTATCGTCGTCGTCGCGTACCGGATACTCCCCCCTGAGGTGTTCAGTATACCCCGCCTCGGTTCGATTAACCTCCACGCCTCGCTCCTGCCCCGCTATCGCGGCGCCGCCCCTATCAACCGCGCGATCATGAACGGTGAAGTCGAAACGGGAGTAACGACGTTTTTCCTGGAGGAGTCCGTCGACACGGGAAGCGTGCTCCTTCAGGCGCGAACCCCGATACTCCCCGGCGACGATGCGGGGACGCTTCACGACAGGCTTGCCGACGTGGGGGCCGAGATTGTCCTCCATACTGTGAGGCTCATTGAACAGGGAAAAGCGGTCCCCCGCCTTCAGGATCCGGCTCTCGCGAGCCCGGCGCCCAAGATATTCAAGGAGGACTGCCGGATCAATTGGCATACACCCTCCGAACAGATCCGTAACCATATACGCGGGCTTTCCCCTTCTCCCGCCGCGTTCACGACGCACGATGGGAGAGTCCTCAAGCTCTTCCGCGTGCGCATCGCTACGGAGTCGCTCGCGCCCGGGATCATGCCCGGGATCGTCGATGTCAGGAAGGACGCCCTCCTTGTCGGAACAGCAGATGATCCGATTGAGATCGAAGAACTGCAGCAGGAGGGGAAAAACCGGATGGCCGCCGGGGACTTTCTCCGCGGCTACAGGATTTCTCCCGGCGACCGTTTCGAGTGATGCCGTTCAGGTTCCCTTTTTCCCCCCCGGATTAACACAAACTTAACCTCCCGTTTACACCGGCGTAATCTTCAGTCTGTATATTCTCCCGCCTTCGGCAATGTGCGTGGGCGGAGGCACCCCTGCTATCGATTTGGTACCGGTGGGCTTTGCCCCCGGGAACAGTACGGGCCCCTCAGGCGGATCCTGACCCCTGCCTACCGGGGGCCCTGCTGTTCTTGCGCTGGCAGATGAAAACCTGCTAATTCCGGTCGTCAACGCTGAATCAATGGGTCCCTTAACAATTTCTTAACGCGCGGGTAATACTGGGGTAACGGTCCGGTTGTATATTTGAATCCGCAGGGGTCGATCCAGCCGCGCAATTACGCTACTCTTTAATTATTTCCTATCCATCAACCATTTACAAGAGGTGGTATGAAACGCATTGCTATGCTCATGTGCACTCTCGCCGTCCTTGGCGTCGCCCTCGCGGGTGCTCAGGGAAAGTTCTCCGGCCTTGTCTTCGGCGACTACTTCTATAATGTGGCCAAAGACACAGCTTTCTCGAAGCTTTCCAAGACGGTAGTCCCGGGAAGCAAGGACTTCCAGGCGTTCCAGATCCGCCGGATCTACCTGACATACGACAACGACATCTCGGAGAAGTTCACCGCGCGGTTCCGGCTCGAGGGGAACATGATCGCCTCTGAAAACGGAAGCTCGTCGACCGCCTCCCGCGTCAGCGGAAGCTCTCTCTCGCAGCTGTACGTCAAGGATGCATATGTGAAATGGAAGAACATATTCGCCGGAAGCGATCTCATATTCGGCGTCCAGCCCACGACCGCGTACGATATCTCAGAAGGCGTGTGGGCCTATCGTTCACTCGAGAAAACAATAATGGACCTCCGCGGCATCATCTCTTCGCGCGATCTCGGCCTTGCCCTGCGCGGGAAATTTGACGACGGCGGCATGTTCCAGTACTGGTTCATGGTCGCAAACAACAGCGCCCAGGACGACGCTGTCAACAGGTACAAGAGGGTGTCGCTTAATCTTCAGGTAAAGCCGGTCAAGAACGTTATCGTGACGCTGGACGGCGACTACAGGTCGCAGGACAAGATCAATGATCCGGCCAGCACCACCGTGCCGAAAGCGACGCTTCCGAACAACGTTCTGACGTACGCGTTGTTTGCGGCGTACAACGACCCGACACTGTTTACGCTCGGCGTCGAGGCGTTCATGCAGTCGACGCAAAACGGAGAAGTGGATCCGTCCGACAAGACGGCGAAAACTCTCAAATCGCTCAACGCCCTCGGCGTGAGCATCTTCGGCTATTACTGGTTTACACCCGAGATCGGCGTTGTGGCACGATACGACCTGTTCAATCCAAATACCGACAGCAACTTCCCCGCCGCCCCCACGGTCATGCCGACGGGATCCGCCGCGTACCCCTATTCCCTCTCGCGGAACTACCTTGTTGCCGGATTCCTGTTCAGGCCTGACAAAAACGTTCAAATCATGCCGAATATACAGATGGAGACGTACCAGGCGCCGCGGAACCTTACAAATGCGCCCTCGATCAACGCCTCGGTCACGGCGCGCCTGACATTCTACTGGGTGTTCCTCTGACATCCGCGTACATAAACTCACATTACTGAAACAAAGGAACGTCACATGAGAAAACTGAACATCATCATAGCGGCCGCCGCCGTGCTCGGAATGGCCGTGATGCCCGCCCGGGCGCAGTTGAAATTGAACGGCGCAGGAGCGACATTCCCATACGTCATTTACTCGAAGTGGTTCGACGTCTATCACACGAAAACAGGTATCGAATTCAACTACCAGTCGATCGGCAGCGGCGGCGGGATCAAACAGGTGACCGAAGGGACAGTGGATTTTGGCGCCACCGACGGTCCGATGAGTGATGCACAGCTCAAGGAGGCGGCAGAGAAGCAGGGGACAGAGGTCCTGCACATCCCGACGGTGATGGGCGCGGTCGTCGCCACGTACAATCTCCCGGGCTATACGGGGGACCTTCGTCTGACGCCGGACGTCCTCGCCGGGATATTCCTCGGCGATATCACGAAGTGGAATGACCCAAAGATCACGGAAATCAACCCGGGGAAGACACTTCCTGACGTGGCGATCATCGTCGCCCACCGGTCCGACGGAAGCGGGACCACGTATATTTTCACCGACTACCTGACAAAGGTCAGCAAAGCGTGGGAGACCAAGGTTGGAAAGGGCGGATCCGTGAACTGGCCTGTCGGGCTCGGCCAGAAGGGGAACGAAGGCGTTTCCGGGATTGTGAAACAATCAGAGGGTTCCATCGGCTATGTGGAGCTCGCATACGCGGTAAAGAACAACATGCCGTACGCGTCGCTCAAAAACAAGGCCGGGAACTTCGTGAAAGCGTCGTTCGACGCGGTCTCTGCAGCTGCAGAGGGTGCCCTGGCGAACATGCCCGAGGATTTCCGCGTGTCGATCACCGATGCAGGGGGCAAAAACTCGTACCCTATCTCCGGGTTCACATGGCTCCTTGTCTACAAATCGATGAAGGATAAGGAAAAGGCTGCCGCCCTCGTGAAGTTCCTTCGCTGGGCCATGACTGACGGACAGTCGTTCGCGCGGGACCTGTACTACGCCCCGCTTCCCGCGCAGATTGTGAAGCTCGTCGAGAAAAAAATCTCCACGATCGAGACCAAATAGAGACCGTGACACGGGAAAGCACCGTAATACCGATTGACGTATCCACCGCAGGCGGCGGAGGGAGTTTTCCCCCCGCCGTTGCGGCGTCTGTGCCGCACAGGTCGAAAGTCAGGTGGAACGTCGGCGACTTCGTTTTCAAACACCTGACGATGCTCTTTGCGTTTGGCGTGCTTTCGCTCGTGTTCCTGATGGGCTACGAAATGTACGCGGGGTCCGCGCTCACGATCACGAAGTTCGGCTGGAACTTCCTCGCCACGAGCACATGGGACCCGGTGCAGGATGAGTACGGGGCTCTTCCGCTGATATTCGGGACGCTCCTCTCCTCATTCCTTGCCCTTCTGCTCGCCCTCCCCCTGAGCATCGGCGTGGCGATATTTCTCTCCGAGCTCGCGCCGCGGTGGCTCGAGCGGCCCTTCTCGTTTCTTGTGGAGCTGCTCGCGGCGATCCCGAGCATCGTCTACGGTCTCTGGGGGATATTTGTCCTTGTGCCATGGCTCCGGCAGAGTATCCAGCCCTGGCTCGCGTCGCATTTCAGTTCTCTCCCGTTCTTCAAGGGGCCCGCGTATGGCTTCGGGATGCTCGCTGCCGCGCTCATCCTCGCGGTGATGGTCCTCCCGATCATCGCATCGATTTCCCGCGATGTGCTGCAGGCCATACCGAACCTCCAGCGCGAGGCCGCGCTCGGACTCGGCGCAACGCGATGGGAGTCGACGAAAATCATACTCGCGACCGCCAAATCCGGCATTCTCGGGGCCACGTTGCTCGGACTCGGACGTGCGGTGGGAGAAACGATGGCCGTCACGATGGTCATCGGCAACCGTTCGGAGATATCGGCATCCCTCTTCAGTCCCGGCTACAGCATGGCCAGCGTTATCGCCAACGAGTTTGCCGAAGCGACATCAAAGATGTACACGAGTGCCCTCATTGAGGTCGCGTTCGTGCTCTTTGTGCTGACGATCGTACTGAACGCTCTGGCCCGGCTCATCGTGTGGAGCGTCACGCGCAGGTTCAAAACGACATGACGACGAACGAGAAGCTGTATTTCTTCTGGCGCAAGACGAAGAACAACGCCATGCTCGTGTTTTCGATGGCGTGTCTCCTTGTCGCCGTGACCCCCCTTGTCCTCATATTCTCGTACACGCTGATCCAGGGAATCTCCGCTCTCAACCTCGATTTCTTTATCCAGATGCCCAAGCCTGTCGGGGAAACGGGGGGCGGCATGGCGAATGCCATTGTGGGGACCGGCATACTCATCGGGCTCGGCGCCCTCATCGGTCTGCCTGTCGGCATCATGGCGGGGATATACCTGGCGGAGTACGGCGACAATCCCTTCGCCGCGGCTACCCGTTTTCTCGCCGACGTGTTGAGCGGGATTCCCTCTATCGTCGTCGGCGTCGTGGCGTATATCATCGTTGTGCTGCCGATGAAACACTTTTCGGCATTTGCCGGGGGCGTCGCACTGGCGATACTCATGATACCGACGGTCACGCGGACGACCGAAGAGATGATCCGGCTCGTCCCGCAATCGTACCGCGAGGCGGGTCTGGCGATCGGCATCCCCCGATGGAAGACGACGCTCAGGATCATACTCCCGACGGCGCTGAAAGGAATCACGACCGGGATACTTCTGGCCATCGCCCGGGCGGCCGGGGAAACAGCGCCGCTCCTCTTTACCGCGCTGGGGAACAGGTTCTGGTCGACAGCGATCGATCAACCGATCGGATCACTGACTGTGTTTATTTACGATTACTCGAAGGCTCCCTTTGAGGACTGGATCCGGCAGGCGTGGGGGGCGGCGTTTGTGCTGATCGCCCTGATCTTCATACTCAGCGTCATATTCAGGATTGTAACGCGGAGCCGCTATGCGGAGCATTGATCTGGCACCAAATTCCGAGAGGAACGTCATGGATGTCTCTTCAGGCGCGCCGGCCCCTGCCGTTCAGGCGGCGTTGCCGGCGAAAATGGTTGCGAAAAATGTCGACGCATTCTTCGGCAAGACCCAGGCGCTCAGGAACGTGAGTCTCGAAGTGGCCACAAATCGTGTCCTGGCGATTATAGGCCCCTCGGGGTGCGGCAAATCGACGTTTCTCCGCTGCCTCAACCGGATGCACGAGGTGGCCGGAGGGACGATGAAGGGGACGGTCTTGCTCGACGGGGAGGGCATCATGGAGATCGATGCGGTGAACCTCCGCCGGCGCGTGGGGATGGTGTTTCAGAAGCCCAACCCTTTCCCGACGATGTCGATATTCGACAACGTCGCCGCGGGACTCAGATTCAACGGCCACCACAATCGCAAACATCTGGCCGAAGTCGTTGAACGCTGCCTCCGGCAGGCGGCGCTGTGGGACGAGGTCAAGGACTCCCTGAGCAAATCGGGGATGAGCATTTCGGGGGGGCAGCAGCAGCGCCTGTGCATCGCGCGGACGCTGGCCGTGAACCCTGAGGTCGTCCTGATGGACGAGCCCGCGAGCGCCCTGGACCCGCTTTCCACCGCCAAGATCGAGGAGCTCATCTACGAGTTGAAGGCGAACTACACGATCGCCATTGTGACACACAACATGCAGCAGGCGGCCCGGGTGAGCGACATGACGGCGTTTTTCTATCTGGGAGAGCTGATCGAGATCGGCGAGACGAAGCGGATATTCACAACTCCGGACAAGAGACAGACGGAAGATTACATCACGGGCAGGTTCGGCTGATATGGAGCGACATTTCGAACGGGAGCTTGAGGATCTCAAGGGGAACCTTGTGACGATGGGAAGTCTCGTGGACGGACAGCTCGGGTCCGCCTGCCGCGCCCTTTTTGAAGGGGACACGGCGCGGGCACGCGAGGTGATGGACAGGGACAGGGAAGTCGATTCTTTCGACACCCTCATCGACCGGAAGTGCATGGACATCCTCGCGCTCGCACAGCCTGTCGCTGTCGATCTCCGGCTCCTTATGTCCTCTCTTGCGATTAATTCACAGCTCGAACGGATAGGGGATATCGCGGTCAATATCGCTGAGCGGGCTGAGCCGCTTGTCGCCCACCGGGAGTTCCTCCTCTCGACACGCCTCTCCGAGATGGCCAACATCGCCCGCATCATGGTGCGGGACAGCCTCGACTCGTTCATCCACGGCGAAGCGTCGCTTGCCTCCCGTGTGCTCGTGAGCGACGACGTTGTCGACAGGCTCGACGGTGGCCTCTTCCGCTCGCTCGTCGCTGAAATGAAGGTTCGCCACGACCGGATCGAGGCCGCCGCTCATATCCTCATCCTCTCACGCCATCTGGAAAGGCTCGCCGACCATGCCACCAACATCGCCGAAGACGTCATATTCATCGTGGAGGCGAAGCTGGTGAAGCATAACGCCGGCGAAGGTATCCGACCATGAAAGCCACGACGATTTCAGGCGTGGTGAAAATCACGTCGCCACTGGCGCCGCTCCATGGCGCGACTGAAGGCTACGCCTTGCACATTCCGGTACGGTTCACTATGTTATACCCGACACATTCCTGAGCACTCCATGCAGCGCCACTTCGTCGAAGAACTCGAGGCACTCAAGACAAACCTCATCAAAATGGGAAGCTTCGCCGAGGAATCCATCGCGCGCTCGATCCGGGCGCTTCTGGAGAGGGATGCGGAACTGGCCCGGGAGATCATCGCCCAGGATGAGCGTATCAACGCGATGGAAATCGAGATCGGCGACGCCATCGTGGACCTTCTTGCATTGCAGCAGCCCGTGGCGACGGACCTCCGGTTCATCCTGGCCGCATTGAAGATCAACAACGACCTGGAAAGGATCGGCGACCATGCGGTGAACATCGCCGAATCCGCCCTCAAGTACGCGGGAATGGAGCCGGTCAAGCCGTTCGTGGACATGCCGAAGATGGCGCAGGTGACAAAGGCGATGCTCCGCGACTCGATCGATGCGTTCATCCACGCGGATTCGGGAAAAGCGCGGTCGGTTCTCATCAGCGACGACACAATCGATGACCTCAACAGGAAGATCGTGGGCGAGCTCGTGGCGCTGATGCGCGCCGAACCGGTCCTTATCGAACAGGCGCTCGACCTGATCCGTGTGAGCCGGAATCTCGAGCGGGTCGCCGATCTCTCAACAAACATTGCCGAAGAAGTCGTATTCGTCGCCGAGGCGCATGTCGTCAAGCACCACGCAGAAGAAAAATCCCCCCCTCAGACCCGCGACGCCGGCCCGACACCGGCATAGCAGGCGCTACCCGACGCGGGCAATCCGCGCCCTATTCCCTCACCCCCGGCCGTACTATTTGATTGCATAGAACCTGCAAAAGAGGTATCTTTTCGGATAATCCGATGTTTCACGACGTTTCACGACTTTGTATTCCGGGAGCCTCTCCGCGCCCGTGCTGCGGGCGGAGAACAGGCGATTCCCGAATTCCTGACGGTGGTTCTTGGGCAAGATCATCACCATAGCAAACCAAAAGGGGGGTGTCGGAAAGACCACGACCGCGGTCAACCTCTCGGCCTGCATCGCGGCAGCCGAAAAACGGACCCTCCTCGTGGATACAGACCCGCAGGCAAATGCCACGAGCGGGATAGGACTGGAAGCATCCTCCGAAGGGAGAAGCACATACGAGGTCATGGTCGGCGGCCTCTCGGCGGCCGGGGCGATTCAAAAGAGCCAGATGCCGTTTCTTTCCGTCATGCCTTCCCATATCAATCTTGTCGGGGCCGAGCTCGAGCTCGTCCAGCTCGACGACCGCGAGAGGCGCCTGAAAACGGCGCTGGACGCCGTCAGGAACGACTACGATTTCATTTTCATCGATTGCCCCCCGTCACTCGGACTCGTGACGCTCAACGCCCTCACGGCCGCCGACTCCGTCCTCATTCCCGTGCAGTGCGAATACTACGCGCTCGAGGGGCTCGGCCAGCTCCTGAACACGATAAGCATGGTGAAGAAACAGCTCAACGAATCCCTGGATATTGAGGGAGTGCTCCTCACGATGTTTGACGGCCGCCTCCGGCTGTCGAACCAGATCGTAGAGGAAGTGAAGAAGTATTTCGGGGAGAAGGTGTTCAAATCCGTCGTGACGCGCAATGTCCGGCTGAGCGAGGCGCCCAGTTTCGGGAAACCGATCATCCTCTATGACGCCATGTCCACCGGAACCCGCAACTACATGGATCTTGCGCAGGAAGTCCTGGTGAAGAACAACCACCAGATCATCACACAATGAACGGGACATCATGGCCCGAATAAAACCCGTCCTCGGCAGGGGGCTCGCCTCGCTCATCCCGCGGCAGGCGGCCGTGCCTCCGCTCCCGTTGGGAGGACAGGACGACGGTGTCAGCAACGACATCATCGCCTCGATCGCGCTCGACCGCATTCAACGGAACCCGTACCAGCCGAGGGCCGAGTTTGAGCCGGTCGCTCTCGATGAGCTCAAACGCTCCATCCAGGAGAAGGGGATCATTCAACCGGTTACCGTCCGCCGGCTCGGCGACGAGTACCAGTTGATTTCGGGGGAGCGCCGGGTGCGTGCTGCACGCGAAGCCGGACTCAAACAGATCCCCGCGTACATCATCAGGGTCCGCTCGAACGAAGAGATGCTCGAGCTTGCACTTATCGAAAACCTCCAGCGGGAACACCTCAACCCAATCGAGATCGCCATCTCGTACAAGCGGCTGATCGACGAATGCCGGTACACCCAGGAAGAAGTGTCGCAGAAGATCGGCAAAGACAGGACGACGATCACGAATTTTCTTCGGCTTCTGAGACTCCCTGAGCCGATCCAGAATGCCGTGCGGAAGGGAGAGATAAGCAGTGGCCATGCCCGGGCGATCGTTGCCATCGAAGATCCGGACCGGCAGATGGAGATATTCCGGAAGACTATCGGCAGAGGGCTCTCGGTCCGCGACGTGGAACGGCTGGCACGCGAAAAGAGCAGAAAGAAAGGGGCCCGCCGCCCTGGTGCTCACGGCGCCGGGGCGGTCTCCAGCTCACTTTCGAGCATCGAGGAGCGTCTCCGCCAGTTTCTGGGGACGCGGGTGCAGGTGAGAATGCTGCAGGATGGGAAAGGGGAGATCGTCATCGAGTATTATTCCGCCGATGACCTGGAGCGGATCCTGGAGATTTTCTCGGAGATAGAGGACGGGACGAGTTGATTGCTGCAGGGACTTCGACAGGAGAGCTTTGCATCAATAACCCGGCCGCACAGGTTGGCCACACAATTTGAGATGACCAATGGAGAAAACAGTCATTTCCACGCCGAACGCCCCCGGGGCGATAGGGCCTTACAGCCAGGGGATCGTCGCCCCGCAGGGGTTCGTGTTCACCGCCGGGCAGATTCCTATCAACCCGGCCACGGGAGAACTCGTCGGCGGCGACATCGGGGCCCAGACCCGGCAGGTGATCGAAAACCTCAAGGCGATACTCGAAACGGGGGGGTCGGATCTTGCGTCGGTCGTCCGGACAACCGTGTACCTGAAGGACATGGGGGAATTCGCGGGAATGAATGAGGTGTTCGCAGAGTACTTTCGTGCCTCCCCTCCGGCCCGGTCAACGGTCGAGGTGGCCCGGCTCCCCCGGGATGTTCGCGTCGAGATCGATGCGATAGGGATCACCCGGTCTCGCTGACAGGATACGATGAAACCGGTCGCCCGGCACGTGCTGGCGCTCATGATTCTGCTCAACGCCCGCCCACTCAGCGGGCAGATGCATTCCACCGGAGCTCCGCGCGCCGATTCCGTCCGTGTCCTGCATGGTGCGGACTCAGCCGCGCGGGGATTCGACACGCTCCGGCACGCGGCACTCCCACAGAAATCGCCGGGTATCGCCATGCTCTGTTCCGCTCTCCTTCCCGGAGCCGGCCAGTTCTACAACCAGTCGTATTGGAAAGTCCCCGTCGTCTTCGGTCTGGGGTTGTACTTTGTCTCGACGTGGCTCGATCAGAACAGAAGGACGGAGATTTATCGACAGCTATACGTCGACAGCCTCCTCGTAAATTCTCCCTACAGCGATACGTACCGGAGAGAGAGGGATTTCTACAAGCAGCAGCGCGACACCTTTGCATGGTATTTCGTCATCCTCTACATTCTGAATATCGCGGATGCCTACGTCGATGCAAGCCTGTTTGATTTCGATGTCGGGAAAGATCTTTCGCTCCGGCTCATTCCCGGTGCCCCGGGGCCTGCTTACCCCTCTCCCGGATTGACTCTCAGGCTCGGGTTCTAATCGTTGCGCCGGTTCCCGGCGGGGCT
>Ga0182011_10001650_pt1 | contig 19487 bp, 20 predicted proteins | sample 711E1DmetaG_FD_120481 | JGI IMG/M metagenome (GOLD analysis project Ga0182011, IMG submission 120481) | Permafrost microbial communities from Stordalen Mire, Sweden - 711E1D metaG | ecosystem: Environmental > Terrestrial > Soil > Wetlands > Permafrost | place: Sweden: Stordalen | collected... | reverse complement strand
TTATAATTTATAATACACTTATATTATTTTTTATCTAAAAAGGAGGTATTAAAAACATGGATAATTGGGAAGAAGTTGAAGAAAATAGCCGGGAAGAGATTAAAGACGATGCTAACTGGGCAGAAGTTTTAGATATGGTAAGTGCAATGTTGAATAAAACTGAAGCAGCACAACTAGTATATGAATTGAAAATTGCTGTGAAAAATAAGGCTCAACAAATTTTAAATGAACTTAAATAAAAAAAACATCAAATTTTTCTTAGATTTCACCGGGTTATCAAAGAATGTTTGTATGTAAATTCTGTAAAGTAAACATAGCTTTTCAAAGTTAAATTAATAGCGTTTGGAACCTAATAATCGATAGATTTAAAGAACTTAACGAAAAAATAATTAATTAGACAATAAAATCTATTAATAAAAGATAGCGAGGATTAATGTTTAAAATAACATATTATGTCCAGAAATAATTTATATTAAAAAAGAGATGATATTTAATTATAACTTAATTTGATGAACGTTCTAATTTTATTTTTAAATTAAGACGTTCGTAAGGATTGAATTTAAAATATACGGTGATCCCGTGGCCATAGTTCCCTCAATTGCTTTCCCTATACCTGACGATATTACTCCTATTCCTTCTTCGTTTGTAAAATACGCTTTAATTGGTGTGTTAATCCTCATAGCCTATGGTTTCATTGGATCCCATTACATAATGAATCTTAATGATATAAATTCAATTTATTTCACCATTACCACCATAGCAACAGTGGGATTTGGTGATATAGTTCCAATAACTCCAGTACAAAAAATTTTTGTTATCACTTTAGTAGTTAGTGGTGTTGGTTTATTGGCTTATGCATTTATCTTGGTAATAACGGTGAGTATAATGGCAGTAGAAGAGATAACAACTGGTGCTAGACAAAGAAGAAAGATTGCAGGAACTAAAAATCATTTTCTATTATGTGGATATGGAAGAGTTGGAAGTGCTGTTCATGAAGACTTGTTAAAAAGGAATCAAACAGCAATAATAATAGAAAAAGATAGAAATATTATTGAAAAGGAGCTGTGGGAGGATCCAAAAGTCCTGGCCATTCCCGGTGATGCCACCGATGAAAGTGTAATGAGAGACGCTGGAATCGAAAGAGCCAGGGCAGTTATAATAACGACTGGCGACGATGTGGATAATTTATTCATAACTCTAACTGCTCGGGAAATACGCTCTGACGTATGGATAGTCACCAGAGCTAGTAAAAAAGTAAACGTAAAAAGACTTTATCGTTCAGGTGCGGATAAAGTTATATCCCCTGAGGCTAGCGGAGCAGAAGATATTTATTTTGCAGCTGTTCAGCCCACCATCATGAAGATCACTGAAATGCATGGTGTTGATGATATAAAAAGAGAAGCGGAGATCATTTTTAAACATGACTGCACTTTGGAGGATATAGAATATCATTTACCCGAATTTAAAGAACCTTTAGTTAGAAAAATAGAAATATCCAATGAAGACCAGCTTAATAGATTTTTAAATAGTTTGGAGCGTGAGCCTTCTCGTAAAAAATCTTTAGGACGGATATATGAGTCAGTAAGCGGGATTCATTCGCATTGGATTTCAGGACCTAGTAAAGAAGCATTAGATGATGTGGCGAATGAACTTAAACAAGAAGGACTTTTATTAGGTGTGAATCTTAATGAAGATGAACTAAGAGAGGTTGCTCGTAAATACGGGCGATTAGTAGAAGTAGTTATTAAACCAGAGATCAAAATCACTGAAACTCATGGTGTAGCAGATATACGTGAAGAAGCAGAAATCATCTTAAAACATGGCGGTACATTAGAGGATATTGAATATTACTTACCCGGATTCAATGAACCTCTGCACAGGAAAATTGGTTTATCTGAAGCGGAAGAAATGGAAAGATTTTTATCTCGTCTGGAAGAGGATAGCAAGAGAATGGAGTCTCTTGAAAGATTATATAATTTATCAGGTGCTGGCGTTCATTCACACCGAATTTCAGCTCCTGACACTGGCACTCTTGATAAAATAGAGAAGGAATTAAATAATAAAGGTTTTCTTTTAGGCGTTAACCTGACACATGACGAGATATATAAGAAAATTAAGGAATATGGAAGGGTCAGTGAAATGTTTTTAAGACACAAGCCTGGTCAGACTGATGATAAAAGAGTTGTTATAAGAAATGGAGGACGTATACTGGATTCCAAACATTATCTTCCAGGAGTAAGGCAGGTTGTAACTAGGCAGCTTTATTTAAGGAATGATGAAGATCTTAAAAATTGTGAAAGAGAATATCAGAAGCCTGAATCTCAAAGATCTCTTAAAGCCCTTTCTGTAATTTCAAGGAATATACATTCACACACCGTATCTGCAGGAGACTTTAAAACCATTAAGAAGATAGAGGAAGCCCTAGATAAATCAGGGATGCTTATAGGAGTTAATCTAGAGGAAGATGAAATCTGGAACATCATTGAAAGCGAAACTTCAGAAAAAATCTGTATTGAATAAAAAAAAATTAGGACGTAAAGTCCTAGAACAATTCCTGTAGATTTAACTTATAGGCACCAAGATTTCCGCCAAAGTTACCGGCACTGATTTGTATTACGCCATTAACTGTAACTGCCGCTTTAATTCCGGCTTTCATAGCTGCTTTAACTGTGGCTTCATCCACACCATCGATTACAATTTCATAAATTCCTTTAACCTTCTCAGGTATTTGGCATCCTTCTACTTCTTTGAGGGTGACACACATTTTTTCGTTCGTAGAAGCACCTAAGAATTTGTATTTATTTGAGCCTACCTTAGAACCAGATGCAACTATTCCACCAGGGAAAGGTGTTATGGCTCCAGGTACAGATTCGATCGCGTCAACCGCAGCATCAGCTGCTAAAAGCCCTGCAGGCTGGTTTTCAGCTAGAATAAAGAAATTACCCCCAGCTACTCCAGACTTTACACCTAGTTCAGCTTCTACTAAAAAATCTCCTGACATAAGGGGAATAGAATGAATAGTCCTTCCATCTATTTCCAACTTCTGCTCGTAGCCATCTCCGAAAAATTTGAGTTTTTGGCCAGTTTTAAATTTTTCATCTGGCTCTTCCATCCAATCAAAGACGGCCGTAGTAGCTGCAGTTAGTATACACATTCCAACACGCTCTAATAATTCATGATCCAGTTTTTTCTTGTCCATATTACAAATCATGATTATATAACCAGGCCTTCCATCAGGGGTTTTATCTGGAGCCACGTAGGCATCTATCCCTGCTTCAGCTGGACAGCCAATAACTGAAGTTCCGTAACCAGTTGCTTCAACTGCAGCTACTTTCGCCAGTTTTTTGGTGGCAGCAGTTATAAGTAACCGGGATACCTGTATACCGAATGCTTCTGCAAAATTATCTTCTATTTCTACACCATTTATCTCCATTTTATCACATTCTCCTACTTATTTTGAATATCTTTCATCCATTACAAATAGCTGATTTAGAATGCTATTAGCAATGACTCAATATCTCTCAATGAGCTATTGTTTATTGGATAAATAAACTCTATGAAATATAGATTTTAGATCCTTTTTATATTTTTATAAATTATTCTCATGTTTTTTTTAGTCCATCAAAAAATTCTTTTTGAAGGAATAATTTTACTTTTAAATCACTAAATACATGTGGATGTTTAAAAGAGCTTTATTAATTTATATAATTTTTTTTATTCGTCAAAATTTGTCGGTTAGTCTATCAAGCACCTCTGATCCGTAGTAAGGTATCAAAGCCACACCTATGAATGAAGTCATCCAGAATGATATTAGTCTTTCAATAATTGTAGCAGCGGCGCTTATAGATGGAGGTACACCTGCTATGGAAAATAAAATAATCATCATTCCATCCACTGCTCCTAATCCTCCGGGTAACAGTGGTATGAATGCAATCATAGCAGCGATTACAAATACCGATGCAATTACTAATAAAGAGACCTGTGTATTGAATGCTAAAAAGATTATATAAAGTCTTATTATCTCAATAAACCAGATTAAAAAAGATAATGGAAGAGCATATAAAAGCACATTCTTATTTTTCAATAGAGATCGGATGCTACTTTGAAATCCATTTAAAGCATTAAGGGCATTTTTTTCTAGTTTACTATGTTCTTTTTTTGAAAATCTTTTAACAACAGATACAATCCATTTAGTAACCCTTTCCCCCAGTTTCTGGTTGATAGACATGTAAAGACCAATTAAAAACAATATTATTAATATAATCAGAGAGATGATTAAAGTAAAAATCAGAATAAAAGATAATTTCAAATATAAAACAGCCGAAATTATGGTTATTATAGCTAGAAAAAAAAGGGGAAATATGTCTAAACCCCTATCTGCTATCACTGAAGCAAAAGCATTCTCCATAGGGGATTGTGAAAATTTACTTAATATGTAGGCTCTAATAGGTTCTCCTCCACCCCTAGCGCTAGGTGTTATATTATTTATAGCCATACCCACTAGAAGCATGGGTAAAAGAGACCTTTTTTTAATGGATATTCCTACAGCATGAATATTTATCGACCATCGCTCAGTCCAGAGAGCGTATAATACAAATTGTATTGCTAATGCTATGATTACATACAATGGGTTAGCAATTACAAGGGCTTGCTCTATTTTGGCGGGACCTATGAATATAACTAGTAAGGCTAGAATTCCAATTCCTATTGCCAAGAAGATCCAAGTGTGGTATCTCATTACAATCCACTAAAAAAGTTTTAATTTTTTATGGTTATAAATTATAAAGTGTGAATGTCAATTATAAGATTTTTAAAGAATTTAAAATTTATTGGTTTTTTTAACTAACCTTAGCTGAAGCTAAAGATTAATCACTTGATAATTTAAATCATCAGAATCCATTAGAACTACAGTTTGGTTACCTGATAAGTATCCACAAGTTTCTCCAGGATTTATAACGAGAGTTTCTCCTTCTATAATTTCTACTTTGTGGGTGTGACCTCTCACCAATACTTCATATTTTCCGCTGCAGGATATAGCTTCCACTATAGTCTGATTAGAACCGTGCATAAGTGCTATTAGCCTATTTCCAAACTCAAATTCTTTAAAATCCTCTAAATAACATAAATTCTTATAAGCCCGACGCAAGCCATGCCTTTCTCCATCATTATTTCCAAATACTGCTAAAAATTGAGATTCAAGGTTTTGGAAGATCTGCGCTGTGAAAGGAGAAATCAAATCCCCCGCATGTAATACTAAATCTACTTGTTCCTGATTGAAAACCTTTACAGCTTTTTCTATCGACTCTAAGTTATCGTGACTATCAGCCATTACACCAATAATAATTTCATTCACCCACTTTCAGATATTTTAAGCTTCCAAACTTAACTAACACTTTTATGCAAATTATTTTTTTATTTACTTCCTCTCTTTTTATGATATTCTTAGTTAAAATTTAATATGAGTTTCTTTATAATATTAGTTAATGATAATATAATTGGAGGTTGAAAAAAATGGTAGATTACGTGACGCTTACCTTTATTGGTATTATAATATTAATTATTTTAGGCCTTTCCATACGTATAGTAAATCAATATGAGAGAGGAGTAGTTTTTAGATTGGGAAAAGTTATCGGAATCAAAGAACCGGGTCTTCGTCTGATAATCCCATTAGTGGATAGAATGGTAAAACCATCACTAAGGATTGTAACCATGCCCATACCCGCTCAAAAAATCATAACTCAAGATAACGTGACTATTGACGTGGCTGCAGTAGCCTATTTCAAAGTGACGGATGCTTATAAAGCTGTAGTGGAAATTGAAAACTATAATCGGGCGGTTAATCAGATTGCTCAGACCACATTGAGAAGTGTAGTAGGAAAATATGCCCTCGATGAAATATTATCCGAAACACAGAAATTAAACCAAAGCATGCAGGAAATTATAGACACACACAGTGAACCCTGGGGTATAAAAGTCACTACAGTGGAAATAAAAGATATTAAATTACCTGACAGTATGCAGAGAGCTATCGCCCTTCAGGCCGAAGCTGAAAGGGAGAAAAGAGCTAAAATCATATCCGCTGAAGGTGAATATCTAGCTGCAGGTAAATTAGGAGATGCAGCAGACATTATAACAGAACATCCAGTGGCTCTCCAGTTACGTATAATGCAGGTTCTCAGCAACATTGCTGCAGAGAAGAATTCAACCATAGTATTCCCTGCCCAGTTACTCAACAGCATCCGGGATATTAAAGACTTTATGACATCAGAGGTAGGCGACATAGAGAAAAAATAGAAATCAATTTCTCTATTTTTTTCCACGAAAATTAAAAAAAAGCTTTTTTTATTATTTTTTCTTTTTTATTAAAATTCCATATTTAATTAAAATTGTTTTGCAATTTCATAAGCCATTTTCACGTGCTTTGAACCTTCAGAAGTACAGGGTCCATGTCCCGGGAGTAAATAATCAATTTCAAGTTCACTCAATCGTTTTAAGGATTTTCTCATTGAATCCATATTTCCACCCAAATCTACCCTTCCAAAACCACCATCTGCAAAAACAGTGTCCCCCGAAATGAGAGTTTCTCCATTATATAGACAGATTCCTCCGGGTGTGTGTCCTGGAGTGTGTAGAACTTCAAAATCATGGATCTTATCGCTTTCTTGAAGTTTGACATCCACTTTCATATTGTCCAAGGATTTTCCAAACATGCATGCAGCAGTAGCTTGTTCATCGCCTTCTTCGAGTGCTTTAGCATCTTCTTGGTGCATAGCCACCTTCAAATCGAGATAAGCGTTGCCTCCAACGTGATCGTAATGATTATGGGTGTTCACGATGAGTGAGAGTTCATGTGGATCGTATTCAGCATTTTTAAGAGAACTAAGTATGTAATTCATGTTTTGTCCGGTTCCGGTATCTACAATGACATCTTCAAATACATAGATATTAGAATCAAAGCCTCTTCCTTCTATCATGATAATATCCTTGATCTTTTGCAAATGTATCACCGAGAAGTTCAAAAGTAATATTTAAAATAAATAATAAAAAATGGGGTCACAGGGATTTGAACCCTGATCCTAGGATTTCTCTTGTCTCAGTACTCCAATTGGTCATCATACTTTTCCTTCAGAGTGCGCACTTTCTTCAAAGACAACTGGAGTCCCAGATGATAGCCTGATTACACTATGACCCCTAATCACATTTTTGAATTATTTAAACCAATTTTTAAGTATTTAGCCATGTATGGATTTGAATCATAATGAATAGTCCACTTCTCACCTACTAAAGGCTCCATAGCTCATTATGTAAATTGAATTTCGTTGATATTTAAACGTTACGATTAAAATTCCGTATGAAAAAATGTCTAAAATTTTAAAACTCTTCAGTATATTATGTTTTCTAATAAAATACTTCAAGAATATTTATTTACAATAAATCTCATCCTTGATTATCTAAAATAATTATCTGACTGGCATTAGTCTGTGGAGGATAAGTTTGAAGTAAAGGTCCACTAAACTTGATTCCGATAGCAGTTCCAGGTACAAGATCATTGTAAGATGCATTTATAAGAGTATTTCCCTGTTTATGAAGTACAACTGTATTTTTTGTCAGTTTAACAGATATATTTTGATCTCCATAGCTCCCAGAAGCTGCCCCCTCCACTAATACTGAATCAGGTGCATTATTATCCCCTTGTAAATTATCCTGGCAAACACCAATTATTTTACCATTCATATCCACAGTATCATTCCCAGTGGCTGAGAGCGCACCATAAACAACGCCTAAAAATAGTACAAAAAGTAATGCCAATATAGTTATACCCCTCATTTTCTACCCCTTTGAAGCTAACGGCAATAATGTTATGTCCATGTTTTATCTAATTCATAATTTATAAAGTATTCGGTTTAACCATTAATATTTTCACTAGAATGCCTGACTAAATCATATAAAATCCCTAAAATTCAATACAAAAAATTTAGCAAAAAGGGTTCTAAGTTAAGGCCCACCGATGTATTCATCAGTCATCAACAGATGATTAAATCCGCTTTTAATCTAATTAAATTCACGAATTATATTACAATATACATTTATATTCTGTTAAGTTTGTAAATGTTTTTTACACCTATAAAATAGATTTTTTTGGAAAATTAAAATTTAAAAAATTAAGCAGAATACCATCTTATCTACTGCTATGTCAAAAATAGTAAGTTATTCTATACTATTTCATTATAACCTATTTTTTCATTAAATTTCACAGATTTATTCTTCCACTAATCAGTTGATCAGTGAATAGAGTTTTAGTCCCGTTACCTCGATCCATATTAACCACACTGCAATGAAAAGACGCTCAGTTGCTCCGTGGTACGTGGCGAATTGAGTATACGAAAGCACCACAAGAAAGACTATCGACAGTAATCCACTTATAAGTGAATATAACCGATAACGTCCCCAAATAGCGGTATCGTTCATGCTCAAAGCCTGCCAAGTAAGGAATTGTGCTGCTATTATTGTTAAGAAAGCAATAACACTTGCCAGAGCGTGTGCACCCATTACATAATTTTCAGGAAACACTCCAGTGAATAGCAAGGAAACACCTGCAAACATCATCCCTAACCCAAATACAATTAGCAACCATTTTGCAGCTTTTCCAGCGCGATGTGAGGATAGGAAAGCACTCAAACCAATGGCAAAACCGATTGATAGAAGACCGAAGATGATGAAATTTATAATTTGAATTATTGCGTATGGACCAAAGATACCAAGGTCACTAACGTTGTTGTATATCTGACTATATCCGGGCCGTAGAAGACTCTCTACAATTACCAGAAGCGTGAAGAGAATCGGTGCTACAATACCACATAAAGCATAAACTCGTTGTCTGTTTTGCGTTTGAGTATTTAGTTTATCAGCCATTAACTCACCGTTTTTATTATTGTCTTTAATATTAGGTGTAAACACTTAATTTCTTCAACAATTAAAAATATTTCATTAAATGCTAAATATTTCTCGTAATATTTGGTTAAATTTTTAATTTGAATCACAGGCAAGCACCAAACCCCCAATAACGTCATTATCTCTATTTGATATTTACGAATACAATGTGAACATTGTTCACTTACTTAATTATTTAATTAATCATTAATAAAGTTTTCCAGTTTCCGTTAATCAATAAAAATATGATGATCAACAATTATCCATATCATATATCCTAATGAGACTTTTAACATTGTAGTAGTTTTTTGCATGTTCAAAGTGAGTTATTAAGTTTCAAATGAAATTGATAAACCCCAAAAATTTCCCAACAGTTTGAAATCGGAAAAAATTATATATTATTGAATTTTTAAAAAATTTAGTTTCTTTTCATCCTAAATTCTTTCTTGAATCTCCAATTAACCGTAACACAAATCGGACAATATTATAAATATTTTCTATAAATCTAACAATGGCATCTAAATTTTTAGAAAATAGTTAATAAAAAAAAATTCTTAAAGTGTTATTGTTGATTAGAAAATGGCGCTTAAAAAAAATGAAAGAGACAAGAAAGCAAAAATACAACGTATAATTCTTTCAACTAAAATTCTTATCGAAGATAGAGGCTATAACATGGTTTCAATTCGTGATATAGCAAAAAAAGCCGAAGTAAGTATTGGATTAATCTACAAGTATTTTCCGAAAGGCAAATTTGATATACTCAAGCAGATGAGCTCTCAGTATATAGATGGAGGATTCATGATGAAGCAGCCCGATAAAATTGACTTCACAGATTTTCCAGGATATATAAGAGAAGTCAACCAAAACATGCTTGAATTACATAAAAAAAATTCTAAACTAGTAAAAGCAATTACAATCGCTGCATTGATGGAAGATAGTATACTTGAAGACATTAAAATGTTCAATGCAGAAGAATATGTTATTATTCCAGAATTTTTCAGCAAGTTCACGGGCGTGGACATTCCACCTAAAGACTATGTAAAGATACTTACCGAGTGGTCACTGACCATTAAAAGTCTGATATTTTACTTTAATACATTTCCAACCATTTTTAATGATGATGAATCATTTCTAGACATTTTGGTAGACATTACATTGAAGATATGGAATTACAGTCCATATCACATGAGCTCCTAATGACATCCTAAGTTCTGATACTTATTAATTTTTTAATCAATAATTCTGGCATTTCAAAATCTTTATAATCTTTTACATTAAATCGGAGCACAAATCCTTCTGAATATTTTTTTTGCTGATTTAATCATATCATGAATCTTTTCCAATTCATTGTCTTTTAAAAAAGCTTTTCTTTCTTTTCCTCTTATAGTAAGGCTAATTATAAATTCATTTTTAATAGGAATTAGATAGAATAATGCTTTTTTCTTATCATAAACCTTTAACATCCAGCCGCTGGTTTTCGAAAAATTCCATTTCTTTGAAAATGAGTCTGAAATATTTATTAGCGTTTCATAATACGTATACACATCTTCAAATGCTGATTTAAGTGTTTGCTCTATTGGTTTAGAATCCTTATTTAAAAATATTCTTTCTTCCATGTTCTTTTCTCTTATTAACCCGTTTTTTTTTAAAATTATATATGCAGGATGTTAAAAGATTAATACTTTACGTAGTCCTTTAACTACAATCTTATTAAAATTTTTAATTTGATTTTACATTTTTTTGTATAATTTCTTCGAAATGTGTTCTAATGTGATTCTGTCTGTCTCTGAATATCATATGCAAATCCTACAATGATAGTCAAGAAAAGAAGTCCAAAAATTAATGGAATAAGAATGTTTATCAGGTTTGCGTTGTTCCCGAAGATTGCTATTTCAAGTCGATAAAGGCCAGTACTAATAAGGCTATGAGAGACCACGGCCACAACTTTGCAAGTAAGCGCCTTGAATTAACAGATAAATGTCTGTGCCACAATTTTAATGGTTTATTTATTCTTGTTGCGACAACACCCGATATTAAGGCAATGGGTAAAGGTGCGACGCCTCCACCAACAAGGAGTTGTAAGATTGAAAGTAGAATCAGAACTAATCCGCCGTTTTTCCTCTCCAAAAACACAATCGCCCATATTATGACTATGATGCTGACAACAATTGCAATAATACCAGTCGCCAAAAAGTTGGGAATGATAGTATAGGCAGGCTCGCTGCCCTGAAATATACTATTCGCCTGGTGGCCAATGGCATATTACCATAACCGCCTGTGGCAACATTACCGTGAAGTGTTTCAAATAAACCATGTTCAATCCCGAGGAGTCCGGCCAACGCCCCCACCGTTGAGGCACAATTCTTTTCGCACTTACATTCCACTTCAAATTAATCCACCTTCTCGAACTCCAGAAATTACAAACCTTACATTTTTAGCTAATCAAAACACCTTCCGGCAAAACAATATCATTTATCCATCTTCTTAATACAATATTAAATAGTTTTGGTGATTCTAAATTCCAAACGTGCCCCCATTTCAAAGCCACTGCTCCTTTAGAATTTGAAAGAACATTCATTAAATCATTGGCAGATTTTTTTAAGATCTTATAGTCTTTTTCCCCCACCATTACCAAAACCGGCGCATCGGCCTTTTCGAGGCCAGAAGGCATTTTAAAAATCATGTTTTCTTTGAGTATTCTGTTAAGTGAATCAGGCTTTATAAGACGTGTGGATTCCTTCAAATCATTAAAAAAACTCTTTGGTAAGTTATATGTCCTCATATTGGCCTTTATGAAAAAATCAGTGTCTTTTACAGGTTCATAAACTCGGATTAAATAATCAAGAAGTTTTAAAAATGTGCTAGTGTGAGGAATGCTGCGGACAAGTGTTCCGCTGACTAATGCATGATTCACCACTTCAGGAGCTGTACTTAGAATCTGAATGATGATCTGAGCACCTAAAGACAATCCCACCAAATGGGCTTTACCACAATTACCTCTGGTCTTTATAATGTCTACTATCATCTTCGCGGTGCCTTCGATTGTGAATGGCTTAACGTCGAGGCTGTGTCCGTGTTCAGGAAGATCTGGAACTAAACAATGGTAGTCATTAAATGCCTTAACCTGTTCTTCCCACATCCAACCTGCTAATCCGCCTCCATGGAGGAATATTATGGTTTCTTGATTATCTTGACCAGTTTCTTTGATGTATAACTTCATTAATTTCAACCATTACCATTTAATCTGATACTGCCGTAGTAGTTTAAGCTTTAAAAGAAATATCCATCTTGATTGATATCTTTCTTTTTAAACATTTTTATTTTATTAAAATTTAAGTTCATGATTTTTTTTTCAAATATATATTAATTTCCTAGAAATTTTAACCGAACACTCTCGATATTTTTTTTCTATATTTTTTTGTATGAAATTAAATCCTCTGACTTATTTTCCGGGATTAATATTGTCTTTTAACCTTAAATGGTTTTAAGGAAATTTTATTTAGAATTAATTCCATAATATTAGTAGACATTATAGGGAGTTCAACATTTATGGAGAAAAGAAAAATTGTTGCATGGGGAATTACTGGTGCTGGTGATAAAATAGTGGAAACCTTGAAGGTAATGGAAAAAATAAATGCAAAGTACCAAGATCAAGTGGATATAGAAGTTTACGTCTCAAAAGCTGGGGATCAAGTTGTGAAGTATTATGGAATATCAAATGAATTAGAAAGTAATTTCGAAAATATTTGGGTCGAAATAAACGCTAACTCACCATTTTTAGCTGGTCAAATACAATTAGGTAAATATGAATTCCTTTTAATAGCACCTGCCTCTTCCAACACTGTTTCAAAGATATCAATGAGGATGGGTGACACTTTAATTTCTAATGCCGCGATAATGGGTCAAAAAGCAGACATACCAATCTATATATTGCCAACAGATTACGAGGAAGGAGTTACTATTACAAAACTTCCAGATGGAAAAGATTTAAAAATTACAATTAGAAAAGAAGACGTTGAACACGTTCAAAAACTTGCTAAAATGCATGATACCGTCATAATTAAAGATCCTAAAGATATAATTAAGTTATTCGCTAAACATTTTGATTAAAAAAAAAATATAATTTTTAGATTCCTCAACTTCAATCCTTTTTAACATTGCTAGAACCGTTATGAATAATTTTTAATTAAAACAAGTACTCCATATTAATTCATTCCTTAAATTACACCTGATCACTAAATTGATTGTTAATATATTATAATTACAATTAATTTTTTCAACTCTAGATTATTTGGGCTAATAATCTTTTTTTGAATTTAACAAATTATATTACACTCTTATTAATAAAATGAACTTTGTATGGAGACTAAAAAATTCGTTCTTTTAGACATCGATTACATAACCGAGAACAATGAAGCAGTTATAAGATTATTCGGCAAACTCATCGGAGAAGACGATGAGAATGAATCAATAATATCTCTAGATAGAAGCTTCAAACCTTACATATACGTCCTCCCCTATGATGTCAATGAGTGTATAGATGAATTAAGCGAATTAGAACTTCGCAAAGTAGAAAAAATCCGAAAAAAAGATATTGGAGAATTGAAGGATTTCCTTAAAATTACCCTGAAACATCCACAGGATGTGCCTAAGTTAAGGGAGAAAATATGGGATTTAGAATCTGTAAATGAAGTTAGGGAACATGATATTCCATTTTACCGCAGATACCTCATAGATAACGGTCTTTTTCCCATGAATATGTTAGAAGTGCAAGGTAAATGCTTAAAATCCACTCGAGCTTCACTAGAGAATAAAACATGTATCTTTGAAATGAAAACCCAGCCCACGCCCCTAGAATCTGATTTACCCGAACTTAAAGTTCTAAGTTTTGATATTGAAGCTTGCAATCCCAAAGGCATGCCCCTAGAGCGTGAAGATCCAATAATTATGATCAGTTTCTCCAGTAATCAAGGTTTTCGCAAGGTATTCTCCACCAAGGATTCTTCATTTGATTTTGCTGAATTAGTCCATGACGAGAGAGAATTATTAAAAAAATTCGTGGAAACCATTAAATCTGAAAACCCTGATCTCATCCTTGGCTATAATTCAGACGTATTTGATTTCCCCTATATAAGAGATCGAGCGGCAAAGTTAAGTGTGCCCCTTGAATTAGGAGTTGATGGATCTTCACTTAAATTTATGAGGAGGGGCTTTACCAACGCAGCTGTCATAAAAGGCAGAGTTAACATTGATCTTTACCCCAACATGCGTCGATATCTGCAACTAGATCGTTACACTTTGGAAAGAGTTTATAAGGAACTTTTTGGGGAGAATAAGATTGATATCCCCGGAGATGAAATTTACAGTTGTTGGGAAGATGGTGGAGAAAAACTGGAAAAACTTTTTGAATACTCACTAGAGGATGCAATAGCCGTTACCGAAATTGGAGAAAAAATGTTACCTCTGAGTATGGAGCTAACACGAATAGTAGGCCAACCATTATTTGACGTGGCCCGTATGGCCACCGGGCAGCAAGTGGAATGGTATTTGATAAAGAAAGCCTTTGAATATGATGAAGTAGTGCCTAATAAGCCCTCATCATCCCAACATTCTCAAAGAAGAGGCAGAAGTATAGTGGGAGGCTATGTTAAGGATCCTGTGAAGGGTTTACATGACAATATTGTTTCTTTCGATTTTCAAAGTCTATATCCTAGCATAATAATCTCCAAAAATATTTCTCCAGACAGCCTAATGGATAATTGTACTGAAGAAGATTGTTACATCTCCCCCGAAATTGGGCATAAATTCCGTAAAGAACCAGTTGGTTTTGTACCATCAGTCATTGGTAAAGTTCTCCAAGAAAGATTACGAATTAAATCCATTATGACACATTCCACAGATACCAGAGAACGCCAAATTCTAAATGTACAACAAGAAGCATTGAAAAGACTCGCAAACTCCATGTACGGGGTTTATGGATTCACTTTATTTAGATGGTACAGTTTAGAGTGTGCAGATGCCATAACCGCCTGGGGAAGAGAATTCATTAAGAAAACCATGAAAAAAGCTGAAGAATTCAATTTCAAACCAATATACGCCGATACAGATGGCTTCTATGCAACATACACTGGATCAATAGGAAATAAAATTGATAATACAGATTTAAATAAAGAGAACTAGGCTTTAAATCAACGTTCTTGTAATAAAAGGTGTAAAAAAATTATCATGAAAATTGTGGCTTATGATCCTAATCTTGACAGTGAACATTTCTCTAAACTTCACAAAGCCTATCTAAAATTATTAAACGAAAAAGATAGTTTGAAATACTTATCCATTAGCGGAGTTAGTTTTGATTCTCACATTATCACCGCATTGCTAAAAAATTCTAAACAAGAAGAAGTTGAATATTACGTCGCATTAACATCAGATAATAATATAATTGGCATATCTGCTTTTAAACCTGATTTAATTAAAGGATTTGAAATTATAGAGACTATTGTCAATAATAATCATCGTTTTAAAGGTATAGGAAAAGCTTTAATTAACGAAGGAATAGAATTGGCAAAAATTAAAGGTTTTAAAGCAGTAGATATATCGGTTTTCGCGGATAATAAAGATATGCTAATATTGTTAATTAAAACTGGTTTCAAACCTATCAGAATAGAGAATCATGCCCGATTTGATGGAGAGGATCTCATTCATTTGAAGAAATATCTATAAGATGATTTATGTTAAGACGGATTAAATGATTTCATGGCAGGAACAGTTAAAGGTTGATCAATCAGTAATCCTCATTTCTTCAAAAAATAAAGCAATAGAATATTTTACAATGAGAGATATTTTAGATCAGCTATAATAACTGCTTTAACCTCACTAAACGCTTTTTTCAACTCTTTTTTTTATGAATTCCTTATTTTAAAACTGCTTCTCTAAATAGAGCAAAAATGACAACCAGGTATCCTAGTGCTCTGAGTAAAATTATTGAAATATTGTTTGAACTGGTAGCTCCCAAAAGTATTTCTAGCCATGAAATGGCGAAGAGTCCAAAACCAATCGCAACATATAACGCTAATGTATATTTTTTCAGTCTAAAAACCCAGAATCCTAAAATTACAATTATTACTCCAAAAATAAAGTTCATTAATGTGGTAGGGTCAACAGCCATCAAAATACACCTCCGCTTATTGTCAACTGTATAATCATATGAAATATTATCTATATTAAATTTTATCATCAAATCCTTATGTAATTATCAACTACATCATCATAACCACCGGACATAACCTTAACACTTTACACTTTGTAAACCCTTAACATTATGTGATAACATGGCATTAAAATCAGCTGTTGAACTTTCAGAACATAGATTAGAAATTGATAAACTTTTAAAAGAATGAAAAGTTCATGATTTAATTGATATATACAACAATTTGAATATGAGTTTTTTACCAATACTACAATTTTGTGGTACTCTATGCAAAGATAATAATTATATATGAAAAGCTTAATTATTATTTTTTTAATTTAAAAGGTTTGATACCGTATGATTCTTGATAAGATTGTAGAAGAATTCGCTAGAAACGAAGATGCAGATTTTTATGGTGTGGCCGATTTAAACCCACTTCAAGATGTTATCAGAGTTCAGGATGAAGGGATGACAAAGTATCCTAGAGCCATTAGTATGGGTATAATTCTTTTAGATAGTATTATAGACCAGTTGATCAGCAGATTTGAGCGGAATGTGATGTTAAGTTATCTTCAACACTATGAAATCACTAATCAGCGACTAGATCTTCTAGCGGCGCGATTAGCGAGCAAAATACAGAAATTAGGTTATGAAGCTTTTCCGATGCCAGCATCCGGGAGGGTGGATGATGAAAAGATCTGTGCTGTTTTTTCACATAAATTAGCTGCAAATCAGGCCGGGTTGGGATGGATTGGGAAGAGTTGCCTTCTAATAACTCAAGAAGCAGGTCCTAGAGTGCGTTGGGTAACAGTACTTACAGATGCTCCATTAAAAGTAAGTGAGGGAAGAATTCAAGAGGAATGTAGTGATTGTAGAGAGTGTGTGGAAATATGCCCTGTAAATGCATTTACAGGGAAGCCCTTCCATGAAAATGAACCCCGAGAAACACGATATGATGCTCGTAAATGTGAAAAATACCTATATCCTAATGAAAAAGAGTCATCTGTTTGTGGCTTATGTATATATGTTTGTCCACATGGGAGAAACAAATAAGAATAAACTGTAAAATTCTATACCGAATAACTTGTTAAAAAAAAGATAAAAAAAATAAAAAAATTTATTGAATTGTGATTTGATTAACTTAATATTACTGATAAATTATTCTGCATCGATCATTTCGCCGTATTCAACTTCTATTTCACAGCCTTTAGGACCGCAACAAAAGTGTTGTAAATCAAATTTTACTTGCATTTTATTTCACCTCAATTACTTTATACTATGGAATTGTAACTAATTCTATTTAAATTAAGTATAGACAATAAAGTTATATACTAACATTTATGTAAGTATGGAAATGTTAAACTTATTTTCATCATAATAACACATTAAATACTATTACTTTTTGGATGATTTATCATTTTTTTTATACGTGAAATAAAATTTAAATTTTTTTAAATAATTTACTTTTATAAATTTACTAGAAGGACGTTTATTTTCAACGTAAAGTTTTCCTTCCAATTTCATTAATTTTTTTTTAATTTTTTAGAATGAGGGTATCTCTTAACGTATACTTTTATTTTTTATTTCAAATTATAAGGAATTCCCGTATTCATTCTTACTTTTTTTTTCAAGAATTTGTAAGCTGATATTCTTTTTCAACAATGATGTCATAGCTATGTTTAATTCATTAACAGCGCATATGATTGAATTTTTAAATCAGAAAATACTATTTACTTGTTCTTTACTAACAGATTCTCTGAGTTCTTTCATTAAACTTTCAGTTGAAGCATAGCAGTATGCATCAGATGACATCAAGGGTTTTGTTTAAAATTGATTCATAATTTAGCATATGATGTCTACTGTAACCGTTTTGTCCACAAAACACTTTACTTTGCGTTCAAAAATGTCCTCTTAACCTGGATATTCTTCAAAATAAAAAATAATTAATACGATAATTTAATTAAAATTATGTGGAGTTTCGATTTTATTTTTTATAATAATTAACATGTTATAAATTTTATTATTAATTTCTTATCTCATTCAATAGTAAGTAATATCAATAAGCTACCATAGTATTCTATCATAAATAAAAAATTTGGAGGTGATAATATGAATAAGAACATGCAAAAAGGAATTGCATTACTTGCAATGACTTTCGCTTTTGCAATAATACTCTCAGGAACAGTAGCAGCAACTAATCCTGTTAATGCCACTAATATTACTAATGCTACAAATAATATTAATACTATAACAGCAGATCCAGCCTCAGTGAGTTTATTTGATACTCCTAGTACTAGTATGCCTAACGTGAATCAGCAATTCTATTACGATATCGGATTGGGTAATTATGTTGGTCCGGATCCTGCGACTGGTGTAACAGTATATGCTCCGATACCTGCAGGTATGACCTACAACAGTTACACTGCATCTCAGGGTACTTATAATAGTACTACCGGTATTTGGAATGTGGGAACCATCCTCAAAGGGAGTATAGCAGAGTTAGCTCTTTATGTTACCCCTACAGCATCTTTAGCCGGTACACACGTGAATGGTAACGCATTTGAATATCAAACCACACCTAACCCTAATGGTCCACAAACACAGAGTAACCAAGTATACATTCCTAAAGCCTATTTGAATATATATAAATTCACGAATAATACCACGCCTAACGTGGGTCAACAATACTATTATGGATTAGCCGTCACCAACCAGGGACCGGATAATGCAACTGGAGTTCAAGTATCCGATCTTATACCAACTGGTTTAACCTTTAACAGTTATACTGCATCTCAAGGGACCTACAATAGTACTACTGGAATATGGAATATTGGAAATATATTGAACGGTGCAGGTGCTTCGATACAATTATTTGTTACGCCTACAGCAAGCGTTGCTGGCAACAATGTAACTAATACTGCTAATATCACCAATGAGGATCAATATGATCCAACACTACCAGATAATACTGCTAATGTTACGGTTCATGTACCACTCGCAGATGTCTCGGTAAATAAATTAACTAGTAATTCTAAGCCTAATGTGGGTCAGCAATTCACTTACACAGTAACCGCCACAAATAACGGTCCAGACACTGCAACCGGTGTTCAGGTAACCGATCTTATACCAACTGGTTTAACCTTTAACAGTTACACCGCCAACCTTGGTACTTACAATAGTACAACGGGTATCTGGAATATTGGAACACTCCTAAACGGTACCAACGTAGTGTTACATCTCTTTGTAACCCCAACAGCATCTGTTTCAGGTCATACAATAATTAACACCGCAACTAAAACCGCTCAATATGAATATGATCCAACCATGCCAGATACAGCTAATGTAACCGTATATATTCCAGAGGCTGATA
>Ga0182011_10001648_pt1 | contig 19502 bp, 19 predicted proteins | sample 711E1DmetaG_FD_120481 | JGI IMG/M metagenome (GOLD analysis project Ga0182011, IMG submission 120481) | Permafrost microbial communities from Stordalen Mire, Sweden - 711E1D metaG | ecosystem: Environmental > Terrestrial > Soil > Wetlands > Permafrost | place: Sweden: Stordalen | collected... | reverse complement strand
GACGAGGTCGCCCGGGCGATCAACTCGGAGGTGAAGGCGGGTCGGGGAAGCCCGCACGGCGGCGTCTTCCTCGATATCGCGAGCCGCCGTACTCCCGAGGAGATACGCCGTCTGCTGCCCTCCATGTACCACCAGTTCAAGGAGCTCGCCGACATCGACATCACGACGACCCCGATGGAGGTCGGCCCGACTTGCCACTACGCCATGGGAGGCATCCGCGTCGAAGCCGACACCGAGGCCACCACGGTCGCGGGTCTTTACGCCGCCGGCGAGGCCGCGGGTGGGATGCACGGATCGAACCGGCTCGGGGGCAACTCGCTCTCGGACCTGGTCGTGTTCGGTCGCAGGGCGGGGCTCGCGGCCGCCGAGCGGGCTCTCCAGATGCCCGGAGTTCAGGAGCTTTCCGAGACTCAGGTCGCCGACGTGACGAGACATGCGACGTCCTACTTCGACAATGAGGGCACCGAGGACGCCTATGCCGTGCACCGCGCCCTGCAGGAGACGATGCAGGCGCTCGTAGGCATAATCCGCGTCGAGAGCGAGCTGCTCGAGGCGAAGGAGAGGCTCGCCGAGCTGGCAGAACGCGCCTCGAAGTGTGCCGTCGAAGGAAACCTGCAGTTCAATCCCGGTTGGCACCTCGCCCTGGACCTGGAGTCGATGCTCGCAGTCTCCAACTGCACGACATTGAGCGCGATCGAGCGCCGTGAGAGCCGAGGAGGCCATACACGCGATGACTACCCAGGCTTCAGGCCGGAATTCGAGAACGTCAACATGATCACCCGCCTCGTCGACGGCGAGTACGTCGTCGCGCAGGAGCCCAAGCCTCAGATGCCCGACGAGCTGGCGAGACTCTTCGAGGAGGGGGCGCACTGATGGCAATCGACACCGGATCGGCCCCCGCCACAGCGCCGGAACCACCATCGGGTGCACCTCCGCAGGACCTCGTGATGCGCCTGTGGCGTGGCGACGCGAGCGGCGGCCGGTTCCAGGAGTACCGCGTCGCTCCTCAAGAGGGCGAGGTCGTGCTCGACGTCGTGCACCGCATCCAGGCGACCCAGGCGCCCGACCTCGCTGTCCGGTGGAACTGCAAAGCGGGAAAGTGCGGCTCCTGCAGTGCGGAGATCAACGGCCGGCCGGCCTTGATGTGCATGACGCGGATGAGCACGCTGGCGACCGACCAGCCCGTCACGGTCTCGCCGATGCGCGCCTTCCCGATAATGCGCGACCTTGTGACCGACGTCTCCTACAACTTCGAGGTCGCCAAGCTGATCCCTGCCTTCAAGCCCGGGCCGAGGGATCCCGACGGCCTCTACAGGATGGCTCAGGTCGACATCGACCGCGGCCAGGAATTCCACAAGTGCATCGAGTGCTTCCTCTGTCAGAACGTCTGCCACGTCATCCGGGACCACGAGGAGAACAAGCCCCGGTACGCGGGGCCTCGTTTCTTCGTGCGCTTGGCAGAGCTCGAGATGCATCCTCTCGACACCTTGGACCGCCGTGACTACATCCACCAGGACATGGGCATCGGCTATTGCAACATCACCAAGTGCTGCACGGAGGTGTGCCCCGAGGACATCCACATCACCGACAACGCGATCATCCCTTTGAAAGAGCGCATCGTCGACTCGCACTACGACCCGGTCGCGTGGCTGGGTCGCAAGATCACAGGACGTCCGGCTCCGCTGCGGGCCTCGGAGGCCCGCAAACACACGGGTGCGGCGCACGCACAGCCTCCCGCGGCGGCTACGCCAGAGCCCGGTGACGGTGCCTGACTTCCTGAGCGAGGGGTGGTTCGAAGCATTCTCCGCGGCTTTGAAGAGGCTCCCGGCTGAGGAGGCGGCTGCGGATGGGCTCGCCGACGGGCTCGCCCTCGGCCAGATCATCACCGAAGTGCCCGGCGACGCCGGTGCCGCGGGAGTGGAGAACGGTGAGGTCCACTTCACGATCGTGCTGCAGCAGAACGGCTCGGCATCGCTGGTGCGCGATTCGACAGAACCGGCGGACGTGATACTCGTCGAGGACTGGTCCACCGCAGACGCGATCGTGTCGGGCACTGCGTCCCTGCCGGATCTGCTGACTGCCGGGAGAATCAAACTGAGGGGAGACTCGAATGCGCTGGTCTCGGCCGGAGACCTCCTCGCACGCGTCGCGCCACTGCTCGCCTCTGCACTCGGGGACGGGCAAGCTTCCTAGCTCGTTGACCTTTGTCCGGACGGTCACGCCTATGACTCGAGACCGACACCCCTTCGATCGGATCTCGCCGAGGTCCTCCGAACATGGATCGGTATTCCCGGTCCCCCCTTGTCTCCTGCGACCTGATATCGAAACGGTGTCCTGAGCGGGCGTCTTCGCCTGGTCACGCGATCGTCATGCGACGCGCATTCCGCCGCGCGAACCCACGGGGGTACGCTGCTTCAACGGCAGTCACGAAAGGGGACGGAATATGACCTTGACGGGCGTGATCGACGATCACATGCTGATCCAGTACCGCGTGTTGCTCGACCGGGAGGATGCGGCGTTCGACGAACTCGAGCATGCCTACGAGGACGGAGACCGTGATCACTTCGAGACCGACTTCAACGACTGGATCCAGGCCATGAGCCGTCGTCTCGCCTATCTGAGGCGTATTGGCATCGAGGTCGGCGCCTGATCTGACCCAGCCACAAGTGACTGGTAACGCCCAACCGCTACACGAGCAGCGGCTCGTGTTCGGCGAGGTCGCGCAGACCTATGACCTGCGGCGCCCTTCGTACCCGTCGCACTTCATCGACTCCGTTCTGGCCTTCGCAGGTCTCGAGCAGGACACGACCACACCGGTCGCTGAAGTCGGTGCTGGCACCGGCAAGGCGAGCGTCGCGCTTGCCGCACGTGGGATCACCCTGACGTGCATCGAACCCAGCCCCCCCATGGCTGCCATCGCCCGGCACAACCTCGCCAAGTTCCATAATGCAGAGGTCGAACAAGTCTCCTTCGAAGACTGGCAACCCACCCCCCACTCCTACGGCCTGCTCCTCGCAGCACAGTCCTGGCATTGGGTCTCCCCCGAAGTGCGCTGCGCCAAAGCCCACCGGGCTCTCAGACCGCACGGCACGCTCGCCGTCTTCTGGAACACCATGTTCGATCTCGGAGGCGCGAACCTCGAAAGGGACCTGATCATCGCATATGGCGACCTCATGGCTGAGAAGTGGCAACTGGACCAGGCCGAACGTATCGAGGCCAACAGCTGGGTCATCGCCGAGATCGAGGCGTCCGGGCTCTTCGAGCCAGGACCTGTCATGACCCTGAGCGAGCCTTGGCACTGCACATACGAGGCAGAGAGCTGGCTCCAGCTCCTCTCCACCCACTCGGACCATCGCATGCTCGACGAAAACACCCGGGCCGGCCTGTTCGACCGGATAAGGACCGCAGTCGACACCAACGGCGGACACGTCGAGGTCGACTACGTCACGGTCGGCTACCTCGCCCGAACCCGAGATCGACTCGGCCAAGAGGACGACGCGTGAACCGTGCGAGCCAGCTTCCGGCCGGTGCCGTCCCACTTGCGAGTTGGGGGGTTCGCGCCGTCGGGGCCATCGCCGATGCCGTAGTCGTCGGTGTCGCGACCTATCTCATCGACTTGGCCGCCGGCATCCGCGCCCGCACGGGCTACCTGTATCTCGACCTGGCCGTGAGCTTCGTGTACTCGTTCGCACTGGTCGGGTTCTGGGGCCACACGCTCGGCATGGCGTGGATGAAGCTCGACGCCGTCGAAGCTGTCGAGGGGCGGACGCCCATCGGTCCCGCCAGGGCGGCGATCCGTTCGCTCGCCGCCGGGCTGTTGACCATTGTCCCGGTCGCGGCTTTCCTCGACGTCCTCTGGCCGCTGTGGGACCGTCGCAACCAGACGCTCCACGACAAGGCCGCAGGAACCGTCGTCCTGCGACACTAGGTGCTCGATCTAAGCTCCGAGCAACCCTGCCACCTCGGCCCGCTCCTCGAGCAGCTCGGCGATCGTCGCCTGGATTTGCCGAGTCGCGAACTCGCTGTGCGGCTGGTCGGCAACCACTTCCCAACCGGTGCCGTCTGATCGCACCGGGAACCCGAACTGCAACCCCTCTGGCACCCCGTATTCGCCCCTGGACACCACCGCTAGCGACACGCACTCAGCGGGCGGCGTCGGTCGCAGGATGCTGGCCACCGAGTCGACTATGGCATGCGAGGCGCTGGCAGCCGACGACAAGCCCCGCGCCTCGAGGATCGCTGCGCCGCGCCCCTTCACAGTCTGCAGGAACTCGCCCTCCAGCCATGCGCTGTCGCCTATGACCTCGACCGCCGGACGACCCAGGATCCGCGCGTTCTCATAATCAGGAAACTGCGTCGGCGAGTGGTTCCCATACACGACCAGATTTGTCACCTGCCCGTTGGAGACGTCTGCCCGCCTCGCGAGCAGGCTCTGGGCGCGGTTCTGGTCTAGGCGCATCATGGCGAACCAGCGATCCGCCGGCAATTCGGGCGCGTTCGACCGGGCGATGAGGCAGTTCGTGTTGCACGGGTTGCCGACTACGAGCACCCGCACGTCTGATGCCGCATGATCAGCAATAGCCCGGCCCTGCGTCTTGAAGGTCCCGGCGTTGACCCCGAGCAGATCCTTCCGCTCCATGCCAGGCTTGCGTGGAACCGACCCGACGAGCAGCGCGAAGGAGGTCCTGCGAAAGGCAATCGCAAGGTTGCTCGTCGCCTCGATATCGATGAGAAGAGGAAACGCGCAATCCTCGAGCTCCATCACTACGCCCTCGAGCGCTTTCATCGCAGGCTCGATCTCGAGCAGGCGGAGCACGATTGGTTGCCCCGCTCCGAACATCTCGCCCGAGGCAATGCGGAAAAGCAACGCATAGCCGACTTGACCCGCAGCGCCGGTAACGGTGACGTTGACCGGCCAGGGCATCGTGGCGTCAGTGGCAGTTGTTGTGGCAGCAGTGTCGATCACGGCAGAGCAGGTTAACCGCACGTGGGGCCACCCCGGCCTCGGGCGCCCTCCCCCGCCCGGACCTCCCCCTCGCCCGGGCCGCTATGTCTCGGCTGACTCCGCCGGGCTCAGAGGCGCTCGGCGATGGCGTCGGCGAACTGGCTGCAGCGGACCTCGTGCGCGCCCTCCATCAAACGGGCGAGGTCGTAGGTCACGATCTTGTCGGCGATCGTCCGCTCGAGCGCCGCGACAATGTCGTCGGCGGCCTCCTGCCAGCCGAAGTGCTCGAACATGAGCACGCCTGACAGAAGCAACGAGCCTGGATTGACCTTGTCCTGACCGGCGTACTTCGGCGCGGTGCCGTGGGTCGCCTCGAAGACGCCATGCCCGGTCACGTAGTTGATGTTGCCGCCGGGAGCGATCCCGATGCCCCCGACTTGGGCTGCCAGCGCATCGGACAGGTAGTCACCGTTCAGGTTCGTGGCCGCGATCACGTCGAACTCATCGGGCCGGGTGAGAACTTGCTGAAAGGTGATGTCGGCTATCGCGTCCTTCACCAGGATCTTGTCGCCCGGTTGGCCGCCGCAATCCTCCCAGCTGACCGATACGTCGGAGAACTCGTCACGTGCGACCTCATAGCCCCAGGTGCGGAACGCACCCTCGGTGAATTTCTGGATGTTCCCCTTGTGCATGAGCGTGACACTCCGGCGGTGGCGCCGCACGGCGTACTGCAGCGCGGCGCGCACGAGGCGCTTCGAACCGGTCTCCGATATCGGCTTGATGCCGATTCCCGAGTCGGCCCGTACCGTCCACCCGAACTCCTCCTGAACAAAGGCGATGAGCTTCCGGGCCTCCTCGGTGCCCTCCTGCAGCTCGAGGCCGGCATACACGTCCTCGGTGTTCTCCCGGAAGATCACCATGTCGACCTTCTCGGGGTGGACGACCGGCGACGGCACACCGGCGAACCAACGCACCGGCCGCAAACACACATAAAGGTCGAGCAACTGGCGCAGCGCCACGTTGAGCGACCGGAAGCCGCCGCCCACTGGTGTCGTGAGTGGGCCCTTGATGCCGATCAGGTGATCCCGGAACGCCTCTACCGTCTCCTCGGGCAGCCATTCTCCGGTCTCCTTGAAGGCCTTCTCACCGGCGAGCACCTCCTTCCAGGAGATGTGCCTGCCGTATTTGGCCGCCGCTGCGTCGAGCACGCGTTGCGCGGCGGGCCAGATGTCGACCCCGATCCCATCCCCCTCGATGTACGGGATTATGGGTTCAGTCGGCACCAGGAGCGCGCCCGTCGGCGCCATAGTGATCTTCGTTGGCATGCAGGCGAGCCTAGTTACGACGACGCGCGTCGGCACAAAGCTTCGTGCTCCGGTGGGCGGGCACCGAACATGGCGCCCGCGACAAGGTCGTCTGCTCGGTCAAATACCCGGCTACTAGCCTCCGCCCAGCGCAGCCGCCCGCCGTTCGGCGGCGAGCACAGCGTTGCGCAACAGCATCGCCCGCGTCATCGGGCCGACCCCGCCGATCCGCGGCGTCATCCAGCCTGCGACCTCGGCGACCGACTCCTCGACGTCCGACAGCAACCGCTTGCCCTCGCGCGAGACCCCGGCGCCCACCACCGCTGCGCCGGGCCTCACCATGTCTCGGGTCACCAGGTTCGCCCACCCCGCTGCCGCGACGACGATGTCGCCCTGGCGGACGTACTCGCCGAGGTTCGCCACTCCGGTGTGGACGACGGTTACGGCCGCATTCAAGCCCGGCCGCTTCAACGCCAGCAAGAGCGCGAGCGGCCGACCGATCGTAAGTCCCCGGCCGACGATCACGACGTGTTGCCCGCTGACAGGCACGTCGTATGCGTGGAGCAGCTCGACGATCCCCGCCGGCGTGCACGGGAGCGGTCCGGGCGCGCCCATCACGAGACGCCCCAGGTTCACGGGGTGCAGCCCGTCGACGTCCTTGTCGGGATCTACGGCCAGCAGCGCCCGCTCTTCGTTCAAATGTTTCGGCAACGGCAGCTGAACGAGCAGAGCGTCGACTTCGGGATTCGCGCTGAGCGACCGGATGACCGACTCGAGCCGATGCTGAGTCACGTTCCCGGGCAGCTCCTCATGCACGGACTCGACACCGATCTCGGCGCAGTCCTGATGCTTCATCGCCACGTACCGGGCACTCGGTCCGTCGTCGCCGACGAGGATCGTCCCAAGCCCGGGAGTGACACCGGCCGCCTTCAGTTCGGCGACCCGTTTCGACAGCTCGCCACGTTCCCGGGCGGCGAGCGCTTCCCCGTCCAGCAGGATCGCGGCCATCAGTGGCGGAAATGGCGCTCGCCCGCGAGCACCATCGAGATTCCACGCTCGTCGGCAGCCGCGATCACCTCGTGATCGCGGAGCGACCCGCCCGGCTGCACCACAGCAGTGACGCCTGCATCGATCATTGCGTCCAACCCATCTCGAAACGGGAAAAATGCGTCACTGGCCCCTGCTCCTCCTTGCGCTCGTCCGGCAGCCTTGCGACCGGCTATCCCGGCCGCGTCCACGCGGTTCTGCTGCCCACACCCGATACCGACTATCTGTCCACCGTAGGCCAAAACGATGGCGTTTGACGAAGTCAGACCGCAGACCCTCCACGCAAGTTCGAGGTCGCGCCACTGTTGCTCGGTCGGCGCGATCCTCGTCGCCACGCGCCAGTTCTCGGGCGCCGATCGGAACCGGTCGCGCTCCTGGACAAGGAAGCCTCCGTCGATCTGGCGCAGGCTGAGCCTGACGCGCGCCGGAAAGGGTGCTGCGATCACCCGCATGTTCTTCCGCTGGGCCGCGAAACGGGCGAGAGCACCGTCGTCAAACGCGGGCGCAATGAGGAGATCTGCGAGCGGGCCCTCGACGATCTGCTCCGCGAGCGTCTCGTCGACGCGTCCGCTCAGGGCCGCGATCCCACCGAAAGCCGAGACCGGGTCTCCTTCCAGCGCCCGGCCATAGGCCGTGGCGAGGTCCTCAGCAATGGCAGCCCCGCAAGGGTTCGTGTGCTTCACGATCACCACCGCGGCGAGTCCGCCGCCGAAGCTGAGGCCATCCGGACCGACCAGTTCGTACGCAAGCTGCCACGCCGCCTCCGCGTCGAGCAGGTTCAGGTAGGACAACTCCCGGCCACCATGCTGGACGGCGCCCTCCCACCAGCCGGTGGGATTGCCGCGCGCGCGAAAGAGCGCGGCTTGCTGATGGGGGTTCTCCCCGTAGCGGAGTTCTTTGGCGCGCTCGAGGACGAGGTGCAACGTCTCAGGCAGTGGGTCAGCACCGTCTTGGGCGTCGGGTCCGGTCTCATCCAGCCAACGAACGATCGCGGCGTCGTAAGCGGCGGTGTGGGCGAAGGCGGCACGTGCCAGCCTGCGACGCGTGAGGTCGCCCACGACGCCATCCCTGCGCAGCTCGTCCAGGACGACCCCGTAGTCGCCGGGATGAACGACCACCGTGACGTACGCGCAATTCTTCGCCGCGGCCCGGATCATCGTCGGACCTCCGACGTCCATCATCTCGACGCAAGGTTGCGTCTCGAACGGGTACAGGTTGCAGACGACGAGGTCGATCGCGGTGATGTCCTGGGCGGCGAGGTCCTCGAGATGGGACTGGATCGACCGGTCGGCCAGGATGCCGGCATGGATGGCCGGGTGCAGGGTCTTTACGCGCCCTCCCAGCATCTCGGGCACCCCGGTGATCTTGGCAACCTCCGCGTGATCGATCCCGGCCGCCTCGAGGGCTTTGGCGGTGCCCCCGCTCGCGACGAGCTCGACGCCGAGGGCCGTCAGGCCGGTGGCTAACTCCTCGAGGCCCGTCTTGTCATGAACAGAGAGAAGCGCACGCACCCCCGAGGACGCTACCAGGGCGGAGCCGAGACCGGCTGAGCTGCTGTTTCGGAGCGCACACGGCCCGGCGCTCGGGTGCCTGCGTCGTGCGACGGTCCGGAGAGCTCCGCCAGATCCGGGCTCCAGGACGGGTATTGTTCCTTGACGCAAGCCCCCGTTGCGATATTCCACTCGCTATGCTCGATCGAGCTGTTCGGGACAGATGAGGAGTACTTTGAGCGACGACCTCCAGGGCATCGGATGGTGGCTCGCGTCTGACGGCAAGTGGTACCCGCCGGACCTGCGTCCGGCCATACGTCCTGCGATACCCGGCGAAAAAGCCCGCATTGCTGCCCTTCTCGACGCCGCGATAGGCGTAGCTCGAGTCCGGGACAATGTCTTCGCCCAAGTCCATGGCGAAGGCAGGAGCGGGACTTTCTCCTCAAGCGACCGCGGCAGCACGCATTCCGGCGCGCAGAATGGGAGTGTGGACGACCGAACCTCCGGCCACGGCACCGGAGTGCGACTCGGGGCAGATCCCCTGCCGCGTTTCAGAGGTCCAGATCGGCCGAACTGGCCGTTTGAGGCACGGAGCCACTCGGAGCCCGTCACGTCGAGGTCCGAGACCCGGTGGGGACGCGACGTGCGGCAAAGACCGGACACCAGGCGGCCACCATCTCGGTCGCTCGCCGGGCCTGACCACCCCCCTCCCGCGCCACCAGGACTCGCGCTACCCACTCGAGCACCTGCTGCTGCTGCTCCACAGGTACCCCGATGGAAGCCCGAAAAGACGACCGCGCCCGACCGGCCGGCCGATCGAGGCGCGACTTTCGCACCTGGGCCGGCAGAGCCTGACGCCACGCCCCCGCAGCCCGCTTCAACCGCCCCACAAACGGCTCCAACGGCCCCGGAGCCTGCTCCAACGGCCCCACCGCCCACAGCAGTGCTCGAGAGAAGCGGCCTGCCGCCGAGCGCTCGGCGGCGCCCCTCAACGGTCAGACCACCCTCAGACCTTCGTCTGGCGGTAGCCGGCGCGGTCGCTCGTGCCGCGGCTCAAGGGCCGCTCATGCCGAGGGGACCAGAGGAATCGGATGAAGTGACGCCTAAGACGTCGGAACCCTCTGCGATGTGGCCGGACTACAGTCAGACGACACCTCCGCTCGGAGCGAGGCCCTCTGCCCTGGTCGCCCCCATTGAGCCCGCGACTGAGACCCAACCGGCCATCGCGACGGAGATCCCCACCGACGCCGGCCAGCGCGCGCCCGACCCCTACGAAGAGTTCGCCAGACTGGCTGGCGAGCATGCTTTGGCCGCTACAGCCCCGAGGCGCCGCAGCAACAGACCGTCGACCGCGTCGGCCACAGGATCGCCTCCTTCCGCTGTGGAGGCTCCTGAGCCACGTTCCACCCAGCCGCGCCCAGCTCAGGTCGAGTCAGCTCCACCCGACTCGCCGCTCCCCGACATTGAGACTCCTGCCACGAGCGACCCGGAGCTGCACTTCCCCCTGCACTTCCCCCTGCTGTCGAACAGGGAGGATCCATCCTGGCCTATCGGCGAACGGCGATCGGTTGCCCGCCAGGCACGCAAACCGCTTCCTGCGGCGCTCCAGGCGGTGGTCGCGTCCGACGTCGCTCAAACCGACGCTGGCGAACCAGCATCGAAGCCGACCGCGTCGAGGCAACCCGCTGAACCGACCGAGGCACTGCTGGGCGGAGCGGCCGCGAGCACAGAGGCGACCAAAGGACCTGACACTGGCAAGAAGCCCGGCGTCATCCGTCGCTACGCCTCCGCCATCGCCATCGTCGTGCTCTTCGTCGCGGCCGCCGGCGCGGCAGCCGGCATCGCCGCGTTCCGGGGACCAGTCGCTCTGCCCGGGCTGCCAACTGCCGCCCAGGACAAAGCCGCGGCAAACGACGTGGTGCTCAGGACCAGCGACTTCCCACCGTCGTGGCGCGTGTACAAAGCCGGTTTCACCGCCAGCTCGTACGGGGTCGGCTCGGTGTTCGCCACGCCCGCGATCGTTGGCTCCTGGCTCACCACACACCCGGCATGCGCCACAGACCTCAACAGCATCAGCGCCGCCCTGACGGCGTCTGATGGCAATGCCACCGCCGTGTCCTCCACCCAAGCAGTTTCCGCGAACCCGCTGGGTGGTTGGTGGCAGACCGCGAACATCGTCGCCTTCCATACCGGCGCACCCCAGGTGAGTACGGATCTTGCAACGCTGCGCTCGCTCACGGGGCCGGCCGCGAGGGCCTGTATCGACCGGTTCTGGTCGGCAGCCATGCTGGCCGGGCTGCCGGCCGGTTCGCACGTCTCTCTGTCGGTGTCGCAGCCGCCGATTCCGGTCCTGCCCGGGAACCCGCCCGTGTGGGTCATGGCCATGGGCGGCACCGCCATCATCCGGAACATCGCGAGCCCGTTCCGTTTCGAGGTCACGTCATTCGCGGTCGGTCGCGCCCAGGTGACGTTCGCGACGTCGTCCACGCTCGCACCCCTCCCGTTCAGCCTCGACCAGACGCTGCTCGCCGTCCTGGCGACACGAGCTCAACAGCGAGCTTCTTGACCGAACCGCCTCGCCCTCGCCTACGAACCAGGTCTCATACCAAGTAGCGGTACAGCGGCATCGCGCTCGCAAGCTCGGCGACCCGACCGGCAAGGGATCCGTCGGGATCCTCGCCGCCGTTTGCCAAGGCCTCGGAGAGGATGCCCCCGACCTCCGCGAACTGCTCGCGGCTGAAGCCCCGGCTTGCGAGCGCCGTCGCCCCAAAGCGCAACCCTGAGCAAGCCGGCTCCACCAACGGGTCATAGGCCAGCGCGATCGCATTGGCAGAGATCCCGATGTCGTTGAGCCGCCGGAGCGTCTCCCAGGCCTCGCGAGCACCCGGTGCCAGATCGACGAGCAGCTGGTGAACGTCGGTGCCACCGGTGACGACATGTGCCTTGGTCTTGTCCTCGGACTCGACGAGCACCTGCGCCATGGTCCGGGCCCCTTGCAGGGTGCGTCCCATCCGCTCGCGGAACTCGTCGGTCCCGGCGAGCTTGAACGTCACCGCCTTGGCGGCGATCACGTGCGGGAGCGGGCAGCCTTGCTCGCCGGGATACACCGCTGCGTCGACCCGCTCAGCGAGCTCGCGGCGGCACAGGATGGCCCCACCCCGAGCGCCCCCGAGAGTCTTGTGGACCGTCATCGTGCAGGCGTCTGCTAACGGAACCGGGTCAGGATGCAACTTGGCGGCGACCAAGCCGGCGAAGTGCGCCATGTCGACCACCAGGGCGGCGCCCACTTCGTCGGCAATCTCACGGAACCGCGCGAAGTCCAGGTGCCGGCTGTAGCACGACCAACCGGCAAACAGAACCTTCGGGCGGTGACGGCTGGCGAGCATCTCGACCTCGTCCATGTCCACGAGCCGGTTGTCGCGCCGCACGTGGTACGCGAACGCCTGGTAGTTGCGCCCGGCGAAGGTCTCGGCAGCGTATTGAGTCGGGTGTCCTCCGTGCGCGAAGTCAAAGCCGAGCACGACGTCGCCTGGCTCGCACAGGGCGTGAAGCACAGCGGCGTTGGCGCTCGCGCCCGAATAGGGCTGGACATTGGCGTGATCGGCACCGAACAGCGCTTTCGCGCGTTCGATCGCGAGGCGCTCGATCTCGTCGATCCATTCGCAGGTGTCGTAGGCACGGTTGCCCGGATAGCCGTCCGCGTACTTCGTCGTCAGGATCGATCCCTGTGCCTCCAGAACTGCGCGTGCCGGCACGCTCTCGGAAGCGACCAGGTCGAGCGTGGACCGCTGCCGGGCGAGTTCGGCATCGATCGCGGCACTCACCTCGGGGTCGATGTCCTGGAGGATCGCCTCCAACGGGCGATCGGGCTCGTCTGACGGCATTGGAGCCAAGCTACTGGGCAGAAGCGGGCACCGGGACCGGGCCAGTCGCAGGCGCGGACCGTCCGGACCGTTCGGACCGCCCGGACCGCCCGGCTGCCCCCGAGGCCTGTAGCGCGTAACGTCGTGCCGCTGCGTGCCTGAGCGACAGCGCCAGCACAACGGCTCCGGCGCCGGCACTGACGACCCCGCCGCCGATGAGGCCCCACCTGGCGCCGAATTCCTGGGAGATCCAGCCCACAAGCGGCGCCCCGACTGGCGTGCCTCCCGCAAACACGAGCATATAGAGGCCCATCACGCGCCCGCGCATCTCCGGCGCGGAGGCGAGTTGCACGCTCGAGTTCGCGGCCGTAGAGAACGTGATGTTTGCAAGGCCGACGGGGACCAGGGCGACTCCGAGCATGGCGAAGGCGGGCATCAACCCGGCGACGACCTCGAGCACGCCGAATGCGATGGCCCCGAGGATCACCAGGCGTGTGGTGGGGTGCGTCCTACGAGCGCCGAGAAGTGCCCCTGCCAACGCGCCCGTGGCCAACAGCGCGGAGAGCAGCCCGAACGAGGCCGCCCCTCGATGGAACACGACCTTGTCGACGAGCGCGAGCGTGATCTGGAAGTTGAGGCCGAAGGTCCCGACGACCCCGACCAACACGATTGGCACGAGCAGCTCCCTGCGATGCCTCACATACGACAGGCCCTCGCGCAGGTTGCCTCGCTGACGAACCAACCGCGGAGCGGGAAAGAGCTCGGAGGGACGCATCATGAGCAGGCAGGTGATCACGGCGATGAAGGACGCCGCATTTCCGAGAAAGACCCATGCCGTGCCGACCCCGTCGATCAGCAGGCCCGCGGCTGCGGGCCCGACGATGCGCGCGGCGTTGAAAGTGGCACTGTTCAGGCCGACGGCATTCGGCAGCTCCTCGCCACCGACCAGCTCGGACACGAACGCCTGTCGAGTCGGGTTGTCAACTGCCGTCACCACCCCGAGCAGGAACGCGAAGAGGTACACGTCGTACAAAGTGGCGGCACCAACCAGGTCCAGCAGCCCGAGCGCAAGCGCGATCAGGCCCATCGTCACCTGCGTGGCCAGAATGAGCTTGCGCTTGGAGAAACGATCGGCGATGACACCACCCTGCAATCCGAGCAACAGGATCGGGAGGAACTGCAGCGCTGTGGTGATCCCGATCGCGGTCCCGCTGTTGTTGGTGAGGCGGAGGACAAGCCAGTCCTGACCGACCCGTTGCATCCAGGTGCCGGTCAGAGACACGAGTTGGCCGCCGGCGAACAGGCGGTAATTGCGGATCCGCAGCGAAGCGAAGGTACGGCTCACGAATCCGCGAGCCTTTCGATGACGGGCACGGCCAGACGCAGGGCTTCGCGCTCGGCCGGCAGCAGCTCGTTCAGCCGGCATGCCAGCCACGCCTGTCTCCGGTTACGGTCCTCGACGAGCAGGTCGCGGCCGCGATCGGTGAGCGCCAGCACGCACTGGCGCCTGTCGGTCGGGTGAGGTTGACGATGAACGAGATCGAGCTCCTCGAGGGCTGCGAGCACCCTCGTCATGGACGGTGGCTGGACGCGCTCTGCCGCGGCAAGGTGCGTGGGCGACAGCGGACCTTCCCTGTCGATGATGCCGAGCACAGAAAGCTGGCTGACGGTGAGCCCCTCACTGGTCCGCTCGCTTCGCATCCGTCGGGCGAGGCGCATGACACCGATGCGAAGAATGCTCGCAAGGCCGGAAACGTCCGCCTCTACCGCCTGCGGGTCCCTCACGACTTGCTCCATGTCCTTAGCATAGCTCATTAGCTGTGCTAAGCAACGGGTGAAGTGCTCCCTCAGGTCGCTGTCTGACTCGCCAGACGGACGTCGAAGCCCGATTCCCTGGCCGCGTCCAGAACCGCCTTGGCATGTTCACGGTTCCGCGTCTCGAGCACGATGTGGACCGCGGTCTCGCGCACCTCCAAGTCGTAGCCTTCGCGTAGGTGCGCGACCGTGACGAGGTTCGCGCCGCTCAGCCCGAGGCAGGTGAGCAAGCCGGCAAGGCTGCCAGGCCGGTCGGGGATCCGAGCGAAGAGCACGACCCTCCGACCGGCATCGGTCTCCTGGCGCCGGATGACCGGCGAGAGCAGACCGGTGTCAACGTTGCCACCGGACAGCACCACGACCGTCGTGCCGGATGCGGGCGGCGTGATCCGGCCCTCCGTCAATGCCGCCACGCCGACGGCACCCGCCCCTTCGACTACGAGCTTGGAACGCATGAGCAGCATCACGATCGCGTCGGCGATCTCGTTCTCTCCGACTGCCACGATCTCATCGACGTGCCGCTCGATAAGGCCGATGGTGATACCACTCGGCCGCTTCACCGCAATGCCGTCGGCGAGCGTCGAGCCGCCCTTGGCGCTTGCCTTCCGGTGACCCTCACGCTTGGCCAGAAACGGAGCGCAGACCGCGGCTTGAACAGCAACCACTTGCACCTGCGGCGCGAGCGCATCGACTGCGCAGGCGATCCCGGAGACCAGCCCACCCCCTCCGAGCGGCACGATCACCATGGCGAGGTCGTCGACGACCTCGATGAGCTCGAGGCCGAGCGTGCCCTGCCCTGCCACGATCGCCGGATCGTCGAAAGGATGGACGAAGTGAAGACCGGTCTCCCGGGCACGTTCCTCGGCCAGCACAACGCAGTCGTCGAGAGAGTCGCCCTCGAGGTGCACCGAGGCGCCGTAACCCATCGTCGCCTCCGCTTTGGAGACCGACGCCTCCGCTGGCATGTACACCTCGCACCGCACGCCCGCCGAGCGTGCCGCGAGAGCGGCCGCCTGGGCGTGGTTACCGGCCGAGGCCACGACGATGCCGGGCGCGGCCCCGCTGCCGAGAGCTGCCAGCTTCGCCGACGCGCCGCGGATCTTGAACGAACCGGTCGGTTGGAGATTCTCCGCTTTCAGGACGATGCGTGAGCCGGTGAGCTCACTCAGAACGCGCGAACTGAAAAGCGGCGTCCGTACCGCAATGCGATCCACGGCGGGCCGAGCGGCATTGATGGCCTCGAGGCTGATCTCGCCCGGTCGCGCCCCCCCTGTCACTGCGTCGCCCCTTACAAGGCCCGCACGAGCTCGACCATGAGCTCGCCGGCTTCCGTGGAGTTCTTCGCCACGAGCACGCCTGCGGCAGACAGAGCTTCCATCTTGGCCTTGGCCGTCCCTTTCGAGCCCGAGATGATCGCGCCTGCATGTCCCATCTTCCGGCCCGCGGGTGCCGTCACGCCCGCGACGTACGCGACGACGGGCTTGTCCATCGACGATGCGATGAACTCCGCGGCGCGTTCCTCGCCATCACCGCCGATCTCGCCGATCATCAGCACAGCCCGAGTGTCCGGGTCGTCCTGGAAGGCGGTGAGCACATCGACGAAGGTCGAGCCCGGCACCGCGTCGCCGCCGATTCCCACGCAGGTGGTCTGACCGATGCCCTGCTGGGACAGCTCGTGCAGGGCCTGGTAGGTCAACGTGCCCGAACGGCTGACGACCCCGACCGGGCCGCCCGGCAGGGCAATGTCCCCGGAAGTGATGCCTATGTTGCACTTTCCCGGCGAGATGATGCCCGGGCAGTTCGGACCGATCAGCCGGACGGCGGGGTAGTCACGGCGGAGCCGGGCGTTCACGAGCGCCTCGTCCTTCGACGGGATGTGCTCGGTGATGCACACCACGACGCCGATCCCGGCCGCTGCGGCGTCGATGATCGCCCCCGGTGCCGCCCGGGGCGGCACGGCGATGAAGCTCGCGTTGGCTCCGGTGGCCGCGACCGCTTCGGCTACCGAGTCGAAGATCGGGATGCCTTCCACGTCTTGGCCGCCCTTGCCGGGGGTGACGCCGGCGACCACCTTCGTGCCGTAGGCGCGGTTGCGCAGGCCGTGAAAACGACCCTGGCTCCCGGTGAGTCCTTGGACGACCACGCGGGTCGTCTCATCCACGAAGATGCTCACAGCTCCGTTCCTCCTTGCGACTTGGGCGCACCCGCGAGCTCTACCGCGCGCCGCGCGGCACTCAGCATGGTCCGCTCGCTGATGATCTTTTCCGATGCGCGCTCGTCGATGATCCTGCGGGCCTCGGCCGCGTTCGTTCCGTCGAGCCGCAGCACGATCTGCGAGGTGATGTCCACCTTGTCCAGCGCGCTGACGATGCCGCGCGCGACTTCGTCGCACCGCACGATCCCGCCGAAGATGTTCACGAGGATCGCCCGGACGCTGGGATCGAGGTTGATCACCTCGAGCGCGCTCGCCATGCCATCCTCGTCGGCGCCACCGCCGACGTCGAGGAAGTTCGCCGCGGTGCCACCGACTTGGCTCACCATGTCGACGGTGCTCATCGCGAGACCGGCTCCGTTCGCGATGATGCCTACTGACCCGTCGAGCGGGATGTACGACAGTCCCTTCGACTTCGCGAGACGCTCGCGCTCGCTGGAATCGCTCAGATCGTCTATCTCCGCCCATTCCGGATGGCGAAATGCCGCGTCGTCGTCGAGAGTCACCTTCGCATCGAGCACACGGACCTCGCCATCGGTCGTGAGCACGAGCGGGTTGATCTCCACGAGGTCGGCGTCGCCTTCGATGTAGCACCTGTAGAGCTTCAGGAGGATCACGGCGACACCCTCTCGGGCTTGCAAGTCGAGCCCGGCACGGTCGACCAGCTCACGCACCGCCTCCAGCGTCACGCCGTCGAGCGGGTTGACATGAAGCCGCGCGATCGCGTCCGGGTCCTCCTCCACGACTTGCTCGATGTCGACCCCGCCACGGGCCGAGACCATCGCGAGATGCAGCTTGGCCGACCGGTCGAGCGTGAAGCTCGCGTAGTACTCCTTGGCGATGTCCGTCGCCTTCTCGATCCACAGGCGTCGGACGATATGGCCCTTGATGTCCAAGCCGAGGATGCCGGCGGCGTGCCCGGCGACCTCTGCCCCGGAGCTCGCGAGCTTGATCCCGCCGGCTTTGCCACGGCCGCCGACTTGCACTTGGGCCTTCACGACGACTGGGTAGCCGAGCCTCTCGGCCGCGGCTTCGGCCTCACCCACTGTGTCCGCCACCTCTCCGGGCGATATGGGCAGGCCATAACGCGCGAAGTACTGCTTGCCCTGGTACTCAACTAGGTCCACCAGTCACCTTCCTGTCGGTTGCTTCGGTCGCTTCAGTCGCCGCTGACCCCCGGCAGCTCGGCATTTGCCCGTTCGCGGGCGTCCAGTGCGTTCTCGAGCCACGAGGCAATCTGAGGCAGATGGGCGCCTGGCGTGAAGACTGCGCTCACGCCTGCGGACTTCAACACCTCGACGTCGCGCTCGGGGATGATCCCGCCCACGACGACGACCACGTCTTCGAGCCCTTCAGCTCGTAGGCCCTCCACCACCCGCGGAACCAAGGTCAGGTGCGCCCCGGAAAGCAACGAGAGCCCCAGCGCGTCTGCGTCCTCTTGCAGGACGGTGCGAACCACCTGCTCGGGTGTCTGGTGGAGACCGGTGTAGATGACCTCGAATCCGGCGTCTCGCAATGCGCGGGCGATGACCTTGGCACCTCGATCGTGGCCGTCGAGACCCGGTTTGGCCACGACAATTCGGTAGCGACGTTCCATTCGTTGGCGATACTACGCAGCACTGGGTACCTGAAGACCAATCGAGCTCTCAGGACCTCACGGCGGGAAGCAGGACGAAGGCGACCAGGCTCAGGTGCAAGGCAGCGGCCAGCACGACACACGAGTGGAAGATCTCGTGGTACCCGAACACGGCAGGCCACGGTTCAGGACGCCTGAGGGCGTACACGACAGCACCGACCGTGTACAACAGGCCTCCTCCGAGCATCAGCGAGAAACCCAGCACACCGAGGTAGTGGAAGAACTCCGGCATGGCCCCCACGGCGATCCACCCGGCTGCCACATACGGCGTGGCGACGGCCCACTTCGGCGCGTCCAGCCACGCGAAGCGCATAACGATCCCGGCCACCGATGCACCCCAGACGAGGCCGAGGACTATCCACGCGTCCGTGTCGGGAAGCGACAGGCCGGCAACGGCCGTGTAGGTCCCCGCGATGCAGACGAAGATCATGGAATGGTCTGCGCGCCGCATCCTGCGGCGCGCTTTCGGCGACCAGCTGACCCGGTGGTAGAGGGCGCTCGTCGTCAGCATCGCCGTCACCGCGAAACATACGACCGCGGCGCAGACTTCCTCCTTGGTCCCGTTTGCCTCGAGACCGATGAGCGGCCCGACAACGAGCATCGCGATCGCGCCGACCTCGTGAAACCACCCGCGCAGAAGTGGTTTGGGCCTCGCCGTCGCCGGTACCTTCGCCTCGGTAGCCTGCGCCACGGACGCACACTACCTACCGGTCGGTAGGCCCGCCAGCCGGCGGCCGTTCGATCGGGCTGAGCGCCAGCAAGAAGCGCTTTTCACCGTGCTCCATGAACCGGATAGTCGCACGGGCGTCTTCGCCTTCGCCCTGCACCTCGACCACGACTCCCTGACCGAAGCGGGTGTGCACGACTGCATCGCCGGGCACGAGACCGAGGCGCTCGGCACCGCTGGTCGCGACGGCTGCCTGCACTGCAGGGTGCGGGCGACCGCTTCCTCCCCCGGTTGTCGCCACGCCCCAGCCCCCGGCAGCCACGCCCCAGCCTCCGGCAGCCACGCCCCCTCGTCCCCCGCCGATCACGACTCCTTCGCCGACATCTTCGACGAGCTCGTCCGGGATCTCCTTCAAGAAACGGCTCGGGAAGCTCTGCTGGATGCTGCCGAACAGCAAGCGGCTCCAGGTGTGAGTCAGGTACAGCCGTTCGCGCGCGCGGGTCACCCCGACATAGCAGAGCCG
>Ga0182011_10001645_pt1 | contig 19527 bp, 23 predicted proteins | sample 711E1DmetaG_FD_120481 | JGI IMG/M metagenome (GOLD analysis project Ga0182011, IMG submission 120481) | Permafrost microbial communities from Stordalen Mire, Sweden - 711E1D metaG | ecosystem: Environmental > Terrestrial > Soil > Wetlands > Permafrost | place: Sweden: Stordalen | collected... | reverse complement strand
GCCCTGCATCAGTCCTTCGCCATCCACGTGCGTGTAGAGAAACGCGCTGGCATAGGGATCGAGTTGCGGAATCGCGTCGTTGGGCGTGAGCTCGACCTGCTCCTTCCAGCCCTTCACCGCGATGCGGCCGTTTTTGGTGTCGATGCCGGCAACGACGCGCTCCGCGCCCACGGCGGCGGCCAGCTCGGCGGCAAACTTCGTGTTCACCGTTCCCTCGGCTGAAAAGAGCGCCGAGCCGACGATCACGCGCTTCGCCCCCGCTTCGAGCACCTGCTGGGCGCGCTCGACGGAGTGAATACCGCCGCCAGCCTGGACGGGCAGGCGCTTGGCAATCTGAGCGACCAGCACGGAGTTGTCGCCCTGGCGCATGGCCGCATCGAGGTCGATCAATTGGACCAGGGGAAAACGAGAGAACTTCTCGATCCAATATTCGAAATCGTCGAAGGCCAAACGCAGTTTTTCGCCTTGCACGAGCTGAACGATGCGGCCGCCGAGGAGATCGATGGAAGGAATCAGCATGGCAGCCTCACGGAGACGCCGGCTTTGGCCAACTCTTCTTTCAGCGAACGCGCGCTGGAGACGCCGAAATGAAAGATGCTCGCCGCCAGCGCCGCGTCGGCCTTGCCGCACCCGAAGACATCCACGAAATGTTCCACCGTTCCCGCGCCTCCGGAGGCGATGACGGGAATGCCGACGGCTTCGCTGACAGCAGCAGTCAGCTCGCAGTCGAAGCCGGTGCGCATTCCGTCGGCGTTCATCGAGGTAAGCAGAATCTCGCCCGCGCCGCGCGCTTCGGCCTCGCGCGCCCACTCGACGACGCGGCGGCCGGCGAGTTTGCGCCCGCCCTGCACATAGACCTGCGCATCGCGCACCGGATCGGCAGCATCCGGGTCGCGCCGCGCATCGATGGCCACCACGACGGCCTGCGCGCCGAAGCTGCGGCCAATGGCGTCGATCAGCGTGGGATCGGCGAGGGCCGCGGAGTTCACGCTGACCTTGTCCGCGCCGGCCTCGAAGACCTGCGCCGCATCTTCTGCGGTGCGAATGCCTCCGCCCACGCAAAAGGGAACGAACAGTTCGCGCGCCGTGCGGCGCACCGTGTCGAGTAGCGTCTGCCGGCCCTCGTGCGTAGCTGTGATGTCTAGCAGAACAATTTCGTCGGCACCCTCGCGGGCATGGCGCGCGGCCTGCGTGGCCGGGTCGCCCGCGTCGATGAGGTCGACGAACTGCACGCCCTTGACGACGCGACCGTCATGCACGTCGAGGCAGGCGATGATGCGCTTGGTAATCATTCAGTTCCCTTCGATCTCCATGCGAGAAAGTTGCTGAGAATCTTGAGGCCGGCTGCACCGGATTTTTCCGGATGAAATTGTACGCCCATCACGTTGTCGCGCTCGACGGCTGACGCGAAGGGCTCGATGTAGTGCGTGACGGCAGCGGTGTCGGCGGTGACGGGAGCTTTGTAAGAGTGCGTGAAGTAGACGAACTCGCCCGGCTCAATGCCAGCGAGGAGGCGAGAATCCTTTCGCACTTCGAGCGAGTTCCAGCCCACGTGCGGCACTTTTTCGGTGCTTTCGGCGAAGTGCGTACACGATTCGGAGAAGTGGGCGAGGCCGGGCTGCGCGGGCGCTTCGCTCGATCCCGCATAGAGCCACTGCATGCCAACGCAGATGCCAAGATAGGGAACACCGCGCTGGATGGCCGCGCGAATCGCGGGCGTGAGGCCGGTCTTGTCAAGCCGCTCGGTGGCCGCGAAGTGGCCTACACCAGGAAGAACGAGGCGCTCGGCTGTTTCAACAAGCGCAAGATCGCCGTCCGTTACCACGGCTTCCGCGCCCAAGTGCCGCAGAGCCTTGAGCACCGAAGTCAGGTTGCCGGCTTTGTAGTCGATTACCGTTACGCGCATTTACTCAGCTCCGAATTTGTGCATGGCCGATCTCGCATTCCCTCAGGGGCTAAAGCCCTACGTCCATTTTGTTGCGTTTGCGGCACGACTGAAGTCGTGCCCTGATACAAAGCCAGAGTTTTTCCCCTCGCGGCGGCGAGTAAAATCATGCCCTGATTCCGAAATACAACCACAGGTCCTTCGACTCACTACGTTCGCTCAGGATGACATTCATTGAAAGTTACAACAATCCTTTGGTCGAGGGCAGCATCTTTCCTAGTTGTTTGTCTTTGGAACAGGCCACGCGCAGCGCCCGCGCAAAGGCCTTGAAGATGGCCTCAATCTTGTGATGGCTGGAGCGGCCGTAGATGGTCTTGACGTGGACGTTGGCGCGAGCGCCGCGCGCGAAGCCCTCAAAAAAATCGGTGACTAGTTCGGTTTGCAGATCGCCGACGAGGCGGGTGCGCACCTTGGTCTCGACGGCGAAGGCCGCGCGCCCGCTCAGATCGACGGCTGCGATGGCCAGGGTTTCGTCCATGGGCATGAGGAAGTAGCCGGCGCGCAGAATGCCGCGCTTCGAGCCGAGGGCGCGGTCGAAGGCCTCGCCGAGCGCAATGCCGACGTCTTCGACGGTGTGATGCTGGTCCACATCGAGGTCGCCCGAGCACTTGAGCTCCAGATCGAAGGCGCCGTGGCGCGCGAAGAGCTCCAGCATGTGATCGAAGAAGCGAATGCCAGTGGAGATTTTGTATTGACCGCGGCCCTCGATAACGAGATGGATGGCGATGCGCGTCTCGGCGGTGTTGCGCTCGACGATGGCCGCGCGGGGGGGTGCAGCTTCCTGTATCATCTGTCTGCTCCTGGTTCCAACTTGGCCTCTCGAAATCCCAGCTTCGACGAAAGATCTTCGCAGCGCCCCTACGGGGCGCGAATACATTCCTTCATTCTGTGACCCAGGATTTCATCCTGGGCTATTCTCGGCCGCTCCTATGGGGCGGGTTGAAGCTTATGCGACGATTTCAAAGTTGAGAGCGTTTCGTTGAGCACAACAATTGCCTGCCGCATCTGCTCGCGGGTTCCGACGGTGATGCGGACGCGACCGTCGCAGCCGGGATCGCTGGAGCGGTCGCGGACCAGCACACCGCGAGCGCTCATCCGATGCACAAACTCCGCGTGCCGTGGGCCGATTTCAACCAGGATGAAGTTGGCGCGGCTTGGCCAGCGGCGCACTCCGGCCGCGTCGAGCGCGATCTCGAACTCGGCGCGCGCGGCGAGCACTTCGGCGACATACCAGTCGAGATAGGGGGAATCTTCAAGCGCCGGCGGCAGGCAGGCAAGAGCGAGCGAGTTCACGCTGTAGGGTGAAAGCACGCGCCGCACCCAGCGCATCAGCTCCACTGGACCGGCAAGCAAGCCGAGACGCAAACCGGCAAGACCGTAGGCTTTCGAAAAGGTGCGCGCCACCATCAGATTGGGCACCATGCCTACCAGGTCCATTACCGTCTGGCCGTAAAAGTGGAAGTACGCTTCATCCACCAATACAACCGCGCGCGGCGCGCGGCTTGCGATTTCGAGAAGTTGAGTTCGCGTGGCAACAGAGCCCGAAGGGCTGTTGGGATTGGCGATGGCGACGATCTTGGTTTCAGGCGTGATGGCCGCGAGCAGGCGTTCGAAGGGAAATTTGAGATCGTCCGCGGCCAGCACAGGAATTATCCGCGCATCGGTTGCAGAGGCGTAGACCTCGTACATGGCGTACGTTGGGACGGGCAGGAGCAATTCATCGCCGGCTTCGAGAAAGGTCTCAAAGAGCACGTGAATGGCTTCGTCTACGCCGTTGGTAAGGGTTACCTGTTCCGCTGCGAGACCAAGCCGCGCGGCCACGATGGCCTCCACCGGTTCCCGCTCGGGATAGCGCGTGAGCCTCCCCGTACGGATACGGCCCAGCACTTCGCTCACCCTGGGCGAGCAGGCCAGCGTGTTCTCGTTGAAGTCCAGGCGCAGCGCATCGCGATTGCCGAGCGGCGGGCGATACTCCTTCATTGCCAGGACGCGGGCGCGCGGGGCTGGTTGAGTTCGCACTCCCTCAGGGGCTGGAGCCCCTCCAGATTCCGCTGCATTGACGTACGGGCTAATGCCCGTACCCTTCAACGACGGGGGTCTTTCAGTGGCTTCAGTCACGGGTATTCCTCCTGCCTAAGCGGGTGCGAATGGCTTCGGCGTGGCCTGCAAGCCCCTCGGCATCGGCGAGCAATGCGGCCTTCGGTCCCAGCGTACGCAGAGCCCGCGCCGAGTATTCCTGCACGGTGATGAGCTTGACGAAGTCGTTGACGCTCAACCCGCCGCGCACCCGCGCCATGCCGCCCGTGGGCAGCGTGTGATTGGGCCCGGAGACGTAATCGCCCATGGGCTGCGCGGACCAGCGGCCCACAAAGACCGATCCCGCATTTTGAACCCAGTCGAGATCGCTGGCCGCGTCCACGGTCAGGTGCTCGGGCGCCAGGCGATTGGCGATTCGGCGCGCCTCGTCCACGGTGGAGGCGACGATGACCAGGCCGTTGCGGTCGAGAGCCTGGCGCGCGACGGCGTTGTGACGGCTGCGCCGATTTGCCTCCGCGATGACGTCTTTGGCTAAGCTGGCTCGCGTGGTAATGAAGATGGCCAGCGCCTCGGGATCGTGCTCGGCCTGCGCCACCAGGTCCGAGGCGATATAGGCAGCGTTGCCGCGTTCGCTCGCGACTACAATCTCCGTGGGACCGGCCAGCATGTCGATGGCGCAGTCGAAGGCCACCAGGCGCTTGGCCGCCGTGACGTATAAGTTGCCCGGCCCCACGATCTTGTCTACGCGCTCGATGCTCGCGGTTCCATAGGCCAGCGCGGCCACGGCATGAGCGCCTCCCAGGCGATAGAACTCCGCGATGCCGAGCAGATGCGCAGCGGCGAGGGTCTCCGGCGCGGGCTTGGGCGAGACCACAACGATGCGCTCGACGCCCGCCACCTGCGCGGGAATGGCGGTCATCAGCAGCGTGGAGGGCAGCGGATGGCGTCCGCTGGGCACATAGCAGCCGACCGAGCCGAGCGGACGGACAAGCTGGCCGGTGGTGAGGCCGGCAATCGGCGACGCACTCCAAGTCGCAGGCATCTGCCGCTGCGCAAATCCGCGGATCTCTTCGGCCGCCGTGGACAAGGCCTCTTGCATCGCGGGATCGAGGGCCTCCCATGCCGAGGCCATCTCAGCGGGAGTGACGCGGAGAGCAGCGGCGCCGGCCAGCCCATCGAATTTGGAAGCGTAGCGCAGGAGGGCGCGGTCTCCCTGCTTGCGCACATCGGCCACAATGCGCCTGACGGCTGGCAGCACGCTGTCGAGCGCCGAGCCGCCGCGTCGTTCGAGCGAGGCGAGTATTTCGGCAGTTGCCGGAGCGCCTCGTCCTTTGGTCCGGATCAGCTTCATCGTTCCTCCGGTTCAGAGCACAACCTTGTTCAGCGGATATTCGACGATGCCCGCCGCCCTGGCCGCTTTCAGGCGCGGAATCACGTCGCGCGCCACGCGCTCTTCCACAATCGTGTTGACGGCGACCCACTCCGAATTGCTGAGTTGCGAGACAGTCGGCGAGTTCAGCGCCGGCAGCACGGCCAGCACGGTTTCGAGATCCGCGCGTTTTACATTGAGCATCAGGCCGACCTGCGATTGGGCATCGATGGCGCCGCGCAGCATGAGCGCGATTTGGTCGATCTTCTCGCGCTTCCACGGGTCTGCGAGCGTGGCTTTGCCGGCGATCAGATGGGTCTCGCTCTCCATGATCGTGTCGATGATCTTGAGGTGGTTGGCCTTGAGCGAGCTGCCCGTCTCCGTGACCTCGACGATGGCGTCGGCCAGCATGGGCGGCTTGACTTCGGTCGCGCCCCAACTGAACTCGACCTTCACATTTACGCCCTTCGCGGCGAAGTAACGCTTGCTGACCTCGACGAGTTCGGTGGCTACGGTCTTTCCTTCCAGGTCCTCGGCTTTCTCGAAGCCGCTGCCCTCGGGCACGGCCAGCACCCAGCGCACCTTGCGGCGGCTCTGCTTGGCGTAGGTGAGCGTGGTGACGCTGGCGACGTCGAGGCCGCTCTCAATGACCCAGTCGATGCCGGTGAGTCCCGCGTCGAGGACGCCGTGATCCACGTAACGAGCCATCTCCTGGGCGCGAATCAACATGCACTCGATATCGGGGTCGTCAATGGAGGGAAAGTATGAGCGGCCGTCGGCGTAGATATTCCAGCCGGCGCGCTTGAAGAGAGCGATGGTTGCATCCTGCAGGCTTCCCTTGGGAATGCCGAGCCTGAGCTTGTTAGCCACGAGTTGCCTCTTTCTGATCGGCGGCTTCCGGGTTGCCTGCGCGAACGGTGAGCGGCTTGGTGAAGCAACTGACCGTGCCCTCGTGGCAGACCAGGCCATCGCCCTCGACGACGACGCGAAAGAGCAGCGCATCGTTATCGCAGTCGGTTGAGGCGGAGACCACGCGCAGCCGGTTGCCGCTGGTCTCGCCCTTCATCCACAGCTTCTGGCGGGTGCGGCTCCAGAAGGTGACAAAGCCGGTTTCAAAGGTTTTGGCATAACTGACGGGGTTGAGAAAACCCAGCATCAGCACCTCGCCGGTGCGCGCGTCCTGCACGATGCCGGGAACAAGGCCATCCATCTTGTCGAAATCGATTGTTGCTGTCGTATTGCTCATTCTTTTCCTTGTTTTTGGTTTGGAATTCTGTCCGGAACGCGAAAAAACCCGCCGGTTTTGTCGCCGGCGGGCTGGGTGTCTCTTGAGATCTCTCTGGCCGATTAGATCAGGCCATGGCAGTCCGCCGGCATGGGAATCCCATGATGATGGTGGTGACCGTGATGGCGGTAGCTCTGCATCTGATTCAAAGTTAAGGGTAAACCCCCTGGAATGTCAAATAGTTGCTTGCGGCCGGAGCGTGACGGGGCGGAGAATGGAGCCGTGCGAGCGAGTATGCGATTTGCGGCTTTGGCGGTTGCTATGCTGGGCGTTTGCCTGGCCGGGATGGCGCAGAACCAGGACCGGGACTCCCGTGGCGTACCCAAAACTTCTGCGAATGCCCCAGCGCCCGAGGCGCGGATCGATATCAATCACGCCAGCGAGGATGAGTTGTTGAAGGCGCCTGGCATGACGCCGAGTTGGGCCGGACGCATCGTTCGCTTCCGGCCCTACCGCACCAAGCAGGACTTGCTGGAGCGCGGCGTGGTGAGCAGCGAGGTCTACCAACGGATCAAGGATTATGTGATTGCCCACCGGGACAAGCAGTGACTGATGGAACCTGCAGGTTGATCCGTTCCGGTCGAGATTTGTGCTATCCCAGCTCCCAAAATCGGGACCCCCTCCGGCAAGCACAGGGCAGGCTGTTGGACATCCGCCTTCGGACTCCGCCTCGACTCCACCCCAGTCGTGTGAACAGGCCCTATTCTGGGCCAGAGCCTCATCGAAGCATCATGCGCTCATGCCGGGTTCGCGCCACTTCCGGTCGGCAAGAACTACCGACGATTCGATCTGGCGTTCGGGCACCGTCCAATACTGTTGAAGGAGCCGGTTCTTCTCCTGGATGCCAACCTTTTGAAAGCCGAAGCGTTCGTAAAAGCGGATCGCCCAGACCGCATCGGCCCACGTCCCGATCAGCACCGGGCCGTTCGCCAATTCCAGCAAATGCGAGAGCAAGCGCGAACCGATCCCTCGCCCCTGGTTCCCGGTGCGAACATAGGCGTGCCGGATGAGAGTCACGTCCTGGAGCTGTTGAAGGCCCATCACGCCTGCCAGCGCCCCAGCCTCCTCATAGCCCCAAAACACAACACCCTCGTCGATCTCATGCCGCAGATGCTCCATGGACATATACGGTTCCGTCCAGCGGTCTTCCGGAATAATGCCTTGATAGGCGCGCGCGCCGTCGTTGACGATCTCCCAGATCAGTTCCAAGTCGCGGTCGTCGCAGGGGCGGATCATGCGGATTCCGCCTCCCGGCGTGGCGATACAACAATTGCGGAACGGTATGGATCGGAAGCCGGCCCATCCCCCATCTTCGGCCTTGGCGCGATGGCCAGCGCGGCGGCGATGAGCACGATGGGAAAGCCTTCCAGCGTATAGCGCGGCTCGGCGTTTTCCATGGTGGCCAGCAGCAGGCAGCGGAAGACCAGATAGGCGCCCAGCATGACCGCGAAGGGTACGCGACGGCGAATGAAGCCAACCGCGGCGAAGGCCAGCAGCGCCGCATCGAGCAGCCCGTAGCTGAAGGCGATCAGCGAGCCGCCCGGATGCCGGCGCCACTCCCACCAGCGGATGGGCAGCACATTATTCATCGCTTCATAGGGCGACGAATCGGTCATCAGCTCGGTGCGCGGGCGCAGCCACATATCGGCCACGCGGGCCAGCGGCAGCGCCACATAGTACCGGAAGGGGTGGCTGCCGATCCGCTGCCGCGCCAGGGCGTCGAAGCGGGCATCGAGCTCCGGCGTAATGGTGCAGACCTCGTTGTAATCCGCGATCAACTGGCCGGTCTGACGGTACTCCTCCGCGGAGTCGAAGGCCCGGCTGGGCAGCAGGTGAATGTCGATCGGCTCGTCGTCCCCTTTCCAGTAGACATCGGCGGATGAAACGTACTCCACCAGCCAGGTCTTGGTCCAGCGCACGTAGCCGGACAAAATACTCTCGCCGGGATCGTTGGCGAAGCGCGGCGCCAGGGGCTGAAAGACGTGAAAGACGCGGTAGTTGCGGATGGTCCAGGGAAGGAAGGGAAGAGCGGCCAGTAGCGCGCAGAGCAGCGCGGCCCGCAGCGACTCCCTGGGCGCGCTGCGCCGCGTGTACCACCAGATGCCGGGAATGACGGCGGCCGGCAGCAGTACGCCGTCGGGGCGGAAGAGGATGGCGCAACTGAGGGCCGCGGCGGTAAGCGCCAGGTAGCCCCACGGGAGCCGGCCCTCGGCGCGGATGCCGCGAACCAGGCGGCCGCCGGCGAAGAGTCCCAGAGCCACGCAGAAGATGGAGTTCGTCTCCGTCATCGGGTCGGCGGTGTAGTTGGCGGTAAAGGGGCAGAGAACAGCCAGCCACAGCGCCCAGTGAGCGGCGCGCCGCGAGGCATGATCGCGGACGAACCCGGCGATCAGTAGGCAGGAGGCCAGGTCGACGGCCATTTGGATGGGCCGGACCGGGTCATAGTTATCGATGCCGAAGAGCTTGAAGATCAGCGCCAGGAAGAATGGATAGCCGGGCAGCCGGATGAGCGTCAGGTGGTAGGGCTTATCCAGCGCATAGGCATGATGGACCAGCAGGTTTTTGGCGATGGTCCCGTAGACGGCGCTGTCGCCGTCGAACTCCGGATAGACCAGAATGAAGAACAAGCGCAGCGCGGCGCCCGCCAGCAGAGCCAGGGCAACGCTCCAGTAGGGCAAAGCGGCCCTGGTAATCGCCTTGCGGAGGAGCGAGTGTGCGTTCTTCCACACTTTGCCGGCCCAGGAGCTCTGTGCTGCCTGAGGTTGCTCGTCTGCAAGACTGGATGACTGAGAGGACATCCGCCGATTCTCCGGTGCAGAGTCTCTGGCTATAACCCGGAGCGGGGATGGTCCCGTATAGCCTGACATTCGCTGGATTTATAGCGAACCCAGTAGGAGGTGAGAAGACTCAATTCATGCTACAAGTTCAGGAGGCCTTTGCAGCCTCGCCGGGGTTCACCAGGTCGCGAAGCTCCTTCGATGGCTTGAAATAGGGTACGCGCTTTGCCGGAACCTCGACGCGTTCTCCGGTCTTGGGATTGCGGCCGATGCGCGGATTGCGCTGGCGGATGCGAAAGGAGCCGAAGCCGCGAATCTCGATCTTGTCTCCGCTTTGCAGCGCGCCAATAACGGAACTGAAGATGGTTTCAACGATGACTTCGCCGTCGCGGCGAGTCAGGTCGCCCAAATGGGTCACCTTTTCCACCAGGTCTGCCTTGGTCATGTCCTTAAGGCCTCCGCTCACAGCATAACCGGATTTCCCTCGGGAGTGCATGAAAAAAAAGGGGTTCGTGTGGGAATTGAGCAGATGCGCAGGGAAAAGCCGGCGAAAAAGCCGTCCGCCGAAGATCGAACGGGTCAAGCGATTGCGGCAGCGTATATGATGTGCTGTGTCTCTCCCTGGAAGATTCACCTGGACGCAAGAAACGCCTTGACCGGGCGGAGGGTGTCAGCGTGACAAAGTACCCAAAGTACAGCATTGTGATTCCGGCCTACAACGAGAGCGCCCGCATCCTTTCGACGCTTCAGGCGGTGGTGGCCTGCATTCGCGCGCGCAGTTGGGACGCGGAGGTCGTCGTGGTGAACGACGGCTCCACGGACGATACAGCCGCCATCGTCCACACCTTTGCCGCGCAAGCGCCCGAGCTCCGGCTGATCGAGAATCCCGGCAACCGCGGAAAGGGCTACAGTGTGCGCGCCGGCATGCTCCAGGCCCTGGGCGAGGTGGTCCTGTTCACCGACTCCGACCTCTCGGCCCCCATCGAGGAGGCGGAGCGGCTCTTTGCCGCTATCGCCAACGGAGCGGAGATAGCCATCGGCTCCCGCTGGCTTGAGAGCAGCCTCCAGACCCATCGCCAGCCGCTCTACCGGCAGTTTTTGGGCCGCTGCTTCAACGCCGTCACCCGGTTGGTGATGGGGTTGCAATTTGCCGACACCCAGTGCGGCTTCAAGGCCTTTACCCGCGAAGCCGCCCAAACCGTCTTCCAGCTTCAGACCATCATGCGCTGGGGCTTCGATCCGGAGATTTTGTTTATCGCCCTCAAGCGCGGCTTTTGGATCGTCGAGGTGCCGGTCAGTTGGGCCCACGACTCGCGCAGCCGGGTCAGCTATATCCGGGACGGCATGAAGATGCTCGAGGAACTGGCCATCATCCGCTGGAACGCCTTTCGCGGCCTCTACGGCAAGCAGGTCGAGCGCGTTCACCGCACCCGCCAGGCCAGTTAGCGCGCCGGTTTCGATTCCCTTTTCAGCGCCGCCCGGTGAGACTTAACGGCATCGCCTTGCGTCCCTCTTCACAGGGGGCGGGTCGCCAATCCCGCGCCGGATTCGTTTCGATCCAACGGAGACACTCGCATGATTCGCAAGATTGGACTCGCTGTTCTGTTTCTCGCGCTCGGTTCCCTCACCGCACTGGCCGCCGACTTCAACGGCAAATGGACCGCCACGGTTGAGTCGCCGAGAGGCGCGCAAACCATTACCTTCGATTTTCACGTCGATGGCGCCAAGCTGACCGGAAAGGTGATCACCCCGCGCGGCGACACCGAGATCTCCGAGGGCAAGATCGACGGCGACGCCATCTCCTTCGCCCAGGTCATGAACTTCAACGGCAACGAATTCAAAATCCTCTACACGGGAAAAGCCGACGGCGATACGATCAAGTTCACCCGCCAGGCCGGCGACCGCCCCGCGCAGGAGTTCGTCGCAACCCGCTTCAAGTAGTGCATCTGCAAGCCGCTAGGTATTCCCAGGCCTCAATCGGGGCCTGGGAGGAATTGCGCCGGATTCCGCTTGCATAATTACAAATATATAATTACAATATTGACATGGCCGGAATCCCGTTCGAGTGGGATTGAGGCGAAGAACCTCTTCAACCAGAGCAAACACGGCATCAGCTTCGAGGAAGCCAGCCAGGTCTTCCTGGACCCTCTGCACGTGACGGTCGATGACCGTGTTGTGGACCGAGAGCAGCGCTGGCAGACCATCGGGATGGCGAGAAGGCCAGCCGGAAACCTCCTGCTGCTGCTGGTCGCACATACAGTTTGCGAGGATTTGGAGCCGGGCACATTCATTGACGTGGTTCGCATTATCTCGGCTCGAAAAGCTACCCCGGAGGAGAGAAAAAGCTATGAAGACGAAAATGGTTAGTTACACGCTGGAGAGATTGCCGGAGTTGACGGAGGCGCAGATTGCCAATCTGAAGGCGCTGGCGGCACGGCCAGATAGCGAGATCGATTTGAGCGACGCCCCCGAACTGACGGCTGAGCAATGGAAAAAGGGAATACGCGGCCGCTTCTATCGTCCGGTGAAGCGGCAGATCACGGCGCGGGTGGATGCGGATGTGCTGGCATGGCTGAAGGCGCAGGGCAAAGGCTATCAGTCGCGGATTAATGCCATTCTGCGCCGGGAGATGCTGGAGGCGCATAGATCGTCAGCGGCGAAATAGGCCGGCACTCCGGCGGAGGAACTGGAAACGGATGCTGGGGGCGTCGTTTCCTACCTTTGCGCCAGGATTTCAAGAAGCAGGTCCTTCGACTCGTTGCGCTCGTTCAGCCTCAAGATTGGGGCACGCGGCTTTGTCGGTCGTAGAAAGGGAGGGCCACCGGCGTCTTCGGCGGTGAGATGGTCACTCGCTTCGGCCCGGAGTTCACTTGCGCGCCGATACGTTGATTCTGCGAAAGGTCTCGAAGCACCTGCCGTCGTCCTGCCGCGTCTCCTCAATCATTCTCTTGACGACATACTCCCGGAGACGCGGTTTAGCCGTTTCCGGGAGATGCGCGAGAAACGGCACCAGGCTGGGCTGATCGATCCATTTGATCATCTCCGCCGCGTCCGCAAAATATCGATCCGCGTTTTCTCCCCAGACGCGCACGGTGTCCATTCCGGCGGCATCCATCAAAGCCGAGTACTCTTCCACGGAGGGCATGTACCAAGGCCAATCGAATCCGGCGAAATAGACCGCGAATTCCTCGGCCGGCATCGCTTCGCGCATGACAGAGAAGAAGTGAGAGCAGTTGCCTTCTCCCGCGAAGTTGAAGCGGAGCCTCCCTCCTTTCACCAAGGCGCGGCCGACATTGCCGAGCAGCCGCTTGTGGTCTTTGATCCAGTGCAGCGTGGCGTTGGAGTATACGAGATCGAATTGCCCGGCATAGCTCAACTCATTGATGTCCATCCGAAGAAAGCGCAGGTTTTTTCGGACCTTCGACCGGGCTGCCTCGATCATTCCGCGTGAAGCGTCGATGCCGAGGACCTCCCCATTGGGAACAAGATCGGCAATCTGCGTGGAGAGCGCCCCGTCGCCGCACCCAAGATCGAGAATCCGCTCGGTTCCTTCAAGATCGAGTTCCGCAATGAGTTTGGCCCCCCATTCCTTCTGGTGGGCAGATGCCTTCTCGTATTTCTTGCCATCGAATTCGTGTGTCATGTACTGTATCTCCGGCGTAAGTTGCCGCGCGGCGTGAACCGCTCGTTGCGCGTTGACTCCACCCCGGTTTTGCGAAGCAAGACGGATCGGAAGCCTGCGGCATTTACTCCCGCCGGAACTTATTGGCCTGCTCAAACTCCTCGCGCAGCTCCGGCGTGCGCAGATTTTCGCGCAGGTGGGCGAGACGCTGTTCCAGGGCGAGCAGTGCGGACTGCACGGCCTCGGTGTTGGTGAAGGCGATGTCTCGCCACATGGAGTAGGGACTCGCGCCCAGCCGCGTCATCTCGCGCAGGGCGCGTCCGCCCACGTCTCTCAGCTCCGGCGCGTCGCCCACTTTTTCCTGAAGCAGCGCGCTCAGCGCCGTGGCCACAAACTGCGGCAGATGGCTGACCCAGGCCACCAGCTCGTCGTGGCGCGCGGGATCAAGGTCAAGGGTCTTTGCGCCCATCGCCTCGACCCACTCCCGCCAGCCCTTCACCAGTTCAGCCGACTGCGGCAAACGTTGCGCATTGAAATCGTCGGTAAACAGCCAGACCGAGCCGCGAAACAACGTTGCATCGGCCAGGGCCGCGCCGCCCCGTTCCTTGCCCGCCATGGGATGGCCGGGCAGAAACGCGGCGCGCTCCGGCGTGTTGAAGAGGCGCGCGGCCGCCGCGGAGATCTGCGCCTTGGTGCTGCCCACGTCGGTGACCAGATGATCCGTGCTCAGCACTCCGGCCAGCTTCTCCATAAAATCGAGAGTGGCGTAGATGGGCACTGCCAGAACCACGAGCTGGCTCGCCCGCGCGGCCTGTAGTGCGTCTGCCGCGACCGAGTCGATGGCGCCCAGGTCGAGCGCAACCCGCGCCCCCTCCGCGCCCCGGTTCCATCCGGCGATTGCGCCGCGATAGCCCGCCGCTCGCAGCGCAAGACCCACCGATGTGCCCAGCAGGCCCGTGCCCAGAATGGCGATGCGCTCGATCATGGCAACCTTCCTGCTCCGACTGTTTGATAAGAAGCGGCGTTTGCGGTGTTAGCCGCGCTTCGCGCGTGTTAGCGGAGCTACTGTCTTTGTTAACTCGGCTAACTCCACTAAAGCGTCCGGCCCACCGCCTTCGCAATCACCCTCAGCTCGCCCATCAGCTTTTCAAACTGATCGAAGTAGAGCGTCTGGGCCGCATCGGAGGCGGCCTTGTCGGCATTGGGGTGGATCTCCACCAGAATTCCATCCGCGCCCGCTGCCACGGCGGCCTTGGCCAGTGCTGGAACCATGTCGCGTCGGCCGGTGCCGTGCGATGGATCGCCCACGATGGGAAGGTGCGAGAGCTTGTGAATCACCGGAATGGCCGCGATGTCCATGGTGTTGCGCGTCGAGGTCTCATAGGTGCGGATGCCGCGCTCGCACAGGATGACGTCATAGTTGCCGCCCGCCATGATGTATTCGGCCGAGAGCAGCAGTTCCTCGATGGTGGCGGCGATGCCGCGCTTGAGCAATACCGGCTTTTGAATCTGTCCCAGTTCGCGCAGCAGGTTGAAGTTCTGCATGTTGCGCGCCCCCACCTGGAAGCAATCGGTAAAAGGCAGCATGGGCTCGATCTGCGCGATCTCCATGACCTCGGTCACCGTGAGCAGACCGTGAGCCCGAGCGGCCTCGTGCATCAGTTGCAACCCTGGAATGCCGAGGCCTTGAAATGCGTAGGGCGAGCTGCGCGGCTTGAAGGCGCCTCCGCGTAAAAAGCCCGCGCCGGCGGCCTTGACGCATGCGGCAATGGCGAAGATCTGCTCGCGATTCTCGATGGCGCACGGCCCAGCGATGACCGCAACCCGCTCGCCGCCGATCTGGGCGCCGTTCGCGAACCTGACCACCGTGCCCTCCGGGCGAAAAGTACGCCCGGCCAGCTTATAAGGGGAACTGATGCGGATCACGTTGAGTACTCCCGGCAGCACCTCGAATTTGCCAAGGTCCAGTCCGGCGGTAGCCCCAACGGCGGCCAGGACGGTCTGGGTCGCGCCCGTCGTCCGGTGTACGTCGACCCCCGACTCCTCCATCGCTTCGATGACGACATCGATCTGTTCGTCGGTGGCTTTCTCCTGCATGGATACGATCATTGCTTTTTCCCTGTCTCGGGCGCATGCGCGCCGGCGCCGTGGCCCGACGGATCACCCCCGCGACCAAGACCTGTCGCCGGGGACCCCGTTGTATCCGCCTGGGCGTTCCTCTCCGATGCCAACTCGTCCCTCTGCAGGGAGCGCATCACGTCGATGATGCGCTCGTAGATATGCGTCAGTTCGATATCCGGCAAGGGACCCTTGTTAGCCGCCCGCACGTTCGCGTAGATCACCTTTTCGCGCGCCGGTTCGTACACCGGCAAAGATGTGGCGACCTTCAAATGGCCGATCGTCTGCGCGGCGCGCGCCCGCTCACTCAGCAGTTCCACGAGCTTCCGGTCCAGAATATCGATTTGCGCTCGCAATTCTTCCAGCGTCATTTCATCCTCGTGTTGCAAAAAGCTGCTAGCTACTAGCTTCTAGCTCGTGCCTGTCGGCTAAGCATCAGCATTCTAGTCCACAGCCGAGTGAGCTAGGAGCTAAAAGCTAGGAGCTAGGAACCGGTTTCTTACCGGGCCAGCGCCGCCTCGCTCAGGCGCAGACCCTTGATAAATCGAGCCACCGCGCCGGGCGCGTTTCCCGGAGCCGATCCTTCGATCAACTCCACAATCGCGCTGCCGACGACCGCGGCATCCGCGAACTTCGCTACCTGGGCGACGTGTTCGCTCGTCGAGACGCCGAAGCCCACGGCTACAGGCAACTTTGTCCATCGCCGGATGCGCTCGACCAGCGCCGCCGCATCCGAGGCCAGGCTCGGCTGTGTGCCGGTAATGCCGACCCGTGAGATGGCATAGACAAAACCCTTGGAATGCGTTGCGATGGCTCTGAGCCGCTCGCCGGGACTGGTCGGCGCGGCAAGAAAAATCGGAGCCAGCCCCACGCGGGCCATTTCGGTGAGATATTCGCCCGCCTCCTCGACGATCAGGTCGGTCACCAGTACGCCGTCCACACCGGCCGCGGCCGCATCGTCCATAAATTTGCTCAGGCCGTAGCGCAAGATCGGATTCAGATAGCTGAAGACGACCAGCCCCGCCGCAGGCCGCGCCGCGCGCAATTGCCGGGCGAGCTCTACCACGTCCCGCAGCCGTGTTCCCTGCGTCAATGCCCGTTCCATGGCTCTCTGGATCACCGGCCCGTCGGCCAGCGGATCGCTGAAAGGCACGCCCAGTTCGATCACATCCGCGCCCGCATCGATGGCTTCCAGCGCAATGGCCCGCGTGGCATCGAGACTCGGGTCTCCGGCCGTCAGATAAACCACAAGCCCGGGTTTGTGATCGAAATGAATGGCCATCGAAATCTACGCTCCCTGGATATTCAACTCCCGCGCCAGGATGCCCATATCCTTGTCGCCGCGTCCGGAGAGATTCACCACCAGTATGTCACGAGAGTGCATTGTGGGAGCCATGCGCAGGGCCTCGGCCACGGCGTGCGCGCTTTCCAAAGCCGGGAGAATTCCCTCCGTCCGCGCCAGCCGCACCACCGCATCGAGCGCCGCCGCGTCGTCTTGCGAAACGTACTCCGCTCGCCCCGTGTCGTGCAGCATCGCGTGCTCCGGCCCGATCGAGGCATAATCCAGCCCCGCCGAGACCGAGTGCGTCAGCGCAATTTGGCCGTTCTCGTCCTGCAAGACATAGGAATACGTCCCCTGCAAGACCCCCGGCGACCCGCCCTGGAAGCGCGCCGCGTGCTCGCCCAGCGCCGTGCTGCGCCCGCCGGCCTCCACGCCGATCAGCCTCACTTTCCGGTCGCTCAAAAACTCGTAGAACGCGCCGATGGCATTCGATCCGCCGCCCACGCAGGCGATGATAGCGGTCGGCAACCGGCCTTCTTTTTCGAGGATTTGCCGCTTCATCTCGATGCCGATCACACGCTGAAAGTCGCGCACCATCGTCGGATACGGGTGCGCCCCCAGCGCCGAGCCCAGCAGATAATAGGTCGTCCGGACGTTGACAACCCAATCCCGCATCGCCTCGCTGATGGCGTCTTTCAGCGTTTTCGATCCCGACGAGACCCCGCGGACCTCGGCGCCCAGCAGCCGCATCCTGAGCACGTTCAACTCCTGGCGCTCCATGTCCACATCGCCCATGTAGACCACGCACTCCAGCCCCAGCAGCGCGCAGACGGTCGCCGTAGCCACCCCGTGCTGCCCCGCGCCGGTCTCGGCAATGACGCGCTTCTTGCCCATGCGTTTGGCCAGCAATCCCTGGCCCAGCGCGTTGTTGATCTTGTGCGCCCCGGTGTGCAGCAGGTCCTCGCGTTTGAGATAGATTCTGGCCCCGCCTAACTCTTCCGTCAGGCGCTTGCAATAGGTGAGCGGCGTGGGGCGGCCGGCATAGTCCTTCAGCAGCCCGGCCAACTCCGCCTGAAAGGCCGCGTCGGCATTGGCCAGGTTGTACTCGCGCTCCAGCTCGTCCAGCGCCGCCACCAGCGTCTCCGGCACATACCGCCCGCCATAGACGCCAAAGCGCCCCGCCCGCGACTCCGACGGAACGGATGGAAGAATGACCGATGCCATGGGGCCTCCTGCTCGCTTGCCCAAGAATAGGGGAACTTATCAGTGTACTAGGGCGGACTTTGAGGTACGACCACTACAGGACGTCACTACCCTCGCAGAGGTTGACCAGCTTTGCTAGCGCCAGAACCTGAGCATGCGGCCCACGCCCTTCCGCGATTGTCTTGAGAATCTTAGCCTTCTTGAGCCTGCCCAGCATATTTATCACCGTGGGCTTGCTCGGCATATTGGCCTTGCCGCCCAGGTGCGAACTGCGAAAGATAGGCTGCTCGAACATATTGTCCAGCAGCGGTACGGCATATTGAGAATGTGTCAGGTCGAGGATTTGCTGCTTCAATTCCTCGTAGAGATTGTGAATCTGGCGCGCCTTGATGACATTTGCCTGTGCCTGCTGTATCAGTCCTTCAAGAAAGAATTCAACCCAATGGTTCCAGGCGCCTTTAACCTTACCCAGAGATCGAAGTTGTTCCACATACTTCTCGCGATTGCTTTCCAAATATGCGGACATATAAAAGACAGGCAGAGAAAGTCGACCCTTTTCGCATAGAAAGATGGGAATAAGAATACGTCCCAATCTTCCGTTGCCATCGAGAAAAGGGTGAAGAATCTCGAATTGCGCATGAATGATCGCCAGTTGAACGAGCGTATCCGGACGCTGAAGGTGGTAGTAACTTTCCCAGTTGTACAGTGCATCGAGCAAAGAGCTTCCGGGGGCCGGAGGAACGAATTGGGCCTCCTCAATCTTGCTGCCGGGAGCACCGATCCAGTTCTGCTCGACACGAAAGCTACCGCGAGCTTTGTTTCGGCCTCGCACACTGTCCAGAAGGGTGGCGTGAAGTCGGAGCAGCAGGTTGAGATTAAAGGGGCGAGTCTTCAACTCCTTTTCCGCTTCGCGGAGCGCGCGCCGATAGTTCATAATCTCGCGAATATCCTGCCGACTCGATTCCAGTTCAGGTTCCTGGCCAGCCTCAAATTTGAGCACTTCACCCAGTGTTGCCTGAGTGCCCTCGATTTTGGAGGAAATAACCGCCTCCTGCGTGGTGAGGGGCGCAAGAAGCAATTCGGGATTCGGCAACGTCGTGAGAACTCCGTTATACTCGGCAAGCTGCCAATTAGCCTTGCCGATCAGCGGAATCAGTGGCTCCCACGCCACCTCTTCCAACGGAAGCGCTTGTGGAATAAAGGGTTCCATCTTGAGGAATAGCCTACCATGGCCGGATATAAAGCGTAAAGTAAACTCGGTTTTGCCTTACGCTTCAGCGCAAAGCTGCTTGTCGACTTAACGCATTCTCGAGTGTGAATCGAAATTATTAGGATTTTTCTCGTGCCTTTGCCACAAACTCCCGCACCTTATCCGGATCTTTTCGTCCCGGCGCAGCCTCCACGCCGGAGACCACATCAACGCCCCAGGGCCGCAGCGTGGCGATGGCCTCGGCCACGTTGGCCGGATTCAGCCCGCCTGCGGCCACCAGCTTCAGCCTCACAGCGTCGCCAAAGACCGCCTTCCGCGCCTCGACCCAGTCGAAGGCCAGACCCGTACCTCCAACCGCCGTAACCGTCCGTGAATCCACCAGCACCACCGTCTCCTGATCCGGGTAGGTTGCGATCATCGTCAGATGGCCGCCCATCGCCGCCACGGTGCGCGTTATCGTGGAGAGGCGCGGGTCCTTGCGCTTCTCAAGGCGCTAGATCTGCATCTAGCCGAACACCAGCGCCTCCGGTCCGCGCTTGTCTCGGGATCGGCGCAGCGTTACGCCGGGTTTGCCCTGAGGTGGCTCCGTTTGTTTGGACAGGTTTTTCGGGTTTTTAAGTGGAAAAACTGTTCAGCTCGTCGTCGTGGCGGTGGAAATGTGAAAATCGGTTTCATCGAT
>Ga0182011_10001644_pt1 | contig 19531 bp, 14 predicted proteins | sample 711E1DmetaG_FD_120481 | JGI IMG/M metagenome (GOLD analysis project Ga0182011, IMG submission 120481) | Permafrost microbial communities from Stordalen Mire, Sweden - 711E1D metaG | ecosystem: Environmental > Terrestrial > Soil > Wetlands > Permafrost | place: Sweden: Stordalen | collected... | reverse complement strand
GTGCAAGTATCATCTGCCTTAACTACATATTGCTGAGCACCAACATTTGTCGGTGTGTCCGTTGGTCCCGCGGTCGGGGTGATCGTCGGAGTCTCGGTGGGCATCGGTGTTGGAGATGGCGTAAACGTCATGGTCGGCGTCGGTGTCTTGGTGGCAAACATCGCGCTGAACGGATTATTTGCACCAGCGACCACCATTACAATAATGAGGATCCCCAGCAGCGCCAGGACACCCGCCAGAACTCCAAGGAAAAAAGGCATCATTTGCCGACGTTTTTCATATTTATTGATCACACTTGTAGGTGAACTTTTATAGCTCATAATAATCCCTATCCATTCAGAATCTTTTTACTCAAGAAGTTTATGATTTTACTAGAAATCTCTGTCCAAGTCGAGGGCAGTACCTTGCCCTTAATTCAATATCATACCATAATAAATCATTGGCAAAATCTTCGGTAATCAGAATAATCGAGCATGTTATAATCGCTGCAGCGAACTAACCCACTAAGTAATTTCTTGGAGGAATCGAAAATGGAAACAGTTCTGACAAAGTACAAGCACTGCGATATGGTAAAAGTGAGCGGACGCGTGGATAGTCTAACTGCCCCCAAGCTGGTCGAAGAATTAAATAAAATTACTACCAGTGGTCACTTTAAAATCGTCGTTGATCTCAGTGAAATCCAATTCCTCTCCAGTGCCGGCCTGCGGATTCTGATCGCAACACAGAAGCACTGCAAACGTTACAACCGCGGCGAAGTGGTCCTCGCTGCCGTGCCAGAAAACATCCTGGCGGTTTTTGAACTGGCCGGTTTCACTTCCATCTTCAAAATATTCGATAATGTTATCTCAGCGGTGGGTGCCTTTTAAACGTTGGAAACTATGCCTACCCAAACTTACCCGGGCCGATATGAAAGCCTGGAAAAAATTGCTATCTTTGTTCGACACGAAGCTGAAAGTATCGGGTTAACACATGCGGAAGTGTTTGCAGTCGAGACTGCCGTTAATGAAGCAGTCTCGAATATTATCGAACACGCATATCAAGGCGAAGGAAAAGGTGATATTACCTGCACCTGCATCACTGACCCCGAAAGCATCTCGATCATCCTCGAAGACTTTGGCCATCCTTTCGATCCGAGCCTCGTTCCTCCGCCTGACCTGAACGCGCCTCTAAAATCACGCAAAGATCACGGTCTAGGAATCTTTATGATGCAAAAATGGATGGATGAAGTTCATTTCGAGTTCTGCAAGGATTGTAATCGTCTGGTAATGGTAAAACGTAAAGAAAAGAAGGTTTAATGCGTAAGGTACCCCAGGAGCCAGTTGCTCTTTGGAAGCAATTCCTCAGTCTGGGTGAAGATCTACTCAGTCAAATGGATACGGCTTCGATAATGCATCATCTAGTCGACCGAGTATCCACTCAATTTTTGTGCGTCAGCCAACTCTATTTAGCGGAACCGGCATATCCATTGCCCGGTGAAGGTCCGGTTGCGACGATCCCCTCAGCTTCAGCACCTGAACTGGTTTTTCAGGCTTATGAACAAAAAAAAATCCAAAAAATCACCATTATCACCATTAATGGAACCGCCCTTTCCCCTTTCGAAATTGCCATTCCGCTCATCACACAAGATACTCTGCTTGCAGTTTTGCATGTCAGTCGCCCCAAAGATCAACCATTTCTAAAACAAGATATCGAACTCCTGGAAGGGATTGCATCCTACGCGGCTGTCTCAATGCAAGTAAACCGCCAGATGACACTCAAGAACTGGCGATTCGAACAGATCTCACTCGTCCGTTCTGTTAGCGCACAGATCGCGAACGTGCTCGATCTGGATGAATTGTGTACACGCATCGCCCAACTCATTCAATCGTCATTCGAATATTATTTCGTGTCCATCTTCACTATCGAAGACGGATCAGCGGCGCTAAAATTCCGGGCCAACGCCACTGAAAATAAAGAGCAATCCTCCATCAATGACATCCACGCTAAAATTGGCGAGGGTATGATCGGATATACTGCCCAGACCGGGAAAGAACGGGTAGCCAAGGACGTAAAGCAAGATCAATTTTTTAAAGTCGTCGATTCATTGCCAGAGACCAAAGCCGAGGCAACACTTCCGCTGATGGTCGAAGGGCGAATCTTGGGCGTATTGGATATCCAGAGCCAAAAAACAGAAAGCTTTCATGAAAATGACATGATGGTGCTGCGCTCCCTGGCAGACAATATTGCCCTGGCCGTTCAAGGAGCACGCTTATATAACAACCTACAAAAAAGAGCATACCAGCTCAGTGCAGTACTTGAAATCAACTATGCGCTCTCTTCCGTGCTCGATCTGGATACCCTGCTCGAAGAAATCGTGCAGCGCATTCATGACAGGTTTAAATACCCCTTTGTACATATATTTACAGTCCATCCCGGACGGAGGAAAGTAATCTATCAGACCGGCAGCGGCAAACGATCCCAACATTTGCATTCCAATTCATTTGCTTATGATCTGGATGCAAAAAAGGGATTGATTCCCCTGGTGGCTCGTACCGGTAAACCATTTCTCGTCAACGACGTGAGTCTGGAACCGCGCTATCTCTCCTCCAAACTTCCGCCACACAATACGCGCTCTGAATTGACGATCCCCCTGGTATTTGGCAAGGACGTGCTGGGAGTACTGGATCTGCAATCGGATCGAGTCAATTCGTTCGATGCCGAAGATTTACAGCTATTCGAAGGGTTGGCCTCGGGGATCGCCGTTTCATTACGAAATGCTACCCTCTTCCGTTCGGAAAAATGGCGGCGGCAGGTGGCGGATAGTTTTCAGGATGTCGCCTGCCTGCTATCAGGAAATATGGAGTTATCCGATCTACTGGAGCGCATCCTGACTGAACTGGAGAAAATCCTCCCCTGTGATGCGTCGGCCATCTGGTTGCTCAAAGATGAAGATGGTGATCAACCAGACCAACCTTTGCAGCTTGTGGCTGTACACGGAACTACCCGGGTAAAACTCATCAAAGGAATCGAAGATAATTTGCAAGTGCGGCAATTCCTGTATCAATCCCTGGTCCGGTCGACACCCACCATCCGAAAAAAGGGGGATTCGTACGGACCTCTCGGTTTCGCCTGCAACATGCCAGAGAACTATTCTTCCATATCTGTCCCGTTGCGGGCAGGGGAAAAAGTTCTGGGCACTCTGACACTGGCGGAACATCTGGAAGGCCGCTATGGATCAGAAGCGGCAGCAATTTCGGAAACTTTCGCCAATTATGCAGCCGTTGCCATCCAAAATGCACGGCTTTTTGCTTCAGCACAGGAAGAAGCCTGGTCATCCACTGTTTTACTGCAGGTCACAGAAGCTTCGCAAAACATCACCGGTGAAGAAGAACTTTTATCGACGATGAATCGGTTGATCCCCCTGCTGGTCGGCATCAAAAAATGCGCTTTTTATCTTTTCGATGATGCGAAAAACCAATTTACAATGAAATCCTGGTACGGTTTTCACCCTTCTGTCGAAGAGCAAACCGTATTAGAAATTGACTCTCTGCCATTTCTAAAACTAGCCACCACGCGTAAACCGATATTTATTCAAGACCCTGTAGCCGAGATCGAGCTAAATTCTCTGAACACATCAGAAAACGAAAGCACAGTGGTATTGCTGCCAATCCTATCCCATGGCGAGGTGTTAGGTGCGTTGATGGTTTCACATTCCGCAGAAACCGAAACGAACCAGAATAATCATTTCAATGAGCATACGCTTGCCATCCTGCAGGGCATCAGCCAACAGACCGGGGTGGCCCTACAAAACATCCGTATGGTCGAAACCCGACAGGAAGAAGCCTATATCACGGCAGTCCTGTTGCAAGTCGCCCAGGCAGTCGTCAGCCAAAATGACCTCGCTGACGTTCTGGATTCGATCATCCATCTCATGCCCATCCTGGTGGGAATCGAAACCTGCGTGATTTACTTATGGAATCGACTCGAAGAGAAGTTCATCCCTGCTCAAGCAATTGCACAAAATCACGAAGTAAGAGAAACCCTCAAAAATAAAGCATTCCCTGGCGGGGAATTTTCACTGCTGGATGAAGTCAGAAGAAATCAAAAAATGTCAGCTGTGGCATTACCCTCCCCGCTCAACCAGCCTGAAAACTGGATGCAACTTCCCTGCGTCTCAACACAAGATGACCAAGCAGAATTCTTGAAAACAAGTGGTAATTGGGTACTGGGGTTCCCTCTGAATATTAAAGCTGAATTTTACGGAGTTCTACTTACCTGTGATTATGAAACCCCATCGGCATATCAACAAAAACGGATCGAACTGTTGAACGGTGTCGCGCAACAAATCTCTCTGGCAATCCAGGACGATCATTTGAAACAGGAAATGATCGGGCGAGAAAGAATGGAACAAGAAATTCAACTGGCAAGGCAAATTCAAAAAACATTCCTACCGGAAAAGTTGCCAAAAATCAAGGGGTGGCATTTGGACCTGCGTTGGAATACAGCTCGTGAAGTAGGTGGTGATTTTTATGATGTCTTCGCGTCCCATAATCACAAATATGCCTTCACGATCGCTGATGTTTCAGACAAAGGCATGCCGGCCGCGTTGTATATGACTGTCACACGCACGCTACTACATTCCAGCGCACAAGGCCTGACCTCCCCGGCGAAAGTGCTCAAGCAGGTGAACCAGCAATTGATGATGGATACCCAAAATGGCATGTTCATCACCGCTGTTTTTGGTTTCCTGGACCCGCATACCGGAAAAATCGAGTTTGCCATCGCAGGCCACAATTTGCCATTGATTTTCCGAGCCAGTACTCAACAAATCGAGCGATTACCCAAAGGAGGAATGGCGCTGGGAGTTTTGGAAAGCGCTCAATTCATCGATCAAAATGTTATTCTCGATGAAGGCGACGTATTCCTGTTATATACGGACGGGGTGACCGAAACCTTCTCGCCGGATGGAGAAATTTATGGCGAACAAAGGTTAATGGATGAACTGAAAGATGCCTGTCTGAACAACGAGGATGAAATCCTCGAAACCATCCAGGAGAAGCTGAAAGCATTTCGCGCGGGAGATTCACTGACCGACGACGTCACCATGGTCAGTTTCCAACGAAAAAAATAAACTCCCTCGGGAGTTTATTTTATTTTCCAGAGAAGAGCGCCAACCAAATCGACCAGTTGGAAACCTGAGCCGGTATTGGAGTTGGCACCGATAATGGCGCCTGGGTGGCTCCTGCAGGTTCCAGGGGAATGATTAAATTTTCACCCGGGCGTACCATATGTCCCTGTTCATAAGCCCATTCTTCCACTGCAGCTTCAGATGTGGCATAAGCAATCTGAGTATTCAAAACACCCAGGGTCTGCTGAAGATTAGCCACAACCGTCTCGGCATCATTGCGTTGAGAGGTCAGACGCGAAAGTTCATTCAAACGAGTATTGAGGTCCATCACCAGGAAAAAAAGGACGACCACCGCCACAACAAAACCAATCCTTTTTAAATCGATATGAATTTTTGGTTTTCTGTCTTTGGCGTCCATGAGGTTAGTGTACCTTAATTACAATAAGCAGACAAGAACTTTATCTACAGAACTTTATTCACATATCTTAAGTATTAAATTCCTTGCCAGTTTGCACCCTTTTCGCTAGAATGTTTGTATGCGTTTTGATGTGTTTACCCTGTTTCCGTCCGTCTTTGAACCCTACCTTGAAGTCAGTATTCTCCAAAAAGCCCGCCAAAATCAACTGGTGCAGGTGGAAGTTCACAATATCCGGGATTGGGCGGCGGATAAACATCACGTCACGGATGATACCCCTTACGGCGGAGGCGGGGGAATGGTGATGAAAGCACCTCCCATTTTTGATGCTGTCGAATCTGTGCTCGGGAATCCCCCCGTTTGCCCGCTCGTCTTGCTCACCCCTCAAGGAAGACCTTTTTCTGCAACCATAGCCCGCGAATTAGCCAAAATTCCTCAATTGGGTTTACTCTGCGGGCGTTACGAAGGAGTAGATGAACGAGTCCGGCAATATCTCGTGACCGATCAAATCTCGATCGGCGATTTTGTCCTGACAGGTGGAGAGCTGCCCGCTCTCATGATGCTCGATGCCATCGCTCGTTTCATCCCCGGTGTTCTGGGGGACCCGGACGGCGCCGAGGATGATTCATTCGCTACAGGATTGTTGGAATACCCGCATTACACAAAACCAGAAGAATTCCGAGGTTGGCATGTACCGGAGATACTACTCTCGGGAAATCACGCTCAAATTCAACTGTGGCGCAGAGAACAATCTTTGCGCCGCACTCTAGCACATCGCCCGGATTTATTAATCAACTACCCATTTACCAAGACCGACCTGAAAATCCTGAAAAAAATAAAACAAGAAAATGACGAGAAATAAGAAAATCTCGAGGTCCAATTCGAGAAGATTCGTTAACTAAATTACAAATGATGCCTTCATAAGCATCGATTCAAAAATAAAAAAGGAAGGGGAGTAAAAATGAAATTTAGTTACGGAAAGACATTCCTGCTCGGATTAGGTTTCTTTGGCGTCAGTGTCATTTGGAGTGTATATAACGCCTATGTGCCTGTCTTCCTGCAAGACCGGTTTGCACTAACAGCAGGATTCATCGGGATCTTCATGACCCTGGATAATATTGCTGCGCTCTTTATTCAACCAGTGGTTGGTACCTGGTCGGATAACCTGCGCACACGCATCGGCCGCCGTTTACCCTTCATCTTGGTCGGGGCGCCCATCGCGGCAGTGGCATTCATCTTTTTGCCAATCGCAAAAAGTCTTTTCCTCTTCTTCTTAGCCGCATTAATGCTGCTGCTGAGCATGGCTGTCTGGCGCACTCCGGTCGTGGCACTTATGCCCGATATCACCCCCTCTGAACACCGTTCAGTCGCAAATGGCATCATCAACTTAATGGGTGGTTTAGGCGCAATCATCGCCTTTCTGGGGGGTGCCAAACTTTATGACATAAACCCGGAATATCCATTTTTATTGGGATCCGCCCTAGTAATAATATCAGCATTGCTCGTATTCATCTTTATCCGGGAACCAAAGGTTTACCCACCCAGCGAAGAAGATAAACCGAATTTGATCAAAGCAGTTAAAGAACTCTTTTCTGCTGAAGAAAAAAGTCCTTTGCTGCTGTTACTGGCCATCCTTTTCTGGTTCATTGCCTACGCAGGGATCGAAGCTCTCTTTACCCTGTATTGCGTCAACTATTTGAAATTGAGCGTTTCTGACGGCTCGCGCCTGCTTGGGCAACTGTCGCTGCTATTTGTGATTTTCGCCCTACCTTCCGGGTACATCGGCCGTGCCTTCGGCCGTCGAAAGACGATCCTAGTCGGCATCATTTTAATGGCCATCGGGGTAGGATCCCTCTTCTTTGTACCCATCGCAACTTTGACGCATGTATTGACAAAATTGCCACTTTTGGGACAAATACCGGTAATCGGCTTGATCTTGATGGGTATAGGGGTCGCCTGGGCCTTGATCAATATTAACAGCCTGCCGATGGTAGTAGATATGACCGATGAATCCCATATCGGCACATTCACCGGACTCTATTACCTCTTTTCCACTTTGGCTGCCATCATTGGACCCATCATGTATGGTTGGGTCATTCAATTAAGCGGATCAAATTACAACCTGGTCATGCTCGTCTCACCCATCTTCCTTATTGCTGCTTTCTTCTGTATGATATTTGTAAAACGCGGCGAATCGAAGAAAACTGCATGAACCGTCTTTGTTGAGTGATTTCTCTTGCATCGCCCTAAGAAAGACGTTATACTCAAGTGAAGGTGGGGCAATTCCTCACCATATTTTAAATCTCTCTAGGAGGAGAAGCTAATGTCTAAGAAGTTGTTCACCATATTAGCAGTTTTGCTTGTGGCTTCGATGGCCTTGAGCGCTTGTGCTCAAGCTACTGCTGCCCCAACCACAGCTCCCGCAGCTACGACCTCAGTTCCCGCTGCTACCACAGCACCCGCTACCGCTGTACCGACCACTGCTGCACCCAAAGTCTTAGCCTGCATGGTCACCGATATTCCAAAGGTATTCGATAAATCCTTCAACGAAACCACCTGGAAGGGTATTACCGATGCCATGGCTCAATTAGGCACTGATGGCAAGTATTTGACCTCCAACAGCGCTGCTGACTACGACAAGAATATCCAATCCTTGATCGATGGCAAATGCAATCTCATCATTGGCACAGGTTATCTGCTCGAGGACGCGATCAAAAAAGCAGCCACTGCCAACCCGACTGTTGATTTCGCCATTGTCGACGATTCCTACAATCCCATCATCCCGAATGTCAGCGGACAGGTCTTCCAGACGGATGAAGCCGCATTCTTAGCCGGTTATCTTGCTGCAGGTATGTCCAAGACTGGTGTCGTGGGTACCTTCGGTGGTATGCCGATCCCCTCAGTCACCATTTTCATGGATGGTTTTGCTCGTGGTGTAGATGCATATAACACCAAACACAGTACCAGCGTAAAAGTTCTCGGCGCAAATGAAACTGATGGCACCAAGGGAACTTTTGCAAACAGCTTCACCGACCAGACCATGGGCAAGAGCATTGCTGAAACCATGATGGATGCAAAAGCTGATGTCATTATGCCAGTAGCCGGCCCTGTTGGTTACGGTGCTGCAGCAGCCGCCCTGGAACGTGGTGGCGTCTATATCATTGGCGTCGATTCCGATTGGTATCTGCCCGATGAGAATGCAACCTACCGTCCCATCCTCTTGACCTCAGTCATGAAACGCATGGACACAACCATCTTCAATACCATCAAAGCAGTTCAAGATGGTACTTTCAAGGGTGGTATCACCATCGGTAATTTAGCCAACGGTGGTGTTGCACTTGCTCCATATCATGACCTGGATGCCACGATTCCTGCTGACCTGAAAGCCGAAATCACCGCTTTACAGGCTGACCTCATTGCCGGAAAAGTAACTTTAAATCCCGCATTCCATCTTGGCAATTAACAAATTTAGATAATAAAAAAACAAGACCGGCCTATTACCGGTCTTGTTTTTTTATGCAAAGAGATTGTCCGACAATTGCCTCAATCGAAATTCAATATGGTACAATATTATTTAATTTCCCATTGCCTAAGGAGTAATTATGGCTCCGATCCTTCAACTTTCCGGAATAACAAAAAAGTTCCCAGGTGTACTGGCAAATGACCACATCGATCTCACTCTTGAAAAAGGTGAGATTTTGGCTTTACTCGGCGAAAATGGCGCCGGTAAAACCACATTAATGAATATCCTCTATGGCCTGTACCAACCCGATGAAGGCGATATTTTCGCCAATGGAGAGAAACTTACAATCCACTCCCCCACAGACGCAATCAAAGCAGGAATTGGTATGGTACATCAGCACTTTATGCTGATCCCCGTTTTTACTGTTACTGAAAATGTGATGCTTGGCGAAGAAACCGTAAAGCCCGGTGGATTTCTAGACCGTCCAAAAACTGCTAGCCGGATAAACGAAATTTCTCAAAAGTATTCATTAGCGGTCGATCCAAATGCTTATGTGAAAGACATACCCGTTGGAGTGCAACAAAGGGTCGAAATCATCAAACTTCTTTACCGGGAAGCAGAGATCTTAATCTTCGATGAGCCCACTGCAGTGCTCACCCCACAAGAAGCAAATGAACTATTTAATATTATGCGCAATCTTACCAAACAAGGGAAATCCATTATTTTCATTACGCATAAACTACGGGAAGTGCTCGAAGTGGCAGATCGAATCATGGTCATCCGCCGAGGAAAGGTCGTGGGGGCCACTACTCCCGCCAAGGCAGATCGTAATGATCTGGCTTCAATGATGGTCGGCAGAGCCGTAAAACTCGAAGTTGAAAAGAAACCCAGTGAACCAAAAGAAACCGTACTCGAAGTGAAAGATTTAATGGTCACCGATTCACTCAATCAGGTAATGGTCGATGGAGTTTCTTTCAAAGTCCGAGCCGGCGAAATATTAGGCATTGCAGGCGTCCAGGGGAATGGTCAAACCGAGCTGGCTGAATCCGTGACCGGCCTGAGAAAACCTTATGGCGGTGAGATACTGCTTTTGGGGAATGATGTCACTCATAAAACGCCCAGAGAATTCACCGAGATCGGCAGCGCTCACGTACCTGAAGACCGCCAAAAGGACGGCCTCGTGCTCTCCTTCCCGGTAAGTGATAATCTTGTCTTATGCACTTATTACAAAAAACCTTTTTCTGATGGAATCATCTTAAATAAAAATTTGATCCTTGAAAATGCCAACAAATTGATCGAACAATTTGACATCCGTACGCCCAATGCTCTGGTGAATGTAGGCTCATTATCGGGTGGCAATCAGCAAAAAGTAATCATTGCGCGGGAACTATCCAGGGATATCAAATTATTGGTCGCATCACAACCGACTCGCGGACTGGATGTCGGTTCCATCGAGTACATCCATAACCGTATCGTTGAAAAACGTGATCAAGGGTGCGCGGTTCTGTTGATCTCCCCCGAACTGGATGAAATCATGGAACTGTCAGATCAAATCGCTGTCATGTATCGTGGCAAAATAGCGGCAATCCTCCCCGCCAACCAGACGACTAAGGAAAATATCGGCCTATTGATGGCAGGAATAAGCCCGGAATCAATTGAAACCCCCGTGAGTAAACACAAGATCGAAAAAACCTTCTAATGGGGCACTTTATGGAAAATAAAACGAAAAAACCAGAGAATAAACTTGATGATTCCGGTAAGATCCTACTGGAAGAACTCAGCCACCCTTCTTTAAGTTTAAAACCCGGTGGTAAACCTAAAAAAGGAAGTGCATTACTGATCCCGTTATTGGCTATCATTACAGGATTGGTCATCGGGGCAATTTTAATCATTTTCACATCTCCAGAAGTCTATGCAGGGTTGAAAGTGTCATTTTCGGCAGGCTTAGCTGCTGCCTGGGGAGCTGTAGCAAGTGCATATACCTCTTTGTTCAAAGGGAGTATTGGTGACCCGGCTGCGATCGCCAAAGCGTTCAAAACCGGTAATACGAATGATATACGCCTTGCAATCAACCCAATCCTTGAAAGTTTGGTTTCAGCCACCCCTTACATCTTCACCGGTCTTGCTGTAGCTCTTGGCTTCCGTACCGGTCTGTTCAATATTGGTGTCGAAGGTCAATATTATATCGGTGCGGCTGTTGCCACCTTTGTGGGATTTGCAGTAACTGGATTACCAGCCTACATTCACATGCCGCTGGCCTTCATTTGCGGCGCCCTAGGTGGAGCACTTTGGGGATTCATCCCAGGCTGGTTAAAAGCAAAGACCGGCGGCCATGAAGTCATCAACACCATCATGATGAACTGGATCGCCATTAATCTAACCTCCTGGCTGCTTACCAATGGCCCATTGCAAAAGCCGGATGCTCATGGAGCACCGATCAGCCCGCAGATACTTCCTACGGCAGAAATCCCACGGCTTTTCCCTGAACCGATCCGCTTTCATATCGGATTCTTTATCGCCTTGGCCGTTGCCTTTCTCGTTTACTGGCTCCTATTCAAAACATCGTGGGGATTCGATCTCCGGACAGTTGGAGCGAATTCAAGCGCAGCTCGCTATGCAGGGATCAACATTGTGCGGAACATCATTCTGGCGATGATCCTTTCCGGAGCATTGGCCGGAATGGCAGGCGCCAATCAGGTACTGGGTGTGGATCACAGCATGTCGACATCTGTTTCAGCAGGGTATGGCTTCGATAGTATCGCATTGGCCCTACTCGGAAACAGTACTCCCATCGGAGTCGTATTTGCTTCACTTCTTTGGGGAATCTTGAACAACGGTGCCACTCAAATGATGCGAGATGCTTCAATCCCCATATCCATCATCTCTGTCATCCAGTCGTTCATCATCGTATTCATTGCGGCTCCTGCTTTGATCCGCTCGATCTACCGCATTCGGGGAGCGAAAGCATCTGATACCGGTGTTACCCTCAGCAGTTGGGGAGGCAAATCATGACCACTTCATCCCTTGTCATCGAACACAAGAAAGTCCAAAAAACTTCCATCGCCCGGCGCATCGTAATCGGGATCATCTTCCTTGCGTTGGCTGCGGTAATCTTATTTGCTTTTGTACCTGCAACCACGGCGAGCCAAACGAGTGATTTTGGAATGACCCCAGGGGGAATAAAACAAGGAGTGATGCCTGATTGGATCGTTCCTTCACAATTGACCCTCTATATCATCGGTGGCCTGTGCACATTAATTGCCGCTTATCAATTAATTCGCGGGTTTGGCAAACGGACCAACGCGCTTTTAGGCGTTGTCGTTTTTATGTTCGTATTTGCGTTCTTAACTTATGCCTCTGCCGGCCAAGGGTTAAACCTGACCGGAATTCTGAGAAGCACAATTTTGTTATCCGTCCCACTCGTGCTAGGTGCCTTCTCTGGTCTATTGAGCGAAAGCGGAGGAGTCATCAACATCGGCATCGAAGGGATGATGCTGATGGGAGCCATGACCGGCGCAGTCGTTGGAAGCGTCACACACAATATCTGGATCGGATTGATCCTGGCAATTCTCTCTTCTGTTCTATTAGCCCTCGTGCATGGAATACTATCCATTCATTATAAAGTGAACCAAATTATTTCAGGGACAGTGATCAATATTTTTGCGACAGGCATCACTACTTACCTATCCGAAAAACTTTTACAACCCTTACAATATTTGAACCAGCCACCTCTTTTCCCCCGCGTCCCCATTCCCTTACTGGATAATATTCCCATCCTAGGACCGATTCTTTTTAATCAGAATATTTTCGTCTATGCCATGTTCATCGCGCTGATCGTTCTGCAAATCGCGCTCTTCTCCACACGCTGGGGATTACGGTTACGGTCCGTAGGTGAACACCCCAAAGCAGCAGATACGCTGGGAATCAATGTTTTCAGAACCCGCTACATGGCAGTTCTGCTCAGTGGCGCCATGGCAGGACTCGCGGGAGCCTATTTTACTCTGGGTTCAGTAGGTCATTTTGATGAAGTAATGACCTCTGGAAAAGGGTTCATTGGCCTGGCTGCAATGATCTTTGGGAACTATACGCCCATAGGCGGATTCTTTGCCGGTTTGTTATTTGGGTTTGCAAATACCCTGGGTTCAAATTTGGAAATCCTTGGCAGCCTAATTTCGCCATATTTGATGGCAATGCTACCCTACATCGTCACAATGATTGCACTGGCAGGGTTTGTCGGGAAAGTGCACGCTCCAGATGCAGACGGCACACCTTACGAGAAAGAGTAAACAAAGATAATTTCCATAACATCCTTTCAACCCTTTTCTACGTATAGAAAAGGGTTGAATTATTTTTGTTATAATCGAAAACAGTTATGCATGGAGAGGAATTTTATATGCCGTCAATCAGTGTACAAAACATTACCAAGAAATTTGCCAGCCAGACAGCGGTAGATAATGTCAGTTTCGATGTCGAGGCCGGGGAAATTTTCGGGCTACTGGGACCAAATGGGGCTGGAAAAACCACCTGCATTCGGATCATTTTAGATATCTTTAAACCAGACTCTGGAAGTGTGACCCTGCTTGGCGGACCGATGAACGAGGAGAAGAAAAACAAGATTGGATATCTTCCTGAGGAACGCGGCCTTTATCAGGATATTCCCCTGGAGAGATGCTTGGTCTATCTGGCCACCTTAAAAGGAATGGACGCTTCTGTCGCACAGGAGCGGGTTGCCAATTACCTAACACGCTTCGACTTGATCGATTGGCGCAAGAAAAAGGTTAAGGAATTAAGTAAAGGCATGCAACAAAAAGCTCAACTCATTACCACCCTGGTCCATCAACCGCAGGTGATCATCATCGATGAACCGTTTAGCTCCCTCGACCCTGTCAATACCCAAATGGTGAAGGATCTGTTGCGAGAAGAACGCGACGCAGGGAAAACCATCATCATGTGTACACACCAAATGCATCAGGTGGAAGAACTTTGCGACCGGTTGGTCTTGATCGATCAGGGGAAAGCCATGTTATATGGCACTCTGCATGACGTGCGGCAACAGTTTGCCAAACCCGCCGTCACAGTGAGTACTCAGGACAAACTCCCGCAATCGCTTCCCGGGGTAGATAATATTCAAAACGAAAACGGCGATTACACACTCCATCTAGCGCCCGGCAAATCTCCACAGGATTTATTGCAGTTCCTGGTTCAGGCTCACCTGCACATTGACAAATTCGAAATTGCCATGCCCACTCTGGATGAAATTTTCATCGAAGTGGTGAAGAAACAAGGAGTGAGTCAATGAATAAATTTTGGCTCGTGTTTGCTCAGGAATATAAACGACACGTCCTGCGTAAACGCTTCATTTTTGCAGCTTTAAGTATGCCCATCTTTGTGGGTTTTATCGCGTTAGTAGGTTTCCTTTCGGTCCGGTTGCAATATAACAGCGCCCCGGTCGGATACCTCGACTCTTATTCCATTTTGAGCAACCCACAACCAGTCCCCGCCGAGAAGAACAGCTTGCTCCCTGCAGCAGATTTCGTAGCCTATTCAAGTGAAACAAGCGCCCGGTCTGATCTGGAAGCCGGTAAAATCCAGGCTTATTTTGTGCTCTCCAAAGATTATCTTTCCTCCGGTGAAGTCACCCTGGTCAAGGGCAAAAAAGCCGGGGCCAATATCACAGATGATTTTGGTTCATTCATGAGTTTTAACCTGCTGGAAGGAAAACCGCAAAATGTAATCACGCGCCTGACTGAAGGAAATAATTTGATCATCCGCTCAGCAGACGGATCGCGAGAACTTGCCGCCAATAACTGGTTATCTATTGCAATGCCATTTTTAGCCGGAATTCTCTTTATCATCGCGGTCAATATCAGTGGGGGTTACCTTTTGCAAGCTGTGGTCGAAGAAAAAGAAAACCGCACGATGGAAATCATCATTACCTCGGTATCGCCTTCGCAATTGATGGCAGGTAAAGTACTGGCAGACCTGTTAGTCGGTTTAACCGAATTAACTATCTGGATCGTTTTCATGTTGATTGCGCTACGGTTCGTGCCACAATGGGTCGCGATCGGCCAATCCACTCAACTAGACGCCGGATCAATTCTACTCATGGTAGGCACCTTCCTGCCGGCATTCGTCATGGTTGCAGCCGCCATGGGTGCAATTGGTGCCACTGCCACTGAAGCACGTGAAGCCCAACAAGTCGCCGGGTTATTCACCCTTCCCATCGTGGTTCCATTCTGGTTCACCACAGCAATCATGTTCAACCCGAATGGCGCTATTTCAACAGGTTTGAGCATGTTCCCTTTGACCGCGCCAATCTCACTGCCTCTGCGGGCCATGTTCACCAATATTCCGGCCTGGCAAATCGTTCTCACCATCGGCCTGCTCTTTTTACTGGCAGGCTTTACCGTCTGGCTGGCCGGCAGGGTGTTCAGGATTGGTATGCTGCGGTACGGGAAAAAAGTATCCTTCCGTGAAGTTTTTCGAACTCAACCTGTTCAAGGCAGGTAAACCATGAAAAAGACCTTCCTTGTTTTTCGTAATGAATTTATTGCAACGGTCACGCGTAAATCGTTCTTGATCACGTTGTTTTTGTTACCTCTGGTCGGGATCATCATCATGGCTGTCGTTTCAGGATTGCAGAAATCGACAGGTCAAGATGCAGGTGCAATGATCAGTAACCTGATGGTACCTGCAACAAAAGATACACTTGAAGGGTTCGTGGACGCTAGCGGACTGGTCACCAAGATCCCAGATGGCTACCAATACCGGCTGACCCAATTCACAACTGAAACCGCAGCCGAGTTAGCCCTCAAAAATGGTGATATCACGGCTTACTACTTAATCGACAAAGATTATCTGCAAAATGGAAAGATCGTTTACGTACGACCGGATTTCAATCCCATCGGAGGAAGTATCCAATCTTCTTCCATCGATGCCTTAATGGCATATAACTTGACCGGAGGAGATTTGAACCTGTACTACCGGGTGCAAGACCCAGTCAATGCGAACTCGCAAACCATCGACTCCACTGCGCCAGTGCGAGATCAAAATAACCCACTCACATTTATATTACCTTACATCGTCACTTTCCTTTTTTACATCGTCATCATCACCTCGGCATCGCTGCTCTTGAATAACATCACCAGCGAAAAGCAAAATCGGATGATGGAATTATTGATGACCTCGATTACACCGACTCAGATGCTGACAGGAAAAATCATCGCTCTGGGATTGGCAGGTTTGTTACAAACGGTCGTCTGGTCAGGATCTGGATTGCTTTTGTTACGTTTTTCCGGGCGGAATCTGGCGATGGCGGATGCATTCCAACTGCCGACGAGCATCCTGCTCTGGGGCATTCTCTTCTTCATTCTGGGATATGCAGTTTATGCCAGCTTGATGGCAGGGGTGGGTGCTCTGGTCCCCAGTATGCGGGAAGCCTCCCAATTGACCACGGTGGTGATCATTCCGTTGATCATTCCCCTGATGTTCATCTCGACGTTAATCCAAACGCCGGATAGCACACTGGCGGTGGTATTCAGCCTCTTCCCATTGACGGCACCAGTCGCAATGATGACGCGTCTGGCTGCAACCCAGGTGCCAATCTGGCAGCTCGGTATTGCGATCGTGTTACTGCTATTCACCGCGTTGTACATGATCCGAGGGGCTGCAAGTTTGTTCCGCACCCAAAACCTGTTATCAGGCAAGTCGGTCAATGCGAAGAATTTCATCCAGGCAATGGTCGGAAAACAATAAAATATCTTGTTTCAGAAGCCCTCTTCGGAGGGCTTTTTAATTTTCCTTCTCTAGCCGAATATCTGCTAATCTTCTATAATCCCAGTGATTCAATTCAATTTTCCATGTTTGGAGTGCGCGATGATCATTCAACCTCTCACAGGCAAATGGCAATTCAGACAATTCGATACCAAAGATTTTTTCCCGGCTACAGTTCCAGGATGTGCTCATACTGATTTGATGGTGCTGGGTAAAATTCCCGATCCATTTATCGGAAAAAACGAATTAGAAGTTCAATGGATAGGTGACCAGGATTGGGAATATGTAAAAGATTTCGATCTCGATGAGCAATTGATGCATTCAGACAGGGTTTTTCTAGTATGCAAAGGGTTGGATACCATCGCGGAAATTAACCTCAATGGTCAGAATCTAGGAAAAACAGATAATATGTTCCGTTCCTACCAATGGGACGTGAAACCCGTGATTAAATCCGGACGAAACCATCTGTCACTTCTTTTCCATTCGCCGGTGAAATATATTCAAGCCAAACAACAGCAACGGCAGTTGCCGGTTGGTACTTTTTCTGGGGCGGCTTATATTCGAAAAGTTCAAAGCCACTTTGGTTGGGATTGGGGTCCAACCCTGCCCAGCAGTGGTATCTGGGGGGATATCTACCTTGAAGGCCAATCGAAAGCTGTCATCAGCGACGTTCATTTGGGACAGATTCATACCAAGAACAACGTACTCGTGAAAATTGAAGCTACTGTCGATCAATGGCAAAAAGGACGCTTCACCCTTTCGGTCAGTTTGCATCATCCTGACGGGCACGTCATGCATATCAATTCCGCGGTCGACAAAGCTCTGGTAACCCTGGATGTACGGGTGGATGCTCCCCAGTTATGGTGGCCCAATGGACTGGGTGAGCAACCCTTATATAAAATCGTTCTGGAGCTGTTCGATGGCATAGAGAAACTCGATTCGCGTACTTATCAAATCGGGTTACGTGAACTCGAATTACGCCAGGACCCGGATGAATGGGGAAAAACATTCACCTTTGCGGTCAACGGTGTGCCAATTTTTGCCAAAGGTGCAGATTGGATCCCAGCAGATTCCTTTATTACCCGATTAACCCATGCCCAATTGGAACATCTCATCCGAAGTTGCGCCCAAGCCAACATGAATATGATCCGGGTCTGGGGCGGCGGTTTTTATGAAAGCGAAGATTTTTACGATCTTTGCGACCAATATGGCATTCTGATCTGGCAGGATTGCGGTTTTGCCTGCGCCGCATATCCTTTGGACATGCCGGAGTTCATCGAAAATGTCAAAGCCGAACTCATCGAGAACATCCATCGCTTACGCCACCGCGCCAGTCTGGCAATCTGGTGTGGAAATAACGAAATCGAAATGATGTTGCCCATGTGGAAAAAAGAAAAATCGTTGACTGCCGCCTACGAAGAATTCTTCCACCATACGCTGCCACAATTGGTCAATGCTGAAGATCCAGACCACCCCTACTGGCCCAGTTCTCCCTCTTCGAATAGCTTCATGGTGCACACTAATGGCGATGCCATCGGGGACACCCACCTGTGGCATGTCTGGCACGGTTTACGACCATTCAGTTATTTTCAGGAACGATACACTCGTTTTTGTAGTGAGTTCGGGCTGGAATCTTTGCCCACCCTACCCACGATCGCCAGCTTTGCAAAAGAATCTGACTATTCACTCAAATCCGATGTATTTTTACACCACCAGCGTTCTGTTGGCGGCAACGACAAAATGCTCTATTACCTGACGACACGTTTTCGCATTCCAGCGAATTTTTCTGATATGGTTTACCTGACCCAGATCATGCAGGCAGAATGTGTACGTACAGGTGTGGAGCACTGGCGACGCAACCGACCACGGTGCAGCGGTGCGCTGTACTGGCAGCTCAATGATTGTTGGCCGGTCAGTTCCTGGGCAAGCATCGATTATTGTGGCCGGTGGAAAGTATTGCAATATGCTGCCCGGCGCTTCAATGCATCGGTGGCACTTTCCATCGAAGAGAAGAGCGGCCAAATCGTTCTTCACGTGGCCAACGATTCGCGAGATGATTTTTCAGGTGAGGTATCTTACTCTTTACAAACTTTCGATGGGGGCATTCTAAAAAGTGGTAATCAATCCATCACTGTTCCGCAAAACCTGAGCGCATCCTGGGCGCTGCCTGCCTTAACTCGTGAGATCCAACGCACCGGGAAAAAGAATGTCGTACTGGTAGCTGAACTACACCAGAATCAAACCAGACTCGAAAACCAGGTACATCTATTCGTGCCGGAGAAATATCTGAAGCTTCCCAGTCCCGACCTGACAGTCGAACCCCGGCTGGAAAAAGATGCTGTCGTTTTCAAAGTCACGGCCAAGAAGCTCGCCCTCTTTGTCGAGATCGGATTGGCAGAAGCTGATGTTGTTTTCAGCGATAACTTCTTCGATCTTCCCGCAGGCGACACAAAGGAAATTCGCTGCCCTAAACCGGATGGATGGGCGCTGTCCCAGATCGAAAAAGCGTTACAGATGCATTCTTTGGTGGATGTCGTGCCGACAGGGGATCTATTCACAAATTTGCTGGAACATTACCGTACCGGTCTCACCCAGGTAAGCTTGAAAACACGAATTTTATTCGCATTTCTCGAATAAGATGTGCTGATTTCGTTACTGTATCAGAATCCCATAGAATCAAAAAGAGAGGGAAAAGATCAATCATGGGTCAGGTGATATAACTGCCTGACCCAGAGTTTTCCCTGGTCAGGGCCTGAAAATATAGGCATCGGTT
>Ga0182011_10001643_pt1 | contig 19542 bp, 19 predicted proteins | sample 711E1DmetaG_FD_120481 | JGI IMG/M metagenome (GOLD analysis project Ga0182011, IMG submission 120481) | Permafrost microbial communities from Stordalen Mire, Sweden - 711E1D metaG | ecosystem: Environmental > Terrestrial > Soil > Wetlands > Permafrost | place: Sweden: Stordalen | collected... | reverse complement strand
CTTCTATTTGGGACTGACCTGGCGTCCCAGCCAGGCATGCTTCAGCGACATCGCCGACACGAATGCGAATCCAAGAAAGAACAGGAGCTGGAACGGGACCGCAGCGATTTCAAGGAAATAGATAGACGCAACCACGCCGAAGAGGCAGTAGAGGGCCAGGACCACTTCGACGATCACCGTCGGGTTGATCTTGACCGGCGCATATTTCTTGTCGGACCAGGAATCCGATTTTTCACGGATGCTGTATTTCGGCGTCCGGACGAAATCGCTCTTCTTCCTGAAGAGACCTTCGATCACCGCCCTGCTGTTGTTGACGGCGAAACCCATGCTCCCCGCCATGAACACCGGGAACAGGAAGAGCCGCCTGCGCCAGTCACGGTAGACATCTTTCTGAGAGAACAGGTAGAACAGAAATGAGCCGATGAACGCGAACACGCCGACCGACATCATCGTGAAGTAGGAATCATACAGGCCTGTGTGCTTGACAAACACGAGCGGCACATTGAGAATCCCGGCCAGCACGATGAAGGGGAAGACAAGGTTGTTCGTCAGATGAAACGTCGCATGGATCTTGATTTTGAGAGGCAGTTTGGACCTCCAGACGTGCGGGAGGATCTTCCGGGCGGTCTCGATCGCCCCCTTGGTCCACCGGAACTGCTGGGACTTGAGGGCGTTAATCTCCGAGGGAAGCTCCGCCGGCGAGGTCACGTTGTTGAGGTACGTGAACTTCCAGCCCCTGAGCTGCGCCCTGTAGCTGAGGTCGAGATCTTCCGTCAGTGTGTCGGATTGCCAGTTCCCGGCATCCACGATGCATGATTTCCTCCAGACCCCCGCGGTGCCGTTGAAGTTGATGAAGAACCCCACCTTGTTCCTCACTGCCTGCTCGATGACGAAGTGTCCATCGAGAGCCATGGCCTGTGTGCGGGTCAACAGCGAATACTCCGAATTGAGGTGTTCCCACCGGGTCTGCACCATGCCGATCCTGGCGTCCATGATGAAGTGGGGAATCGTCTTCAGGAGGAAATCCGGTCGCGGGACGAAGTCCGCATCGAAGATCGCGACGAACTCGCCGCGCGCTGTCGTGAGCCCCTCCTTGAGCGCTCCCGCCTTGAACCCGATGCGGGTGGACCGCCGGACCTGCTTGATGTCAAACCCCTGTTTCCTGTATCGTTCGACGTGGCCGGCAACCACCTCAACGGTCTGGTCGGTGGAATCATCGAGCACCTGGATCTCCAGCTTGTCTTTGGGATACACCATCGCGCACGCCGCATCGATCAGGCGGCCGACAACATACATCTCGTTGAAGATGGGGAGCTGCACTGTGACGACAGGGTAACTCACGATGTCGTCCGAAGGGGCAAGCTTCTTCGAGCGGAACTTGAGGTAATAGTAGATCATGATGAACCCGTGCGACCCGAAGACGAACAGCACGCCGAGTGAAAGCATGTATGTAATGAGAATGATCTCTTCCATGATGATGTCGTGCCCTTACCTCACATTGTGATGGGTTATGATTCTCTCGTGTTCCGCGCTCTCACCAGCCGGACACCGTTTCAAGCAACACGTCTTCGGCGATCTTCTTCATGGCTTCCTGCAGCCCCGCCTGCCGCTGCGACAGTCCCCCCCCGGAATCGTAGTCTCCCCAGTTGGAAAACGTCTTTTCCCAGACTTTTTTCCTGAGTTTCTTGTCCTGGAATGTGAACCGTGCGGAGACTGTTACACGGCGACGCGTCACCAGCTCCCCCTGTGAGACCACCGCCGGGGCATCCGATATCGAGATGATGGCTCCTTCGATGATGGAATCTGCGGTATTCCGGTCACTGACCTCCAGACTGTTGTCGGCGGTGAACAGCTGGACGATCTCCGTCGTGAATTTCTCTCGGAGTCCGGGCTCGCCGAACCCGGACTGGTCGTCCACCAGCGGGATTGCCACGGTCTTCAGATGCGCCGGAACAGAAGCGCCCGTGAATGAATACGCGCATCCGCCGGCGAGCATCGCCATGCTCAACGCCGCAACGAAACCTCCGCAGTGCCGCAGGATCAGCATTGTCATTCCAGCCCGTATTCCTTGATTTTTCTGTACAGCGTCCTCTCACTGATGTTCAGTGCACGTGCCGCCATCCGACGGTTTCCTTTCGAACGGGCGAGAGCCTCGGCAATCAGGCGGTGTTCCATCTCTTCGATCGAGATCCCCGAATCATCCGGGCCGCCCACAACAACAGTTCCCTGTCCACCACGTCTGGTCGCGTCCTGAGCCTGGCGCTGCTCTTCAAGCATCGCCTTCACTTCCATGATGTTTCCCTTGAGCTCCAGGAGTGCACGGAGAATCAGCTCGCGTTCCGCCTGTTCGACGCTTTTCGACACGTGGACCGGGAGGTTCCGTTCGTCCGCCGGCGGGACGGCGTTCGCCCGGAGGTATTTCCTGACGTCGTCGGCTTCAAGGTGCTTTCCTTTTTCGAGGATGATCATGCTTTCGGCGGCATTCCGCAGCTCGCGCACGTTACCCGGCCAGTTGTACCCCCGCAAGAGATCCATCGCCGTGCCGGAGATGCCCATGAACGAGATCCCGTTCTTCCGGGCCACCTCCTCCGCAAACAACCGGAAGAGAAACGGGATGTCTTCCGGCCTCTCGCGGAGAGGCGGGACGACGATGTTGAAAGAGCGCAGCCTGTAGAACAGGTCGGCGCGGAACAGCCCGTGCCGCATGGCTGATTCAAGGTCTTTGTTCGTCGCCGCGATGACGCGGACATTGACGTGGCGGGGGACGGAGGAGCCCACGCGGAGGAATTCACCGTTCTCCAGAACCCGCAGGAACTTGACCTGGGACGACAGCGGGAGCTCGCCGATTTCATCGAGAAAAAGCGTCCCGCCGTCCGCGAGCTCGAAATATCCCTTCCGCTGGTCGGACGCTCCGGTGAACGAGCCACGCTCGTGGCCGAAGAGCTCGCTCTCGATGATCCCCTCCGGGATTGCCCCGCTGTTCACCGTGATCATCGGCCGGCTGCTCCTCTTGCTCTCCATGTGGATCGCCTTTGCGATGACCTCCTTGCCGACGCCGCTTTCACCGGTGATCAGGACGCTTATATCCGTCGGAGCAACCTGATCGATCACCTCGGCGATTTTCCTCATCTGCAGGGATTCCCCGATGATTCCCTTCACCGGGACATTCGCCGGCTGATCCGGTTTTACTGTCGCGACAGCCATCAGTTCGTTGTCACAATCGATTCGATATGAAATTTCGACCTGATCTCCGCTCCCTGTGCTTTCGCATCCTCCGCACTGGAGTAGGTCCCGACAAGGACCAGAAACAGTGACTTGTTTTCCTTGACGCGGCTTATCATCTCCACCGCATATCCCAGCCCTTCAAAGAAGGCCTTCTGCTTTTCCGCATTCGCCTGCGTCGTATAGGCTCCCACCTGCAACGCAAACCGGGCCGGCGCCGAGGCGTGCGTGTCCGCGGCTGCGGGTGTCCCCGCAGGAGGGGATTCGAGCCTGTCTTCGGGGAGCTTGCCGGTATCAACCTCTCCCCCCCCCGTTGCCCGCTTCGATGCGGGATAGTTCTTCTTGAGCTGTGCCATTTTCATTTCGGCCGTCCGGTAGAGACCGAGGGCGTAATAGAACTGGTACACCCTGAAAAGCGCCTCGGAAGCCCACTCACTCGCGGGGAAATTGTCGACAATGCTCTGATAAATCCGGACGGCTTCCGCCCCCTCGCTTGTCGTCTGCGCCTGCAGGTACAACACACCCGGGTTGTTCGGATATTTGCTCAGCAGCGACGGAATCTCCGCCTTTACCTGATCCATCTTGCCGTCCTGGACCATTGCCAGGTATTTTGTCACCTCCGCATCGGCGCTCTGGGCCCGCAGGGCCGGAGCGATGAGGACGAGAAGGAGGAGAACAAGCGCGTGCTTCATGCTGCCGACCCTCTGGATTGCGGGGCGGCGCCGATGACATCGCCGACCCGGACGCCGAACAGTGTCGCCGAATTCGCACGGTCGATCCTGACATCCGCGAATTCACCCGGCTGTTCGTCTGCGTGGGGAAAAACCACCGACCGGTTCGTGTCACTGCGTCCGGTGTATTCGTGCGGAGATTTTTTGCTCGGCCCTTCGACAAGGACACGCACGGTCCTGCCGATCAATTCTCTGTTCTGTTCGAGAGCGATGGCGTGCTGGAGCCCGGTGATTTCCCAGACGCGTCTTCCCTTCTCCTCCTCCGGCACGCTGTCTTCCATGTCCCAGGCCTTCGTCCCTTCGCGGGGCGAGTACTTGAACGTGAACGCTCCGTCAAAGCGCAATTCTCTGATGAGATCGACCGTCAAACGGTGGTCTGCTACAGATTCCGAGGGAAAACCGGAAATCACGTCCGTGCTGAGCGCAACTCCGGGAACGGCTTCGCGTATCCGGTGAATCAGGCGGCGATAGTGGTCGACGGTGTACGTCCGGTTCATCAATCCAAGTATCCTGTCAGATCCCGATTGCACGGGGAGGTGAACGTACTTGCAGATGTTGACCTCTTCGGCTATCGCCCCGATCAGCCGTTCCGACATGTCCTGCGGGTGCGACGTCATGAAGCGGATCCTGACGGAGCGGTCGACAGCCGCAACCTCTCTCATAAGCCCGGCGAAGTCGTTGCTCCCGTCACGGAACGAGTTTACGTTCTGACCGAGAAGCGTGATTTCCCTGAATCCACGCGAGGCGAGGTCTCCGACCTCTCCGACGACGCTTCTCAGAGAGCGGCTCCGCTCCCTCCCGCGGGTGAACGGGACAACGCAGAACGTGCAGAACTTGTCGCAACCACGCATGACCGGGAGCCACGCACAGACCCCCTCGGTGCGGAGGGGCGTAAGGTCATCATAGTTCTCCACCCGGGAAAGGCGGACCGCAACTCCTTTTTCCCCCGCGAAAGCCCTGTCCATCAGGCCGGGCAATTTCCTGTACTCATCCGGTCCGACTACGAGGTCAACCAGGTCGCTCTCAAGAAGATTTGAGCGGAGCCGCTCGGCCATGCACCCCAGGACTCCGATGAGGATGCCGGGATTTTCCCGTTTGTAGGTGCTGAAGAGGCCCAGACGACCGTATATTCGCTGTTCCGCGTTTTCCCTGATCGCACATGTGTTGACAAGCACAACATCAGCCTTCGCAATGTCGCTGGTCAGGGCATAACCACCGGTGCCGAGGATCCCTCCTACGACTTCGGAGTCCGCAACGTTCATCTGGCAACCGTATGTCTCCAGATAAACCCGACGGGGAGACTGGTAAGTTGACATAATAGGTCTAATAGTGGCGGTGTTAATCTATCCAGTATCTGACATATAATCAATCGGAAGATGACCCTATTTTGGTTAATTCTTGTTAATTTTTGATGGTTTTCCATTCTTTATCTGTCAAAATGACAAGCCGCGTACCGGCATCTGTCAGCATTCCTTTGAAATCTACCGTCTCTTCACTATCTTGAAATCCCAAACCAGCACTTTCTTACACTTGAACAGAGACTGAAATCCATGATTCCATCAGAGCTTATGAGCAGCATCGTTGCAAAGGCCAAAGGCCTCAAAAGGACAGTCGTCTTCCCCGATGCCACCGATGAACGCGCGATACAGGCCGCGAGGATTCTTTCAGATCAGGGGATCGTCCAGCCCATACTGATCGGGAAGACCGTTGCTATTCAGGAACAGGCGAAGAAGAGCGGGACCGTGCTCGGAGGGATAAGAATAATTGACCCGGAGCTCTCCGACAAGCTCAGCGACTTTTCACATATCTTTTTCAACCTGCGGAAAACAAAAGGCATCCAGTTTACAGAAGCGCAGAAGACAATGACAAACCCGCTCTTTTTCGGCGCTATGATGGTAAGGGAAGGAATGGCCGACGGGAGCGTTGCAGGCTCACTATCGACTACCGGGGACGTGCTGAGGGCGGGAATACAGGTGATCGGACTGGCCCCGGAGATCACAATAGTCTCGAGCTTCTTCCTCATGGTCTTCCCCCACCAGGTGTTTTCGTTCGCAGATTGTGCGGTCGTCCCCGACCCGACGCCGGAACAGCTGGCAGACATTGGAATTTCGACTGCGGACAATCATCAGCGCCTCACGGGTGAACAGCCCCGGGTTGCCATGCTCTCGTTCTCAACGAAAGGAAGCGCCAGCCATCCCCTGGTCGAGAAAGTCCAGCAGGCCACGGATATATTCAGGAAGAAAAGACCGGATCTTCCGATGGACGGAGAGCTCCAGCTTGACGCGGCGATCGTTCCCAAGGTCGGGGCGGCCAAGGCCCCGGGGAGCCTGATTGCGGGAAGAGCCAACGTCCTCGTGTTTCCTGATTTGAACGCCGGAAACATAGGTTACAAAATCGCCCAACGCCTCGGAGGCGCAGAAGCAATCGGGCCTGTGGTACAGGGACTGCGGAAGCCCGCGTTTGATCTCTCCCGGGGGTGCAGCGTGAGCGACATCGTGAATGTCGCCGCAATCAATGCCGTCGTCGGGACCGTATAATCCCCCGACGCCTGTTGCCGTACACTGACCCCGAATGACACGAAATATTCTTCTCGGTTCGCATATGTCGATCAGCGGGGGAATGTACCGCGCATTCGAGCGCGCGGCCCTGACCGGGTGCACGACGATGCAGGTATTCACAAAGAACAACAACAGGTGGGAAGCGCGGCCGTACACCCCGGGGGATATTGAACAGTACCGTCTGGCTCGAGCCGGCTCACCCGTCGCCCCCGTTCTCGCTCATGCGGCGTACCTCATAAATCTCTGCGCTGTGGATGGGGAGGTGCTGAGGAAATCCCGGGCCGCCCTCCGGGACGAACTGGGCCGCTGCGAAGCGCTCGGGATCTCCGGGTTGATACTCCATCCCGGTTCGCATGTCGGAGCCGGCGAAAAGGACGGCATCAAGCGGATCGCAGAATCACTCAACCTGGCCCATGCGGACACACCGGGATACCGGACACGCAGCATTCTGGAAACGACAGCGGGACAGGGAAGCGCCATCGGCTACAGGTTTGAACAACTCGGCGGGATCATCGACCTTGTCGATGAAAAAGACCGGGTGGGGGTCTGTTTTGATACATGCCACGTGTTCGCAGCCGGGTATGACATCAGCACGGAGGGGGGGTGGGAAGAGACGATCGGGGCATTCGACGATGTCATCGGCCTCCGGCGCCTGTCCGCAATTCACGTCAACGATTCGCGAAAGGAACGGGGCTCCCGGGTCGACCGGCATGATCACATCGGCAAGGGGAAGATCGGACTCCCGGGATTCCGCATGCTCATGAACGATCCCCGCATGGAAAATGTCCCGAAGATACTCGAAACTGAGAAGAGCGACGACATGCACGAAGACATTGAGAACATGAACGTCCTTCGCTCCCTCATTGCAGAGGTCGCGTAAGTCCCCTTTTTCCGGACTCAGTTACCGGGGGAGCGAACAGGAAGTATCGTCCGGTGTCAGGTCCGCGTGCGCTGGGCCCCGCCGAGGATTCTCGCCGGGAGCGTGATGAGTACCCTGAAGAGTTCGAACACGGCATCCATCGTTATCCCCAGCAACCTGAACGGCAGGGACAGGAGCCAGACGACGGGATAGAGGATCAACGCCAGCAACGCCAGCGGCCAGCAGACGAAAAGAAGAATCAACCAGAGGATGAACTTTGTCATGTGATGCCTCCACGTCAGGTGTACGGCGGAACGAGGGAGAGGTTTCACCGAGGTAAACCCGCCGTTCGCCGATCTGGCTGTCACTCCGGCAGGACGAAACACGTATGTTCTTACGGGGCCCTACAAACAGCGGAGGATCACTCATGGAAGCCCGAAGATCGTTTGGCGCACACATACTCATTGGATCATTCCTCGTACTTGCCGGCGGAGCCCTGCTGCTGGAGAATTTCGGAGTGATTGATATCGGTCCCATCTGGCGATTCTGGCCCCTCATCCTTATCGGCCTGGGAATAGTCAGAATCAGTGACGCAACGTCCCGCTCCGGCCAGGGTACGGGGGTCTGGCTCCTGCTGCTGGGACTCTGGTTTGCAGTCCCGACACTCCATATCGGCGGATTGACGTTCAGCGACACCTGGCCGGCGATTTTCATCGCCATCGGCCTGTCGATGTTGTGGAAGAGTCTTCCCGATTTTCCGGGATTGCATCAAGAAAAGGAGCATTCTCATGGAGCGTAAACGGCCTGTCTATTTCAGCGGCCAGGCAATCATGGGCGCCGCCGCCGTGCTGATCGGTATATTCCTTCTGCTCGACAACTTTGACGTGCTTGACGCGAGGCTGTATCTCCGGTTCTGGCCCTTGATACTCGTGGTCTTCGGAGGGGGGCGGATCCTGTACTCCTCTCACGGGGGAGGACGATTTGTAGGCGGGGTCATCGCCCTGATCGGAGTGTTTCTTCTCGTTCGCGAACTCGGGGTCACATCTCTCGGGCTTCACGAACTCTGGCCGCTTATCCTCGTCCTGATGGGGGCCAGCATGCTCCTGGGAGGAACCGCACGGGGGAGGATCCTCGGTGAAGATCGCGCGACCCCCGACTCGCGCTCGATCGTGAATGCATTCGCGGTGCTGGGCGGGGTGCAGCAATCGAATAACTCCCAGGATTTCCGCGGAGGCGAGTCGAGCGCCATCATGGGGGGATGCGAAATCGATCTGCGACAGGCTTCGATCCAGGGAGAGGATGCCGTTATCAGCACGTTCGCAATGTGGGGCGGGATCAAGATCAAAGTCCCTCCCACGTGGAACGTCATCGTCCAGGGGGTCCCCTTCCTGGGAGGGTTTGACGACAAATCCGTGAAACCGGCCGACCCCTCCGCGAAGTGCCTGATCGTCAAAGGGACGGCAATCATGGGGGGGGTCGAGGTGACGAACTAGCGATGTGCCATCGCAGAGATCATCCGGGCCGACTCCAGTCCCGGATATCGCGACCCGGTCATGCATCCTATCCTTAAGGACCGCCGCACACTCGCCCTGTATCTTCTCGCATGGCTTGCCCCCGGCCTGACGCTGGCCACGCTCATGGCGACAACCGCGAAGGCACCGTGGGGCGGCGCGATCTGCTTTTCTCTTCCCGCGATGATCGTCTATGCCTTCATGTCTCTCTCCTCATGGTATGTCTGTCGTGCGTTCCCGCTCCCGGGGACGGACCTCGCGAAGACACTCTCTTCCCTCTTCTTTGCCGCCCTCCTCTCGAGCGCTCTCTGGCTTCTTGCGTGTTACGCGTGGGCGTCGGCCCTGGAGTGGATGCAACCGGGGCTCGCCCCGCGGGAAAGGTACATGGATTCCCTCCCTCTCCTTGCCTCGTTCGGCGTCGGGCTGTTCCTCATTGCCGCCGCGGTTCACTATCTTATAGAGTCGTTGGAATCAGCGCGCCGCACCGAACGCAATGCGCTCGAACTGCAGGTCCTTGCGCGAGACGCCGAATTGAAAGCGCTGCGAGCGCAGATTGATCCCCATTTCCTGTTTAACAGCCTGAATTCAATCAGCGCGCTCACCAGCACCGATGCGGCCGCGGCGCGGACGATGACGCTCATGCTTGCCGATTTCCTGCGGATGAGCATGAACTTCGGCGGCCTCGAAATGATACGGCTCGAGCAGGAGATTGCACTGGTACGCCACTTTCTGGAGATTGAAAAGGTCAGGTTCGGAAACCGTCTCGTCGTACAGACCGAGATCGGGGCGGGGACGCTCTCGGCGCGGGTGCCTCCGCTGCTGTTGCAGCCCCTCGTCGAGAACGCGGTGAACCACGGCATCGCCCAGATTCCCGATGGGGGGCATCTCCTCCTGCGCACCGAGAGTGACGGAGGATCGCTCCGGCTCCTCATCAGGAATCCCGTGGATCCCGGGCGGACCAAACCACGGGGGAGGGGGATGGGACTCACCATCGTCCGCCGGAGGATCGAGCGGTTGTACGGCAGCGGGGGGAATCTGGATGTTCAGGAGACCGGGGGTAACTTCGTCGCCGTGCTCACGATCCCGCACCAGGTATGAGGCGGGCGTACACAACCATCCTTTTGACATGAGCCGGTGATGGACCGCCGGATTCCACGGACGGCTCATGAGATCGGGGAACCCGACCATGCGTGTCATTATCGTCGACGATGAAGATCTCGCCCGCGGAATCGTGCGGGAGTACCTCGCTTCCCACCTGGATATCCGGATCGTCGGGGAGTGTTCCAACGGATTCGATGCCGTGAAAGCCATCACGGAATCGAAGCCCGACCTGCTGTTCCTGGACATTCAGATGCCGAAGCTCAATGGTTTTGAGGTGCTCGACCTGCTGGACCCCAGACCCAGGGTCATCTTTGTCACCGCCTATGATTCCTATGCGATAAAGGCGTTCGAGGTCAACGCCATCGACTATCTTCTCAAGCCTTTCAGCCGGGAACGTTTCGAGAAGGCTCTCCTTCGGGTTGCCGGAAAGGAAGGTGACGAACCGCAGGACGCCGTCGACAATCTGATACGCAGCAACCGATCATTGAATGCGCCGATCGAACGGATACTGGTACGGGACGGGAGCCGGGTCCATGTGATCCCCTCTCCGATGGTGGACCACATCGAGGCACAGGACGACTACGTCTCGATTCATTCCGGGGGGAAAAAGTATCTGAAGCTCGAACGCCTCTCCGACCTTGAGGCTGCGCTCGATCCAAAACGGTTTGTCCGGATCCACCGCTCACATATCGTGAACATCGAACGGCTCGTCCGGCTGGAAACGTATGCCAAAGACAGCCGGATTGTGGTGCTGAACGACGGGACGAAATTGCCGGTGAGCCGACCGGGGTATGAAAAGCTCAAGGGCCTTCTTTAAAGCGTTGGACGCTCCTCCTGCCTGCTTGCAAGTCATCCTCCGTCTCGGTAGATTCTTCCCGGGAGGATTCATGCCGTGGCCACAGCATCTCAGCGCAAGGCGCTCGTCACCCGGGCAATACAGGCGAAGACCCGCGCATATGCACCGTACTCGCGGTTCCGCGTCGGAGCTGCAATCCTCGCGGACGACGGAACGATCATTGAGGGATGCAATGTTGAAAACAGTTCCTATTCCCTGACGATCTGCGCGGAACGGAACGCAGTCTTCCAGGCCGCTGCAAGGGGGAAAACACGCCTCCGGGCCATCGCCATCGCTTCCGATGACCCCGAGTTCCTCCCCCCCTGCGGCGCGTGCAGGCAGGTCCTTTCAGAATTCAACCCCGCGATGGAGATCATACTCACGACTGTGGACGGCAGGACCAAGCTGACGTCCCTGACAAGGCTCTTTCCCATGCCGGCAGACCTGAAGAAACTCGCCCGACCCAGACCCGTCAAGCGAAAATAGCCCGGGGAACATTGAATCGGTCCGGGAGGTATGATGGAAAAAAGTGATGAGTCGCGTTTGGGGTCTTTGCTTGCCGGCCACGTGCGCGAGGGTTCGCTCTACGAAAAAATCTCCGGAAACCGGGTGAGATGCTTTGCCTGCGGCCACAGATGCAGGATTGCCCCCGGCAGGGAGGGGATATGCAAGGTGCGATTCAACGAGGGGGGAATTCTGAAAGTCCCCTTCGGCTACGTTGGCGGTCTCGCGATTGATCCTGTTGAAAAGAAGCCGTTCTTTCACGCCCTCCCGGGATCGTCCGCCCTGAGCTTTGGAATGCTCGGATGCGACTACCGGTGCGGCTATTGCCAGAACTGGATCACCTCTCAGGCGCTGCGTGATCCCGACGCCGTCGCATCCATCGAGGTCACGTCGGCCGAGCAGATCGTCAGCCTGGCCCTCCGGCGTCACATTCCGATCATCACAAGCACTTACAACGAGCCGTTGATCACCAGCGAGTGGGCGGTCGAAATCTTCAGGCTTGCCCGCCCGCATGGCATCCGGTGCTCTTATGTTTCCAACGGGAACGGAACGGAAGAGGTCCTTGAGTATCTCCGTCCGTACATTGATTTCTATAAAGTGGACCTGAAAAGCTTCTATCAGAAGAATTACCAGCAGCTCGGGGGGAGGGTGGATGTGGTTCTCCGGACGATCGAATCGCTCCACGCGATGGGGGTATGGGTAGAAATTGTCACGCTTGTCGTTCCGGGCTTCAACGACTCCGAAGGGGAACTTACTGAGATTGCCCGGTTCATCGCTTCTGTATCGGCAGACATCCCCTGGCATATTACCGCATTTCATCAGGACTATCGAATGACCGGCAACGACCCCACCCCGGTCCGGTCACTCCTGCGCGCGGCTGAAATTGGAAGCAACGCCGGTCTGCATTTCGTGTATGCGGGGAACCTGCCGGGGAAGGTCGGCAGATGGGAAAACACTTACTGCCCGTCGTGTGACGAACTTCTCGTCGAACGCTCCGGATTTTCTATACTCCGAAACAGGGTCACAGGTCACTCCTGCCCAAAATGCCGGAATGTCATCGCAGGGATCTGGGAGTAAAACTGCCTGTCACCTGAAGGTAATTCTACATTCTTCCCACTCTTTTTGCTTCCGGAGTGCTCTCAACCCCTCAAATCACAACAAAACCGCGGCTTACGCTTATGGCGCGTGATTTGTGCTCCACAACATGTCGGATCTTGTCTACTCGTGTTATTATGTAATCCCGTAGCCCGGAATCTACAGATTTTTTTCTAACAAGTTGATCGCTACTATTGACTTTTTTTCGCGATTGTTTATAATTTCATCAGAAAAGCTTCTGCAGGAAGCAGAGACAACAGGAGGGGTGGCATGAATTCACCGACAAACGGAATCTCCATCGAAGAACGCCTTCGGGAGGTGTACGAAAAAACTGACTCCCGCGAGTACGCAGAGGCACTCGATGCGCTGGAGGCTGCCCGCTGTTCCGACCCGGGGAACATCTATCTCGCCGCTCTGAAGCGTCAGCTTGACGCGCTTCTCTCACTCTCTCAGGCCGACGATCTTACCGAGGAACAGCGGCACGAATTCATGGACCCGATGCAGGGAATTATCGAATGTGCAGTGCGCGACAATCAACGGCAGCATCGGTCCGATATCACGGATCTCTCCCGTACCTCTCAGGGGGAGGCTGGATCGGGCGAGCGGGCAAAGGCCGGGGAATCGGTATCCGCGTCCAACTATAGCGCGGCTGCAGGCGATGTCCAGAGAGAGCTTGAAGCATTGAAGCTCCTCTATTTCCAGCGAGCCAGCAAGTTTGTTATGAAGGGAGAATATGAACAGGCGCTGGCGGAGGTGCGACGCGTATTTGTCGTAGACCCGGAAAACACCATTGCGAAGGAGTATGCATCCCGCGTGGAGCACCTTCTCCAGCACGCACGACGCCTGGCCTCGGAGCCCATGCCATCCCCCCTGCCGGCCGTTGACGGGGTCGGGGAGAGTCTTCAGACGATACATGTTGTTCCGGCGCCAGACGCCGGAGAACCGCCGCATGTGCATGCCGAGCGCTCGACGGCATGGGATGATGATTTCGTCTCCCCGAAGACTTCCTCGCTCGTTCCCGAAGACCGACCGGCGCATCCGGGCCTCCGGCAACCAGCCCCGTATACAGACAGTCCTGCCGTTTCCAAGTCTCCCGCCGGGAACAGCGGGAGAAACGACGAACATGCAGGATCCGGCCGGAAGAAATCGAAGCTGTTCCTGGTTCTCGCCACCGTCATACTCGCGCCGCTTCTTGCGGGTGTCACAGTGGCGATATTCTCGTCGAAGAATACCGTCACGGCCGGGCAGCATGACGTGACGGCCGTACAAGCCCAGGACCGGAATCTGAATCCCGGCCCGTCTGTCGAAGCAACGATCGGCGGAGGAGGAAATAGTGCTCCGGAAGAGACCGCCTCCAGGGCCGAGGAATCACGGCCGGTCACCCCTACTCTCACGGTCAAGACTTCCCCGCCCCCGGTGGAAAAGAACGTTGACCCGGCACCGTCCCCTGCGAAAACGTCGGCCGAACCGCAGGCGGCGCTTGTGGATCTCCCCCGAAGCGAGCCGGTCAGGGTTGCCACGCCGGTTGCCGAGAACATTCCGCCGAAGCCCGACCCGGCGGCGATCGAACCGCCGCGGACATCCACGCCGGCGTTTATTCCGGTGGAAAAGGACCCCCAGATCGTCAGGCTGGAGAAACCCGCGTTCCCGGGCTTCGTGTGGAAGATGGGCATGGAGGGACAGGTGGTGTTGCGGGTTCTCATCGATCCGAGCGGAAAGCCGCTCGACTCCCAGATCCTGAAGAGCACGAACTCTGTTTTTGAGCAACCGGTTATCGATGCTGTGATGAAATCGCAATTCCTTCCCGCCCAGATGGGGCAGGGGCCGGTCGCAGCGTGGCTCACCATCCCGTTCAGGTTCAGACAGCCGAAATGAGCCGTATATTCCCGTCCCGATTTCCCTATATTGGGACGTGGGCCTGATCCCGAAAATCACGCTTGTCATCTCGGTGTACAACAAGCCGGAGGTTCTCCGGCTTGTTCTTGGGGCATGTTCACGCCAATCCTTCCCCGCCTTTGAGGTTATCATCGCCGACGATGGCTCCGGGCCTGAGGTCCGGGACGTCGTCACCGAAGCCCGCAGCGTCTCCCCTCACCCCATTATCCATCTCTGGCATGAAGACAGAGGGTGGCGAAAGAACGTCATGCTCAACAACGCGATCCGCACCTCACGCGGCGAACATCTGGTCTTCATTGACGGTGACTGCCTTCCCTCCCGGCATTTCCTTCTCGATCACTGGAACGAACGTGAAGACCATCGGGTGTTGCTGGGGAGGCGTGTTGAAACGAGTGAGCGATGGTCGAGAGAGTTGACGATGCAGAGGGTTGAAACGGGGGAATTTGAGACACTGGGCCGGCGGGAAATCCTTGATGGCCTGACCGGCCGGTCGCTCCGCGTGGAGGACGGAATCCGGATGCCCGTCCGGCTCGTCCGGCGCCTTCTCCTGCGGACGGTCAGGGGAATGCTCGGGAGCAATTTCTCGGTCGCGAGAAGCGACCTCGTGGCTATCAACGGATTTGACGAGCTCTACGACGGACCCGGCTGCGGAGAGGATTCCGACGTCCAGTTCCGGCTTTTGCTCTCTGGCGTTTCGGGAAAATCGCTCCGGAACCTTGCCATCCAGTATCACATCTGGCATCCCCGGACGAAGGTCTCCGACGCATGCTGGGATCGCTTCGAGATGATCAAACTGACCCGTGAACCCCGGTGCCTGGCCGGATTGGACCAACGCGGTTCACAGAGCTGAGGGGTCGAATGAGGGGACGGCGGTCAGGTCCCCGGCTCCAGCGGCCGGGCAACCATGATGCCCGTCTGCTTTTCGTGGGCGTTCAGGTATTCGGAGAGTGAACCCCGGGTGATTTGCACCTGTTGTCCCGCAACGGGCGCGTGGAGCAGCCGGGTCGTCCCTCCATCTTTTACCGCAATCCCCGTGTGGGAGACATCGAGCCCGCCCACCGAAGTTGTGATCGCGATGATGTCGCCGTTCTGTATCCTCCCCAGAACCCCCTCCACTTTCTCCTTCGGGAGGAAGTAACGCGGGGCTCCCAGCAGGCCCTTCTCCGCGGCGACGACGGCCGCGAGGTCGCCTTCGGAGGCAAGGCGGGGATACGCTTCCCGGTGTGAAGACATGAAATTCAAGGCCCGGCGGTCCCTGCGGCCGCCGAGCTCCCCCGTGACGTTTCTGAGGACCTTCTTCCGCTCGTTGTCGGCAATCCATTCACTGAAGTAGTGGAGCCTGCTGGCATACCCGTTGATGACGCCGGACCTGTAACGGATGAGCTGCAGCTGCGCGCAGTATCCCCGGGTCGAGCCCGCATGAAGTTTGACGGCACGTGCCAGCGCAAGGCTCGTCTCACACAGGGTCACGCAATCGAAGACACGCAGGTTGACGACAAGATGTTCCTCCCCCTGTTCTTCGAGGGTGTTCGATTCATACGGCCTCTCGAGAAAACTGCGCCCCATCTCCGCCACCAGGTCTCCCATCGGCAAACGGAAAAGGTCTTCGTCGGTCCCCCGTCCGAGCCGCTTGAGTATGATCGTCTCGTCCGTCGTAAAGAGCGCGCCCTGCTGGAAGGCAACCGCACGGTCGTGGAGGAGGAATAACGGGAAAGCGCCCGCCGCAAACGAGGCGGCCCGCCGGAGAAATTCCCTTCGCGAGGCGAATGGTCGATTCATGGAGATATCAGAATGGCTGTTCCTCGGGGCTGACTGCGACGTCCTCAAAGCTCGGGAGCGCAAGGTTCTCGAACCGTGCATACCGGCGCACGAATGCCAGGGTCACGTCGTCCACCGGGCCGTTGCGTTGCTTGCCTATGATGATCTCCGCCTTCCCCTGAAGTTCTTCCATCTTGTCGGATTTCGGATCCGTGTACATCTCGGGACGATGAACGAATGCCACCACGTCCGCATCCTGTTCGATGGCGCCCGATTCCCGCAGATCGGAAAGGATGGGCCGTTTGTCGGTCCGCCCCTCCACGGCGCGGCTGAGCTGCGAGAGCGCGATAACGGGAATATCGAGTTCCTTCGCAAGGCCCTTCAGCGAACGCGAGATTCCCGAGATTTCTTTTTCCCTGTTCTCAGCGTTCTTCGGTCCCTGCATCAGCTGAAGATAATCGATGATGATCAGGCCGACGTTGTGCTCCGCCTTCAGCCGCCGCGCTTTAGCGCGGAGTTCGAGGATACCGAGGCCGGCGGTATCGTCGATGAAAATGTTGGCCTTGGCCAGCCGCCCGGCACCCAGGCTCAGCCTCTTCCAGTCATCTTCGGGGAGCCGCCCGGTACGCACCGCGTGGGCGTCCACGCGCGCCTCGGCGCAGAGGAGCCGCATCACGAGCTGCCTCGTAGACATCTCCAGGGAGAAAATGCCGATCGTTGTGGGCTTGCTCCGGTGTGTCGTGGCGTTCGCCGCGAGCGAGAGGGCGAACGCCGTCTTCCCCGCACTCGGACGGCCGGCGATGATAATCAGGTCGGACTTCTGCCAGCCGCCGGTCAGATTGTCGAGATCACGAAATCCGGTAGGAACCCCGGTTACCCCCTCGTGTTTCCCGTGGATGCTTTCCAGCATCTCAAGGGTGTCATGGACCGCCCGGTCCATCGAGACAAAATTTCTTTTCAGCCTCCATTCGGAAATCTTGAAAATGGCCTGTTCCGCCTGATCCAGCAGGTCGAACGCATCTTCCGCCTGACTGTACGCCCGCCCCGCGATCCCGCTCGTCTCGGTGATGAGCCGTCGCATCAGCGCCTTCTCAAGGACGATGCGGGCATGGTATTCCACGTTGGCCGCGGAGGTGACCTTCATCGTGAGCTCGACAAGGTACGCTTCTCCTCCTGCGTTTTCGAGCACGCCCTGGCGGCGAAGCTCCTCGGCAACGGTGATGACATCGGCCGGTTCGCTCCGCTCGAACAGAACGATGATTGCCTTGAAGATTCTGCGGTTTCGCTCGGCATGGAAGGCTTCCTCGTCGAGCACCTCGATCACCTTCGAGACCGCCTCCTTCTCGAGAAGCATCGCTCCGAGCACCTGCTCTTCGATCTCCACCGCCTGGGGGGGAATCCGGCCTTCAGAGACCGCTCTCTCCGCCGTCAGGTCCGTCCTCCGTATCAATCCGTCTGCCATGTGCCGTCGTCCCTTATCGTCCCTGTGCCACGAGCTCATCATGAAGCTTGCGCACCGCCTGGACATCCTCCCAGGCCGGACGTTTCCAGTTTGGATTTCGCAGGAGTGCCGCCGGATGGTACGTCACCATCAGCGGGGTCCCTTCATACTGAAATACTCTTCCCCGCAACCGCGAGAGGCTCTCCGTCGTCGCCAACAGGTTCTCCGCCGCCGTAAGACCGAGGGCCAGGATCAGTTTTGGTTTCACAAGCGCAATCTGCTTCCGGAGATACGGAATACAGAGGTCGACCTCTTCCGCAAGCGGCTTTCTGTTCCCCGGCGGCCGGCATTTCAGGATGTTACAGATGTAGACGTCCTCGCGCTTGAAATTGATAGCTTCGAGGATCTTGTTCAAGAGCTGGCCGGCCCTCCCCACAAACGGCTCACCCTGCGCATCTTCGTCGGCTCCGGGTGCCTCTCCGATAATCATGAGGGTCGCGCCGGGATTCCCCGTGCCGAACACGAAGTTCGTCCGCGTGCGACCGAGAGGGCATTTCACACAGGTGCAGACAAGAGCGTTGAGTGCGTCCAGCGATTGTGCGTTTCCCCATGCTTCGTCCGTGATCGGGAGGGTGGCGGGAGCCGGTAATTCGAAAAGTGCCGGCGCATCCGCCGGCTTTGCCGGTCCGGACTTTGATCGTGACATTGTCGAATCCCCCCGCAGGCGCGGATCAATGAGCAGTGTCTCTCCGAAAAGTTCCCGTTCCCCTGCAAGGAAGCTCCGGATGTCCGACAGGAGATCCGCGGGTGCAGGGTGATCCTCCTTCATGTGAGAAGCGGGGTAACCCGCGACAGGAGTGCGTTGGCGACGTCGAACTTCGCCATACGGGGAAACTGTTCCACCGTCCCCGAGGCCGTGATCACGCTCACCACGTTGGTGTCGCTCCCGAATCCCGCGCCTTCGTCCAGCGGATTATTCAGCACGATCATATCAAGGTGCTTCGCGTGAAGCTTCGTCCGCGCGTTCTCAATGCCGTTCTCGGTCTCAAGGGCAAACCCGATGATCTTCTGGTGTGTCTTCTTCGCACCGGCGGCTTTCAGGATGTCGGGATTCTCCGTCAGTTCGAGAATGAAGGGGCCGCCCGCTTTCAGCTCCCGCTTGATTTTCTGTTCCGATGAACGGATGGGTGCAAAGTCCGCCACCGCCGCCGTCATCACAAGCACATCCGCTGACGGGAACTCCGCCATCACTGCCGCCGCCATTTCCTTCGCCGTCCGGACGTCAATACGTTCCACGTTCCGGGGGGTTCTCAGGCTTACCGGCCCGCTGATCAATGTCACTTTCGCTCCCCGTTGGGCGGCGGCCGCAGCGACCGCGAAGCCCATCTTGCCGCTGGAACGGTTACCGATGAAGCGCACCGGATCGATAGGTTCATACGTGGGACCGGCCGTGACAAGAACTGTTCTCCCCGCAAGATCGCCGGGGGCGCTGTCAAGCGATTTCACGACTTCCCCGAACAGCCGGTCGACTTCCGGCATACGCCCGGGACCCGAAAGTCCGCTCGCAAGCTCGCCTGCGTCGGGTTCGAGCACGCTGCATCCCGTCTCGCGGAGGGCGGCAATATTCCGCTGGGTTGTGTCATTGAGGTACATGTCGACGTCCATCGCAGGCGCGATGATCAACGGACAGCGGAGGGCAAGCACAAGCGTCGTCAGGAAATTGTCCGCCGTGCCGTGGGTGATCTTCGCAATGGTGTTCGCGGTGGCCGGAGCGATCAGCATGACGTCGCCCCACAGGGCCAGATCGATGTGCCTCACCGGCCGGACCGCCGGCTGGTCCCCCGGGGGCGGGAACATGTCGACGATGACCTCCCGCCGCGAGAGCGTGGTCATCGTCAGCGGCGTGACAAACTGCGCCGCCGCCCGGGTCATGACCACCTGCACTTCCGCGCCGGCGCGGACAAACTCCCGCACAAGGAACGCCGATTTGTATGCGGCTATTCCACCGGTGACTCCCAGGAGTATTCGTTT